>OBYM01001286.1_pt1 | contig 11035 bp, 10 predicted proteins | sample 1538191 | NCBI WGS metagenome assembly OBYM01 (sample SAMEA2580165, study PRJEB22360) | human gut metagenome | biome: human gut; feature: human-associated habitat; material: faeces | place: Denmark | collected 2008/2010 | reverse complement strand
ACGCGGATGGCTGACGGAGGGCTGTTGGAGGCGGCGGCATTCCGCCGCCGCCCGCTGGATGACCTGGCAGCACTGGGGGGTCAGCCCCTGGTGCAGGGTGCGGTTGGGGACCCCGGTGCCCACCAGCTGGGCGATGGCCGCCCGGAGGGTCTGGCTGTCCGCTCCCGCCTCCCGGAGGAGACGGGCGGCCAAGCTGTACTCCTGACTGGCCAGACCCAGCAGGAGGTGTTCGCTGCCCACATAGCTGTGCCCCAGCCGGGCGGCGTTTTCCTGGGCCAGCCGGATGGCCCCCAGGGCGGTGGATGTAAAGCGGTTGTCCGCCATTGTGGATCGCCTCGCAGTCTGCATGGATTCGGCCATGGCGCCAAAGAGACCATCCCAACACCTGACCGGCGGAATGTTGGACGCCTGACCGGGAATTCTTTTTTAACTATGCCCGCTTTTTGCAAAAATTAGCATTGCAATTTTAAAAAGATGTGATAAAATAAGGTGTACATTTAAGGGAGGTGTATTCCAATGGCTTATGTCATTAGCGATGCTTGCATCAGCTGTGGTTCCTGCGCGGATGCCTGCCCCGTGGGCGCCATTTCTCAGGGCGACGCTCATTATGTGATCGACGCCGGTGCCTGCCTGGACTGCGGTTCCTGCGCTGGTACCTGCCCCATGGGCGCTATCTCTGAGGGCTAAGTTCCACAGGAAGAAAAACAGCTCCGGCCGAAAGCCGGGGCTGTTTTTTCCTCTTGGGGAGGGCCGAAAGAAGGAGTTTTGAATGGGATATTTGACCCGGATGCTGATTGAGAAGAAGTGGCGGGAGAACGGCCGGAAGGACGCCCTCCGCCGGGCCCGCCAGCCCCGTCCGGAGGGGGTGGCGGCGGAGGCCGGACTGGCCTATCTGCCGGACGGGGACCCCATGCACACCCTGAACCTGTACCGCCCGGAGGGGGCCCAGGGCCCTCTGCCCACGGTGGTGGATATCCACGGGGGCGGCTGGATGTACGGGGACCGGGAGCTGAACCGGAACTACTGCATGGCCCTGGCCGCCCAGGGGTACGCCGTGATGGGGATGAGCTACCGCCTGCTGCCCCAGGTGGACCTCCGGGGACAGGTACAGGACGTGTTTGCCAGCCTCCGCTGGCTGGAGGAGCACGGGGCGGAGCACGGCTTTGACCTGTCCCGGGTTCTGCTCACGGGAGATTCCGCTGGAGGACATCTGGCCGGCCTCGCCGCCTGCATTCAAAAGAGCCCCGCCCTCCAGGCCCTCTATGGGGTTCAGCCCCTGAAGCGCGGCTTCACCGCCCTGGCCATCGCCCACGGGGTGTGCGACGTGTACCGCTTCGCCTTCCTGCGCCCGCCCTTTGACCAGGCGGTGAGCCGGGAGTATCAGAAGCTGCTGTTCGGCCCCCGGTGGAAGCTGTCTCCCCTCTACGGCCACGCCAGCTTTGAGGACACCGCCCCCGGCCTGGACCTGCCCCCCATTCTGGTCATTGCCAGCGAGCCCGACCGCTACTACCGGCAGAGCCGGCGGCTGATAGACTACCTGAACCGCTCCCCCTGGGAGCACGAGGTGATTCTCTGGAAGCGGGAGCAGGGGGAGCAGCTCACCCACGTGTTTGAGGTGGGCTGGTGGGACTGGCCGGAGAGCCGGGAGACCAACCGGCGGATGCTGGACTTTTTCGACCGTGCGGCCGAGAAGTGATAACTTTTTGTTTTTTTCTAAAATAAAGATACGGGCTGTATGTGTTTTTGTACACATACAGCCCGTTGTTTTGTCTATTTCACCGGCCCGCTGTGGTAGGGCGCCAGCTCCACCCGGACGAAGTAGCCCTGGGGGTGGCGGCACACCGGGCAGTGGGCCGGAGCGGCGGTAGCCTCCACCACATAGCCGCAGTTCAGGCACATCCACTCCACCTTTGTGTCGCTGGCAAACAGCCGGCCCTGCTCCAGCATGTCCGCATACCGGCCGAACCGGTCCCCGTGAATCTTCTCCACATTGGCGATGTTCTCAAAGAGCTTGCCCACCAGAGGAAATCCCTCCTCCATGGCGGTGCGGGCGAAGCTGGCGTAGTCGTGCTCCCACTCTCCGTACTCGTTGTGTTGGGCCGCCCGCAGGTAGTCCAGCAGGTCGGCGTACAGGTCCACCGGATAGGTGCCGTCCACCCGGATGGTCTGCCCGCCCAGGTCGTGAAGCTGCCGGTAGAACTGTCTGGCATGGGCTTTCTCCTGGTCGGCGGTAAACAGGAAGAGACCCTGAATGACCTCCAGGCCGCTCTTGTGGGCGATTCCGGCGGCAATAGTGTAGCGGTTTCGGGCCTGGCTCTCCCCCGCAAAGGCCCGCATCAGGTTTTCCCGGGTCTGACTGTGGGCAAAGGCTTCGGTTTTCTCTGGCATGGAACAGTCCCTCCTCAGATTATTTGGGTTCGCTTCCAGTATGCCCCAATTTGTTCCGGGTATCCTTCTTAACGGGGAATTTACAAAAGCAGCCGCTTTTCCTTGCCTTTTCCTTGGGAAACGAGTATAATAAAGCCAACCTAGGGTGTCATGTCACCCTTCAAATGAGGAGGCAGCCCCGGAATGAAAGCAAAAACAAATATGACCATGCTCTGTGATTTTTATGAGCTGACCATGGGCAACGGATATTTCCAAACCGGTTTGACCGACCGCATCTGCTATTTTGATGTGTTCTACCGCTCAGTCCCCGACCAGGGCGGCTTTGCCATTGCGGCGGGCCTGGCCCAGGTGGTGGAGTATATTGAGAACCTGCACTTTGACGAGGAGGATATCGCCTATCTGCGGTCCAAGGACTGCTTTTCGGAGGAGTTTCTGGACTATCTGAAAAATTTCTCCTTCACCGGCGACATCTGGGCGGTTCCGGAGGGAACGCCCATCTTCCCGGGGGAGCCCATCCTCACCGTCCGGGCCCCCGCCATCCAGGCCCAGTTTATTGAGACCTTCGTGCTCCTGTGCCTGAACCACCAGTGCCTGATCGCCACCAAGTCCAACCGCATCGTCCGGGCCGCCGAGGGCCGCCCGGTGGCGGAATTTGGCTCCCGCCGGGCCCACGGCCCAGACGGCGCTCTGCTGGGCGCCCGGGCCAGCTATATCGCCGGCTGCTCCGCCACCGCCTGCACTATGGCCGACCAGCACTACGGCTCTCCCGCCACCGGCACCATGGCCCACTCCTGGGTCCAGATGTTCCCCGACGAGTACACCGCCTTCAAGACCTACTGCGAGCTCTACCCCAACAACGCCACCCTGCTGGTGGACACCTACAACGTCTTAAAATCCGGCGTCCCCAACGCCATCCGGGTGTTCAAGGAGGTGCTGGAGCCCAAGGGCATCACCAAGTGCGGCATCCGCCTGGACTCCGGCGACCTGGCCTACCTGTCCCGGAAGGCCCGGGAGATGCTGGACGAGGCGGGGCTGAGCGGCTGTAAGATCATCGCCTCCAACGCCCTGGACGAGTATATTATCCGGGACCTGGTGCGCCAGGGGGCCCGCATTGACTCCTTCGGCGTGGGCGAGCGGCTGATCACTTCCCGCAGCGAGCCGGTGTTCGGCGGGGTGTACAAGCTGGTGGCCATCGAGGACGACAACGGGAACATCATCCCCAAAATCAAAATCAGCGAGAACGCCGCCAAGATTACCACCCCCCACTTCAAGAAGATCTACCGCATTTTCTCCAAGGCCACGGGCAAGGCGGAGGCTGATTTGATCTGTCTCCACGACGAGGAGATCGACTTTGAGCAGCCCCTGGAGCTCTTTGATCCGGACGCCACCTGGAAGCGGAAGGTGTATACCAACATCGAAGCCAAGGAGCTGATGGTGCCCATCTTCCAGCAGGGCAAGCTGGTCTATCAGGTCCCCAACCTCCAGGCCAGCCGGGCCTACTGCCAGCGGCAGGTGGACTCCCTGTGGGACGAGGTGAAGCGGTTCGAGAACCCCCACAACTACTATGTGGACCTGTCCCAAAAGCTGTGGGATATCAAGCAGTCCCTGCTGCTCAGCCACGAGATGAAGTGAGAAAATAGCGGCGGCCGGAGGAAATATCCGGCTGCCGCTTGATTTTTGGTTGAAAATCTGGTATCCTTATCAGGCGCACATCGCACATGCGCGTACTCATATCTGCAGCGGTATCGAAGTGGTCATAACGGGGCTGACTCGAAATCATGTTTCCAGTTTGGAAGTCCACACCACCGAAAAGCCAGTAATCATGCGGGTTTGCGGGCAAGTTCAAATCGTGAAATGGGGTCTGTTCTATCCTGTTGTTCTTCCCTGTTTCCACGGCTTGAATTTTGCGGGAAAATGGCTATAATGAGAGCAGCCATCTGAAGGCCACTTTGAGAGGTGTGTTTTGGGGTTCCGTAGTTACCGCTATCGTCCCTGATTTTCCGTCATCATCCAAGTTGGTGTAATGATTCGAAATCAGGTTTCCTATGCGGAGTGCCAAACGGCTGAAACCCTTGGAACCATGCGGGTTCCAGCCGAGTTCAAATTGAATAATGTTGCTTGTTCTATCCTGTTGTTCTTCCCGATTTCCACCGGCTGAATTGGTCGGCGGGTCGGGACCAGGGATATAACATAAATTTGGAGATGTACCCAAGCGGTTGAAGGGTCCGCACTCGAAATGCGGTAGGTCGGCTCAAAACCGGCGCGAGAGTTCGAATCTCTCCATCTCCGCCATGAGGTCTGCCAGCGAAAAGCTGGTAGACCTCTTTCCTTTTTATGGAGAAACCGCCGATAGGTTTTGTAGCATGGGCGCCACAATGTCCTGCTCAATGGCTGCGGCGGATTGTTTTTTCGTGGCATATTGCAGATGCCCGTAAATATCCACCGTTGTCGAGATCTCACTGTGTCCCAGCCACTCCTTTACCTGTTCCATCGGAACACCGTTTGCCAGCAAAAGCGAGGCACAGGTATGGCGAAGATCGTGGAAACGAATGTGCCGTAAGTTGTTCTTGGCAAGCAACTTCCCAAAGGTCGAGGACACATAGTTGGGTTTAATAAGATTGCCAATCACATCGACACAGACATATCCCAGATATTCTTTGTTGTAGGAACGCCCGCACAGCTTGCGATTTTCTTCCTGCTGTTTCTTGGCCTCCAGCAACCGCTCTTTCAAAAAAGGAATCAATGGATAAGTCCGCAGACTGGATTTGTTTTTTGCCTTGTCCTTCTTAATCGTGACCCGCTCTCCCTTTACATTGCAGGTTGTTACCGTATGCCGAATGGAGAAGCAGTTATGGTTGAAGTCAAAGGCACTCCATTTCAAACCGATAACCTCACTGCGGCGCAGGCCGTAAAAAGCAGTCAGTAGAACTACCAGCTCGATCTTATGCCCCTTGATAACTTCAAACAGATTCAGGACTTCCGAATCCAGGTAGTAGTCACCCTTGAAGGGTTCAGGCTTGGAAATGATAATCCGGTCAGCCGGATTGCTTGGAATCAGATTTTTGTCAACCGCATAATTCAACGCCCCATGAATCAGAGCGTGGTAATGTTTAACGGTGGTCGGCTTGACCCGTTCCAATTCTTTCTCATAAAAAGCGAGAATATCTTGTTTGGTAAGGTCACAAAGGGCGACAGGATGCTCTCGGAAATACGGGGCGATGGGGTTGTTAAGCTGTTGTTCGTATCCCGAATAGGTCGAGAGTTCAATGGGCTTGCTGTCCATCACCCGTCCGGTAGCAGACTTGTACTTGTACTCAAGCCACTGGTACAGGAAATCCACAAAGGAAATCGCTGCGGATGACGGGCCAGACGGAGAAGCCGACTGCTGTGAGGCCGTAGCCTCCTGAAGCAGCTTTTCCGTCCATTCTTTTCGGATGGTGGGAAGCATATTGTTTGCCCAGGTCTTATTGCCCTTGACTTTCTTATGGGTGGGAATCCATTTGGGCTTTCTCTTACCGTTCTCATCGGTAAGGTTTAGAACCCAATAGAGATACCCTTTTTTCTCGGCCACATGGCCGGAGATTAGTTTGCTGTTTTCTTGCAGGTGTACCGCTGGCATACTGATCTGTTCCTCCTTTTGCGGTATTGAGTTCACCTACCAATGACACCTTTATTGTATCATCGGACAGAACAAAACTCCAGGTAAATCCGCGTCAGAATTGTTAACTTTCTGCGTCTATCCGGTGAAGATCGACACCATAGCCTGCTACTCCGCAAAAGTGGAGCAGGTGATTTTCAAATAACGAAGAATGTGGGCTTTGGGGATGCGGTAAGCCCGTCCAATTTTAAGGTACTCAATTTTCCCATCTTTCAGTAACTTGTACCCGGTTTTTGTACTGACGCCAAGCGCCTCACACATTTGACCAATGTCCATCACATCCGGGTAGTCTTTTAACATCAATCGGTAGGCATCTCTGGGAGAGAGTAGGCCGCCGTCATTTTCATACATTGTGAGTCCTCCTTTCGTTGGGGTATCCTATGCCGATGCTGATTGCCAGGGCTGCATCTACCTCCAGCATTTTTTCTTTACTGATACGCCCAATGTAACCACGGAGCCGCTTCCGGTCTATTGTCCGCAGTTGTTCCAACAGAAGCAGAGAGGTAGGCGCAAGCCCCGGCACATTCTCAAGTAGGATATGGGTAGGCAGACTGTTCTTCACTTTTCTGCTGGTGATGGCTGCTGCAACAACGGTAGGACTAAGGTGATTCCCCACATCATTTTGGATAACAAGGACAGGGCGGATGCCGCCTTGCTCGGAGCCGACCACCGGGTTCAGGTCTGCATAGAACAGATCGCCACGCCGGATAGCCTTTCGCATAAACTGACCTCCTGAATATTAAGTAAGCCGGAAAACGGGGCAGGCCATAAGACCTGCCCCATTTCCGGCGAAATACAAAATCCGATTTGTTTTCTTGTTATGTGCCATTTGTCCTTGACACCCCGCACATATTGGGAAGTCATCAGTGACCGGCAGCGAACCGGCCCACGGGAATCTCACCCCTCCGAGGATCTCTCCGAGCTGCCCCCATTGCGTGATCCTGCAACCAGATGGTTTCCAAATGTTATGGACTACTCTGATCTTAAGCAGGGCTGTGGCTGGACAGGAGTACCATTATGCCCCTTTCCGGTCATGGCCGCGCCGGGTGCTGCCCGGTTTTTACAGGCTGCCGTTACTCGCTCATACAGGACAGGATTGTATGCAAGACCAATTATGATAATCAGGTGGGATCTGCTCATCATGTCCGTATATCATGGCGCGGCCCCTGAATCGGCTTTAGCTCTTCGAGCTGGAAAGGGGGGATGTTACTGATGAATGAGTATGCGGTTGTCAAGGTACAGGTGAAAGAAGAACACTCGAAAGAATGCCTTTCACCTATCGTCCTGAAACCGCAGGGGTGTCAACCCTGTGCCGCAAAATATTTTTTAAGTTTGGCAATCGCCAGGTTTATGGACTTGGCAACGGCTTGATGGCTTGTCCCTTCCATGCGACCGATCTGCCGGGTAGAGAGTCCCTGAAAAACATGAAGCCGGAATCGCCGTTTCTGAACCTCGGTCAAAGCGCCCACTGTAAAAAGCTGCTCCAGGGCTTTCCAGGCATACTTGCGGTTCTGTATGTCAACAACTCGTTCTTCCCATTTTTCATCCAGAGCGCGAGTGGCACAATGCTCCGTTTCCTCCAAACCGTGGATCGAAACATCCTTGCGGGTCTGGGCGCTCTCTGCCCGATCCTGCTCATAGTAAATTTGATCGGACAGGGCTTTCAGCTCTGCAAAGTCATGTTCCGTTTTGTCAGGATTCTCCTTCAGATAATCCTCCAGTGTGATTTCTATGATTTCGTTATGAAAGCGATAAACGATATTTGGGCTGTTTTTGTTTATCGCATAGTCGCTTTTGCGATAATTTTGCACCTCTGTTACCTCCGATTTGTTTTTTGTGGAAAACAAATCGGAAGTGGTGGTGCTCGACACCAGTGACCAAGTAGTCGAGAACAAATCAAAAAGCGGCCGAATCTGTAACTCAGTACAAATTCGACCGCTCCAAGTCGTTTATTAAAAAGTCCGCAGAAAAAGCATCTTTTGGCAGGTGGAGGCTTTTCGCTTTTAGAACAATACTCCCGGCCACCATACTTCTATATAAAGATGATTTTCTTTGTCTTGTAAGCCGTGTGTCGTGGTGCGTAAAGACAGCGGAACAGCATAATGCGCTTCTTGAGGTATTGCATAGTGCATCAGACTCCTGTCCATACAAACGGACGGCACACCGGCAGCATCACTCCCTTTCTTAATTCAAATAAATGTATTTCTACCGACAGGTCAATGCTGCCGAGCCGAAATAAACCTATTCAGTTTAAGATCAACTCTGCATTGTCCGGTCATCAGCGATTATTCTTTTTTATGCGGATAAAGTCAGTAATCAGAAGTATCAAACCGATTATTCCAATCGCAACTATTACATAGCTTTCATGTAAAATTCCATGAAAGCCAAGAAAGCCACTAAATCCGGTTAAATGGACACCGTTTCCGGTCATTCCCGAAATAGGAAAACGAACAGAAAGTCGCCATAATACAAATATAATCAGCGCCGATATTCCAAACAAACTTCCTCCAAGCCACGTTCTCCATGACATTCGCTTGTTTCCTTTCAATGCAGATTCTTGTGGTGGGGTCGGCTCGGTAATATTGTCCTTTAACAAATAGTCAGTAGATACCTTAAAACATTCACTTAATGAGACGATTTTTTCCAGTTCAGGGGATGCCAAGCCGTTCTCCCATTTTGTGATGGCCTGCCTTGATACTCCTATTTTTTCTGCGAGTTTCTCCTGGGACAGTCCCATCTTTTTTCGTTCCCTTTGAATCTTTTCGGGTAACTTCATAGTGAACCTCCTCACTTTCATTCTATTTTTTCTGTGGTAGCCACTCTACCACCCCACCTATGTTAATTCGGCAACCAGTGGTAGCAATAAAAAAATTATGAAATATTGCAGAAAAGCTCACCGAAACGGTGAGCTTTTCTGCGATAATCAATATTGTGGGTAGCTGCCTATTTTGGTTCTTCCCACAGATGCCCACACATTTTCATAGAGAGAATCTATCCTTCGTTTTTCCCAATCGCATCCGCTAATTGACCACTGACGGCATCTATGTAGAGATATACCCCGTCCCGATCACAGTGGTACAGGTTAGAGTAGCTTGTGCTCTCATTCGGGCTGATGGGGTTGGGCTCTACCACTTCAGTGGCCTCCAACAGACCGACTCCTGACTTTGCAGCAGCAGAAAGTGCTTTTTTCAGCACAGCAATCTGTCCATTGCTCCAAAGCCCCTCCAGATCTTCAAGGACTTTTGGGTCCTGCTCCATGTCTTTGAGAAGTTGTATAACTTGATCTGGAGACAGATATACACCGGAGCAATAGTTTTCGATGATTCGGTTCTGCATGGGGTTTGGAAAGGAAACAGGAGTGATTTGTTCCCATGAGGTGAAGTACCGCGCATATTCTGGCTTTTGTTCCACCAGGAACGAAAAGGCACTACCTCTGGTGTAATAATAATCTCGGAAAAAACCTTGGATTACTGCAATATAGAAGCCGTGGCTTTTGTCAAACAGCTCGTTAGATTCCGTTTCAGCCCCAACGCGCAAGGTATTCAGATATTTTTCGGCATAGAAATCCTCCATTCCATGCTGCGCGGCAAGGGCCAGCACTTTTTCCTCCTGTCCCTGCTGTATCCAGGTTAAGGGAGTAAAATACCATTCCCGCATTTCCTCTGGTGAAATCGGGTGAAAACTCACATCGTATCCCACAAAAATCCTCTTTTCAATCCCACCAGAAGTACCAAACAGTGGACTGCCGCAGCACATCGGCCAGAGCGCCCACGGTGGCGTCCTCCGGCCCCTGGTCAATCACATCGGGACAGAAGCCATACAGTTCCACTGCTGCATCCATAGCCTTCTCCTCGGGAACGGGAGCCGGGAGCAGGAACTCCAACTCGTCGTGGCTCATGGCAGCGGGCACCGCCCCATGCTGTTCAAACCAGTATTTCGCAACTGCCATTAACTCCGGCGTGTTAGGACATTCATTCCAGCCACCAAAGGGCAGATAGGCAAAAATCTCCCACGGGTTCTTCACGGGGATTTTAGCCAGAATGAGAGGATAGGTCATATTATTATCGGAATTCCAGTAGCTTGAAAAACGACGGTTATCATATCCGCCCTCCATCTCGCCCAGGATTTCCTCATCCCAGTCCATATCGTCATCCTCGGCTTCTTCCTTGCGCTGCCCAATCATTTCCTCCAGGACTGCCTTACTGTTCTCAACGGGGGCGGAGAGTATTTTCTTCCGGTATTCGGCAACTTTGTCCGGGTCGAAAGCATAGTCGTCCTCGCCATCACTGTCCGGGTCGGAATTCATAATCAAGCATTCCCACAAGATTTCGTCATCCGCCTTAATCAGAACCGGCACAAATCCCTCTTTGACACTTTCCCGTTTGGCATAGTTGTATGCCGACATGATGGGGTCATCATCCGTCATGGAGGGGAAATAGGTACATTCACAGTCCAGATATTCCATCATGGCTTCCGCAAGGTTCGAAGGTTCCAGAGTGGCCTCATCGAAACTCTGTCCCTGCCAGTTGACGAACCGCTTTTCCATGACTTTTGCCATAGCCTGGTAATAGTTTTCATCAAATGGGATAAACAGATAGGCTTCATCCTGGAACTTATCGGAATAATATTGCTCTGAACCGAAATACTCCAAAGCATAGTTATCAATGTCACTGGGGAAGTACGGGCTATCCGCCTCGCCGTAGTAATATCCAGCAAAGGCTGCGCCCTCCTTGTTGAACAGCGCCCCAAAGAGCTGTCCTTTCAGCTGGTCCCGGATAAAGCCACGCAGATCGGCCCGGCTTAGATCTGCCATAAACGGCTGCACCTGCTCCCAGTACCGCTCCATGAATTCCGCGCTCATCAGATCATGCTCCATGCACCAGCGCAGATAGATTGCCATGTGGTTGTAGGCACTCAGCTCATCCACCGGCAGGCCCTTTTCCTGAATGGATTCCAGGTGCCAGGCGGCATCGTCCATATCGCCGGTGA
>OBYM01001283.1_pt1 | contig 11062 bp, 9 predicted proteins | sample 1538191 | NCBI WGS metagenome assembly OBYM01 (sample SAMEA2580165, study PRJEB22360) | human gut metagenome | biome: human gut; feature: human-associated habitat; material: faeces | place: Denmark | collected 2008/2010 | reverse complement strand
GCGGCGGTCACGGCGGTGTTCGGTTCCAGCCAGCTGGCGGCAGTTTGCTGCGAGGCAATTCTGGCGGACAACGGTATTGAAAAACAGTTTCCTCCCCAGGTGTTGGAGGAAGCGCGGCAGATACAGGAAAAGGGGATTTCCCAGCGGGAAATAGACAACCGGCTGGATTTGCGCGGGGAGATTATTTTTACCATTGACGGTGCGGACACCAAGGATATTGACGACGCCATCTCTCTGACCCGGTTGGAGAACGGATGGGGATTAGGCGTTCACATTGCGGATGTCAGCCATTATGTGCGGCCGCAGTCTGCGCTGGATACAGAAGCGTTTGGGCGCGGCACCTCGGTGTATTATGCGAATGCGGTCATTCCCATGCTGCCCAAGGAGCTTTCCAACGGGATTTGCTCGCTGAATCCACAGGAGGACCGTCTGGCCTTTTCCGCGCTGATGCGTCTGGATGAAGATGGCGGACTGGTGGAATATGATTTCCGCAAAACCGTGATTCGATCCAGAGTCAAGGGCGTATATAGTGAGATCAACCAGATTTTAGACGGTACGGCGGAAGAGGCGATTCACAAAAAATACGATGGATTAGAGCCGATACTGCACCAGATGAAAGCGTTGGCGGATCGGCTGGCCCCCCGCCGGTCACAGCGCGGCAGTCTGGATTTGGAATCCACCGAGGCCAAAATCCTGATCGGAGAGGATGGGCGCGTGCAGGACATTGTTCCGCGGCAAAGCGGGGTTTCGGAAGGGATGATCGAGGAGTTCATGCTGGTGGCCAACGAGGCAGCGGCTTCCTTTGGCCTGGCGCGGGAACTTCCGTTTTTGTTCCGGATTCATGAAGATCCGTCAGCCGAAAAACTGGAGGCGCTGGCAGAGCTGCTGAAAGTGCTGGGATTGGATACGGTGCAAATCAAACCGGGCGTACAGCCCTCAGAACTGCAGGCTGTTTTAAAAGCGGTAAAAGGGACCGATATGCAGATGCTGGTGAACAGTCAGCTTTTGCGTTCCATGGCCAAGGCTCGGTATTCCGAGGTGAATAAGGGACACTTTGGCCTGGTGCTTCAAAAATATTCGCATTTTACCTCGCCAATCCGCCGCTATCCGGATTTGGCAATTCATCGGATTATGAGCGAATCGCTCAAGGGGACGGCTGCGCAGGAAATGCAGCGCCGCTTTGGAAGATTTGTGCAGGATGCGGCAGTGCACTCCAGTACGGCGGAGCAAAGAGCCATGTCGGTGGAACGCAGCTGTGAGGATTGCTACAAAGCGGAATACATGAGTTCGCATTTGGGCGAAAGCTACGAAGGCATGGTTTCCGGTGTGATAGAGCGGGGGATTTTTGTAGAACTGCCCAACACGGTTGAGGGAATGATCCGTATTTCTGAAATGCCGGGACATTTTGAATACGATGGCAAAATTGAAGTGAAAGACAAAGACAGCGGGAGACGGTTTCGGATTGGCGACCGCATCCGGATCAAAGTGGCACGGACAGATGTCTCCTCCGGAGAGATTGATTTTGTGCTGGATGAGACGACTCTTTTGACGGAACAAGAAAACTAAAATTTCAAAAATGCCCCTTGCCGCGGCGCTGCGGCAAGGGGCATTTTTGAAAGTACGGCCTGATTTAAATGGTTTGGCAGGGAGCGCCGCGGTTGTCAGCATAACTTTCTTTATGAGAACAAGTTTCGCGCTTCAGGCACTGTTCCTGGCGATTACCGTCGTTATCCCACCAAATTTCTACCGGGACGTTTCTTCGCTGGGCAGGGCAATATCGGTCCCCCACTGTACCAAAGTTTTTCATATGATTTCCTCCCTATCGGAATTTATGGATAGTATGTGCCGGAATTAGCTGGATAACCGTTTGGAGATTGTATAAATACTGGCATAAATGCCCAAGCTTTCCGCATAGACTTTTGTGGAAAGGCGGAAAGAGATATGGAGGGTATTTTAAAAAATATCAGGCTGTTCGCCAGGGAAAAAGAGGATCGGGAGGTGATGGAGCAGTACCGGGATCTTCTGCGGGATCTGGAGTTTCTACGCGCACAAATCGAGCGGGTCGATTCCAACTTCAACATGACCACCGACGAAGATTTGGTAGAGAGCTATATCTATGAGTCCAATGCACTTGCGGCTCGCTATCGTTTTTTGCTGCGGGAGGCAAAGAAACAAAAGTCCCGTTTGGGGAATCAGAAGTTCCCCATCGGAATAACGGAGTGAGGAAAATGCTGATCTGGATTGTATGCGGTTTGGGAATATTGATGCTTTTTTTGTTTGTGAAAACGGGCCGTCCGGTTCGCTGCTTTTTGACCAGCACCATTGGGGGCGGCTTGAGCTTTTGGCTTTTGAATCTGCTTTCGGGGCTGACAGGCGTGGCCTTGTCGCTTAATCTTGCATCGGCAGTTTCAGCGGTCCTATTGGGAGCGCCAGGAGTTTGTTCCCTGTGGCTGCTAAAGCTTTTGTGGAAATAGAAAAAAGAGGGGGTTTCTGGAAAGAGAAAGCCCCTCTTTTTTCTACGCTGGTACAAAGTCCCTTATCCGGGCAGGACCAGTATTTTTCCGTTTGTTTTTCCTGCCGGATTTTTGATTTCTTCTAAGCAATTAACGTGTCTGAACTAGGGATCAAACGGTCATATAAAGCAGATTCCAACGGGATGCAGAACGCAATCCTTTCTCCTTTTAGGCTGTACCGCAGTGACACGTCCTATGTTAAAAAGTTCTGCAAAAAAGTTTCATACACGATTGAAAAAACAACCGCAGACCATCAAACGATGAGCTGCGGTTGTTTTTATTGTTCCGCACCGACAGAGAACAGAAGACCAATTCCGTCCATGATAACAGCGCGCCTGTCAGCGGGGATTTTAAAATCTATACGACCAGGCATATAAGCCGAGTTCTGTTAAAAACAGCAATCTTTCTAGACCCATCGTCGCCGAGGGGTTCAAGCCACCTGGACGGGGCCCGCCGGGCAAGCGGTATTTCGCCCCTTTGCGGTGTTGCTTCGGATAGGGTTTACATAGCCGCATGGTCTCCCACACGCTGGTGAGCTCTTACCTCGCCTTTCCATCCTTACCGTTTAAAACGGCGGTTTTTTTCTCTTGCACACTCCCCATATGCGCTTTTAAGCTTATATGCCTAACGCGATGTGCCCCGCATCTGCCGTTAGCAGCTACCCTTGCCCTGTGAAGCCCGGACTTTCCTCATGTGCGGCCTTTCGGCGCTGCGCATGCTGCTGTTCTGCCTGCTCGCAGAGAAACCAAAGGATTATTGCTGTAGCGGCATTCCGTTGCCGTCTACATTAATGCTGCCCGTCAAAAGCATAATACCTTCGATAAAGCCCCAGATACCGGAAGCAAAGCTTAAAATACCACAGGACAGCAAGGTTAAACAAAGCTGAATTACGGCTTTGGTGGTGTATCCCAGATAGAAATTATGCACACCAAAGGCACCGAGAAAAATACCCAGCAGTCCGGCGGCCATTTTGGATTTTAGCGGGGTGCCGACCGGGGGATAAACCGGCGGCTGATAGTCTTGGCCAGGCGCCTGATAGCCGGGCTCCGCCCCCGGATATGCCTGGTTTTGATAGGACTGCTGTGAGGGATCCTGATAATAGGTCTGCTGTGCCTGTTCCGGTGCAAACTGGCAGCCGCAGTGGGAACAGAATACCGCACCAGGCTGGCATTCGGCACCGCAGTTGGCGCAATAAGTACTGCCGGAACCGGAGGATACGCCGCAGGACGGGCAGACCGGTGCATCGGAATTCATTTCAGCGCCGCAATGTCTACAATACATATGGAACACTCCTTTAAAAGGTTTCTAATACAAAAACGAAGAAATCAGGCAAAAACCTACATTTCTTACTCAGAATAACATATTTTTAGGGGTTTGGCTAGCCGCTCTCCGAAAAAATTATCTTTTTACACAGTGGAAATGACAGGAAAACCAGCAAATATACACCATATATTGCCCCCTGACATTTTTTGCATGAAATAGGAAAAATCCTGCAAAAAAATCTTGCAAACGAAATTGTTTTCGGTATAATGGATACATGAATGTTATTGTACCTGTGTTCATTACAGGCAATTATGCAAAAGGAGGAAAACACATGGCTTTGAAGAGCGCTTATATGAAAGAGGTTTATGAAAAGGTCTGCAAACGGGACCAGGGCGAGCCGGAATTTTTGCAGGCGGTGCAGGAGGTTCTGGAATCGCTGGAACCGGTGATGGAAAAACGGCCGGATATAAAAAAAGCCGGTATTGTAGAGCGGATGGTAGAGCCGGAGCGTTTTTTGCAGTTCCGCGTATCTTGGGTAGATGATAACGGAAAAGTCCAGGTTAACCGCGGTTACCGCGTGCAGTACAATTCGGCGATCGGTCCCTACAAGGGCGGCTTGCGGCTGCACCCGTCGGTCAACGCTTCGATCATTAAATTTTTGGGCTTTGAGCAGTGCTTTAAGAACGCTCTGACTGGCCTGCCTATGGGCGGCGGTAAGGGTGGCTCTGATTTCGATCCCAAAGGAAAGTCTGACGGTGAAATCATGCGGTTCTGCCAGAGCTTTATGACCGAACTGTGCCGTCACATCGGGCCGGATACCGATGTTCCTGCCGGGGATATCGGCGTGGGCGCACGGGAAATTGGCTTTTTATACGGACAGTATAAAAAGATTAAAAATGAACATACCGGCGTACTGACCGGAAAGGGGCTGACCTATGGCGGTTCTCTGGTTCGGAAAGAGGCGACCGGTTATGGCCTTTTGTATTTTACCGAAGAGATGCTCAAAAACATGAAGCAGGATTCGATCAAAGGCAAAAATGTGGTGATTTCCGGTTCCGGCAACGTGGCGATTTACGCGGCTGAGAAAACCCAGCAGCTGGGCGGAAAGGTGATTGCCATGAGCGATTCCTCCGGCTATGTTTACGATCCGGCGGGTATCCAGTTGGATGTGGTCAAACAGATCAAAGAGATTCGCCGCGGCAGAATCTCCGAATATGCCAAGGAGGTCTCCGGTGCGGAATATACGGAGGGCTGCCGGGGAATCTGGTCGATTCCTTGCGATGTCGCACTGCCCTGCGCAACGCAGAACGAACTGGATGGCGAGGCGGCGAAACAGCTGGTGGAAAACGGTGTGATTGCCGTTGCCGAAGGCGCAAACATGCCCAGCTCTGTTTGACGGGTGTAGGTGTGTTGGCTAAGGGGCGTGTGGTTGGGCCCGGCCAAACCGGCCAATGCAGGGGGTGTGGCAACCAGCGGCCTGGAGATGAGCCAGAATTCCATGCGTTACGGATGGAGCTTTGAAGAGGTGGACAAAAAGCTTCAGGAAATCATGGTGGGCATTTTCCATAATGCGTACCGTGCTTCGAAAGAATTTGGTGCGGACGGAAATCTGGTCGTCGGTGCAAACGCGGCTGGCTTTTTGAAGATTGCCGATACCATGCTGGCCTATGGCCTGACTTTTTAAAGTTCGTTTGATTTGAAAAAATGCGGCGCGGGTGGGGCGGTTCGGCAAGGTAAGCCGTATTTTCCTTATCAGCGCCGTTTGTTTTGTCAGGCGGTACGCATTATGCAAAAAAGGGGCTGCCCGAATGTAGCCGTTTTTAGCGGGAAAACACTTGTATTCTGCACGTTAAAGTGCTAAAATGAAACACATATTTAAAAAATTTTCAGGCTGTATAAGAATCAATGGAGAAAAGGTGTGAATCAAAGATGAGTGAAATCAAGATTGTACGTACCACTACGCCGAAAGAGAAGCCGCAGGACGAAACCAAACTGGGATTCGGCGCTGTTACCACCGATCACATGTTTATTATGAACTATACCGAGGGCAAAGGCTGGCATGATCCCCGCATTGTTCCCTATGGCCCGATCGAACTGGATCCTTTTGCCAAATGCCTCCACTATGGCCAGGAGGTTTTTGAAGGATTGAAAGCCTACCGTGGTGACGAGGGACAGGTCCTGCTGTTCCGCCCGGATGAAAACTTCAAGCGCATCAACCGCTCTAATGACCGGATGTGCATTCCGCAGCTGGACGAGGCACTTTGCCTGGATGCTTTGCACAAGCTGGTGGAACTGGATAAAGACTGGGTTCCGCATGCGCCTGGCACTTCTTTGTATATCCGCCCGTTTGTCATTGCGACAGAGGCGAAACTGGGCACTGATTCTTCCAAAACTTACCTGTTTTTGATTGTACTGTCTCCCTCCGGTGCCTATTATCCTCAGGGCTTTAACCCGGTTAAAATCTATGTGGAAACCAAATATGTCCGGGCGGTCCGCGGCGGTATGGGCGAGGCCAAAACCGGCGGCAACTACGCCTGCTCGTTAAAAGGGCAGGAGGTAGCCCACGAGCAGGGTTATTCCCAGGTTTTGTGGCTGGATGGCGTAGAGCGCAAATACATTGAAGAAGTCGGCGCGATGAACGTGTTCTTTGTGATTGATGACGAGATTGTAACCCCGATGCTGACTGGCAGCATCCTGCCCGGCATTACCCGCAAGTCCTGCATTGAGCTTTTGAAAAATTGGGGCTATCGGGTCAGCGAACGGCGCCTGTCGGTGGATGAACTGCTGCAGGCCGGAAAGGAAGGACGCTTGAAAGAGGCGTTTGGCAGCGGCCATCGCGCAGTCATTTCCCCCATTGGGGAGCTGAAGATCGACGAGCATGTTCTGCAGCTGAGCGACGGCAAAATCGGTCCGATTTCTCAAAAGCTGTACGATCAGCTGACTGGCATCCAGTGGGGACGCGTCCCCGGTCCGGAAGGATGGAGCGTCAAGGTCTGCGATTAATCCGCGCTGATCTTCTGTGCGGCCAGACAAAAGAGAAGACATAAAAAGGCGGCTGTTTCAGCCGCCTTTTGCATAGAAAAAAGCTTGGCCGTCTGGTATACTGAGAGAAAGGGAGGGGCAGCTTTGAGCGAATTGATCTTTGAGGTTCCAGCCACATTCGACGGATGCACCGTCAACGATTTTCTCCGCCGGGGGAAAGGTGTTTCCTACCATCTGATTAAAACACTCAAAAGGCTGGATGGGCCGTGGGGACTGTTTTGCAATGAAAGGCCGGTCCGTACCGTTGATTCGGTGCGGACCGGAGACCGGATCATTCTGCGCTGGCCGGAAAAAGAGACGGAGACTTCTCCTTTGGCGGCGAAGGTTCCGGTATTGTATGAAGATGCGTCTCTGGTCGTGTTCAATAAACCCTGGAATATGCCTTGTCATCCCGTGAAAAGGCATCAGAACGATACGTTGGGCAATGTATTTGCCGCCCAGGGGACAGCGCTTCCATTCCGGCCGGTCAACCGTTTGGATAAGGATACCACCGGCATTGTTGTGGTGGCTAAGGATCCTTATACGGCGTCCCGGCTGGCCGGCAATGTGGAAAAGGAATACTTGGCCATTCTCTGCGGCTGCCCGCAACAGCGCTTGGGGACCGTAGACGCTCCGATCCGCCGGGTCGATCCCGTGCATATTTTGCGCGAGGTTTCACCGGAGGGGCAGCCTGCTATCACCCACTATGAGATTGTTGCCGAAGGGGACGGGTATAGCCTGGCAAGGCTTTGGCTGGAGACCGGCCGGACGCACCAGATCCGGGTGCATATGTCCTATTGGGGGTATCCGCTGGCGGGTGACGTTTGGTACGGCGGGGACTTAAGGATCATCCAGGCGCTCCACTGCTTTCGCTGCCGTTTTCTCCATCCCATCAACGGAGAGCGGGTTGAGTTGACTGCCCCTTTGTATGAATCTTTCAAAAAGGCTTTGGAAAACGCCAAAATAGAGTGGCGTGAATCCGATTTCCCCAAAACGCTTGATGATTGACAAAATATGGATACAATCCCTCCGGATCGTGTAAATCCCCCTTTTTGCTGTTGAGCTGGCAGGAACAGCCTGAAGGCGGAGAGATTTGGGTCAAAAGGGAAAAATCGCTGCCCCAAACAGATGTCAGCACGCTGGCGAGGAATCCGGATATCATGCTGTTTGATGAGCCGGACCGTTTACTGTATCCGGAAATAGTCAAACAATGCTGGAGCGGATGAAAGATCTGGCAAAAGAGGGGATAACTATGATGGCGGTGGCCAATGCGATGAGTCTTTCAATCGGAAGGTTGCCATATGCCGATGGGAAAAAACGCCATTTTTGCATGGAATAAAGCCAAAAACTGCAAATTGCCCGAGACTTGGGTTCATCACAAGAAAAACACATTTGGATTCATATTGCACAATTTATACAGAGGATTTCAGAAACATATTTGTGGGATTTAACCACAACTTTTTTACATTTTTGTGAATTCGGTTGATTAAAAAGTCAGAGTGTGTATAATGAAGGAAGAATCAAGCGGAGTATCGTGCCGCGAAAGAAAGGAGAGGAATGCATGGAAAGCAGCCAGAATGCCGGTAAAAAGATGACAATGCCCAAACAGCATCTGCCGGAAAACCGTTCTTTGCAGGACATGGCGTGGAACGCCGTCTTAAAAAGTTATCGGTTTTGTTATTATACTGGCGTCCAGCTGATTCGTTATTTCAGACGTTATAAAAAGCGTTTATTCCGTTTTGCTGTCAGTACCCGTCTGGGGTTTCAGCTAAAGATCAAGAAACGCCTGATCCTTGTCGGTCGTAAATTCCGTTTTGCCATGAATGACGCCATGCGTCCATACCGCCAGGTACAGCGCCTGAAACAGAGTCAGGAAGAACGCCTTGCGCTGGCGGAAGAATTGGGGCCAAAAGAGGTCCGCAGAGAAAAAAGCCGGATATGGCGAGAGAGCCTGCGGCTTGTGTGCAAAACACTTGGCACGGTTTTTAACTATGTTGCGCCGGTGGTCAGCTTTATTATATTAGTCAGTCTCATTCACCAAAATACCAATCTTCAGTTTGCGCTGGAGGTGGAGTATAACGATAAGATGATCGGCTATATTGCAAAAGAATCGGATTTTGACGAATCGGAAAAAATGATGCAGAGCCGTATTGTTTATGAAGAATATCAGCCTCCGCTGGATACGGTCCCCAAATATACGCTGAAGGTTATCGACAAAGAGGAGCTTTCCACTGTCAACGAAATTGCCGATGAATTGATCGCAGCCTCCGGTAATGAAATAACCGAGGCCAGTGGCCTGTATGTAGACGGAACCTTTTACGGTGCGGTGGAAAATGCGGCGCCGATCCACGCGTTGCTTGATAGTATGCTGAATCAGTACCGCACCGGAGATGAAAACGAGCGGGTGGATTTTGTCCAGGATGTCCAGCTTTCCAAGGGCTTGTATTTGTTGAGCAGTTTGGTGGAACCAGAGGAAATGGAAGCAATTTTGACCTCCGAAGTGGAGGGGAAAGTAACCTACACAGTTGAGGAGGGCGATGCGCCGACCCTGATTTCGCAGAAAATGGATATTCCTTATTTCCAGCTCAAAGCGCTCAATCCGGGAATTGAGGAAAGCCTGTTGGTAGGCCAGGAGGTTCTAGTCTCCAATCAGGTGAATTTTTTGACGGTAAAGCGCACGGTAACAGAGGTTTACGAAGAGGATATCCCGTTTGGAACAGAAGAAGTGGTAGATGCCAATTATGCCAAAGGATATCAGGCAGTTCGCAGTTCCGGTGTGCTGGGTAAGCGTTTGATAACTGCTGATGTGGTTTATGTCAACGGTCTGGAAACGGATCGTACCGAGATCGATTCGACGGTTCTCAAAGAGCCGGTGGACCAGGTGGTGACGGTGGGTACCGCCGAGCCGGTTCAGGTTCTCAGCAGCAGTTCCGGAAGCGGATATTCCAGCAGTTCCGGCGGCTTTATCTGGCCGGTTGACGGTGGATATCTTTCCTGCGGAATTAACGGCTATTGGGGCCATACGGGTATGGATATTGCAACGAGCCGCGGTACGATAATCCGGGCGGCGGCTTCTGGAACGGTCGTCAAGGCGGTGCGTCAGTACTACGCTTATGGCATTCATGTCAAGATCAGCCACGGCAATGGGATTTATACTCTGTATGCCCATATGAGCCAGCTGGCGGTGTCTTACGGAGATTATGTCCAGCAAGGTCAGATCATTGGATATGTGGGTCAGACTGGCAATGCTTATGGGAACCACTGCCATTTTGAAATTATTATCAACGGAAGGTTTATGGACCCGTCCAAATATATTGGAACCTATTATCCGGGCCGGTAAAAGAGTAAAAGTTTTCCAGGGCGCCCTATGAAAAGGGCGCCTTTTTGCGTATCAAGAAATGTTTCCCATTTTAACAATTGGGCAAAAGAGAAAAACAGTGCAAAAACAAATTCAAAGACGTATATCCAAATTTTTGCCGGGAAGGATTTTAAAGGTGAAGTCCGCCCTGAACCGGACGAAATGGAACAACGGCTCTTTCCCAAATGCCGCAGAGGAAAAAAGTTTTTTTGACAGTTCAAACTGCGGTGCCGGGCGTCCCGGTTTGTCCATAAAAGTTAAAAAATAGCGAAAAACACAAAGAAAGGAAGCGGCGGCAGGAAGATATTTTTCTTGTAAAATTGGGCTTTTATTTTGCAGGTGCCTGTGCTATAATACTACTGTTAGAGGTATGCCCGCAGGATTTCCTGCGTTTTCCATGGGGGAATAGAGAGAGAAAGATGATAAAGGAGAGACTGAAATGGAGAAATTTTTCATTGAAGGTCCCAGCCGTTTGGAAGGTGAAGTTGTCATCAGCGGTGCGAAAAATGCGGCGGTGGCAATTATTCCTGCGGTTTTATTGGCAGAAGAGCCTTGTGTTTTGGAGAATATCCCAAACATCAACGATGTAAATATCTCCCTGCAGATCTTGCAGGAGTTGGGCGCAAAAATTAAAATGCGCAATAAAACAACGGTGGAAATCGATGCTACCCATATTATTGCCCCTTCGGTGCCGTTTGATATTGCCCGGAACATGCGCGCTTCTTATTATTTTTTGGGTGCGCTGCTGGGGCGTTATTCCAAAGGCGCGGTGACAATGCCCGGTGGGTGCAATTTCGGCGGGGTGCGCCCCATTGATCAGCATATTAAGGGATTTGAAGCTTTGGGAGCGGATGTTTCCATCGATCATGGCATGATCTGCGCCGAAGCCCAGCAGCTGACGGGCAGT
>OBYM01001282.1_pt1 | contig 11065 bp, 10 predicted proteins | sample 1538191 | NCBI WGS metagenome assembly OBYM01 (sample SAMEA2580165, study PRJEB22360) | human gut metagenome | biome: human gut; feature: human-associated habitat; material: faeces | place: Denmark | collected 2008/2010 | reverse complement strand
CTAATATTCAAACAGGTGGGTATTTTGAGTATTTTAAAAAAAAAAAAAAAAAAGCCACAATAACAAGAGCTAATATGCATGCACATGTTTTATGATGCTTGTCTACAATCAACATAATTAAAATGCCACCAGCTAATGCAGGCCATGCAGTTCGACAGGCAGTTAATAATAAAACAAAAAGATTTAATCCAATGACTGCGACATAATAAATAAATTTTTTCCATTCTAATTTTATATCTTTAATTTTTAATATTTTATAGAAAGTTAAACAAACAAAGAATTCAATCATCATAGCATAGTAATTGGCATTAAAGAAAACGGAATTAATACGATCTTGAGGACGATTGAATATCATGATTTCAAATTGATCAATATTGTAAGAATTCAAAATACCAATATATTCAATTAAACCATATAAAGCTGCAAAAATACTTAAAACAATAATACAGTTTGTTATATATTCAAATAATCGTGAATCAATATGAATACGATAATATAAAACAAAAGATAAAATCACTAAAATACCAATGCTACAAACAAAACCATAATAGTTTTGATAAAACAGAGAAACAATAGCACTTAATAAACTAAAATAAATAATAAAACGACTTTTAGGTATTTGTCTATAAGCTTCCTGTATTTCCCCTTTCCATAATAAACGAAGTGTTAAAAATATTAAAATCCCTCCACACATATAAAAAGGTAAAAACATTGAAAAAACAGCAACAATGATATATCTTTGATGATGTGTAAAATGTGTTTTTAAATACTGAATCCCAAAAATAAAAAACACCTCCCAAACGTATCTCTATTTTACAACATTTCTAAATTTATGTATACTATAAATAATCAAGATAACAAAAATGTAAGAAATGAGGGAAACAAGCTGAAATATTTATATATTTATAATTATTCGCCACATGAACAGAACTTATGTGAAATGGAATTTAGACATATTTTTCATGAAGATATGCAAACAAAATATTATATAACGAATCAGGATTTTGATTATTCCAGAAGTGCTTATATCAGGGGAAAATTAAATATTTTATATGAAAGTGCCTGTTTTGATGAAATAGTCAATTTTATTGAACAACAGAATTATTGTTATTATGATTTTAAAGTCATCTATTTAAAAAACGAAATCACACATGTGCCATATCAGGAATCAATTGATAAATGTAAGCAGATTGCCTTGCCTATTGCTGGTTCAGTGAATATGCATCATCCTCAAACAATCTTTGCGATTACAAAAATTCATGAAATATGGTATTTTGGTATTTATCAAAATGATATGAACTGGAATCAACATAATGATAAACCTTATTCATATTCACATTCATTAGCCTTAAGAGATGCCAGAGCAGTTGTTAATATTGCTTTAGGAAATGATTTATTTAAAACGATTGTTGATCCATGTTGTGGAGTAGGAACTGTTGTTTTAGAAGGATTAAGCATGAATGCTCATATTGTTGGTTATGATATCAATAAATATGTGGCTTATCAGGCAAGATTGAACTTAGAACATTATGGGTATGATCCATTATTGATTCAAAGATGTGATATGAGAACATTAAAGAAAACATATGATGTCTGTATTTTAGATATTCCTTATGGTGTATATAGTCCATTTACATATCAGCAACAATGCGAACTTTTAGAAAAGACCAGAGATATTGCAGCAGAGCTGGTTTTGATTTCACATGTTCCAATGCAAAAAGAATTAATAAATATAGGATATCATATGAAAGATCAAGCTATGATACAAAAAGGGAGCTTTCAAAGATATATAACACATTGTCTATAGGAGTGGGAAAAATGAAACATATTTTTATGATGCATGATACAAAGCGTCATCATGATTTAGAAGGCATGATTCATGATATCATGCAGGAATATGTATATGAAATTGTTTATACAACATCAATGCAAGATAGTCAAAAATACATTCAAAATTGTTTAGAACCATCAAGATTTTATGCAGTTGGTGGAGATGGAACAATCAATGGCTTGTTGCAGGTGTTAGTACATAGTGAACATGAGCTCGTTATTTTACCTTTTGGAACGGGGAATGATTTTTGTCGTACACTTACAAAAGAAAAGGATATCCGTCAACTATTAATTCAATCATTAAAGCAAGAAAGCCAAAAAGTTGATACCATTCAAATCAATGACAGATATTATCTTAATGCAGCATGTTTTGGATTAGATAGTATGATTGCGAATAAAGTCCATGATATTCCAGATATTCCATTTGTACCTGAATCACAGAGTTATATTATATCTATTTTTAAACAAGTATTTCGTTATGATAATCATCATGTAAAGATTGTATCAGATGGAAAATGTCTTTATGATAATCAGACGATTCTCTGTACATTAAATAATGCACAATATTATGGTGGTGGTTTTCAAATCACACCTCAAGCTCAAATTCAGGATGGTTATATGGATATCTGTGTTGTTGATCGTGTACCAAAGATCAAAATACCTTATCTAGTCACTTATCTTTTATCACATCAATTACATAAACGGCATGAAGTCCATTATTATAAAGTGAAAGAAGCAACAGTTTACTGTCGTCATAGCTGTAATATTGATGGTGAAGAATATAAAGCAAACAGTTATCATTTTCAAATATGTCCACAATCATTAAACTTAGTGATGTATAAAAAAAGCTGATATGAATAAGTCATTCATTGTGACTTACTCAATCAGCTTTTTCATTACATATAACTATAATGATTTTCTTTTTTATTAACAACAAGAATTCCTACACTAATAAGTGCTAATGAAGCGATAAAGTAACCTTACCATTAGCATCAACTAAGATTTGAGTTTTTCTTTCTTCATAACTATAATAAAAAAACACTAAGATATTTAACTTAGTGTTCATATTCTTCTGCAAAGAAAACCTGATGCCATAATGAGAAGCAATAGACAGTCCAGATTTTTTTATAATAGTCATGTTTATGATTTTTATGGTCTTCTAACATAGATAATAGTTTTTGATCATCAAACAATTGTTTAATAATAGGTGTCTGTAAACCATCATAAACTTTTTGATAAAGATCATCTTCACGCATCCATTCTCTAAGTGGAACAGGGAAACCTAATTTCTTTTTCTTGTAAGCTTCATTAGGAATGACTTTTTTAGCAGCTTGTCTTAATAAGACTTTTGTATTTTCTTTTGTGACTTTTTGATTATCTTTTAATTGACTTGCGACTTGGAAAACTTCTTTATCTGTAAAAGGAACACGACTTTCAATAGAATGAGCCATTGTCATTTTATCACCTTTTTGCAAGATGTCTTTAATAAACCAAGTTTGTAAATCAAAAGCTTGTCTTTTTTGAATATTTGTTGCTTTTTGAACACGATCAAAGACATTTCCAACAATATCTTTATGACTATGTAAATGACTTGTATCTTTTAATAAATGTTTACAATCATTATCAGAGAAAACAGGATTAACACCTACATAATAATCTTCAATACGCTCTCCATTTCTAATTAAGAAAGGAATACCTTTAAATGTGGGTAGATGTTTACATATAGATGCAATAGCATGACGAATGAAGAAAGGAATTTTTCCATACAATCCACTATCAATATCTCCACGATAAGTATTATAACCACCAAAAAATTCATCAGCACCTTCACCAGATAAAACAACTTTGACATCCTGACTGGCAAGTTGACTAACAAAATATAAAGCGACTGCAGCTGGATCGGCAGTTGGTTCATCTAAATGATACATAATCTTTGGTAAGACTTCCAAATATTCTTCTTTAGTAATAATTTTGCTTTTGTTTTCAATACCTAATTGTTGTGTTAAATCTTTAGCGTAGTTAATTTCATTATATCTTTCATCATTATATCCAACTGTATAAGTATGTTGAGGTCTCGCTAATGAAACAAGATATGATGAATCAATCCCACTGCTTAAGAATGATCCAACTTCAACATCAGCAATCAAATGATGTTGGATAGAATCTTTCATGATTTGATCAATAGCTTGAATCATTTCCTGATCAGTTTTATATTGATCTTTGAATTCAATATGATAATAACGTTTAATTTGAATCTTTTGATCCTTATAAATAAGATAATGTCCTGGTAACAATTGTTTAACATTTTTAAAGAAAGTCTTTTCACCAGCTACATAATTCATTTTTAAATAAATATCTAAGACTTCAGTATTTAATTCTTTTTTAAAATCAGGATGATCTAAGAAACCTTTGATTTCACTTGCAAATAAGAAATGAGCAGGATCATCATAATAATAGAAAGGTTTAATTCCAAAATGATCTCTGGCACAGAATAACTCATGTGTCTCAGTATCATATAATGCAAAAGCAAACATCCCTCTTAAATAATTCACAACATCATAACGATATTCTTGAAAACCATGTAAAATCACTTCTGTATCACTATGAGTTTGAAAAACATGCCCTTTGGCTTCTAAATCTTTTTTTAATTCTAGATAATTATATATTTCTCCATTAAAGACAACGACCAAATGATCAGATTTCATAGGTTGCTGACCACCAGCTAAATCTATAATAGATAAACGACGATGTCCTAAAGCTACATAATCATCAATGAACTGACCTTCACCATCAGGCCCTCTATGAGCAATACGATCCATCATCTTTTTTAGTATTTGACTTGCATTTTCATTAACAGGTGCGAATCCAACTATTCCACACATCGTAATCACTTCCTTCGTGAAAGCATTATAACATGCTTTTTCATATAAAAAAATAAAAAAGTAAAGAAAAAGAGGACTTAATCCTCATTGATGTCTACATATAATTCAACATATCCACAAGATTTACATAATGCCGCTTTTAAAGCATATTCCTTTTTCTTCAGGTTTTCATTTTTTTCGATGATTGTAAAGTCACTAATAGGTTGTGCAGTATCTTTAATATAACAATCTTCTTTCATTTCTTTATGACATCTTGGACATTTTCTCATGCATACCACCTCTTTAATATTATTATACAAAATTTTAAAAAGAAAACAAAGAAAAACAGAAAAATGTGTTCATTATGATTTTACAAGAAATCCATTATTTCCCATTTTATTCGTTGAAATATATGTTATAATATGTCGAGAGGTGATTGGATGATAAAACTTGAAAATGTAACAAAAGTATATAAAACCGGTGTAAGAGCCGTTAATAATATGAATGTTGATATTGGTGATGGTGAGTTTGTTTATGTCATTGGTCCAACTGGTGCAGGTAAATCAACTTTCATCAAATTATTGTATCGTGAAGAAAAAGCCAGTTCTGGTAAAGTTATAGTAGCAGGACAGGATGTCTCTAAAATTAAAGATCGTAAGGTTCCTTATTTTAGAAGAAATATTGGTGTTGTTTTTCAAAACTTTAGATTATTACCTAAAAAAACAGTCTTTGAAAATGTAGCTTTTACATTAGAAGTGACTGATACACCTAAAGTTCAAATCAGAAAAAAAGTGAGAAGAACATTAGAACTTGTTGGATTAGAAGATAAAGCCAATGCTTTTCCTCATGAATTATCTGGTGGTCAACAACAACGTGTAGCGATTGCCAGAGCGATTGTGAATAATCCTAAAGTTTTGATTGCTGATGAACCAACAGGAAACTTGGATCCTGATACTTCTCATGAAATTATAGAATTATTAGAGCGAATTAATGAAATTAATCATACAACAATATTAGTTGTCACACATGATAAAGAAATTGTTCAAAAACATAAAAAAAGAACAATTTTAATTGAAGATGGTTGTATTAAAACGGATACAAGTGTAGGAGGTTATGTTGATGGAATTCATTAGTTGTATAAGAAACTTTCCTAAACACTGTAAAACAGCTTTTCAAAATATTTGGCGTAATGGCGTTATGTCTGTATCATCTATTTTTGCAGTGACTATAACCTTATTATTAATTGCAGTGATTGGAGTTATTGCGATTAATATTCAGGATATGACTTATAGTATTGAAGATAGTTTAACAATCTATGTACAGATGGATAGAGAAATCAGTGATAAAGAAGCACAACAGATATTGCCTGAAATTGAAAAAATTGATGGCGTTAAAAAAGCAACTTTTTCATCTAAGGAAAATGAGTTAGATAAGTTAATTGAGATGCAGGATGAAGATGGAAAAAAATTGTTTGAAAGTTATCGTGAAAACAATCCTTTAGGAGCAGCTTATGTTGTTGAAGTAGACGATGCCAAAGAAATAGATACGGTAGCTGATCAGATTAGTGGTTTAGAACATGTCAATCAAGCGACATCTGGTGGAGACTCTACAAATTCTTTAGTGAATAGTTTAGAAACAGTTAGAAATGGTGGTGCTATTTTCGTTGTAGGTCTGACTATTATCGCATTGTTTATGATTGCCAATACAATCAAGATTACAATTACATCACGTCAAACAGAAATCAGCATTATGCGTATGGTTGGAGCAAGCAACTGGTATATTCGTTTACCATATATGCTTGAAGGTGTTTTTATTGGTTTATTAGGTTCTATTGTTCCTATTCTGGTGATGTATTTTGGATATAATTGGATATACAGTGGAGCTGTGGATTTATTGCCAGCCATGTTATCAATGCGTGAACCATTCCCATTTATTTGGCATTGTTCAGGAATAATGGTTGCTTTAGGATGTGGTGTTGGTTTGATTGGAAGTTTTGTATCAGTTAGAAAATTCTTGAAATTTTAAAAGCTTTGGGATAAAACCTAAAGTTTTTTTGTATAGATAATTTGTCAAATTAAATGCAACACCTAATGTGAGTTATATTTCAAATATGACCTTCTTAGGTGTTTTAAATTGAAGGCATTTTCTTTGTCGATCATTGATGATTAAATAATAGGACAATTCATCTTCATCCACTTTTGATAAATTCATATCTTTAGGATGAAATTCTCTAAGCAAGCCATTTATATTTTCATTCGTCCCTTTTTTCCATACACAATACGAGTCACAAAAATATGCATTACAGTCTCATTCTTGCTCTATCTTTTCATAATCTGCAAATTCCTTCCCTCTATCAAATGTGATGGTTTTAATAAGATCATCAGGAAAATTCTTTTAGCTTTCGATAATTGCTGAAGTTACATGTTCTGCCTTTTTATCAGATAATAATAGTGCTATAGAGTACCTTGACTTAAGTTCTATTAATGTAACAAAACAATATTTACTTTTATAATCAATTCTTCTGAATTCAACTGTATCGGTTTTACAATGTCCTCATTCTTTGCGTTGATATCTTCCTTAGGATTTTTTTAGTTCTTCAACCATCATTGAATTTTTCTTTTTTTGCAGGACATTTAAAATCACCTTTTTTTCTTAAATGCTCCATGGTAATTTGCCTGATTTATTTTCTGTGAATCATCCTATAGATGGTAGAGGTTAAAGGTATGGATATTCTTTCTACATTCCTGTTTGTAATCTGTTCAGGTGCCAGTGCAATTATGCTTACTCCAATGCCAGAATTTTTAAATTGATAGATACAAAAACGTTCATTTATGGTGAGATGTTTATAGCTCATAGATATTATCTCTGTTAATTGTTTGTTTGGTCACTTACATTTTAGCATAGTCATTTCTATGAGTCTTTTTATGTTGTGGTGCACTTGTTATGATAAATTAACAGTTAAAAAACAACACGTAAATTTTAAGAACAAGTCAGACAACGACAATAACTCCAGAAGTACATAGGAATACAGATGAACTAAAATATGAGGTTGAAGATGATACTATTACAACTATTTCATCAAAAGGAAAAACCAAGCCATTAAAAAAAGTTATAACTACTGTTAAGATCACAATAACAGTCGTCTCAGCCAGATTAATATTGATTGTCTTATAAAATTGCCTGTTTTAGAAAACTTCCTTATAAGCTAAATATCAATATATGTAATAATAGATTTGATAAAAGGATGTAGCAAGATGTTGATAAAACAGCATTTGTTACATCTTTTTTTTGGTGTGGTGAAATGGAAATCAAACTGGAGAGTAAATTAAAGTTTGATAGTGAAACAATCAATAGAAGGATGTATGATGGCTCTCGTTAATCTACATGAGATAATATAAGAAACTTTGAACGAGGTATATGATGAACAATTAAACAACCAGTATGATATTGGATTTTTCTTAAGATATGTTGCAGAACAACAAGAATTTATAAATAAAGAGACAAGAGAAATCTATATAAAAGAAGTGATAAGAAGTGAAGTAGATGAGGAAATCGAATATCGTGATATTGAATATGATGGTGATGTCTTTTTATGTGATATCATAGTTGTTGCAAATTGCATTCTTTATATGATGTCGGATGGTAAATGGGAATTGCTGGAGTCAATTATAGAGACTTTAAAGAAGTTTAAAGACGATGCTTTATTAAATTAGTACAAAAAAGATTATTGATAGCTAAATTTTGTTATTAGTAATCCTTTTTTAGTTTGGATTAACATAAGAAAAGTTGTGAATTATCGTAAATTATTATAAAATAAGAGGCAACAGGGGGAAAAGAGAATGGATACAAAAAAAGAACAACAAAGAATAGAATTACATAATACAATTTGGAAGATTGCTGACGATTTAAGAGGAAGTGTTGATGGATGGGATTTTAAAGCTTATGTATTAGGAATGCTTTTTTATAGATATATTTCAGAAAACTTTGCAAACTATGTTAATAAAGGTGAATGGGAAGCTGGAGACAAAGAATTTGACTATGCTAAGCTAGAAGATGAATATGCCCAAGAAATCCGTAATGAAATGGTTGAAACAAAAGGTTTTTTTATTTTACCAAGTCAATTGTTTTGCAATGTAAAAAACAATGCTAGAGATAATGATAATTTAAATGTAGATTTAAAGAATATTTTCAATGCCATTGAAGAATCATCAAAGGGAACAGAATCTGAAAAGGATTTTGCAGGATTGTTTGATGATATTGATGTGACAAGCAATAAATTAGGTGGAACTGTCATTGAAAAGAATAAAAAACTTGTAGATTTGTTAGAAAAGATTGGTTCATTAGAATTAGGAGACTTTAAAGACAATACAATAGATGCTTTTGGAGATGCTTATGAGTATTTAATGGGTATGTATGCATCTAATGCAGGAAAATCAGGTGGAGAATATTTTACTCCTCAGGAAGTATCAGAATTATTAGCCAGATTGACTGTTATTGGTAAAGATAGTGTCAATAAAGTCTATGACCCTGCTTGTGGTTCAGGCTCATTATTATTAAAATTTGCGAAAATATTAGGTTCTGATAAGGTTCGAAATGGTTACTATGGACAGGAGAAAAACCCTACTACATACAACTTATGTCGTATCAATATGTTTTTACATGACGTTGGATATGATAAGTTTGATATTGCATTAGGAGATACGTTAATCAATCCACAGCATTGGGATGATGAACCATTTGAAGCAATTGTTTCAAATCCACCTTATTCAATCAAGTGGGAAGGTGATGACAATGCTACACTTATTAATGATCCAAGATATTCACCTGCTGGTGTTCTTGCGCCTAAGAGTAAGGCAGATATGGCATTTATCATGCATATGCTGTCATGGTTAGCTCCAAATGGAGTTGCTGCAATCGTTTGTTTCCCAGGGATCATGTATCGTGGTGGAGCTGAAAAGAAAATTAGAAAGTATTTAATTGATAACAACTTTGTAGATGCTATCATTCAATTACCAGATAATCTTTTCTTTGGTACTTCTATTGCAACAAACATCATGGTCCTTAAAAAATCTAAAGAAAATAGTGATGTGATGTTCATAGATGCATCAAAGGAATGCGTAAAAGTAACAAACAATAACAAATTAACTCAAGAAAATATTCAAAACATCATAGATGTTTACACAAATAGAAAAGATAAAGAGTATGTTGGAAGAGTTGTATCTTCAAAAGAGATTGCTGAAGAAGATTACAATCTGTCAGTGAGTACATATGTTGAACCAGAAGATACAAGAGAAGTCATCGATATTGTTGAGTTAAATGCAAAAATTAAAGAAATTGTAGCTAAAGAGGATGTTTTAAGAAAGCAAATTGACGATATTATTGCAGAGATTGAGGGGTGATAATTTTGAGCAAAGTGTGTTTAGATAAAATTTGGGATGATGAATATGAAAAGATTGCAATAGAAGTAGATAAGGCTACGAAAAGTATAATTGAAACACTTGAAAACAATATTGATGAAAATGTTGTTGAAAATATATTTCAAGTATGCAGCTTCTGGACTAAACATACTTATGTTGGCAGGAAAAAGGATGCGAAAGTTCAAAAATCTTTTCAGTTATTTTTTGAAAAATTCATGGATTTAATACTTGCAATCAGAGATAAAAAAATAGATTGTGATGAAGATTGCAGAGAAGCTTTTTCTGAATTACTCTATAACGGAGTTGTATATAGAAAATTAGGTCATGGAGATTCTGAAAATTGCAAACATATAATTAAACCGGAATTTGATAATATCTATGTTTCATGGAATAAAGAGAAGGAAAATACATATTTAGACACGAAATTGTATGGACCTGTTACCTTGCTAACAGCAGAAATAACTGAGCCATATTATGGAATAGATTTAGAAAAATTAAGGGTTTGTGCTGGGAAGGAAAGAGAAATAGTGTTTCCTACATATGAGAAATTTATTAAAGATATAGAAATAATAGAAGAGGTAGAGGATAATGAGTAAATTAGAAAGATTAATAGAAGAATTGTGTCCTGATGGAGTGGAGTATCTAACTACTTCACAAATAAAAAAAGATAGTTTTTGGTTAATGCCTGCAACCCCAAATTTTTTAGAGTCTGGAATACCATATATAACTTCAAAAAATATAAAAAATAATGTAATAAACTTTGATAATGTAAAATATATTTCTAAAGATGACTATTTAAAATTAATTTCAAGTAGAAAAATTGAAGAAAATGATTTACTTATTACTATGATTGGAACAATCGGTGAGGCTGCATTTGTTGGTGAGTTTACAACATTTTATGGTCAAAATATGTATCTTTTAAGATTAGATGATGAAATTATAAATAGAAAATTTTAT
>OBYM01001279.1_pt1 | contig 11084 bp, 10 predicted proteins | sample 1538191 | NCBI WGS metagenome assembly OBYM01 (sample SAMEA2580165, study PRJEB22360) | human gut metagenome | biome: human gut; feature: human-associated habitat; material: faeces | place: Denmark | collected 2008/2010 | reverse complement strand
CCGTATCGGCACTTAGAATTATGCGGTATTGCCTTTATAAAACATTTCACGGCACGTCATTTTGGGAGTATCCTTCCGTAGGGGCGCACGCAGACGTATCGTCCTATCGTCGAACAAAATATCAGCCCGATGTCCATTCCAATTTATATGGGCTTTAGGTTGGCAACACCTCGCGCACATTTCTTCCTTGCCCGCCCTGCGGGTACCTCATCTGCCGTTTCCTTCTTCTTTTTTGAGGGGTGGGTTTTGATACAGGAATCCCCGCCGCCAAAGCTACTGTGCTCTGGCGGCGGGGATTCTGTTTGCCCGGCATTGAATCAGCAGGCCGTTTTTGGTATACTGTTGGATAAACGAAAGATAAGGAAATGGGGAAGAAACATGGCTTCTTATACATTTGAAAATCACACATTCCGCATGGTAGACCGCACCGACGGCAAGGATATTAAGGTACCGTCCAACATGTACCCGCTCAACCGCGAAGCACAGCTGTTTACCACCGAAACTACCGATACCATCAGCGATGCCCATGTGCGGGAGATTGTGAACTGCATTGACGGCCGCATGAACAACACCTACCAGAATGCCGAACAGGTAGTACGCACCCTGAACGTGTACGGTATTCCGGCTGTGCAGTATGTGGGCTGGGTGTTTATGTCGGATTCTGCCCCCATGTACCAGTCCTTTGCTCTGGTCAAGGGTGACCACGGCGGCCCGGCCATTATTGACCTTTCGGTGGACCCGATCTGGCCCCAGTGGGAACAGGAAATGGCCCAGTACACCACCCCTGACGAGATGCGCGCCGCCTTTATTGAAAAGCAGTCAAAGCGCTGGGATGTGCCAAACACCGAGCGCTGCGTGTTTGGCCAGGTACCGGATTATATGGTGTATGTTGCCAGCATGTGCACCACCGACCAGGGCTTGAAGCTTTACCAGAAAGTCATGCGCGCCTTCCCCAAGCATCCCGCCAACCTGGAAGCCGAGCACGCACAGCGCGCCATGGTGGAGAGAGTGATGAAGGGGAAGATTTAAGTTAGGAGTTGGCGGCGGGGCAAAGACCCGGCGTTTTGAGGCTATTTACCGGGACTATTTCAGTCTACACAGGTACGCAACGAGAAGCTCAAAAACATGCGAAACATTGGCAGTTATTATTATTACGACCCCGTTCATTGCAGAAACGGCGGATTTGATGCAGCTTTGGAATTTTCCGATGGGTATGATATCTTTGAAGTGAAATATTATAGGCAATACCGCATAATTCTAAGTGCCAATACGGCAAGCGAGGTGCGGCAGCTGCTAAGCCAAAATGCTCGATAATACTTTGTGTATTATCGAGCATTTTGGCAACGCAGATGCCGTGCCGCAGCCGCCGGAGCGGTGCTTAAGCCGTTAGGCGGGAATTGTGCGGTGTTGCCTATAGCCAAGCCATGACTTTAAATGAGATTCATCATGAAGCGCAGCAGGTTGCAGCAATCAAAGAGCCGAACGTCCGCCATCTCGGTTTTATTGCAATCCATGGATTTGTTGTCCTGGAAGTCCCTTATCTGTACCTTGACGAAAATGACATTTTGTAAAATGATACGAAATACCATTTAATCATTTTCTTTGTAACGCATCCCGAGTTTTTTGGTATATATCGCAACTGACGGTATTTATCGGAAAAAAGCGGAAGTTGTCGGAAGATGATTCGACCGACCTACGGCGAAAAATGTTGAAAAAGAAGTCCTTTTTAACGTCAGAACGTCGCAATTCGAACCCGTTTCGAAATGCCGAATTTTCGGGAAAAATGAGAGAAAAACAGGCATTTGAGGCACGTTGGAGAGAAAAACCGGAGAGAACAAAAAAGCTCAATTTTCCTTATTATAATAGGTGTTTACGTAAATGCGTTGATTAAAATTTATGCAAAAATCCTCTTACCCCAAAAATCAAACCGCCCCTACCTTCTGTTGATAATTTCAAATAGCGGACGGTGATTATGGAAACAATATCCTCCGAATGTGACCGGGAGAACGCTGTTTTTATAACCCTATTTCAACTGCTGACAATTTGTCGCCAGTTGGCACACACCTACTTCGACGCCCTATTAAATCGAAGCATTTGGATTCTGCCCTCAATAGCGGCAGCAATTTTCGCAGCCCGCCCATCATCAAACTGGGCAGCAGTCTCCAAGATGTCTTTTGCCTTGCAAGAGAATCCATCAAGGCGAACCAGCGGCAAGTCTATATAAGGCGCAATCAGCTTTAGCTGGGATTGCTGTGATGTTTCAAACGGCTTTGCCGGAACCATTGCGTCCGCACTGATGGAGCGTGTGAGAGTCATCTGCCAAAGGCTTGTGCCGCTGTCATAGATGGGGGCAAGGCCTTTCCATTCCAGCGTTTCAGAATCCCGCAGAAAGCCGAAATTTCCAAGATGGCGGTCTGTGTTGGCTAGGATATAATCGGCGGCCAGCATATTGCAGACTTCTTTTTGTGCATCCGATAGCCCCCCTGCATTGCAACAATTATTAAAGTGCTGCCAGTTAGAAACACCCTGTTGCTGCGGCTGTAACCGCATAAATTGGGCAGCCGTAACAAGTTCCGTATGCTCGTCGGTGAAGCACTCACAGGCAGACATGACCTGTCCGCCCTGCTCTACAAGCCAGTAGGAAACGTGTGGCATACCGAGGGCCTCATACAGTGCCGTTGCCACAAGTTCATTATACGGCTCTTGTTGGTAGATGCCGGATCCTGCTTTTAACAGAATTCGTTTTCCGTCCGCAATGCGCCAGCGCTTTTGTAAAAAGCCGTCTGAGGTATTGCAGGGGGAACACAAATCCGGCTGTGCTGAGAGAATCTCCTCGCCAAACAAAGCGCGTCCCACATCGTCAGAAAAGTCGTTCTCGTAGAAATTTACATCGTGCCAGTTCTGTGGGGCATCGCAGGGTGTGACCCAGTATTGATCGGAAAGGCTTAGACCGCTGCATTTGACGAGGAGCAGTTCAGCATAAGGAACGTGCAAATGTTCCAGCGCCTGTTCCAGCCCGGAACGGCTTGCCGGGATACCACGTCCAGCCCACCATTTGCGCAGGGAGAGAACGTCAAAACTACCATCAATGTGCCTTGCGCCGAGGGGGATTCTTTGCTCCGAAAGGACCTCTACTACATCAATAATATCGCCGGTCTTTTCGGCAATTTCAATAACTGCAACTTGATGGTCACGTTGCATCAAAAAAAACCGCACGTCTGCTCACCTGCCTTACCTTATTATAGTAGATTATACCTTATAAAGGGTACCTTTGCAACGTGAGAAATCATCGCTGACAATAGTAGGATGTTTGCATATCGATATCCATACCGACATCGGCATCGTTTTCTGCAACACCATGTGCTATCAGTTCATGAGTGGTTGCATAGTCCGTAATAACGACACCATCAAAGCCCCATTTTTTGCGCAGTGTGTCTTGCATCAGCCATTGGGGAAAATGTGACATGCGCACCGTCTGCGGAAGCTTCATAAGCGGTATGCTTTCCGCACTCCTCCACCAGCTCCATATCCCAGCTGCAAGCCAGTGCAAGAGAAATGGGGTAACTTGTTATGTACCCGTACACGATATCCGTCATGAATAGCAATCGGATTCGGCTATGCTCCAAATGACGTTTCTGAACATCATATACCTTTTCAGCACCCAGAACATTCAGGACAGAACCGGCGTTTTCCGCCACCCAAGGTTCTATTCCCAGTTCGGCGCACGGGCCGGTAGGCACTTCTTCTGCGCCAAAGAATCTACCATCCAACTGTACCAGCTGTCCGATTTTTTCCTTGAGCGTTAGGCTGTCCATCAGCTTCTTCAGATCCTGTAGCTTATTTCTGATTTGAGTCTACCAAACTATCTGCATAAGCGCAATGACACAGTTTATTTTGAAATTGCCTTTTTTGAAAAATCCGAATCGAGCGGCAAAATCAAAATAACATTTTTTGAGGAAAATAGTGAAAAGTGAAATTCAAGATCCTTCAAGAAGCGCAACACATCGTTTATTCGTTACTTTTCACCTTTTTTCAAAACGCCTTATGCTATGTCGGATCCGGAAGAAAATTTCCTACAAATATCACGCGAAAAAGTCCATTGCATCTTTCCGCACACTGCCACTTCTCACTTCTAAGGTGGGATATCAGTGGATTTGTCCGGCTTGAAGTCCAGCGGGTTGAAATAGGTACTGCTGTCCACCGAGATATTGGCAACCTCGCCGCCCAACTCTTGCACAAGCGGCGCGTACTCATTTTCGGGGTCTACGACATAGAATCGGGCCTTAGTATTTTAGAATCGTAATGTGCAGGAGAATTTCGTTTGATTTATTATCATAAAATTTGTACGTTCCATTCCGTACTGCAGACGAGCAGAGACACAAAATTGTCACAGCAGTGCAATAAAGTAAAAACAAAGTGTAACATTTTTAGGCAACGGAATTAACCCACCTAAAAATGTTGCACTTTTATTTTGCTGAAAATGTTACTTTTGGATTATGCCTGAACTAATAATTAAAGTTTCAACTTTCCCAAATAGTCGCATTTGAAAAATCAGATTCGACCGGATTTTCAGTATAGAAGATAACTACACTACAGACATTATAAATCACTTTCTATGTCATATTCCTCAAAATCTGATACTGTTTACCATGTATGCTTCCATCCTTCGTGAAAATACCGCCGTTACAACTTCTTTGTACGCAAATGCATCCTTTTATTTTAGACGGATCCTATCATTGTCATATTTCATCATTCAAGCGCCACATTTTAACGTATCATAGTACATTTATTAAAAAGTCAAATATAACATTTATGTATCGCAAAAGAAGAAATGGTACTTTTGAAATGTACAAAAATGGCTCATTTAGCGAATGCAAATTCATCAGATGTTATGATCGCATCATTTTGAGGCAAAACAATCGTTTTATCTCTACAATTATATAGTGAAACTGTTACGGTATGACTTTTACCGTCCTCTTTTGCAGAGCTTTATTTACTTTTCAAGCTATGAATGGCCTTGAACAGGATGCCCGATAAACCGCAGGACTTGATTGCCGCACAACAATAAAGCAAATAGAAAACGAGCTTTACCATTTTTTCTCTGGCAAGGCTCGCTTCTCTGCTTTGTTTGTTAATCCAGCCGGAACACCTGCTCCAGCTTGGGCTTGGCACCGGTCACGGGGTCCATTTCCAGCTCCAGAATATCTTTCATATACTCATTCCAGCGGTCCACAATGGGGCTTTCTGCCTGCACTTTTTCAGCATAGGCAACGCCTTTTTCGCATTCATAGTAGCCAAAAAGTTCATCTTTGCAATAAAAAATGCTGTAATTGCAGATGCCTGCCTCTTTCAAAACCTTGACCATCTCCGGCCAGATCTCTGCGTGGCGGCGCTGATATTCTGCCTTGCAACCGGGTTTGATGCGGCCTTTCCATGCCATATGTTCCATGTTGATTTCCTTTCCGTACAAACATTTTTATTTTGTATTACGTTAAAACCAAAGTCAAAAAACAAGGTTGCATCCGCACCTTATTTTTGGTAAAATTACTGTAGTGTTACTATTCTTTTCATTTACATTATATTGCTTTTTTCTGATCTATTTCATACCACAAAGCACTGCTTATTTTGTGATAATTCTACTGAGGTGATCCCTTATGTTGACCTATAATATGGACGTGGAAGAGCGCAGTGTGTGGCTGCGTGCAACGCCAAATAACGCCGTGTTGGCACAGCCGTTTTATGCAACGGAAGCCGGACTGTTTTATGGGCGTTCCCACTTTGCCACAGCCCGTACAGACAAGGAAAGTTACATCCTTTTTTATACCCTGGCCGGGGCTGGCTTGATTGAGCAGAACGAACAGCACATTGAGCTGCCGCAAGGTGCCGCACTGCTGATGAACTGCCGCACACCGCAAAGTTACTGCACGGCCCCCGGCTATGATGTATGGGAGCACTACTGGGTACACCTTGACGGTGTTGGGGTTAAAACGTTAGCCGATTCCGTACAGTCGCAGGGGCGGCTTACCGCTGCGCATGTCAGCCGCATGGAGATGCAGCCTTTGTTTGAAACACTGTTTGCCGAGTGGAAAAAGGAAACCACCACCGCCCAGATCGAAATTGGGCTGACACTGCACAAAATGCTGGCACTGCTTGCCCACCAGCAGCTTTCCGGGGACGAAAGTCGTTCCAACCGGACCATGATCAAGCAGATTGCAGATTATATCCGTGCACATTATGCGGAGCCCATCAATCTGGATATGCTGCTGGCGCAGATCCCTGTCAGCAAAAGCTGGTTTTTGCGGCTTTTCCGGCAATATATGGGCACAACACCGTACAATTTTTTGTTATCCACCCGTATTACCCGCGCAAAAGAACTGCTGGTTCTGACAGATTTCCCTGTCGGCGAGGTTGCCCGCCAGGTTGGCTTTGAGGATGAAAGCAATTTTTCCACCCGCTTTTCTTCCATGACAGGCCAAAGCCCGCAGCAATACCGCAAAAGCGCACTGAAGCCTTTTGCCCAAAATTCATAAACACAAGACAAAGCACGGTCTCATGATGATTTTTCCATCGCAGAGCCGTGCTTTCTTTTATTTCTCACCGGTTCAGATCAGCGTTCGCTTCATCCATTCTTTGCTGTAATACCGCACCACTGGGATGATACAGCCGGAAGCCCAGCTTAACGGGGTGGCAAGCCAGATGCCCCACACCCAGGTGCGGCGCCAGCAAAGAGGCAAACGCCAGCCGGGTCCCCATCTCAAACAGGCCTGCAACCAGGCTGACATTTACATCCCCTGCACCGCGCAGCACGTTCAGATAACTGTTCATTACCGCGGCAATAATATAGGCAACCCCCATTACACTGAGAAAATCCGCCCCTTGTGCAATGCTGGCAGCATCGGTGGCTGGGTCAAGGAAAATCGACAGCAGCAGCCGGCGCGATGCAAACTCCGCGACGGCCAACACCAGGCAGATCACGCAAAGCGCTTTCAGCGAATCACGCAGGCCCTGGCACACGCGGTCTATATCGTGTTTTCCCATATTCTGCCCCGTGTAAATGGAGCTATATTTTTACCGATGCAGAGGAGCTGCTGCGCCCCTTTTTTGACCCAGCAGCCTTGCCGAACAGCCGCCTGCTGGCCCAGGTACTGCATGGCTGGAGCGGCATTTTTTCCTCTGCCGACCACCCCGCGCTGGCAAATTATGTCAAGATGATCCTGCAGGAAATGCAAACACGTTCCCTGAACTATGAGATCAGCGTGCGCGGGCTGTTTGTTGCCCTGATTACCGAAGTCATGCGGCTTTCCACCGAGCAAAATGATTCTGCCTCAGCAAACCGCATGGTCATTGCACCTGCATTGACCTATATTGATGAATTCTATATGGAGAATTTCAGCATCCGCGACCTTGCCGATGCGTGCAGCATGAGCGAATCCCATTTTCGCAGGGTGTTCCGGGAGCTTGTCGGCATGGGGCCGCTGGACTACCTGAACCGGACGCGCATTGCAAAAGCTTGCAGCCTTTTGCGCATGACCGATGATTCGATCCTGACCATCAGTGAAAAAGTCGGCTTTGGCTCCATGTCCAGCTTCAACCGCCATTTTTATGAGGTGATGGGCACCGCCCCATCGGACTGGCGGCGGGCCACAGGCACCGGCATTGGTACTTCTATCTTGAAATACAGCGGCTGGCTGCGCCCGCCAACCCCATAACTCCCGAAACAAAAAGGGAAGCCGTTCTCTGCAAACGGCTTCCCTTTCAAATTATCGATTGCGGCTTATTTGCTGATTCTGTCGATCGCTTCCAGTTCCTCTGCCGTAAAGCTCGTGTTCTGCACTGCTTTGATGTTATCCAGGATCTGGCTGGTTTTCGATGCACCGATCAGCACGGTCGTAATCTCATCATGGCTCAGCAGCCAGGCCAGGGCCATTTCAGCCAGCGTCTGTCCGCGGGCCTGGGCAATATCGTTCAGGGCATTGATCTGAGCGATTTTTTCCGGCGTAATATCCTTTTCTTTCAAAAATCGCCCGTCTGTGTGTACCCGGCTGTCAGCCGGAATCCCCTGCAGATATCGGTTGGTCAACAGTCCTTGTGCCAGCGGACTGAAGGTGATAATTCCCTTATGCAACCGGGCAGCCATCGCTTTCAGGCCGTTATTTTCAATCGTGCGGTCAAAAATCGAGTAGCGGTTCTGATTGATGATAAACGGCACATGCAGTTCGTCCAAAATCGCAGTGGCTTTTTCCAGCGTGGGGCCGTCATAGTTGGATAGGCCGACATACAGCGCCTTGCCGCTGCGCACCGCCTGGGCCAGCGCGCCCATTGTTTCTTCCAACGGGGTGTTAGGATCCATGCGGTGGTGGTAAAAAATATCCACATAGTCCAGCCCCATGCGGCGCAGGCTCTGATCCAGGCTGGCCAGCAGGTATTTGCGGCTGCCCCAGTTGCCGTAAGGGCCATCCCACATTTCATAGCCTGCTTTGGTGGAAATAATCAGCTCATCGCGGTAAACGCCAAGGTCATCGTGTAGGATCCGGCCAAAATTGCGCTCGGCAGCACCCGGTTCTGGGCCATAGTTATTGGCAAGGTCAAAGTGGGTAATGCCGTTATCAAACGCCGTACGGCAGAGCGCACGCATGTTCTCATACGGAGAGGTATCGCCAAAATTATGCCACAGCCCCAGCGAAACAGCGGGCAGCAGCAGGCCGCTGTTTCCGCAGCGGCGGGTTGGCAGGGTGTTGTAACGGTTTTGTGCAGCCTGGTACATAAATATCTGCCTCCTTACAAGGATTATTGAATTTTTTTAAGGTCAACTGCACTTTCCGTACAGTCCTCCAGTGTTGTAACTTCGCTCGCCCACGCTTCGCTTTTATCCGCATAGCGTACGGTGCTGTCCTGCACGGTCAGCTGTTTCACACTGCGGGCATACAATGCGGGGATCGCATGGGAGTACACATGCCGCACCGATGGCTGTTCATCAAACAAGCCTCCCGGCTGGGTTCCCTGTCGCTTAAAAGTCATGTGCAGGTCCCGGATGCGGATATCCCGCAGGCAGCTTTCCGGCTCACCGGCCAGGAACGCACAGCTTTCGCAGGTAATGGACAGGTTATCGAATGTAACGTTCCGGATGGTTCCTGTCTTTGTCCGGCTGTTTTTCCTGGGGGTCGCACTGATGAAAATCGGTTCGCCCTTTCCCCACCAGCCCGGTGCACCCGGCTCGGCATAGCGGTCTGCATAGCGCAGGGTGGATCCGGTCAGGTGGTGAATATGGATATCCTCCACCGTTCCTCCATCGCGTACCCAGATACCCACCGCACGGGAGCAGCGGTCAATAATGCAGTCGCTTAAAGTTACGTTGCGGATCGTTCCGTGGGTCTCGGTGCCAATTTTCAAGGCAGAATCGCGGGAATGCAGCACGCAGTTCGTGATGGTGATATTCTCACACACACCATACCGGCGCGACATGGGGCCGGTGGATTTTACCACAATGGCGTCATCACCCGTTGAGACAATGCAGTTGGCAATTACCACATTGCGGCAGCAGTCCGGGTCAATGCCGTCGTTATTGGCTCCGCGGTCATCGTTCAGGATTTTTATTCCGTCAATGCGCACATTCTGGCAGCCTGCCATATGCAGTGTCCAAAAAGCGGCATCTTTCAGCGTTACATCGCGCACGGTAAAGTTTTCCACATCTTCAAACAGCATCATGCGCGGGCGGAACGCTTCGCAGGTTTTGGGGCATTCATGGAAACCGTTATCTTCGTTTTTGTCCAAAAACACCTGGTCACCCTGGCCGTAAATCGTACCCATACCGCTGATGGTCACATTTTTGGCGTGGGATGCACCCAAAAAGAAGCCGCTCTGCCAGCCATCGGCCGTATCGTCAGGGTTCACGCCGTTTCCCCCTTGGGGGAACGGTTTGATATCTACAGGGTCCAGGCTGCTGATAAGGACCGCGCCGCTTTCCAGGTAAAGTTCCACATTATCTTTCAGCAATACCGACCCACTCAGATACTGCCCGGCCGGGATGATGACACGCCCGCCGCCTGCCGCCGAGGCCGTATCCACAGCGTTTTGGATAGCAGTTGCGCAGTTTGTCCTTCCGTCCGCCACCGCACCGCAGGAAAGAATGTTGTATTCCATTGTTCTGCTCCTTCCGGCAGGAACTCTGCCTAACTTGTGCCCATCATAACATAGTTTTTATTGTCTGTAAACTTCAATTATCACAAAGAATCCGTGCATTATACAAGTTGCATTTTCCCGGCTGGGCGGCTTACAATAAAATAAATAAGTCGTATTGGGGGTAGGCAAATGCCGTCAGAAAGCCTTACATGGCAGCTTTGTCCCGTGGTTCGCGCATCATTCCATGCTGTGCTGCACAGTGGAATCGATGCGGTATCTCTTGCTGCTGCCATGCAGGAATTTTCCCAAACCGTTGAGGGGCTGCGCCAAGCACACCAGCTGCTGACAGCTTCGCTGTTTCGGTATCAGGCGCACTTGTTCCTGTACCTTGAATCTGTCGGCACAGCGCTTGCGCCGGATGGGTTGTCGCCCCTGCTGGATGCACTGCTTTGCCCATGGCCCGCTGCCGTGGGCGAAGCCCTGCCCCGCCGCTGGGTAGCAATGCAGCCGTATTTTTACCACGATATCCCCACCACTGCCGGCGATTGGCTGCGTGAGCGCCATTCCGGTGCACAGCATGGGCGCATTGCCGTTTTGAAACCGGATAAATGGTGCAGCTACATGGAGTACCATCTAAAGCTGGTGAGCGAGGGCTTGCTGGAGGGGGATCGCTGGCATCTGATCAGTGTACAGGAAAACCTGCTGTTTTCTTATTTGGAAGAACCGCGTACCCATGTAAATATCCGCCACCAACCCGGTGTACCAAGCGCCGAGCTGCAAGAATGGCTTGCTGTTGACCCAGAAAGTCACTTTGAGCATTTTGCCAAAGAACAGCAGGGGCCGGATGCTCCAAATTTTGTTTATCTCCCCCGCTGTGCAGGTACCCACGAATAGGAGGTTTGCACAATGATCCGTATCGGCTGGGGGGCGCCCGGACACCGCAAAAAAAAACCCCTGCCCACCTG
>OBYM01001278.1_pt1 | contig 11086 bp, 16 predicted proteins | sample 1538191 | NCBI WGS metagenome assembly OBYM01 (sample SAMEA2580165, study PRJEB22360) | human gut metagenome | biome: human gut; feature: human-associated habitat; material: faeces | place: Denmark | collected 2008/2010 | reverse complement strand
TACAGCCAATATTACTGCCGGTGATCCCAACATTCAGTTTAGTACAGCGCAGGGGGGCGGTAGTGGAAATTCGGGAACCAGAAAGACGAAAGGGGAAGACGTCAAATTTGGCAGTGATGTCAAACCCGAACCAAAATTAGCTAATCAGATGAAGTCTAGAGGGTGGACCGAACAAAGTGTAAGAGATACTGTAGATTCACCATATACAACAAGAACCAGTACAAATAAAGCTACAGGAAATCCTTGTACTGTATACTATACAAAAGATGGTTCATATGTAATAGTAGATGATGTAACGAAAGAAGTAGTTCAAGTTAGTAATAATATAAATCCGTCAGCTTGGATACCGGATGCTAGTATTGTAGATCCTTATATTCCTTAATGGAGGTGTACTATGAAAAACATGCAAAATATTATAAAATCATTAAATGTAGCAGAACGTTTTAATAGTGAAGTACTTTATAGTTTTATAGAATTTCAAAAAGTAATACAAAGAATGGGCGACGATTATATAGAAACTGACGATTGTATAATAACGCCATATTATGTTTTTGATGGAAAACGAATGGAATTGTATGAGTACAAGTTATATATTCACTTAGTCAATACTCCTAACTTTGAAAAATATTTGCTTAGAAAAACAGGTAGATTTAAAGTGAGTGATATCCCAAAAGATGTGATAATACTACAAAAGAATTGTTATTTTGAAATATTGAAAACGGAGCGCAAAATATCCAGCAAGAAAATCCAGCAATACCTGGATTTTCTATTAGGGAATAATTGTCTAAAAGCTCAAGTTGAACAAGCGCTTGGTGAGTTTAGTGTCAATAACCTATTGTTTGAATTTTATTAAAACGATCCTGCCAGATTTTTCGTTACCACAAGAGGGCAGTTCTGTTCCAGGAAGTCACTTCCGCATCCTCTAATCTTGTTGAAGCGGGTAAGTACACAGAGGAGATAATAAAAACGATGCCTTCCTTTTTAACTCTTAAAGAGCCTGATCTGCTAAAGGTCATATTATTTTTAGGTGCAGTATGTTTAGGTATGCCGCGCCTCTCAAAAAGCAAAGTTTTCATAAACCGAACATTCCAAAAAGTTTTTCACCACTTATGTATTTTTGTCTTTGTGATTTCTTTAGGTCTTTTATTTAATATTTTGCTTTTAGTTCTGTTTGCTCCTGATGCATACAATTTTTTGGAAATAGCTTTTACCTTCTCTGTAATTTTATTCTTTTTTCTTGCAGCCATCGCTTGCGCTACAGTGATCATTACCTTTTTAGAAGAAATTAAGGGTTCACGGCAATACTACAGATCTCAAGAAAAAATCAGCCTTCATGGGAACTGGTCTTTTCTGAACAATATTGCAAAAGAAGATATTCCTGCCTTGCTTTTTGCTATAAAGGAGATCTTGTCAAATAACGCTATGCTAACTTCCGCAGAAGCAAAAGCTCTATCTGATTTTACAGAGACCATGATCGCCCAAAACAGAAAGCAAATACAATTCAATCTTTTACATTGTGCTTCAGGTGATGAAGACGCTTCACTTTCTATGCAATTCAAATGCATTCGAAAAATATTCGTCTGGAATTTATGTGGCCTTGTTCTTTTACAAATCGTTTTGATGACGTCTCTTGTACTTTTTCAAGATTTTCTTTCCGTATTACTTACATCCACTTTTTTATATTTGGTATTATTACTTTTTATGTTGAAAGCTTGCTTTCGCTCTCAAAAAAAGTTGCATAAACTTCAAAATGAATATGTACAAAAACACATATTAAACTACTTTTCAAACATGTCCGAGCCTTTGGAGAAAAATGAAAAGCCAAATTAGGCACAAGAAGATAGTTTCAAACACACAGGGATGGTTCTGCTATACTATTTTCCTTTGAGTTGCCACCCCCACCCCCTCCCCCTCCCCCTCCGGTCTAGTTATGTTGATTCGCTGGTCGTACAAGGTTCGCAGCGGACGCCCTATTTCCATAAAGCAGGTGACAACCAATGAACAAGGAAACCATGTTGTTTGGATTAATCATATTCCAATCCGGAATGACTTTCGGCATGTTGACCAGGCGATGGAATGGTGATAAAAGCTGTAAAGCGTCTACAATCGGAATGAAAATCTACAAATTATTTGGCGTATTGTGGGCTATATTACTTATTTGCACGCTCATTTCTTCTTTTTTGAATATCTATGATCTTATTAAAACAATTTCAATTATCAATTTGCTGCTTTTTCTTCTAACTGGGATCTTTGTATCGAGCCTTGCAGTTATTGAAATCTTTTCCTGTCGACATCCCACAAAAAAGCCTTATTACAAAAAGTTTAAGCCGATAAAGCTTACGCCTTCCAGTTTAATCCGCAATTTTGCGGCCTATGTGCTTTTACTTGCCCTTATTTATTTTGCACTACCTTATCTTATTTTCAGGCTAATTATTCTGTTGTTATTTGGAATAAACTCTATAACACTTATATTTTTATTGTTAAGGATCTCCAAAAACCGTCTCACCGATAAAGATCGTGCATCCTACATTGTCATTTCAAGCAGCACTGTTTCATTTATACTCTGTTGTTTATGGATCTATAGTTTTCTTGCGTTTCTTTCCCCATTTTTTACAGCGATCTGTATTTTTACTTTTTCTTTGCTGGTTTTCATTGTTTCCCATCGATCAGCTTGGCAATTAGCTTATGCGAAAGACCAACTGCCGGCTGCCAAAATTGTAATCCGCCGTTTGCTGTGGATTATCTGCGCAGAAAGCGTCGTTGCCCTTGTCATTGCACTTTTCTTTTCAAACATCCCTTCCAATGGATTATTCATTTTATTAAACATAACCTCCTTTTTCGGATATACCTTTATGTTTCATATCGCTGTCGAGGTAACTATTAACCAAATATTCCAATCTAACACCTAACACAATATGCGATATCCAAGGATGGCCTGCAGCTACCAATCCCCCCTTTAAAGTCGCACTCGCTCATTCTCTGTGGCGAAGGAAGTCAGCCAGCAGCGAAAACGTCGTCAATGGCAGTCTCCAAATACTAACTATTCATGTGCTTCTTACTGCCCTGCTGAGTACCATTTTACGACACACGAGAAAATTGGTGATTTTACAATGAAATTTGCAATAAAAGTTTTATCTTTTTTCCTTCTCCTTTGCTTTATTCCGTTTATTACATATAGTAAAAGTGAAATTTCATCCGAAACGCTTCCTTACGAAATTTCTGTCCAAGATTCAGAATATTGCTCTACGGGAAATATTCGCACTTTTGATTTTTCAAGCACAGGAGAGCTACTTATCACCGTCGCATCTACTGCTAATATATTTAGCTCTAAACGTACTTACTATGTTAATTTTTACGATTCCAATAATATTTGGCGCACTACTTTCCGAATTGAGGCAATGGGCTATTTGGCCGCTCATTTTAACGAACAAGATGAAATTGAATTATATTTAGATCGCAATAGTCAAATGTTTGTTATTGACAGTTCGGGAGCACTAATAAGTAAAAAAAATCGCGATATTGATGTCATGGAAGTGCAAAAGAGCTTTATTGAAAAGGATGGCATTGCATATTATCGGGATGCCATCGGAAAAGAAATTTCTTACACTGTTAGTGGTAATAAGTATAGTCTTTTCAAACTTTCCGTATCTTGGTTGAATAATTTATTAGTGATTCTTCCACTACTTTTACTTTTTTTCGTAAGTGGACTTTTTATCATTTTTGTCCATAAAAAAAACAATCCCAAATAAGTACCATATGATCCCAATACTGGTTTACCAAGCCCTGCTAAACCATACAAAGCTGTGGAGGGAACAAGTGTTAACAGAAATAGAGGCATATCGTGCAATTATCAAATTTCTTGATGGATATTATCAAAGGGGGAAATCTGATGATATTGCTGTTTTATTGGGAAGTATGTCTTTGCTAAAAAATGGCCGCACCGCTGATTCTGCAATGTGGGAGGATTGGCTAGAGGCCGTAGAAAACATCCAAAGTCATGATAATACATAGCGCACAAACTGATATCAGAGTTCCCGTTGAAATGCATTTGCACCAACCGAATCAGGTGCCAGCGCAGTTTTTATTGCATATCTTCCAAGGCTATGTTTCAGAATTGGAAATATTTAATGCCGACTCTTCTAAAATCGCCGAACATATAAATTTAAAAAATGCAAAAGAGGACAAACAACTTTGTTAATTACAGATTTGGGTGAAATTATAGTAACTGTAGATGGCGTAACGCAGCAGCTCCAGCCCCTTAAACTAAAAAATGTTGAAAAAAGATATGCAGTCGACGGCCGCTATAAAATTATTGTTAATTTAGGTGAAGCTTCCGCCAACGTATCCATTGCGTGCACATTATCCAATCACCCCTTTATAAATCTTACTAGAATTATTGAGTCAGGTGAACGGCTTGCTTTAATTAGCTTTTACCACCAAAAAACCAAGCTAAGCATAGGAGTAGAAGAAGGAAGACCTAAAACCGTTTGTGAATACCTTGATAATGGAATCAACATCACTATTAACGGTAATGCGGGTATTCCCCAAATTGAGTTCTATATTGCATGGCTAACAATGCAAGATGAAGAAAAAGAAGATATCTTTACATGGTTTGCCGCAGATCCTACATTATCTTAAATTTCATGTGATGTTGCCTTTTGAGTCGCTAAAAGTCCTATTTAACCAACCAGGGATGCCTCGTTCCAATCCGGCCTCCCTGGTTTTATATTTTCGTTCCAACGCTCCCCTGGCGGCGGTCAAGTCTCCTGCGCACTGGAAGGAGGAATATAACCTGTTCGGAAGTATCAGAAAACTCACCTATCCATACAAAACTATGGTAAAATATGAATAACAAGAGGAAAGCGGAAAAGTATAAGGAGAACTTCGAATTGAATTATACAACATTACTTGGCTACGCTTTTTTAACATTTTACTATGTCGGTTTTGGTTTCCTTGGTTGTTTATTTGCGGGATACCACTTTGATCGGGAAAACAGAATGACAAATTACGGAATTTTCAAAGCTATCGTTTTACCTAAGCGTTGGCGCAAGTTTTTCTTTTACTCGGACAAAAAAAACGGAATATTTTCTGCAGCGCTCGCAATCGAAGTTTTAGGTTACATAAACCTTTTCATGCTTTTATTTGCAAAAATATTTTTTATTCGCAGCTTCCAAACATTCCGTCTTTTGTGGGCGATAAGTCATTTAATTATATTTGCTTTACTCGGCGTAATGGATATAATCATACACGTCCACAAAAGAACACAGAGGCCTTCTAGATAAGATCAAGCGTAGCCGGAACAACCCCTTTCCCCTATCGGTTCAGAACTGCCAACCCGCCAAAAAGCGAGGAAGAACCATCGAATGATAAGTAACATTTTAAAACATTACGACTACCTCATATTGGGCGCAATTCTTTTAGTTTATATCTTTCAAGTTAAAAGAAAAGCGTTTGAAACCGCCAAAAGGAAGCAAGTCATTATTGCGTTAAAGCTGTGTTTTTACAGTTCAGTAATACTATATGTATTGCAAATATTATCCATTTTTTTAAATACTACTCTCTCAATCGATCCACTAACAATAACATTTTGGATAAACTTACTTGTTGCAGGTACTGTTGCAATAATTGATTTAGCTTTATTTCGTGGAAATTTTATTAAACAAAAGAGGAATCGCTCTCAAACCATAAATACTCGTTCAAAAAGCCCTGATTGGGAATTTGTTGAACTTCTTTCAGACGATCAAAAAAAATCTATTATTCAATATGATTTTTCCAAACATCAAGATTCAACGATTGCAAAAAAGATCTATTATGAGTACCACACACAAATATTTTACAATTTCAAATTTTGTAAAATGGATGCTCATGGCATCGCCATTTATCAAAAGCAACGTACTCTTTTAACCAAATCATGGGTAGTATTAGGTGCTGCGTTAATTGCACTTATTTTCGCAATATATTTAATGGAAATTTCAATGGAGATATTTTTTGTACTGATTGGCGTCTCACTCTTTTTTACAGCTATTGGCGGCATTTTTATATTTAAAGCGGCACAAAAGCCTCTGGAATACTTTGTATACATAGTTTCCGGCTTATATAACGAATCTTTGAAATAAAGCATGCAGGAACAAGGCCGCAGATGGGTAAGTTCTTCGGATTTTTATCCACAGTCGCCACTCCCCCCTCAAAGAGGAATGATCTATGAAGAAAAACTATAAGAAAGCAAACCAATGCAGATCACATCTTCCATTTTGATCTGCAATTTTTTGGCTGTGTATTTTCACTTATGATTTACACCTCATAAATGTGTTCAGGAGGAAACATGAGTCAAATTAATATGTTAATAAATCAGCCCTTGCTTAAAATGGGAAGAGCAAGTGACCTATGCTGGATATTATTCGGGAAACGTATTTTAGACAAAGATAAAAAAGGAAACACAATAGAAAAAGGCGAATATTCATTGCATTTGCAATGTCCGTGGCGTTTACGAAGCAAAGCAGATTCTCAAATTAAGTTGGCCTCAGGTGACATATATGAGCCAAATTCCAAAACAACCTGGAGCCCAGACTTTAATTGGGATATATTAGGGAATAATTTATTTGATGAAAAAGTCCAGCATTTTTTTGCTGGCAACAAAATTATTTCAGTGAAGAGTGTACTTATAACACAAACCAATGATCTCCAAATAGAATTCTCCAATGAATTTATTTTAGAATGCTTTGTGAATATGTCGACTAATACAGAGTGCTGGAGATTTTTTCGGTACAACTCGGATGCACACATGGTAGCATATAGTAATTGTGCAGAGTTTCAATAAAAGGTTTCAGTATAGAAAATTTAATTAAATGCGGAAATTTAGCTAGTTTACCCCTATAAGAAACCTGGGCTCCGGAAACTATTGAAATAATTTGGATTTTTTAAATCTAAGGGCGGTTCTCTGTTATGCCGTTTCCCCTTGAGTTGCCCCCCAAATCATCGAACCAAACCAGGATGCCACGTTTTAATGCGGCGTTGAGGAGCAAACCATGAGTTATTTTGTATTTGGAAGTTTTGATTCCCCCAACAACGAAAGCTTATTCGATAAAATAAAAAAGTATGGACAAAACAAAGGTGTTTATTTTTGGTTCAATAGCGAAATCACCTTTTATCCCGAAATATTTAAAATGTGCAAGGAGCAAGCCTCACAAAAACAAGTCACGTTTGCTCTCACTTCATCGAAGCAACCCTCCAACAGCAGTGATTTATTGTTTCCCTACGACAAATTCACGAATCACGAGCTTTTTTCAACTGGCAGCCGCCTCTTTTTTAATCGCTGCTGCGAAAGCAATATCCGTCCCCTTTTTGATTGTCTGAAAAAATTATTGGACTTATTCAAACTGAAAAACCTTGAAATTTTCACGGTCGAAGGGTACGACACGGGCTTTATAAAGAAAAAATGCACTTTGGAAGAAATGGAGCAAGATTTACTTGCACAAATCAAAACAACCTCTATTATTGAATCATGTATTTATTCTATAGAAAACAATTTTATTTAATAGATCGAGCTCATAAGTTTCTGTATCCTTCTGGGTAAAATGAAAACAAAAATCTCCTTAGCCAATAAAAAAGGAGTTCAAGAATATGCACGATAATATAATAACCTCATATCAAGTCGATCTTGCAGAAAAGACATTAATTTTGCATTCATATAACCCATATAGCAATCAAACAGAAAGCTTCCTCGCCTCTGGCGTTCTTACTCACTCTTTTGAAAATATTTTGCCAAATAGTATTATTCTCTGCGTTGAAGATCTGGCAATTGAAGCTTTTATAAAGGACAATAGAGAAGAATTGGAAGCCAAAAAGCAATATTGTTGGCCAATATATTTTGAAGACATCCAAAGTCTTCAGCTGTTCCTCATCAGAAACTCTTATCGATATATTCGGATTAGTTCTTCCTATGGATTATGTGGTTGGATCCTGGCTAAAAATTTCAAAAACAGCCCGTTATGACCCGGCGGTCTTATAAACATTGTCATATGCAAAATGCAGAAAGAGGCCCTTATGCAGCTCCAAAATATTTTCATGATAATGTTTAAAATCTTGGATGATCTATATTGTAACTATAACCAAAATGAATGTTTGGCTTCTCTTCTAAGTGATATGGATACCAGCTTTTTTGATGACGGCAAGCCTGCCGACGCAGCAACCTACAACGATTGGCTCAAAATTGTAAAGCCCCGACTTCACAGCGGAACAATTACTGGTTCAGAAATACTTCTTGCTCTGATTGAATTTTTAGAGTTCTATCAAAAGGAATATGGATATACATTCCAAGATATTATTCAATATCTTAAAGAGCATTCCAAAGAAGTGATTGACGAAGCGGTACAATTTACGATCTGAAATGGTGAGCGAAGTGAAAAAAAGCCTGGCTTTTTGTGCACTAATGATTTTACTTACCGGAACATTATATATTTCAGCAGCGGGAGATCATATAGGTGCATATAGTTGCATTTTGGAAAATAACGAATATACCGGTCCTGGTGAGATTACATCTTTTGATGTTGATGAGAACGGAAAAATTTTAGTAAATATACGTGCGTTTAAAACCGAATTTGAGGAGATTTATTATATTCAACTTTATGATTCAAATTTTAATTATTTAAATAGCATTCGTTATAAAGCATTTCAATACACCACAGCTTGCTTTAGCTCCGACGGAAATATTGAAATTTGGGGATATCGTACCAAGTATGTATATGTCTATAATCTAAGTGGAGATTTTTTATATAAGCAAAAAGAGGAGGGCCCCAATAACGCAGCTTCCAAGTCTTTCCGGCAATTAGAAACAGCAGAAGGCTGCTATACCAGAAATCCCATAAAAGATACACTACTATTTACAGATGTAGAAGGAACCGAAACAGTGATTGTAAAACTTCATAATGCTTTCTTTTCTTCTATGCTTAGATATTTATTTAAAGAAATACTGACTTGCGTGATTATTTTTGGAATTGTCGCTGTTGTCGTTCGTAAACAAAGGCGAAAAAAGAGCTCATAAGGAAGACTGCAAATCGAATTTTAAAGAGGTAATCCATTATGGATTCAAATGATCCATCTTTAAAGCTGATGGAAATCACACCATATCTGCTAATCCGTAATTTTCTAGTTTCCGAAGTTATGCTCACTTATATTTATATTTTACTTCGTTATCCACTTTTTCGCATTTTAATCTTAGCTGCTTCAGCAATACAAATCATCGTTTATTTACTGCTTTTCATAAAAATTTTCAAACGTACTCTTGGGGACAAAGATCGTACTCTTTATACGATAATTTCCAACTGTACTTTAGCTTTTATCTTTAGCTTTTCCCTTTTATATAGTCTATTACGTACTTTTTCGTTCGTTTTTTCAATGATATTTATTATTTCTTCTTACTTAGCAACATTAACGCTTTCCTCCATCCTCGCACGTAAAATAATCTCTTCAAATAATTTAGTATTCGCCACTCGAAGGGCGGTTCGCCATTTAGCGCTGTTAGCCGGGGCGGAAATCGTTTTTCTTCTAATGGTCACTTTTGGCCTTTCTATAAAATTTGATTTTTTATTATTCATATTGAGCATATCCTCTCTTTTTGTATATACTTTCACGTTCTATTCCGCTGTCTATACTGTAGTCTATTGCCTTGCCTCTCGACCATCATCCTAAACTTTGCACATCCATGTACATATCCAGCCAAACAAGGATGCCGCGTTCCAATGCGGCATCCTTGTTTTTATGTTTTTCTTCAAATGCCCCTTCTTGCGGTGCTCAAGTCCGCTGCGGTCTGCTAATTTGAGCGCATCCTCCGCGATAACACAAAAAAACTCGCCCATTCGGGCAAAACTATGGTAAAATATAAACACACACCAATCCGCAGCATCCCTTACAGTGCGGCACGCAAGCCCTTGGCGAGGGGCTTTATAAACCACTACTTTATAATACAAGGAGAAAATATGGAGTGGACCTTCAATGTGACGCTGAGCGTATTAAAACGTCACTTTAAATTATTGACCCGCTGCAAGGCCTCCCCCCTGTACCGTCAGACCTGCATCATGCGTGTCTGCATGCTGTTTGCAACAGCTTTCAGCGTGGCGCTCGCCTGGATGGCAGCCACGCGCGGCGGCATGCCCCCCTATATGTTGGTACCTTTTTTAGTAATTCTCGCCGCATCATTTGGGGTAGGCTTGTGGGTGGTTTCTCCCATCGTGGTGGCCAGCCAGCAAATTTCTATTCTGCGTCTGTCCGGGCAAATTCCAAGAATGCTGGGTCAACAGCGGGTCTCGATACAGGACGGAAGCTACTACAGCATTAAAACGCTGCAAGGCGGCGGAAACCTCCAGATGCATAAGCAAGCGTGCGAAGTGAAAGCGATCACGGCGGACGCCACCGGCGTTGCGCTTTATTTCACCGACAATACAACCGATTTTTTGCCTCGTGAGGCTTTGCAGCCAGGGCAGACTCCCCAGGGCTGCAAGGGCATGCTCCAGGAATTACTGAAAGCAAAGCACCCTGTGGAGGAATTCTCTGCCGCAGGGGCAGGCAGCCAGCCACAAAGCCGTATGCTCTGGGCAAAAAACAACTCTTTAATCCTTGAGTACGAAATTTCCAAAGAAGAATTGGAGCCTCTGCTCACCGAATGCTTTCGCAGCCTGTATCGCAGCAGCGCCTACTGGCGAAACCAAGCGGCCGCCGGTGTGTTGCTGGGGGTCTTGCTGGTTGCCGGCTTTCTTTTTCACATGTGGCTTTTGCTGCTGTGTGCCATTGTATTTATCCCGTGCCTGTTCCTTCAACTATTGCTTCTTCCTCACAACATACATAAGCAGCTCCAACGGGGGGATTTCGACAAATTCGCAGGGAAGCAGGGCATCTGTGTTGGCGAAAACGGCCTGACGGTCGCCACTTCAACAACAAGCAATACCATTGAATATTCGCATGTGGAGAAGGTTTGCGAAACAGAACACGCATTGTATCTGCAGCTAGAAAAGCCTTTGTCGGTCATCCCCATCCCCAAATTTGCTTTTCAGAACCTTGAAGAACGGAGCGTATTCACAAATGCGGTTCAAAG
>OBYM01001275.1_pt1 | contig 11096 bp, 16 predicted proteins | sample 1538191 | NCBI WGS metagenome assembly OBYM01 (sample SAMEA2580165, study PRJEB22360) | human gut metagenome | biome: human gut; feature: human-associated habitat; material: faeces | place: Denmark | collected 2008/2010 | reverse complement strand
GACCAGAGGGCGCCCTGGGGCTGGTCCTGGGGGGGGCGGGGGCCGGTCCCACGCTGCTCCTCACCGCGGCGTGGCTGTGCTCCAACCTGCTCCGGGAGGGGCGCTTTGAGGGAAAGAGAAAACCCCTCCGCCGGAGAAAACGGCGGAGGGGTGAAGCTGAATAGGAGAGCGGGTCAGGTCTCCTCCTGCCAGCCCTTGCACACGTCGATCCAGCCCAAGCTGCGGGAGTACTCCTCCAGCTCATCGCAGGTGAGCTCAATGGCGGAGTTGGAGCTGCCAGCGGCGGGGAAAACGGTGTCGAAGCGCTTGAGGGACACATCCAGGTAGGTCTTGACCCCCTCGGGGTTGGCAAAGGGACACACGCCGCCCACGGCGTGGCCGGTCATCTCCTGGGCCTGCTCCGGAGTGAGCATCTTGGCCTTAGTGTGGAACATGGCCTTGTACTTGGGGTTGTCGACCTTGGCGTCCCCGGCGGCCACGATGAGGACGCAGCCGTCGTCCACCAGGAAGGACAGGGTTTTGGCGATGCGGGCGGGGGTGACGCCCGCCGCCTGGGCGGCCAGCTCCACGGTGGCGCTGGAGACGGGGAACTCCAGAATGTCACCCTCCCGGCCCAGTGTGCGGAAATACTCCCGGACACGTTCAATGGACATGGCTCAGCCCTCCAGCTTCCGTCCGGCCTTGGCCAGGAAGCGGTCGTTGGTGATGATGAAGCGCTCATGGACGCCCTGGCCGATGAGGCCCTTCTCGTCGTAGGCGGCCACCTTCAGGACGATGCGCTTGCCGTCCACCTGGGTGACCTCGCTCTCGGCCCACACCTTGATCCCCAGGGGGGAGGCGGAGTCGTGGGTGATCTCCAGCTTGGTGCCCACGGTGCTCTCACCTTCACCGAGATAGGGGGCCAGGGAGGTCCAGGCGGCCTTCTCCATGAGGGCGGTCATGGCGGGGGTGGCAAAGACGGGCAGGGTGCCGGAGCCCACCGCCTGGGCAGTGTTCTCCTCCCGGACCACGTCTTCGGCCCGGCCCTTGATTCCGATTTCAATGGACATGGGTGATTTCTCCTTTGTATCCAGTGTTCCGGCCCCTGGGGGCGCTGAAGCGCCATTGCCCCCAGGGGCCGGTTTGCATACTGCATTTTACCCCAAGTTTCGGGAAAAATCTAGACCTTGTTTGAAAATCGGGAAAGGTCCGCCCTTTGAGCGGGCGCTTTCAGAATAAGGTCTAGTCTCCCGGCGGAATTTCATATAAGCTGTTCAGCAGGGCCCAGTTCTGAGGGAAGGGGCGCATGAGATTCCAATAGCCCACCCCGTACAGGCCGCGGGAGCGGGCCAGCTCCAGCTTGGCACGGATGCTCCGGGCGTCCTCGAACCACACCTCGTGCTCCCGGCCCTGGCCATCCACGTACCGGAACCAGGGGGACTGGGCCGCCTGGTCGAAGCGGATGGCCGCCCGGTTTTGGACGGCCAGAGTCACCGCCTCCTGGTTGGAGATGGACCGGGCACGGCTCCCCTGCCGGAAGGGTAGAGTCCAGTCATAGCCGTAATTGGGAATGCCCATCCAGATCTTCTCCGCCGGGATCTCGCTCAGGGCGTAGTCCACCACCAGCTCCACATTGCGCAGGGGGGCCACCGCCATAGGCGGACCGTAGGTATAAGTACATCTAAGATATATGTGTATGCCCCTTGGGAATATGTGTGATTCGGGGGTAGAGATGCAGCTGCATATTGCTTTCGGTGTACCGGCCGCCCTCTGTTTTGGTGTAGATCACCTTTTCCAGGCAGGCCTTCAGCATTTCGTTTTTCTCCTGGGGGGTCTCCAGCTGGTCGTATACGTCCAGCAGGTGCTCCACACGGGGGATGATGGCCAGGCGCATGGTATTCATATACCGCTCGTTGTCCAGCTGCTCCTGGGCCCTCTGGATGGCCTCCTCGGTCTGGGAGATACGGGTGGCCAGGTCGAACTGGCGCTGGGTGAAGACGTCGATGGAGTAGACTCCCTGCTCCAGGAGGTCGTACAGCCGGCCTTTCTGGCCCACCAGGGTGTCCCGTTCCCGGTTCAGCGCCTCCAGGGATTTTTCCAGCGGGGCGGTGCTGGATTTTCTGGGGGTCCGCTTATTGGGCTTGACGCTGACCTTGTAATCCTGGAGCCACTGCTCCAAACTGAGCTTCAGGGCGGCCTCGACTGCGTCTAGGGTACTTCCTTTACAGGTGCAGTCTTTATTGGGGCAGAAGAGCATATCCTTGGCGTTTCCCCGGCGGCCCTTGGTGCGGACCAGGCTGCGGCCGCACTGGGAGCAGTAGAGCAGGCCGGCCAGGGGGTTGACGATGGTCTTGTTGCCGGGCATGGGCAGGTAGGCGCGGGAGGCCATAATGTCCTGGGCCCGCTGCCAGGAGGCCCGGTCGATGATGGGAGGATGGATGCCCTCGGTCAAGGACATGGACTTGTTGACGGGGCGGGTCTCGGTGAGCACTCCGTCCACTACCTTCCGGACGGTGGGGCGCCAGGACCAGCGCACATACCCGGCGTAGGTGGGATTGTTCAGAATGTCCCGGACGGTGTAAGCGGCCCAGCGGCCGCCGGAAGGGGAGGGGATGCCCTCCAGGTCCAGCTGCTTGGCGATCACGCTGCTGCCCACGTGTTTTAGGCTCCCGTTGGCCTGGGGCAGGCCGTTGAGATACAGGTCGTAGATGTGGCGGACCACGGCGGCCTTGTCCTCGATAATGGCAAGGGTATAACCTTTCGCCCCCTTGATTTTAACACGCTCGTAGCCGTATGGGGCCGCCCCGGCGATGTATTTTCCCTCCTGGAGGGAGGCCATCCGGCCCCGCTGGAGCCGCCGGTTGATGGTCTTATATTCCCGGCGGGACATGAACAGGCCAAACTCAAAATACTCCTGGTCGGACTCGTCGGCGGGGTCGTATGTTTTTAAGGGGGTGATGATCTTCGTGTTGGAGTATTGGAAGGTCTCGGCTACGATGCCCTGGTCCCGGGTGTTGCCGCGGGCCAGACGCTCCACCTCCATGACCAGCACGCCGGCGATCTGGCCGGTCTCCACCTCGGCCAGAAGCTTCTGCATTTCCGGGCGGTTGGCGATGGTCTCGCCGGAGACTACCTCCTCAAAGATGTGGTAGATGGTCAGGTCCATTTTCCGGGCCAGCTCCAGTAGGGCGGTGCGGTGCCGCAGCAGGGTGTCGCCCCCGCCGTTGGCCTCGGCGTCCCGGTCCGCCCGGGATTTCCGCAAGTAGATGTCGTAGAGTTCGGGCATGGAGAGGCCTCCTTTCCGCCCGTTCGGCAGGAATCGAGAAACAAATGTTCGAATCGACGCTTTTTGAGAAGCCGCCCGGAGGGGGCGGCTTTTCTGAAGTTTTGGGTCATGGGCGAAAACTAATTGCTGATTTTTTGATAATAGCTGGATCGTAACCGCGCTGCACAAGAGCGGTTGCAACTCGTTCTGGATATAGAACAGCTGGCCCCAGCATGATAGATGAGAACGGAAGTCCTTTGGTATGATCACAGTTCTTAAAAAGATCAGTTTCCAAGAAAACACGAGGAAAATCTTCTCCCTCGCGGGCGGATAGTTCCGTCTTTGCTTTTTTTAGAGGCGCAAATGTGAGAATACGAATCTCGTTCTCGTGCTGGTAGGCAGAGTCTTTATATAGATAGCAGACGTGAATCAGAATGTTTCTGGCATACAGAAAAATTGAATCGGTAGCAGGATCGACAGCTGAATATTTTTGTTTATATTCTTCCAGTTCTCTGAAAATGGATTTAAAAAATTTAATCAGATCGTCTTTTAGATAAATAATAGAATATAGCGGGTCACACACTTCAGCTGTATTGATTTCCAGGCAACATCCTTTGCCGTTGGCTCCATATTGGACCCACATGGGGAGCGTATCGCACTTTTTTATGAAGCTCGCAACAAAAGACTGATGGATAAAAATCCCGGCAGAGGAGGACAGGAACGGTGTCCAATAAGATGGAAGAGTCTTGCCATGGATTGCTTCAAGCTCCTCCCTTAAAAGTTTTAATCCCAATAATCCCTCTTGAGGGTCATTCAAATAAGCGGTGTTGCTAAGATGGAAAGTGGCATCTGGTTGGCTTAATATTTCCAAGACTTTAAGGGATGTGTAGTGATAAACAGGAAAAGAATCTTTGCACCTAAATTGATCCAGATGATTACGGATTTTTAACAGGGTTTGAAGTTGGGTAAGCATGGGAACGGAAAGTTTAGGAGACAAAGCTGAATACACCTGTGATTGATCTGGCGAGAAAAAATTGCCGAGCCATTCATACTTCTGAAGTAACTCGAGAGCTTTCGCCTGTAAAGTTGAATCATGATTAGAATCCAGCTTAAAAAGTTCTTGATAGACAACGTTTGCTGCGCATTTACAAAAACTATAGATTATATGAGCGCATATTTCTTTGGAAAAGTGACGGTAGGAGACTTTTATCGTTTTTGTAAATGAGAAATGAACAATGATTGGTTTAAATAGGTAAGTAGCGTCAGAGAGAATGCGGCGGACATCATCTTGTGTTGCGTCAGACGATAAATTGCCCTCCCAATTAACGCAAGAACGCAAACCTGCTCTTCGGCAAGCGTCGTAATCCGGTCCAACCCATTTCGGCAATATAGAATCATTAGAAGATTTTTCAATATCAAGAGAAAAAAGATTAGACAGTATGATACATACCTCAGCTTTGGAAATGGGGGAACGAGGGTTGAAATTCCCATACTCATCTCCTACCATAATGCCGAAAGTTACCATAAAGTCTATCGCATCAGCAAATGGGGAGTTGTCTGGAACATCCGGAAAAAGAGACATCAATACTCCCTCCTTATCAGAAGGAATTTGCTGCGATGAGCTGGGCGATCTCCTTAACGTTGGAGGCGCCGGTGAACTCGAAGATCACGGTGCCCAGGCTGGAGAACACCAGCTGAAGCTCACTGTCCAGGTCGAAGTGGCCGGCAGTCTCGATGGAGAAGGCCTGGACCTTGCTGTATGGCAGGGAGGTGAAGTCCTTCTTCTTGCCGGTGAGGCCCTGGACATTGACAGATATCACCCGCTTGTCGGTAAAGACCACGTAGTCCCGCATGGAGGAGTAGGAGCTAACCACCAGCTCGCCGGGAGCGAGGAGATCCAAAACATCCTTTTCCTTGGGGTTCTTGTCCAAGCTGAGCTTGATGACGGATTTGTTGTTGAAGTCGATCATGGTGATTCTCCTCTCGGTTTCAAGATTCGGTTTCGGTCATGGTGAGGACTTCTTTCTTAATTTTTAATCGACATTACGATTTTTCCCATAGAAGATGCGTCCAGAATTCAAAATTTTCCGATAACCGCATCCAAGTGCAAATTCTTTGTCTGGATGAACACATGCTTTTGCGTCGCTGCACTCTATGTATCGAGAGCAACAGTCCCATTCCTTAGGGTAGCGGTTAATTGTCTCTCCGGCGAGCTGAGTCAAAAAGTTTTTGTATGATTCGACAGGATGGTTTGTATCAATCAAGACACGAATATATTTCGAATCAGATTTAACTTGTTTTGTAGGATATGAAGATGAAATCAAATCTGCAAAAATGATAGGTACAGAAATATAGTGCAGTTTTCCGCGAATATGCAAGCGAAATGTAGTGAAATTTAAGAATGAAACAGTAGAATATCCCTTGTTTACGTCGTATTTGAGATGCGCAGGATTACCACCATGATTTTTGATTTCAGATTGCAATAAGGGAAAGATGGAATCTAAAAAACGTATTTCCTGATATTCGGGTGGCTCAAAACCCGACAGTGTGATTTGTGTATCCATTTCTATTGCTCCTTCAGCATGTCATAAAAAATATCTTCTGTTATGGTCCGTATATCCGAACCAGCAAGCTGCATTTTCTCTGCCTTTTTTTGTTTAGAGCTTTTTCCATCTTTTATGGATTTGCAATAATCATTGTTTCCAAGAACAAGGTAGTTTGTGGAAGAAATTACGCCATCACTACAGATACCGCCTGCATTTACAACCGCTTGCATAGCCTCTTTGCGAGTCATTCGTTCCAATTTCCCAGTAAATGCAAAAGACATCCCATAAATTGGGCTATCGGGATCAAAAGTATCTGCTTCCGCTTTGATGGACTTTGCTAGGGAGTGATAGGAAGAGTTTCTACCACTTCGTTCCCAATCGGTCATCAAAGATGCGCCAGTTTCCTGAACATACTGTTTCATCTTCAAATAACACGAGTATGTACTGATACAATCAGCTAAAGCTCGATGCTCTACCGAGTTACCCACGTCTAGATATGTAACAAGCGTAGATAATTTATGGTTGGGCATTTCTTTATATAAGCGACGGCTCAAACGTAAAGTATCAACAAAGTTATTGGAAAATACGGGCAAAGAGTTACTGCTGGAGTAATCATAAATGAAATTAATATCGAAATTCACATTGTGACCGACGATAATGGAATCTCCAACAAAGTCGCGGAAAGCAGGAAGTACAGATTGAATTGAGGGAGCGGTCGAAAGCATTTCGTTCGTAATTCCTGTTAATTTAGTGATAAAATCATCAATTTCTTCTTCTGGCCTTACTAATGTGTGAAAGCGAGAAATTTCTTTGTCATTTTCACAGCGGAGCGCGGCCACCTCAATTATTTCGTCAAAACGTGGGTCCAGACCAGTTGTCTCAATGTCAAGGACTATGTACGAATCAGGAAAAGAAAGAAGGTTTTTCCCTTTGAAATCACGAGTTCGGGGTTGTGAGTCAAAGACTATCATAAATAAACCCTCCTATTAAGATTTGCGTTTCTACAAGTAAATTTCTGATATTGCGCAACTTATTCACTTGCAGTATTGGTGCGATTCTTAATTAGCTGCTCGGCACAGCGGATATACAATTCGCCAGTGGCTAATGCGTCGGGAAGCGCACGATGAGAAGTATCCACATGAATACCGAGGTATTCTTTCAGAGCAGAAAGTGTGTGACTCGTTAAATCGGGAAAAGCCTTTCGTGCTAATTTTAGAGTGTCAATTTCTCCATTTTCAAGGGTAAACCCACTCTTGGCAAATGCTATGCGCAAAAAACTGAGATCAAAAGAAGAATTATGGGCGACCAAGGGAAGATCTTTAATAAAATCAGTAAAAGATGATATTACATGATTCAGAGGAGGAGCCTCAGAAAGTTCCTCAGGAGAAATGCCGGTCAACGCCTGAATATCCAGGGGAAGGACATCATCGGTAAACACTAGAGATTCAAATGTATCCGTTTGGAGTCCGGAGTAGTATTTTACCGCAGCTATTTCAATGATAGAATTTGTTTTTGGAGATAGCCCTGTTGTTTCAATATCTAGGACAACATATTGTTCGGGTAAGTGTAGAGATACCAAACCCTGCTGCATTTCTTTTAAGTGTTCAGGCATAATACAATGCAACTGGTCGTTGATAGACACAACAGCTGCGAAGTCATCTACATATCCTAATAAGGTGCAGAACCCCTCTCCAAATACTCCGGAGTAAACCAACTGCTTCGGGGCAGTCGCGGTCTTAGAGAGGAGACCGCATTTTTTCATGTAATTTAGTTTTTCAGAGTCGTCTTTAAAACGAATCCAATCTCCCTTTGGCTGAACCATAAAGGGCCCTCCTTCTTTTACAGTACGCTACTCAAAAACGCCACCGCCAACCCGACGACTTCATAATTGTCCGGCACCAGCTCTGGGCCGCGGAGGATAATAGGTTTGACAGTCGGGTTTTCGGCACGGAGTTCTACGTAATCCTCGAAAACGTAGATTCGCTTTAAAGTATATTCATCGCCAACCCGGACCACGGCAATCTGACCGTTTTCCACTTCCGGCTGGAGATGGATGAAGACGGCGTCTCCATCAAAGATCCGGGCGTTGATCATGCTGTCGCCCACGCAGCGGAACACGATGTCGGCCTTGATGTCAGCCGGGGCCAGGATCGTCTCGTCCAACAGCTCCCGGTGGAGCGGTTTCCCGCAGGCGGTGGCCCCCAGTACCTGCCACTCCTTCATGGCAGGGAGGGGGGTGATATTGGCCGCGATAGGATTTTGGATGTGAGGGCGGGCTGTCCCCTGCCGCTCCATAGGAACATCAGCCCCCATAAGCCAAGCCTCGTTGACATTTAAGGCCAACGCCATTTTATAGATATTCTTTTGTTTTGGCTCATACTCTCCAGTTAGATATGTGCTGATGGATGATTTTCCTATCCCCGTTTTTCTGGAAAGCTCTGACTGTGAAATATCCCGAATTTCCAAGGCATTTTTTAGTCGTTCTGCTATCTTTGCCATATCACACTCCCCCTGACGGGACTAAGATATCACAGATGTTCAGAAAACGCAACACGGCAAAACAGAGATTTTTCAGAAAAGTGAACTTCCCACTTGACAGCAGAACGGAACTGTGGTATTTTGTGTTCAGAAACACGAACAGAAAGGGGAGAGAGGAGTGGAAGTCATGTTTGACTATACAAAGCTTCGAAACCGGATCAAAGAAGTTTTAGGCACCCAGGACCAGTATGCCAAAGCGCTGGGCCTGGGGAGAGTATCTGTGAGCCAGAGCCTGAATAACCAGAGAGAGTTTTCCGCGGGAGAAATGCTCCGGACAGCTCAGGTGCTTCATTTTCCGGTATCTGAAATCCCGGATTATTTTTTTAATCAAGAAGTTCAGAAACACGAACAATAGGGTGCGGACACCCCCCCCCCCGGCCGCCGGGCCGGGGGTGTGAGAGGGGGGAGAAGAATGAATATCCAGGCGGCTGTAAAACGCGCAATGGAAAGTGGCGGGCTGATCGTTCGCCCCCAGTGGAGGGGGTGTGTACATATCAAACCGACCAATGGTCCAGAGTGCTGTATTTGCTATGGAAAAGAACAAGCCCCCTGCCCGCGCTGGCAGCCACAGGCAGAGGACTTATTGGCAGATGATTGGGAAGTCACCACAGAAGAATTGACTTGATCTGCTCAAGGTACCCAAGGAACTCTGAAAGCCCATTCTTGAACCGACCTTCCATGTAAATGATTGCCTCATCAGTGAGGGAAGAATGGTAAACCGTGTTGTCTGCGTCCAGGGTGCTCAGCAACCCGGCGCGTTTCAGTTCCCAGCAAGTTTCTTCAACGTCAGACAGGGTCCAGCGGGGAACAATTTCACTTTGAATCTTGCTGGCACTACCAGTCAATTTTGCATCTGCCTTTGATTGCCCTAGCCTTCTTTTTTCACGGTAGGACTTATACAGAGCGCAGAGAAGAGCGTCAGCATCCTTGGTCAATTTTACTTCAGCCATAGAATCACTTCCTTCCTCTACCTGCATTTTACCACGGGCGGGGGAGGGGTGCAACAGCAAACCGCCCGTCATAGGACGAGCCGCGTCAAAAATAGACTTCCAGGGGAGGGGATAGCATGAAGAAAAACGTACTGGAGAGCAATCCGGACGACCTGGTCATGTCCTTCCGGACCGAGACCGGCGTCTACGTAGAGATCTACGACACCTACTGCAAGAACTTCACCCAGGAGGACAAGGACCGGGTTGATGAGCAGATCAGCGAGATTCTCTACCGGTCCATGCTGCGCAAGCACATGGAGGCCCGTAACGGCAAGAAGTCCCCGGAGGGAGCCTAAACGGGGAGGTGTACATATGAGAATCCAAACCAACAAGACGAAACTCTGGCGGCTGGCCCGGGACTACGGGGCCCAGCCGCCCGGGATGAAGCACACGGAGCTGATCTGCTATGAGAGCGGCTCCTATGGTCTGGCCTGGCCGGGTGGGCCCAAGGTGTACCTGACGGCCTCCCTGGGCCGGCCCTATCTCCAAATCGGGAGGGATTTCCGCCGGCTGACCGTGGACGAGCTCCGGCGGCGGGGGATGGTGCCCGACGGGACGCCACGTGGGGAGGGGGTGTGAGCGATGTGGGACAAGCTGCGGCGGCGCTGGCCGCGCCTGTACGAAGCCATGGAGTGGGTGACATTCGGTCTGGCCTTGGGAGCATTCCTCCTGGCCTTGGGGGTGTACCTGAGTGTCCGGGCATAAAAAAAGCCCCGAGGGCTTTGCGGACCCCCGGGGCGGCAGACAAGGGATTGTCTACCATGAGAACAAAATCATTATACCACGAGAACATCTGTTTGACAAGGGGGAATCGGATATGATCCCAACGAATTTGGAGGCCCAGACGCGGAGCGCTCATCTGGAGAAACTGCATGGCCTGGTTGCCTTCTTCGAGCAGCAGATCGGCAAAAGTCTGGAGGAGAAGGACTTCCGGCTGGCCAGGAGCTGGCATGCCAGTCTGACCGGCGCGTACATGCTTGCGAAGCGGCTGGGTCTGGAGGAGCCGGACCACCAAGCGCGTGAGGCGGAGTGGTTCGAGCGCATCCAGACGGCCCAGTTCGGGCCGCGCGGGAAGGAGTAGGCGGCATGGGTGAGATCTATCGGAGCCTATACTCCGTCATTCCGGCCCGGGTGCGGGATGACCACACCCTGCGGCCAAACGCCAAGCTGCTGTATGGGGAGCTGTCCGCCCTGGCCCAGGCCGAGGGGTATTGCTGGGCCTGGAATGCCAGGCTGGCCGAGACGCTGGGCATCTCCAAGCGCACGGTGGAGGACCTGCTCCGGCAGCTGCGGGACCGAGGCCACATCCAAATGGAGGTGGAGCGGGACCCGGACAGCCAGGAGGTGCTGCGCCGGAAAATCTGGATCTGCGGCCCGCCTGGGGTTTCGGTACCCCCTCCCCGTGATTTTACGGGGAGGGTCCCCGTGAAATCGGGGGGACCTCCCCGTGAAAATGGCGGAGAGAATAATACAAGTAATAGTACAGAAGAAGATCCCCCCTATAATCCCCCCAAAGGGGAAGCGCCGGCGCGGAAACGCAAGCGGTCAAACGAGCCCAAGGAGGCTCCGGACTGGAAGCCGGAACGCTTCGCCGCCTTCTGGGCGGCCTACCCCTGCGGTAAATCCAAGCAGGCGGCCATCCGGGCCTGGGATAAGCTCAGGCCGGACGACGCCCTGATCCACGAGATGGCCCTGGGCCTCAAGCGGGCCATGAAGTCGGAGGAGTGGCAGCGGGGCATTGGGATCCCCTACGCCTCCACCTGGCTCAACAACCGCCGC
>OBYM01001274.1_pt1 | contig 11102 bp, 14 predicted proteins | sample 1538191 | NCBI WGS metagenome assembly OBYM01 (sample SAMEA2580165, study PRJEB22360) | human gut metagenome | biome: human gut; feature: human-associated habitat; material: faeces | place: Denmark | collected 2008/2010 | reverse complement strand
GGGAACCGGCGGGCCGAACCCAGCACGCCCCACTGGCAGCCGAAGAAATCCTCCGCCACATTTCTTCGTTAAAAAAGACTCGAAAATCCCTCCCAGAATTGTATCTTTCCTGCCTGCATACTATTCCAACAGCTATCCACTTTGGAATACATACAGATTTAAGGAGAAAATACAATCTAGGAGGAAATATATCATGGGAAAGCTGAAAGTTTGCAACCTCAGTCTTGAAGTGACTCGCCGCTGCAACATGAACTGTGAGCACTGCCTGCGGGGCGATGCACAGAACATGGATGCCGACTTGGCCCTCATCCCCAAGATTTTCGCTGGGATCGACGACATCGACACCATCACCTTCACCGGTGGCGAGCCGGCTCTGAACACGGCCTATATTAAGGCCGTCGTGGACTATGTGATCGAGCACAAGATCCCTGTCCACGGTTGTTTTGTGGCCACCAACGGCAAGATCTACTCCCAGGAGCTGGTCGACTGTGTGCGCCGACTGTGGGAGAAGGAACAATCCTATGGAGACCAGTTCATCTCCCCGGTAAAGTGGGTCCTGACGCACGCCGACGACGAAGAGGAGTACAGCTTCTTCAATATTGCCGTCTCCGGGGACAGGTACCACGAGGACATCCTGGCTGCGAATATGCTGCGTTACTACCGCTGCGGCTTCTTCTCCAAGATGAAGATGCAAAACGAGAAGCGGGAGTATATCCTGGCACGCGGCCGTGGCGTATCCATCCCTGGGTCGTTCGACCGAACTATTACCCGGCTGTCTATCGAGGAATCCAATGATGAAATGGCGGTGGATGAGGTTTATGTCTCCTGCACCGGCGCCGTTGTCACCGACTGCGACCTGCCATACGAGGACATAGACTCCGGGGAGTCAGTTGCCTATCTGGGGAAGGTCACCATGAAAACTCCTCTGGCGGCCATCCTGCAGAAGGAGGCGGAGAAGAGACGCTGCGTATGACACAACAAAAGGCTGAGAGCAAAAGCTCTCAGCCTTTCTTTTTTCAGGATCCCATGGCATCGTACCGGTCGGCGACTTCTTTCATCATGTCGCGCCAATGGATGTAGTCATAATGGTCTTTGTGCATCCGCTGGCGAACTTCTTTATACCAGGCACGGATGAACTCCGGGTACTGTTCGTCTCCGTAGTCGCTGATGACCACCTGAACGATTTCAATACTGGCGCAGAAATGCGCCAACATCTTGCACATTTCCCGGGGGTCAGTCGGCTCAGGCCAGTCGCAGTTCGGCTCCATCCTGGAGTTCAGCGAATCCAGGTATGGTGTGTGCTCGGCGGCGGCGGTCACCCGATCATCGTAGGTACGGAGCAACGCATCCGCGTAGTCCAGTGTGCGGGCCGCCTCCTTCTCCTCAGAAGTCAGAGCCCGCTCACTCGGGTTGTAGCCAAACTCCTTCAGCGTCAGCATTCGGCTGGCCAAAATCTCGAAGGCACTCTCAGTCCCGTACTTGAGATGCAGGTTGTGCTTCGAGTAAAGGAACCTGGGCTCTTTCTTAGGACCGTAGGCCTCCATCTTGTAAAATTTCTCCTGGACAGTCATACGCAGGTCACCGTCCCTTCCTCGATCATTTTCCCCAACCGGTCCCGCAGCTTTTGCACAGCCCTGGTCTTTCTTTTGGATACCTCAGACTGCACAAAGCCCATAGCCTTGCTAATCTCTGTCTGAGAAAGACCTTTCCGGGTATACTGGAGAACCTGGCGTTCCTCGTCGGTGAGCCCAGTCTCCGAATCGCCAATGGCCCAGTCGAGCCACTCGACCCGGCTTTTCCGCATGATATTATCCAGCATGCGCTCAGAGTCATCATAGATGATCTCGGATGCTTCGAAGGAGAACTCATTGCGGCGAGTTGCAGCCTTTTTACTGGCAAGTCGGCGGCGCTCCACCCGGATAGCCATTTCTACTGCCTTAGTAATGTAGGTAGACATCTTGGTGCAATACCAAGCCCCATTGTAACGGATAATAGCCCTCGTGGCAGCGATCATGCACTCCTGGAACAGATCGTCCCAAGGCATACCATACCAATCTTCTCTGTGCATGGCCGCTGCAATCAGATTGCGCCCATCGGTCTCCAAATACCGCTGAGCCTCCGGGCTGAGCTCCAGGGACTCATACCCAACGGCGATCTTCTCGCTGTAAACATTTTTATCCTTCATTATGTACTTCCCCTTTCGGTCTGTCAAGCAGGCCATATATTTTTTCTCCGAAAAATAAAAAGTCCCCGATCTGGCTTCAATTCCTCCTAAAACAGAATTTCCCCAAATCGAGTTCTTGCTAATACTATGCAGCTTTTAACAAAGCTATTTTAATACTTAAAAATGAAGAGAGGCAGTGCTTCCACACTGCCCCTCTTTCGAGTTTGTTACATAGACTCCGGATCCCAGATACCCGAGCCATCCCACTGCGCATCCTGAAGAGCCTTCCCGATTTTTTTCAGGGCTCTCTTCTTCAAAATCGATACATGGCTCTGGGTGCAGCCGAGCTCTTCGCCAATCTCCTTCTGGAGCATGTCCTGAAGGAGCATGTAGACCGTCTTCTGCTCGTCCTCAGTCAGCCCTCCGTTCCGGATTGCCCAATGCAGAGCATTGGACCGGCTCCGCAGAATCAGATCCTCCAGAATACGGTCCTCCATATTCTCATCCCGGGCTCGCAGGTTATACTGCTCTTCAGCAGATTTTGCCTGTTTCTCGAAGGCGCGCTTTGCGGCCCCCTGTTCCCGCAGCATCATCTTCAGTTGATTGTAGATGGCCTGGTAAACATAGGTGGACTTCTTTACGCCCCGGCCGGGAGAATAGGAACCGAGTGCCCGCCATAGGGCGATGGACATCTCCTGAAAGGCGTCATTTTTCTCGACCCCCTTCCCATAACGGTGGATAAGCGACCAGATCATCTTAGATCCTTCCTGCTCCATATACTCGTTGAACTCCTGATCAGCGCAGACATTCTGCACCTCAGGAACAGCCACTGTCTCCATCATAGCTCATTCCTCCTTGCCTTAAAAACATCCTCATTGGACAGCTGGTCCATGATATGCACGCTGGAGGAAATCCATTCAGACAGCAAAAAGCAAGCCCTCTCCCCATCATAGGAGAGAGGGCTTTTGTACAGCTAATAGCCACGGATCATACAGAAAATCCAGTAAATAAAGCAGGCCACAGCAACCAGGGCCAGCAGGGTCCCAATCGCCTTGTCGAAACCTGACTCTGTTTTGATTTTCAGCAGGTTCAGCTTCAACCCCGGAAACACCGGGACCCCGGAGGGATTCAGGGCATCCAAAAAAAGGTGAGTGAGGACGCCAATCAAAACAGCCATCGTCACTACATCCCAGCTGGGCTTCCACAGGTGCAAAACCACAGCCAGCAGGCAGTAGGGAACGAACCAATGGAAGAGCGTCCGGTGGCCCACCGTTTTATGCAATAGAGAGCTCAGCGGCTTGACCCTCTTACCGACCGTGCTGCTCTCATGGTCGATATCCGGAAACAGAGACCCCACAGCGCAGCCAGTCGTGAAAATCAGTCCTTCGGCCAGTGGCAGATTCACCGCCTGACAGATGACGGCAGCGGCAGCCAGCCCGCCGGCCAAATGTGTTTTACCAATCAATGTAACCTCCTCCTGACAGAAAGGGGCCCACCTTGTGGCAGGCCCCTTTGGGTGTTAAGCACCCAGCTTTTCCTGAAGGGTCTTCAGTTTCGCCAGCAGTTCAGCCTTGTCCGCACAGCCCAGGAGAGACTGAACCTCGGCGTCGGCGTTGAACTGCGGCTCAACCTTGGACGGCTCCGCCTTGGCCTTCGTCTGAGACTTCGCCTCGGGGGCATCGAAGATGGCGCTGAGCAGCTTCTCCATGCCCTTATCCATAGCCAGGGCCTTACGCAGGTCGCTGGTCATAGTAACGCAGTTCCTGCGGATGCCGGCGATGCAATTGAGCATCTCCCGGATCGCCTCATACTCAGAGTCGCCGCAGTTCCGCAGATAGCCGCACAGCTTGTTGCTGAACATAATGCACTGCTTGTAGAAGTCAGCAACTTCAGTCAACAGCTGCCGCTTGGCGGAAGCAGGGTTCTTCTCGTCGTTCATGGCCTTGGCGACCAGATCGGAAAGCCGGTTGTTCTCCTTGCAGATTTCAGGCATCCGCATGGCGAATCGATTGGTCTGCCCCCTCTGCGCCTGCGCGCGCTGAGCCTCCGCATTCTTGGTGCTGATCACCTCTTCGATGCGGGTCATCCGCATGTGGAGGGACTTTTCAGTACCAACGCATTTGTCGAACTGCCCATGCCAGAACTGCTTCTCATCGCCCTTGCTGTTGAGGTGGGCATTAGCAATGCCCTTTCTGAGCGGCTCAATCTGGAGACTCAGTTCCTTCATGGAGTCGCACATCCCACGCAGGGTGTCCACAGTGGCACCGTCATGAAGCATGCGCCCAGACAGGTCCAGAAGGTGCCCGCCCTGCTGGCACAGCTTATCGACGGCCTGCAGTTTCTGGTTCTGGTTGTCAAGGATAAGCATCAGCTCATCCTCGGCGCCAGTCATTTCAGCCCATGCCTTGGAAACCCGCTTCACGCAGCTGGCCCAGTACTCCTTTACGGGACCGATGGCTGCCTCGCGCTTTTCCACGAGCGCATCGTGGAGCTCAGAGGCGTGGTCGTCGACCTCGCTGATTGCGTACAGGATATCCTTGGACTTGAGACCGATAGCAGGGCCGGCTTCCATACAGGCCTTCACCTTGGAAATCTGCTCCTTACACGCCAGCTCCAGCTTGGCGATCTTCAGCTCGACCTTGTCCGCTATCTTGGACTTCTCCTTCATGGCCTCGTCCATCCGGGAGAGTTCCCGGACGGCCGCGTTGGCACGGTTGCTGAGACAGACCCAGAACTGGCCTTCACCGGGAATGGTCACCTTAGGCAGACAGTTCATCTGGAAGGTCTCCAGATGATCCATCGCGTCGTTCATCCGCTTCTGCAGACTGGCCATTTCCTGAGTGGAGGGAGCGGCTTCAAAGAGAACCTTGGCCGCCTGGTCAGACAGACCCTTGGCTTCCTTGACCATCTTTTCGACGGCCTCGTCAGCCTTGAGCCGGTTTTTGGAGTCAGCGACCTTCTCCCGGTTCTCCACGACCTTCTGCAGTTTCTTGATCTGCTGCCAGATGGCGTCCGTGCGCTGAAGCAGATCTCCCCAGAAAACGCGGTCAGTCTTGGCGCTGGCAGGCAGGTCGTGGATATTCCAGTAGACGCTGGCGGCCTCACCCTCGATATCAGAGACCATAAAGTTAACCTTAACATGGTCGAACTCCTCAGCCTCGATCAGGGCGCGGACAGCGGCACTCTCAGGACCGAACCGGTTCTCCAGCTCCGCTACAGCGTTGAGCGCAGCATCCTTGATCTCGGGCATAGGGACCCGCTCGCCCGTATGGATGGCGCTGAGAACAGCTACCAGGTTGCTGATGGCGTCCTCGGGGTAGCGCTTATGGCAAACAATCTTGATAATTTCCATGTATCATTTCTCCTTATACATTTTTGTCCCCAAAATTGGTGACTACCCAATGATATGCAAATTGGGAAGTTTCCATTTTGGGGACAAAACTTAAAACTCGATGGTGCCGCCCTGAGCGGTAAAGGCCCAGTTTCCGGGGAAGAGCTTGTCGCAAACCTCGGCGATGATATCGTCGTTGGACTTGCTGTACGCCTGACACCGGAGCATCTGCTGAGCATCAGACAGAGCCTCCATAAGCGCCTCGGCAGTATCTCCTTTTGCAGCGTCTCCCCAGACAACGATGCTGCGCTCATTGACACAGGCGATACCCGTGTGAGCCTGACGACGGGATACAATACGAATAATTTTTGCCATGATGTTCAGCTCCTTTCACTTATATTATATGCAGATTGCGATTTTTATATTTTAGGTGGATGTGGGTGGTGAGGAAGGTGGTTTTTCTGGATTGAGCGGATGGGAGAATCTTTATTACCGAAGAAATGTGGCGGAGGATTCTGCCTTTTGCCGATTGCATGGCACGGGCCGGCTCCGTTCCGGAGCCGATTTAGGGTTCGTGAGGATGCCTCTTTTGCAGCTGGTTGTTGCGTGCGACAGCGAACTACCAGGGGCAGGGGAGAAGAATCCAGTTGGGAACGCGGAGCACTCACGGACCCCACATAGGCTCCGAAAGGAACCGGCTCGCGGCAAAAACTCTTGGCAAAGGAGGATTTTCCGCTACTTTTCTTCGTTAAAAAAGATGTTCAACCCTACCCATCGATCACCCTGCACAATTTGGCAATTACTTTTGGGCGATGTTCATATGGCACAATTCAGTCTGAAACCGCGCCCCTTTAGGGGCGGTTTAACATCACCCCCCCCCGATTCCTCGGGAGGGGGTATTTTTTTCGCCAATAGGTTTTGCGATGCGCGCATAGTATAACCTATCCCCAGCAAGCCCCGTACCCATTACGGGTCGGGGCAGTTGACATTATTCAGACACCAATGAAAGGAGGCCTGTTAATCAATGGCTGATCTGTACAGAATTTTCAGCGAAGAGGGGCTGGCTGGTCTGCTGCCCTACGCTCTTAAAGACACATCCCATGGCTACCGGATCCTGGTTGATAAAATCAAGGCCGGTTATCCGCTGACCTTTATCCGTACCAAGATGGAGGTCCCTTACCTGGTGGTAAAAAATGAAACCTACCAGGCGTTGTTCTATACAACGGAGGACAAGGCCCGTGCGCAGGCTGCCGAACTGATGGCGGAGGGGTTCAAGCCTGTGGTGGAGGATCTGCCGGACGGCAAAGCCCGTGAGGATGCTCTGCTCTGGCTGTTTGACCATGGACCCACGCACATCCTTCTGGATGATTCGCTGTCGGTGCCTATTACCGACCTGGTGGATGAGGAACTGCCTGACTATGATGGGCGGCCCACCACCGAGCACAAGCTGCGCAACCGGATGCTCAACGGCGCCACCTTCTACTTCCTGCAGCAGGCTGCGGCCGGCTATGGAAATATGGAGGCCGAGTACACCTGGACCCAATCTATGGTCAACGGTGAGTTCCTGGCTGCCTGTATCAATGACCCGTCCCGCAACTACCCGGCTCTTGGTCTGACTATGGAGAATGGGCTTGGCCTGCTGGTCTATACGGACTGGCGTCAGGTGCAGCTGGACAACCCGGAGGGCGAGCCGGCCTGCTTTGTGCTGGACTTTGAAGGCCTGAAGCGGCTGCTGGCCCTGGATACCAAGAATATCCTCCTGCTCAACCATGCAACCTGCAACCTCTCCATGGACCTGGAGTATATGGCCATGATCGAGGATTCTGCCAGGAATATCCGGCGTTCTACCCCTACCGGCCGGAGCCAGTTCTCCCAGCAGGTTGGCGGCTATGCTCTGGGACAGGTGGATGAAGACGACTGGGATACCACTGATCCTACACCCGACTTCCTGAAGTAACGCACAGCTCCCCGGGGCGGTGATTGTCGGCTGCGGCCCTGGGGATCGTTTCTTTGGGAGAGTTGGACGGGTCTTTTTTAACGAAGAAATCTGCTGGGCAGTTTTGTTCGCCGAAAGCCGGTGGCCGGTGGCCGGTTCCCTCGCGGGAACCTGTGTCGGGTCCGTGAGGGCTCTGACACGGCGGCCTTTGCACTTGGCTGTTGTGTACAACGGTGGAGTTTCCCGCAGCGAGGCAAATTTCAAAGAGGGGTGATGCCATGAAAAAACTGACGCTGGGAGCCAAAGCTATGAAGGCCGGGCTGGAGAAAGGCCTGTCCGGGGACGACCTGGATATTTATGCTGACATTTTCGTGTACAGTTTTCGGTCTGCGGCTCTGGTGGAGTTTCTGTTCGGAGAGCTGTCTTTGGATGCTGTAACGGCCCGAGCCGAAATGTCGGAGGAGGAGTTTCGCCAGTTTGCGAGGGAACATGGGGCCGACAGCCTGCTCGTCCAGACATTGCTGGGAGGGATCGGCGAGCAGCAGGGCGAGCTCTGCCGAAATCTTCGGGCTTTCCTCGATGGGAGATTTCCTTCGGCAGGATAGCTCTGCCAATGAGAGCATGCCTTCCTGCATATAGCAAAACGAATCCTGGGCGCACTGCCGTCTGGCTGAAAGGAATGTGATGAAAAAATGTATAAAGTATCCAACTTCACCGACAACGACGATGTCAGGATCATCGACGGTCTTGGGCCCTTCAGCGTTGTCGAATACCTGCGCGACCTGAGCGTGACGCCGGCCACGGCAGAGGCCGCCTTCTTCTGCAACAAAATGAATGTGCGTAAGCGCCAGGTCATCTGCGACCTGAGCAAGGCCAATATCACCCTGCAGGCCGGCGCCATGCAGTGGATGCTTGGCAATGTGAACGCCACAACCGGCGTGAAGGGCGTGGGCGACCTGTTCGGCAAGGCTCTCCGCGGCAGCGTGACCGGCGAGTCGGCCATCAAGCCTGAGTACACTGGCGACGGCATCCTGGTGCTGGAGCCTACCTACAAACACCTGATTCTGCTGGACATCGCCGAGTGGAACGGCTCTGTGGTTTTGGACGACGGCCTGTTCCTGGCCTGCGATTCCAAGCTGAAGCACAAGGCCGTCATGCGGTCCAACTTCTCCTCTGCCGTAGCCGGTGGGGAGGGCCTGTTCAACCTGGGCATCGTCGGCAACAGCGGAGCCATCTGCCTGGAATCGGATGTGCCCAAGGAGGAACTGGTGACCATCGAACTGTCGGATGATGTGATCAAGATCGATGGCAACTATGCCATCGCCTGGAGCGGATCCCTGAACTTCACCGTGGAGCGGTCCGGCAAGTCTCTTATCGGTTCTGCCGCGTCCGGTGAGGGCTTGGTGAATGTCTACCGCGGCACCGGCAAGGTCATGATGGCCCCTGTCCGTAACGGCCCCATCTAATACGCACAATTTTGGGCTGGCCGTATCGGCCCTGATCCACCGAAATGCTGGGGGGGACCTCCGGCTATGATACAAGAGCCCTGGGCGCAAGCCTGGGGTTCTTTTTCTGTCTCTGTGGTTCTGCGATATGGACAAAATGCCCAATAGCATATGATTTTTCTAAAACAGGCTGTTGCTACCCTAACTTCAAAATGTGGGAAGCGACAAGCGCATATAATATATGTAGGAAAATCAAGGTCCTCCATCTATGATTGGCTGGTTGCTATGTTTGGTGGCGAGAACCATGTCCATGTCTGTGACGGGTGGCAGGGAGCCGAGTCTTTTTTAACGAAAATATGGCGGAGAATTTTGTTTCTGCTCGGGACCCTTGCCGCGGGCCGGTTCCGTTCCGGAACCGATGCCGGGTCCGTGAGGCCGCCACACAAAAGGAGTGATATAAAATGTCCCATACGAAGTTCAACCTGATGGCCGTCCCCTGCGACAGAGCCTTCGTCATCAGCGAGCAGGACGCCGGCCTCCTATCCCAGAAGAACGCCGGCGCTCTGCGCGCCCTGCGGGCCGTCCGCCGGGCCGAGAATAAATCTGCAAGTCCGGAGCGGCTTCAGGAGTTGGACGCAAAGATTGCCAGGCTGGCATTGAAGGAATAGGTCCCCATGCAATGGGTCCCAGGTAGCTAACCTGGGGCCCTTCTTTTTGCGCCGGCAAGCTGTCCGTTGCCGGCAACAACCAGCTGTCCCGCACGCCACATGCCGGGTCCGAAGGAAGCCAGCTGCGACGAGACCAACTGGCGAACAAAACCTCCCCAACTGCTTTTCTTCGTTAAAAAAGACCCGTATCCCAGCATGGAGGAGGGGAAGCAAAACCGGAAAGGCTTTTACCTTTACATTATCAGCCGCTCGCCTCAAATGAAGCCAAGCCAGGAACAAAGCTGATCGTTGTCTAAAACGCTGGAGTCCCCACTCCCTGACCCAAACCACCTGCGGAAACAGCCTCCAACCACTTGCTCCACAACGGCTGTAAAGCCAATTTCTGTATGCGTAAAGCAGCATCGAAAAGCGAAATCACTTTACATCGTCTTTTGCAAAATCGGACAAATTTTCATTGTTTTCGCACTTTCCACATTTTTCACAGAGTTTTCCCCACTCATGAATTTTCGTCGAAAATTTCTCGGAATTTTATTGACATTTTCTCCATGCTTGGTAAAATGGTCTCAATTGGAAAGGAGATGGGACAATGGTCGTATCGTATCCATCTGTTTATATGACGCGTGGCGAGCTGGTTGCTGGCCTCAAACAGCTGACTGACGAGTACAAGCTGAAGTCGGCCACCGAGGAGGAGATCCGGGAAGTCCTCTCCCTCTGGAAGAAGAACTGCCCCAATCTGCTGCTTGACATTGAGGGCCACAAACCGAAAGAGTTGGCGCCACGGGTGAAGAAACTGATCGGGGCCAAGCGGTCTGTGGTGATTCAGACATTGCTAGACATGTCCGACTGACCTGGAGCAGGGGATAAAAGAGAGAAGGGGGGTGGACCAAAATGGCTGACAGTATCCTGAAGTTCCCGGACCGGTTGCGCATTGAAGGTGTAATGGCCAAGGGCTATGGCATCATCTGCAAATACCCAATGCAGGATACAGACCTGGACATTGCTGCCAAGGCTGTCTATTCACTGCTTTGCGCACTGGCTGGCGATGACCACTCAGTCTTTCCCTCCCGGGATAAGATCGTCAGCTGGCTGAATGTTGGGCGCAACAAGTACAATGCCGGCATGCGGCAGCTCCGGGACCATGGCTACATCCTGGTGGAACAGGTAAAAGGTGCCGGCAGCCGGTTCGCCCACAACTCCTATACGATCGTCAGCAACCCCAAGAAGTTTGCCGAGCAGAAATATGACTCGGATGGGGGAGCCCTGACTTTCGGCTTCACCGGCCTCAAGGGGGCGGGCTATGGTCTGCTGCCACGCATGGTCATGTTCGACCAGCGGCTCTCCTGCACAGCCAAGGTCATCTATGCCTACCTGGCCAGCTATTCGGGCGCCGGGCAAGTGTCGTTCCCCAAGGTCTCCGTCATCTGCCGACATCTGGGCCTGTCTGAGAACAGTTTCCGCAAGCACATGAAGCAGCTGGTGGACACCAACTATATCAGCCGGGTGCAGCGACACATCAATGGCCGGCTGGCCTCCAATAGCTACCACCTCGGGAACTGAT
>OBYM01001271.1_pt1 | contig 11147 bp, 10 predicted proteins | sample 1538191 | NCBI WGS metagenome assembly OBYM01 (sample SAMEA2580165, study PRJEB22360) | human gut metagenome | biome: human gut; feature: human-associated habitat; material: faeces | place: Denmark | collected 2008/2010 | reverse complement strand
AATTTTGCGAGGGACGGTGCCGCCGCCATGGTCGACTGTCTCTCGAGATTGGGAGGGCAAATCCGAGAAGAAACGGATACGCTTATTGTCGACGGAGGACATCCTTTGCATGGTGCTACTGTCTCTTCATATGGCGATCACCGTATCGTCATGTCCATGGCAATCGCCGCTTGTCTTGTCGATTCTCCAATTGTCATTGAAGGCGCACAGGCGGTGGAAAAATCCTATCCTCATTTTTTCGAAGATTTCAAAGCATTGGGGGGCATTGTGCATGTCATCTAGTTGGGGAAATACAATCAAAATTTCAATTTTTGGGGAATCCCATGGTGCCGCTATCGGTGTTGTATTAGATGGTCTTCCTGCTGGGATACCAATTGATATGGAGGATTTGCTCTCCTTTATGGATCGGCGCCGTCCAGGTAAAGCGCTTTTTGCCACGTCTCGTAAAGAATCGGACACGCCTCACATTCTTTCCGGCTATTATCATGGACAAACCACTGGTACCCCACTGGCTATTGTCATACAAAACGCGGATACCCATAGCACTGATTACAAAGAAATGGAGCATATTGCCAGACCCGCCCATGCTGACTTTACCGGACACTTGCGATATCGGGCGGCGGCCCTTTTTCCGGACGGCTTACTGCTCCATTGGTTGCAGCCGGCGGGATCGCCCGGCAAATTCTTCAGCCAAACGGGATTAATATCGGCGCGCATATCGCCTCGGTAGGAGAGCAGCACGATCTTCTTTTTGACCCGGTTAGGCTACATGCTGAGGCTCTTTTCTCTCCCGGAAAAAAAGTTTTTCCAGTGTTGGACGACATAGCCGGTGAAAAGATGCAAAAATTGATTGAAAGCTGCCGAATGGCACAGGATTCTGTCGGTGGCGTGGTAGAATGCGGTGTTATCGGTTTTCCTGCGGGAATTGGATCCCCCATATTCGATGGACTGGAAAATCGAATAGCCTCCTTAATTTTTGGTATTCCTGCTGTAAAAGGATTGGAATTTGGCGCCGGATTTGATGCTGCAAAGCATTTTGGTTCTCAAATGAATGATCCTTTCTGCATTGAAAACGGCAAAATCCGCACTACTACCAATCACCATGGCGGTATTCTTGGCGGTATTTCTTCCGGAATGCCTATGATTCTTCGTGTTGCCTTTAAACCTACCCCTTCTATCTCTCAGCCGCAAAGTACAGTTGATTTCAAAACAATGGAGCCAACACAGCTAACCATTTCAGGACGACACGATCCTTGTGTGGTGCCGCGAGCCGTTCCCTGTGTCGAAGCCGCAGTTGCCTTGGCGCTGTTGGATGCCTGGATGGAACGGAATGTCTAAATAAAAACTTTGTCAGAATTCCCCTCTCTTTCTGGCAAAGTTTTTTTCTTGTTTTCACTGGTATAATCTCGTAAAATAGGATTAAATCTTTCGTCTGGAGGTGGCAGTGTCATGCAGTTTGTAAAAACGATTAAAAAAGATCTTGACAGTATCTGTATTTACTCCAAACAAATTATTGTTTTTAGTTTTTGGTGTTCAATTATTTTATTCGCCATCGCTTTGATTTCTTATCGAATGGCGTTCTCCCTGGACTATCATCAACAAATGCTGATTCATCGAACCGCTATGGAGGCAGCTCCCTCTTGTTTTTCTGCCGGCTTTATTGCGGCTTTGCTTGGAGACCTAGCCCATCGTTCTTATCAAAAAAAATAATTGGGTAGCAACTGTTTTTTTCCGGCATAAGATGAAAAGAGATCAACTTTTCTACCCTGCCGCGCAGGAATGACTCTCGAAAACGGCGCGGAGATCGGAGTGCTTGGCCATGGGAAAAAACGGATTTCCCTCCTTTCAGCCTTGTATACTGCAGTTAAAAAAAGGCGGTACATATGAATTGACCTATACAGTTTCCATCTCTCCTTACCATGTATTGGAAGCAGACTTTTTTCTGCGTTGCAACACATCAATGCTGAAAAAAACAATCCGGCATGTCCGAAAAAAAAGCGGATATCGTTTGACAATTTGGGTACAAACACAATGTGATCTGGAAGATAATTCACAACTGATGGTAGATGCATTTCCTCCAAACTGTTTGCAGGAAAAATCTTCTATCAGCTGTTCCATTTTTGCCAGCAGACTTCTATAATTCTTAAATCTTATAAATCAATAGAAACAACTTGACTTTTTGCCCGTTTTGTAAGATAATAGATAAGCGTTCTATTGCGGGCATAGTTTAGTGGTAAAACATCAGCTTCCCAAGCTGAGGTTGCGAGTTCGATTCTCGTTGCCCGCTCCAAAAAAGGAAGGGACAACTGCAAGTAGTTGTCCCTTCCTTTTTTGTTTTCAGTTCTTGTTTTATAAATTTTATGCCCTACTTGCCGTACCCGGGAGATGGGGCGTTTCTATTGCAACGTTTTCCGTACAATTTCATACAATACAGGCTTCATATGGTCAATAGAAGCCGGTTTTTCTTCAATAATGGAGGAATAGCAAATGGAACCACACATCTCAACGAGTACATAAATAATTTTAAACATTTCATCCTGCGTATATTTTTGTGCTAAAGGACTGACCTCCAACGCTTCTACTAATTTCTGCCACAGTGGGTCTGTAAGACTAGCCAACTGCTTCTCTACCATAGGCCAAGAAAAATTGCGCTCGATTAATCGCAGTACTAAGCGATTTTTTTTTAAATACTCGATCACATAATCCAACATACTCAATACATTTTTCGTAAAATCGACAGACTTCTGTTCCTGCATCGACTGATATGCTTCATTTAAAACTTTATAACTAATTTTATAAACCAGTTGCTGAAGAATATCTCCTTTATCCTTAAAATATAAATAAAAGGTTCCCTTCGCCACATTTGCATGCCGAACAATTTCGTCTACCGAAGTTTTGGCAACACCTTTTTCTGTAAAAAGTGCATAGGCAGATGATAAAAGGCTTTGTTTTTTGGCTTCTTTTTGCTCCACACGGTTCAACATGCTACCAACTCCTATTCAAAAGTAGTATACGGTAGAAAAAATACAAAATCAAGTATAAAAATCAATTTTTTAAGTTGACTATTAGTCATTATTCGGATATACTATATTTCGTTGACTAATCGTCATTATTTATAAAAGGAGATGATAAAAATGGAGAGGTTTGCCCGGTGGATTGTAAAACACCGTAAAACGGTTCTGGTGATAGCGGTGCTGCTGCTGATTCCATCCGTTTTTGGAGCAATCGGAACCTACATCAATTATGATATTCTCACCTATCTCCCGCCTGAGTTAGATTCTATGATCGGAGAAGAGTATCTGGAAGATGATTTTAAAACAGCAAGTACTGCTATGATAACCATCGAAAACATGCCCACTGCACAGATTCTTTCACTAAAAGAAAAGATTTCAGCTGTAGATGGGGTAGACACTGTAATGTGGATCAGCGACATGCTGGATGTATCAGTGCCAAAAGAAATGCTCCCAGAAGATATCTACAGTTTTTTCTTCAATGACAACGGTGCTACGATGATGGTGGTGAAATTCAAGGATACCAGCGCAAGCGCTTCCACGATGAATGCCTTAAAACAAATAAAAAAGCTGCTGAAAGAAAATTGTTTTATTGGTGGTATGTCCGCCATTTTGCAGGACACCAAAGTTTTAGTTGACCAAGAAATGCCTTGGTATATTGTCTGTGCAGCAGGGTGCTCTCTGCTGGTTCTCTTTCTAAGTTTAAAAGAAACAGCGGTCCCCTTCCTCTTTATGCTAGGCATCGTTTTTCCAATCGTCTATAATTTCGGCACAAATATTTTTTTAGGCCAAATTTCTTATATCACCGAGGCATTGGCAACCGTATTGCAGTTGGGAGTGACGATGGATTTTTCCATTTTTTTGTTGCATCGTTTTGAGGAAGAAAAGAGAAACACTCCAGATGAAGAAGAAGCGATGGTGCGTGCGATTTGTAATACCTTTTCCTCTATCACAGGTAGTTCACTGACCACAATTGCAGGTTTTTTGGCCATGTGCACGATGTCTTTGACGTTAGGCCAAGATATTGGCTTGGTTATGGCAAAAGGCGTTTTATTAGGTGTCATTTGTACTGTTACAATTCTGCCAGCTTTCATTATGACTTTCCGCGGGATCATTGAAAAATACTCTCACCGGACATTCATTCCGAAATTAAGCCGAACTTCCCGATTTGTGGTGAAACATTATATTCCTATTTTAGCTGTCTTTTTCGCTCTTTTCATTCCATTTTCCATTGCCCAATCCAAGACAGAGGTATACTACACACTATTTGACAGTCTGCCGCAGGATATGGAAAGTATAGTGGGGACCAATCGACTAAAAGAAAATTTTGATATGACAACCACTCATTTTATCATGGTGGATGACTCCCTTTCCAACAGCCAAATCAATCAATTAAGCCGTGAAATTGAACAGGTAGAAGGGATCAATCAGGTATTAAGCTATGAAAAATTTTTAGGGGGCGGAATCCCGGAAGACATGATTCCGCAAGAAATTCAGGAGATCTTTCATGCCGGCGGACATCGTATGATTTTGGCCAATTCCAGCTATTCCAGCGGAACAGCGCTTCAAAATGACCAGCTTAGCACCATCAATCAATTAGTAAAAGCAGTTGATCCCAATGGCGTTATCAGCGGCGAGGGCGCCATGACCAAAGATTTGATTCAAGTGGCAGACACGGATTTCAGAAATGTCAATATAACCTCTATTGCTGCAGTCTTTTTCATCATTGCAATTGTTTTTCGTTCTGCCTCCATTCCGGTTCTTCTGGTTGGTATAATCGAAAGCGCTATCATGATCAATATGGGGATTCCTTATTTTTCCGGTGCCGTTCTTCCGTTTGTCGCCAGCATCGTGGTAGGAACCATTCAACTGGGAGCAACGGTAGATTATGCGATTTTGATGACAACCCGATTCCGTGAAGAGCAGAACCGAGGACATTCTGTTAAAGAATCAGCCCAAATTGCCGTAGAACAATGCAGCCAAAGCATCCTGACCAGCGGACTTACCTTTTTTGTCGCTACTGCCAGTGTAGCGTTGACCTCCAAAATGGAACTGATTCGAAGCCTATGCCTTCTGATTAGTCGCGGTGCATTGATCAGCATGTTTGTCATTCTTCTGATCCTTCCCGCTTTGCTGATTCTTTTTGCAAAGGTCATTCCCAAAACAACCTATCATTGGTTCACTTCAAAGGAGCGTGTGAAAGCATGAAAAAAGTAAAACAAATTCTTTCTCTCTTTCTCTGCATTTCCGTTCTGATTTCCGGTTTTATTCCCGTTTATGCAGAAGCATCCCAGAAAGCAACGAAAGATGAAAATGTATTTCTGATTCTAAATGCGGATGGTTCTATTCAGGATCAAATCGTCAGCAATTGGATCCATTGCGACAGCGGTGTTTCCCACATCAAAGATCAAAGCAGTTTGAGTAATATTGAAAACTTAAAAGGAGAACAGCTGCCAGAAAAAGACAATGGTTTTCTAATATGGAATACAGAGGAAACCGATGTTTATTATCAGGGGAAAACACAACAGACACCCCCTATTACTGTTTCCATTCAATACGAATTGGATGGGAAAAACCTTTCCGCCTCTGAGTTGATTGGGAAAAGTGGACATGTCAAAATCTCTGTAAAACTGACCAATCATGAAAAAACAACCCAAGAAATCAATGGCAAACAACGGGATATTTACACACCTTTTATCACTGTTGTATCAGCAAACTTTCCGACTGAAAATTTCAAAAATATTATAGCAGCTCAAGGCACGGTACAAACCGATTCTGCCAATCAGCTGGCCTGTTTCATTACTATTCCGGGTATGGCTCAAACGTTTGATGGCCTGCTTACCGGACAATTGGATCAGATCAATGAATATCTAAAAGATGAAGTGATTGTAGAGGCTGATACTGATTGTTTTCAAATGCCTTCTTTCATGATTGCTTCCGCTACCAGTATGGAACAGCTGAAGAAAAAAAACGATATTCCTGACTTGTCGAAATCTTTTGACAAATTGAATAATGCCACTGACGAATTAAAAAATGGTACCCAACAGCTTTCTGACGCCACTACTACACTCGACAGCAAAATGCAGGAATTTTTAGACAGCTATTGCAGTTTTGATGATGGTATCAAAGAAGCTTTAGATGGCGCAAAACAATTGGAAGATGGTACAGATGTCCTTTCTTCCGGTGCAAAAGATCTTTATGAAGGTACTGTTCGGCTGCAAACTGTATCCAACAAATTAGCAGAAAGTCTTAACAGCCGTTTTGTCCCTGGTCTGCAGGCAGCATCTGACAAACAGGCCGCCTTGGAATCATCTATGACTGCAATTGGTAAACAGATAGAAGCTCTTTCATTGCCAGATATAGAACAGTTGAAAAATTCTCTATCTGAGGGTATTGGGACTATAGTAGACCAAGTTTCCTATCATTCTGCGCAGGCTGCTGTAGAACAAACCGCATCTTTATGCCAAGATGCAATCTCTGATCTCTCTTCCAATGCACAGCTGCTTGCGTTGCTAAAAGGTTATGGACTGGCTGATGATGAAGCCAAGCAAATACTTGAAACTGTTCTATCTTCCGCTGATCAGGTTGTCGGTGCCGTGGCGCAAAGTAGCGATACAGTTGCTTCTGCTATTCAAAACAGTAGTGAAACACAGTCAGCCAAACAGCAGGCGATTACTTCCGTCATTTCACCTCTTTCCAGTCTTGATCTTTCTGCCCTTGGCAGCCTATTGGGAGAATTCAATATACTTTCCGGCAATGCCCAATCCATGATGGAGGATATGTCTGTCTTGACCCGTTCTTTATACAACTCAGATAATCCTTCTGATCTTACCACAGTGGTCGGCGCTGTAAATGCAATTTCCCAAGGTTCCAATAGCGTTTCCGAAGGAGCAAGACAGCTGCAATCCGGTGCCTCTAGACTGAGTTCTGGCGCTTCTGATCTAAGCAGCGGCCTTTCAAAACTGGTTTCCGCCAGCCGTGATATTCAGAATGCGATTACACAATTCAAATCCGGAACCAGTAATCTTTCAGATGGAGCACAAACTTTAAACAGCGGTTTCGCAACTTTTCTTACAGAAGGAATCGAAAAAATGACAGGCAGCATTGATACAGAAAACCTGTCAGCAATTTCCCAAATTTCTGACAAGTTAGAAGAGCAGGCAAATAGCTACAGCGGTAGTGCCGAAGGCGTTCGTTCCAGCGTAAAATTCGTCATGAAAGTGACCGCTCCTCACTCCAATGAACCGAAAGAACCAACTTCTCAATCCAACCAGCAAAAAGCTGACCCAGAACAACTCTCTCTTTGGCAGCGTTTTGTCAATCTATTTCGCAAAGATAAATAAAGCAACGATTTTCCATTGAACTATTTATTTTTCCTCCTGGATGACAGTTTGTTAATAAAAAAGGCACCCAATAGGGTGCCTTTTTTCAAAGAATTTTTCTTTTGCATTTCCGAAAACATGGCATAATTTGGGAAAAAATCGTCGATTTAAGTATCAATCTTTTTTGATTCGAAACTGTTTCTATCTACCAGTTACCAAAGGCAAACGCACAGATAAAACACCATTCACTCGTTTATCTGTTTCTCCAATTCTTTCTGGATTTTATCATGTAAAAAAATCGGAAACTGTTTTTTCTCCTCTCGATTCATTTCTGCTACAAAAACCGGTGGTAAAATGGTCAAATATACCTTTGCCGGATGAATCCAGAACCCATGAGCCTCCATCACTCGGTAAGAACCGTTAATGACTAACGGCACAACCGGTACTTCCGATTTGGTAGCTAACCGTAACCCTCCGGACTGGAACTGCCGCATTTGGTCGCCTCGGCTTCTGGTTCCTTCCGGGAAAAGAATGATCGGCTTACCTTCCTGGATTGTATGAGCCGCCTGGCCAATCGCGCTCATGGCTTGACGAGGATTGCTTCGATCCAAAAAGACACAACGCAGGTATTTCATCCAACTGCGGATGAATGGAATCTTTTGCGTTTCAATTTTGGCAACAAAGCCATGCGGCCGATCCAAATGAGCCAGCAAAATAGGAATATCAAAATTTCCCTGGTGATTGCTTACAAACACTACCGGGCCCGTTGGAATATTTTCTATTCCGGATACTTCTACCTGTACGCCAGCCACTCGCAAAAGGCTATGTGCCCATGCTGAGACAGATCGTTCCATTAGTTGGTCTCGTTCTTCCCCTCTACCTTCCCGATCCAATTTTTTGATTCGATACAGAACAGGAAAATAGCGAAATAAAATGATCCAAAAATAAAAAAACCAAATAATTGTCCTCACTATACAGCTCCCTCATTCAAATTACAATTCCAAACCGTCACTTTTTTCCTGTTCTACCTGTTGTTCAAACCAGGTCTTATTTTCATAAGTTTCTTGCTGAACGGAATTCTGTGCAGTAGTGATCGGATTTTGAGATTCTTGGGAAAAACCTGTTGGAGAATGGTTTTGACTGGGGCAAGAGGGTACCGAATCGTACATTCTGGCGCCGTTTTCAGTACTGTTGGGAGTAGCATGATAGGAATGATATCCTCGTTCTTCCTCTCCCATATAGCCATTTGGACCACCTAGTTCATCTGTGCCAGCCATGCCGCCAGAAATGACTTTATACTTTAAAACTTCATACAATTCCGTATAAGTTGCCTGAATATAGGGCGCTACAAACAATGTACCCACACCGCATGCCATGGTCCCCAGTATAATCCATCCGAAAAAAGACCAGTCTAAAACAAAAATTGAGATTTTTTCCCTGTCCGTCATAGAACGTGAAACCGCAAAAGCCCGGTCAGAGTCAATTTGTGGATTTTCCGCCAAAATATAAGGAATCATGCTATATTCATAGGATTTTACTACTCCCGGAATAATCAGTAAAAGGCTCCATAAAAAAGTATATAAATCTCTCAAAAACATGATTTTAACCACATTGAGGTAAATGCCGCTTTTAAAAAGAGAAAAAATCTGATCATAATTCCCACGATTTTGCCGGTTAGCAAGGAAAAAGCGACATTTTCCTACCGAAATCGGATTGGCTACAAAAATTCCGAACAGCACGCCCATAAACGCCAGTATCAAAAAAACCGCCAAGAAAATGCCGCCAATCCGCCAAGAAAAATGGTCACTGGAAATCTGATAGGTCATTGTATAACCAGTTGAACTGCCTCCCATATTCGATACACCGGCAACCAGGGACACAATCAAGCAGGCCAAAAACGCTTTCCAATAACTAAAACTCAAAACATACTTTGCATTTCCTTTTATTTGTTCTCTCGTCCACATAAACACCCCTCCTTATGGGATTATCGTATCATATCATATATGAAATATCAAATAAAACTTGCAACAGGTTTTAAGAAAGATTTGGAGAAACACAAATACGTTTTCCTTTTTTCCTGATAATATCTTTTTAATGGAATCTTAAAAAACTCTTTACAACCTGTTCTGTCGGTGCTAAAATATATCCAGTTAAAATGTATGCGAGGTTTCTTTATGAGTAAAACCTATTCTAAAAACTTTACCTTCTTCTTTAGCTGGGCTTTCTTCTTTAGCACCGGCTTAGTTGAATATGGTAAAATATGATAGGTCACATCAGATAAGTAAAAAATCGGGGACTTATGATATTTTCATAAGTCCCTTTTTTGTTGCAACTTTGCAGAACGTTTTATGAATTAGAAAGGATGTTTCAAAATGGTAGTTGTTCTCAGACCCAACACTCCTAAGGAAAAAACAGAAATGCTGATCGAGGAGATCAAGTCCCAGTATGCCGGTGTTGCCTGCCATTGTACGGAAGGGACTCAGGTCACAATTATTGGCCTGGTCGGCGACACTTCTCATGTGGACATGGACTCAATTCTGGCTCATCAAGATATTGTAGAGCGGGTAACTCGTGTGCAGGAACCATATAAAATGGTCAACCGCAAATTTCATCCGCAAAACACAGTAATTACGTTGGACAATGGTCTGCAAATCGGCGGCAATCAGGTGGTGGTTATGGCCGGCCCGTGTTCGGTGGAATCAGAAGAACAGATCATAGATGTCGCCAGAAAGGTCAAATCCTCCGGCGCTCATATTCTCCGCGGCGGGGCATTTAAACCTCGTTCTTCTCCATATGCTTTCCAAGGCTTGCGGGCAGAAGGGGTAGAGCTGTTGCTGAAAGCAAAAGAGGCCACTGGCCTTCCAATCGTTTCCGAAGTGATGAGTGCGGCGCAAATCCCGTTTTTTCAAGATGTTGATATCATTCAGGTGGGCGCACGGAATATGCAGAATTTCGAACTGCTCAAAGAACTGGGGCATTTGGACAAACCAATCTTGTTAAAACGCGGCCTTTCCAGTACCATTGAAGAATGGCTGATGAGTGCCGAATATATTATGGCCGGCGGTAATGAACGCGTTATTTTGTGCGAACGAGGCATCCGCACCTATGAAACCTTTACCCGAAATACTCTGGATATCTCTGCTGTGCCGATCTTAAAACATTTGACTCACCTGCCGGTAGTTGTTGATCCAAGCCATGGAACCGGGATTACTTGGCTTGTGGAACCGATGGCAAAATCCGCGATTGTTGCCGGAGCAGACGGCTTGATGATTGAGGTTCACAACAATCCGGAAAAAGCCCTGTCCGATGGCGCTCAATCCCTACGCCCCGAAACCTTCGACGGCGTTATGACCAGTCTGCGCCGCTATGTTCAGGTAGAAGGCAGAACTCTCTAAGTCAAAAAGGGGAAAAATGAATGAACGGTCAATTAGAACAGATTCGTCTGCGAATTAATGAAACAGATAAAGAATTAAGTTGTCTGTTTTCTCAACGAATGGATTTGGTTGCCCAAGTGGCAAAAATCAAAGAAAAAGCTGGTCTGCCAGTATACGATCCAAAGCGGGAGAAACAGGTTTTGGATCGGATTGCTCAAAGTGTGACCACGGAAAAAGCGACCTATCTGCGGCAAGTCTACCAATGTCTGATGGATGTAAGTAAAGATTACGAACGGACTTTGATGAATCATGTTACGGAGTTGTCTCAGAAAACAGAAGCTGATTTTCCAGCTCACCCCAAAGTCGCCTGCCAAGGGGTTCCCGGTGCCTTTTCCGGAGAAGCGGCCCGCCGTATGTTTCCGGCAGGAGCCATTGATATC
>OBYM01001260.1_pt1 | contig 11232 bp, 6 predicted proteins | sample 1538191 | NCBI WGS metagenome assembly OBYM01 (sample SAMEA2580165, study PRJEB22360) | human gut metagenome | biome: human gut; feature: human-associated habitat; material: faeces | place: Denmark | collected 2008/2010 | reverse complement strand
CACAACCCGCCCCCGGGAACCCTCCAGCTTTTTTCGGGCTGCGGCTATCATTTCTTCTGAAAAATCCACTGCTAAAACCGACGACGGCTCATAATTCAGCAGCTGCGGCACCAAAATACCGGTACCACACCCAATATCCAGTACCCGGTCCCCTTTCTGAATCTGGGCCAGCGCTGCTACTGCCGTCAGCCGGTCTGGATGGTGAAAGCAGGTTTCGTCCCAATGGGCGGCCCGCTGGTTAAAAAATGAGCGAATTTGTGCAGTATCCATCATATCGTATTCCTCTTTATTCTTTCGCAAAAACCGGCTTTTTCCAGCGCCATCACCAGCACCGGAATGAGTATAATCTGGATGACAATTCCGGGCACTGCCGTCACAAAACTGGCTGTCACAAACGCTTGGAACCCATAGGGAGTACCAGCCATTCCCATAAACACCGCATTGGCAATACCGGACACAACTCTTCCTCCCAGCATGGCCAGCAGCAGGGAAACATATACATTCAGCCGCAGCTTTCGATAAAAAATTCCTGTTAACACACCATAAGCGCACAACTCCAGCATCATGGCCGGGGCGGTCGGGAATAACGGCGGCATCTGGGTCAGCAGAGAGGAAAGCAGCGGTGTCAGAAAACCGCACACTGCACCCCACGGCCAGCCGCACAAAAAGCCGCACAGCAATACCGGCAAATGCATGGGCAAAAATTGCGTTCCACTTCCAAACATATGGAAAAACGTCGGCAGCAAAAGACCTAACGCCACACACAACGCAGTAAACACCAGGTTTCGGGTAGATTTCATTCGAGCCATTTCATCAACAATCCTTTCGTTTTTGAATCACCGGAAGGCGTTTTGGCACAAAAAAATCCGGCAAAGCGGGACTGCTTCCTGCAGCCTTGCCTTACCGGCCTTCTCCTTTACATAAAAACCACAACGCCCAATAGCCCGCAGCGGCCGCCGGTTTGCGGAACGCCCGGGAAACGAAAGTCCATCTTCGTTTGTCCACCTTCATGGCGGAAATTTCATACTGGGATAGTATACCGAAAAATATTCTGTTTGTCAAATCTTATAGCCCAACGCTAAACACCAAAAGGCCCGCCCGTTACCATTCAGCGTAACAGGCAGACCCTTCTTTGTGTTTATAATTCTTTTATTTTATGGCTGAAAAGGCGTTTCTTCCTGACTGTTTTCCTCTGCGTTTTCAGAAAAGGGAACATTTTCTACCTCTTCCCCTTCTTCCTCCGGGAAATCTTCTTCTCCGGCTGGCTCTTCGTCTTCCAAAAAAGCAGCAGGCTTCTCCCGATGCCATTTTGGCACCAAGATGGATGCCAGCACCGATACAATAGGAACTGTCATCACAACGCCAATACTACCTGAAATGCCCTGCATGATCTCTATGCAAATGCTGATGGAGTTAAGCACCTGATTCATGGAAAGGTCATAAGCATAGTTGAGTACCAAAAGGCTCAGAGAACCGCCAGCAAAGGCCAACACCAACGTATTGGACATGGTACCCATCATATCCCGGCCCACGGAAATGCCGGAGCGGAACAGCTGCATCCGGGTAAGGCGGGGATTCTGGCTATAAATTTCGGTAATGGTAGAGGAAATAGACATGGCCACATCCATGACGGCTCCCAAAGCAGAAATCAGGATTCCGGCAAAGAGCAGCTCTCCAATGTTCACCTTGGTATTTTGGGCGATAAACAACAACTCTTCAATATTGCTCACATTATAGCCGCCCACATCGGCAACTGCACCAAACAGCCAAGCCGACACACCAGCCAATATGACACCGGCCACTGTTCCCAACACAGAGCAGAGCGTTTTGGCTGTGAATCCGCCAATCAAATACATGGTCACCAGCGTGGTAATCAGCGTAATGACCACTGCTGACAAAAATGGGGAAATCCCCCTGTAAATCATGGGAATCATGAGGAAAAAGATACAAATAAAGGTGAAAATCAGGCCCAATGCGGATTTGGCTCCGTTTTTGCCGCCGATAATCCACAACAGCAACAAAAATACTACCACAAAGCCTACCACTGCTACGATACGGTCAGGGCTGTACACGGTAACCACATGGCTATCTCCACTAATGCTGACAATGGCAATAACGTCCCGCCCAGGATAGCATACTGCACCAAACAGGTTTCCGTTGGGACTGGTTGCCTCTACGGTCTCCCCTGCCAGCTCACCGGTTTTCATATACAGTTCTACCGTCTGATCGCCATAACGATTCCCGTCTTCCTGTAGATTATCCCGCAAGACGGATACCACCGTGGCTTTTTCAAAGGTACGGCCCTCGGTACCCACCAAATCCGTTTTCTCCACCTGATTATATTGCCAGAGGAACAGGGCAAATGCCAGTGCCAGCAAACACATGATTCCCCAGGCCAGCAATTCTTTTCCGGTTACTTTTTTCTTATTTCTCATGTTGACTCCCTCAAAAAATCAGGGCGGAAACGGTTTTCCGCTTCCGCCCCTAATTGGAATGGATGGTATCGTAACGGTTAGCAGTTTATCCTCTCAGGAGAAGATTTTCTTAGCGAACGCTGCTCTTCTTCTTTTCGGTATAAACAACCCCTGCAATGCCCATAGCGGACAGCATAGCAATCACAGCGAAGAATACAGCACTATTATCACCGGTAGTGGGGTTCTCACTGGGCTTCTCGGTGCTGTCGGGCTTTTCGGTAGCATCGGGTTTCTCAGTAGCATCAGGCTTCTCGGTAGTATCAGGAGTCTCTTCGGAAGCCAGAACCAGCTCGGCCTTTGCTTTGGACAGGTCAGCCACAGCCTGTGCAACTTCGCTCTCAGAAGCGGTCTCGTCGGCGGCTACCTTTTCAGCAGCAGCCAGAGCCTCTGCGAAAGCAGTCCAGGATTCGGCGGTGTAGTCATCTTTTACCAGCTTCTTTGCCTCTGCAATAGCATCGTTCAAAGCGGTCTTGTCGGCAGACTTCACAATAGTATATACAGAGCTGTCGCCCAGCAGTTTGCCGGTGGTGACATCATAGGTTGCGATGGTGAAGGAGTTTTCGTCAACGGAAAGGACGGAGTAAGAAGGAGTCCAGGTCTGACTTCTCTCTGCCACATAGTCCTGCTGGCCGCTGATCAGATTGTAGAACTTGGAACCAGTGGAGGAGTTGGTCTCCAGATACACAGTGCCTTCGGGGTCGATAACCGTACCGCTGGCAGCTTCACCGTTGATCGTGTAGCAGGTGCTGTTGTCATCCGTGCCGGTGCTGCTCAGCTGATAGGTACGGGAGTAGGTGTGGTCATGGCCCTGGAGCACAACATCGATGTCATATTTGTCCATCAGAGGAGTGAGCTGGGTACGAAGAACAATGCCATCGGAATCGGAATGGTCGGCACCGGAACCGTAAATATCCTGGTGGAACATAACGACTCTCCACTGAACATCGGGGTTCTCAGCAATAGCCTGCTTCATAACAGCCTCATGGGTTGCGCAGTTGTAGTTATTGGTATCCAGCACGATGAACAGGGTGTTGCCGTAGGTGTAGTAATAGTCGGTACCTGCTTCGGTCTTACCTTCGGTAGCTACATCGTTGTTAGGGTTGTTGTAATGGTCGCTGTAGTTAGAATTGGAAGAGTCATGGTTTCCGATAGCTGTGGACAAGGCATAGCCCTTCATGGCGTCGGGGCTCAGGAAACCGGCATACTCATACTCGTTGCTGGAAGAGTTAATCTGGTCACCGGCAGTAATCAGGAAGTTGGTGTCCGGGTTGGCAGCCAGTGCCGTTTCCAGCGTAATATTCCAGTTAAACGCATCGTTACGGGCAGCCAGATAGCCGCTCATGCTGTCGCCTTCAGAAGATTCCTGTCCTTTGCAGGCGCCAATCTGAGGGTCGCCAAACAGCAACGCTTTGTAAGAATCAAAATCCTGAGTGGTAAACTCAATCGCATCGCTCCACTCGCCATTCTGGAAATACTGATAATAGTAAGTGGTGTTTGCCTCTACGCCTTCGGTGGAAACCTTAGAAGCATAATAGGCTTCGCCTTCTTCAGCAGAGGAAACAGTGGTTCCCTGCTCGCTGATATATTTGGGAGTTGCGTCCTGGGTACCGGTAAATTCAACAGCACCCTTCATATCTTTGGAAAGAGCCACGCGAACCTTAGGAGTTTCCTGAGTTTTGGAATACCAGCTGAAGTTCAGCTTGGTCTCATCGGCGCCAACGGTAATGGCTACCTTCTGATAATCAGTCTTTACGGTTTCCCATTCGGTTTTCCAGTTGGCCCACGCACCGGACTCGGCCTGCTGGTTAATAGATGCATCATTCCAGTGCTCGGTTGCAGCGAAAACAGACAGGCTGGAGCTGGCCACCATGGTCAGTGCCAAAGCGGCACATACCAGTTTTTTGCTTTTCTTCAAATTCATCCTCTTCTCTCTGCATAATATTTCCCGCAGATTTTTTCATGTGCGGAGATGGTTGGTTGTCTTACGGGGGTAATTATAGCAACGAGAAATTTAGTTTTCAATACACTTTACTGTAATATTACAAAGCCTTACACAATCTTTATATAGACTCCCCAAAAAGGCCACAAAACCCATTTTGCCTGTAAAATTCAATTTCTTTTATACAGAAACGAATTGCCCCACCTTTTTAAAAAAGGCGGGGCAATTCGTCATAGGAAAGGTCTATTTATGGATAAACTTGTAAGCATAGTATAGTGGGAAACACTCCCATAGGGATAAGGCATTACCGGCCCAGCAGGCGAGCCAGCCGTGCGGCAGCCTCTTTGGTATCCTCGGGGCTTCCAAAGGTGGAGAAACGGAAATACCCTTCTCCGCAGGAGCCAAATCCCTGGCCGGGCGTGCCAACTACCTGGATGTTCTCCAGCAGATAGTCAAAGAATTCCCAGCTGCCCATTCCATTGGGGCACTGCATCCAGATATAGGGGGCATTTTTTCCACCCGTATACCACAGTCCCAGCGAATCCAAGGTTTTCATCAAATAGGCTGCATTCTGCTTATAGACTTTGATGTTCTCCCGGATTTGCTTCTGCCCTTCCGGCGTGAACACGGCGGCTCCGCCCTTTTGCAGGATATAAGAAACGCCGTTGGTTTTGGTAGTACGGTTACGTACCCACATATCGTGCAAGTTCATGCCCTTGCGCTCCAAATCCTTGGGAATCACAGTGTATCCCAGACGGGTACCGGTAAAGCCGGCGGTTTTGGAAAGCGAGCAGATTTCGATTGCACAAGTACGAGCGCCCTCAATTTCAAAAATACTTCTGGGCAACGTCTCATCTTCAATAAAGGCTTCATAAGCAGCGTCAAACAGGATAATAGCGCCGTTACGGTTGGCATAATCCACCCATTCCTTCAGCTGCTGGCGGGAGAACACGGCACCGGTGGGGTTATTGGGGGAGCAAAGATAAATCAGCCCGCCAAAATCCCCTTGGGGGCTGGGCAAAAAGCCGTTTTCCCTTCCGGAAGGCAGATGATGAATTTCCCGGCCAGCCATCACGTTGGCATCCACATAAGCAGGATAAGCCGGCTCCATAATCAGCGCCGGGTTCTCTCTGTCAAACAAATCCAGAATATCCCCCAGCTCATCGCTGGCGCCGCTGGAAACAAACACTTCGTCCGAGGAAAGGGAAATCCCCCGGGAAGCATACCATTCAGCGGCAGCTTCGCGGAAAAAGGGCGCACCACATTCGGGCATATAGCCATGGAAACTTCCGGCTTTGGACTGGTCATCCACTGCCTCATGCAGGGCCTTGATGACGGCGTCGCACAAAGGCAGAGACACGTCACCGATTCCCATACGGTACAAATAGGCGCCGGGATGCTCCTTCAAATAAGCATTGGTTTTCTGAGCAATGTGAAAAAACAGATAGGACTCCTGTAAATTACGATAATGCATGTTGGGGGTAACCATAGGTGTTCTCTCCTTTTCTATAAGAATCAATCACAGGCTGTTTGCCCGCTCAGCTGTCGATGGTGGAAATACCAATGGTAGTTTCCTCCAACACGTCCAGCAGTACCCGCACCGTATCCAGTGCTGTCAGCATGGTGATGTTATTCTCACATGCGCAGCGCCGAATCGCAACGCCATCTTCATAGTGAACACCAGAAAGAATAGCGCGGGTGTTAATGACATAGCTGACATAGCCTGCCCGGATGGAATCGAGAATCTCCTCGCTTCCCTCGCTGAGCTTGCGGCGGATACGGGTACGGATACCATGTTCCCGCAGGAAAATAGCCGTACCAACGGTTGCTTCAATATTAAAGCCCATGTCATAAAAACGGCGGACCAGCGGCAGAGCTTCCTCTTTATCCTCGTCAGCCAAAGTTACCAGCACAGTGCCATAGTTCTGCAGGCGCACTCCCGAAGCAGCCAGCGCCTTGTACATAGCACGATGAAGCTTCTTATCATAACCGATAGCCTCACCGGTAGACTTCATTTCGGGAGAAAGATAGGCATCCATACCGCGCAGCTTGGAGAAGGAGAAGGCCGGAGCCTTGACATACCATTTTTTCTTTTCGGGCAGGCAGAGGGTATGAATTCCCTGCTCCGGCAGGCTGACCCCCAGCATAGCCAGTGTGGCAATGTCTGCTGCCTGGCAGCTGGTAGCCTTGGACAAAAACGGCACAGTACGGGAAGAACGGGGATTCACCTCGATAATATAGACATGCTCCGTCTCGTCCACAATAAACTGGATATTATACAGTCCCACAATGCCCAGTCCGATACCGATTTGGCGGGTATACTCCAAAATGGTATCCTTGACCTTCTGGGACAGACTGAAAGGCGGATAAACACTGATAGAGTCGCCGGAGTGAACACCGGTACGTTCTACCAGTTCCATAATGCCCGGAACAAACACATTTTTGCCGTCGCAAATTGCGTCTGTCTCCACTTCTTTACCGCGGATATATTTATCCACCAGAACGGGCTGGTCTTCATTAATTTCCACAGCGGTTTTCAAATAATGGCGCAGCTGCTCTTCCTTGGCCACAATTTCCATGGCGCGCCCGCCGAGCACAAAGCTGGGGCGTACCAATACCGGATATCCAATTTCAGCGGCTGCCTTTACGCCGTCTTCAATATTGGTAACGGCCTGTCCCTTAGGCTGGGGAATATGCAGTTCGGACAGCAGCTTTTCAAAGGAATCGCGGTTTTCGGCTTTTTCAATGGCCTCGCAGTCCGTACCAATCAGCTTGACACCCTGATCCGACAGAGGTTTTGCCAGGTTGATAGCGGTTTGTCCGCCGAGAGTTGCAATAACTCCCAACGGCTTTTCCAGCTCGATAATATTCAGCACATCTTCCGGGCAAAGAGGCTCGAAATACAGCTTATCGGCGGTAGTATAGTCAGTGGAAACCGTTTCGGGGTTGTTGTTAATAATAATAGCTTCATATCCGGCTTTGCGGATGGTCTGTACCGCATGGACGGTGGAATAGTCGAACTCTACGCCCTGGCCAATACGGATAGGGCCGGAGCCCAGTACGATAATTTTCTTTTTATCGGAAACGATAGACTCGTTTTCCTCTTCATAGGTGGAATAGAAGTATGGAATATAGCTGTCAAATTCGGCGGCACAGCTATCAATCATCTTATATACCGGCAGAATTCCCAGTTTGCGGCGCATATCGAAAATTTCGGTTTCCTTCATGCCCCACTGACGGGCAACCTCCTTGTCGGAGAAGCCCATGCTCTTAGCGTGACGCAAAACCTTTTCGTCCCCAGGCGCAGCCTTCAAGCGAGCTTCCTCTGCGGTGATGTGGGCAATTTTTTCTACAAAGAACCGGTCAATAGCAGTGGCACGGATAATGTCCTCCACAGGGGTTCCCAAGCGCAAAAGCTGAGCAACAGCAAAAATCCGGTCGTCCGTACCTTTTTGAATATAGGAAATCAGCTCTTCCTGAGTATAGGAATCGAACTTCTCCATATACAGATGGTTAACTCCGGTTTCCAAAGAACGCACAGCCTTCAAAAGGCTTTCCTCAGCCGTTCTGCCCACACTCATCACTTCACCGGTAGCCTTCATCTGGGTGCCCAGACGGTTGCTGGCTTCGGGGAATTTATCAAAGGGGAATCGGGGCATTTTGGTCACGATGTAGTCCAGTGCAGGCTCGAAGGAAGCGGGCGTATTGGCAAGGGGAATTTCATCCAAGCGCATTCCCACACTGATTTTAGCCGAAACCCGTGCGATGGGATAGCCGCTGGCCTTGGAAGCTAGGGCGGAGGAACGGGAAACACGGGGGTTTACTTCGATAAGATAATACTGGAAAGAGCGGGGGTCCAGAGCAAACTGTACATTGCATCCGCCTTCAATCTGCAAAGCCCGGATAATTTTCAGAGCGCTGTCCCGGAGCATCTGATATTCGTGGTTTGTCAAAGTCTGGGAAGGGCACACCACAATAGAGTCACCGGTATGAATACCTACCGGGTCTAAGTTTTCCATATTACAAACGGTAATCGCCGTATCATTGGCATCCCGGATAACCTCATACTCAATTTCCTTATAGCCCTTTACGCTCTTTTCCACCAGCACCTGATGGGCAGGGGAAATTTCCAGAGCATTTTTCATCAGAGGCAGCAGCTCTTCTTCATTTTCCGCAAAACCACCGCCGGTTCCGCCCAAGGTGAAGGCAGGACGTAACACCACCGGATACCCGATGTCTTCTGCCGCTTTCTTGCCTTCTTCCAGCGTGGAGGCAATTTCAGAAGGCAAAGTGGGCTCGCCCAACCGCTGGCAAAGCTCTTTAAACATTTCCCGGTCTTCTGCCATCTCGATACTGTGGCTGCTGGTTCCCAATAGCTCCACCTGGCATTCCCGCAAAACGCCTTTTTTCTCCAGCTGCATGGCCAGATTCAAACCGGTCTGCCCACCGATGCCGGGCAAAATAGCGTCGGGACGCTCGAACCGGACGATTTTGGCCAAATATTCCAGGGTGAGGGGTTCCATATAGACTTTATCGGCAATGGCAGGGTCGGTCATAATGGTAGCTGGGTTGGAGTTACACAATACCACCTCGTACCCTTCTTCTTTCAGTGCCAGACACGCCTGTGTACCGGCATAGTCAAACTCGGCGGCCTGCCCAATGACAATGGGGCCGGAGCCAATGACAAGGATTTTATGAATATCAGTTCTCTTAGGCATGGTGCTTTTCCTCCTCCATCATGGCAATAAACCGGTCAAACAGCTTACCGCTGTCCTGGGGTCCGGGCGCACTTTCGGGGTGATACTGTACGCTGAACACCCGGTCGGCATCACACTTTGCTCCTTCTACAGTGGAATCCAGCAGATTGATATGGGTTGCGGTGAGGCCGGTGTCTTTCAGGCTGTCCAAATTCACGGCGTAGGAATGATTTTGAGAGGTGATTTCGATTTTTCCGGTTTCCAAATTCCGGACAGGATGGTTGCCGCCGCGATGTCCGAACTTGAGCTTGTAGGTTTTAGCGCCATAGGCCAGAGCAATCACCTGATGGCCCAAGCAAATGCCAAAAATCGGCAGCTTGCCACGAAGCTTTTGTACCAGCTGAATGGTTTCGGGTACATCTTCCGGGTCTCCGGGGCCATTGGAAAACAGGACACCATCGGGATGTATCGCCAGCACCTCCTCAGCCGAAGCATTCCAAGGGAACGCCGTTACGCTGCATCCACGGCGGTTCAGGCTGCGGACAATACCACGCTTCATACCGCAGTCAATGGCAGCCACCCGAAAGCGGCAATCCTCTACAGGGAACTCCCGCACGGAAGGTGTGCTCACCCGGGAAACCGCGTCCCGAAGCAGAGAAGCCGAAGCCAAAATTTTCAGCGCTTCTTCCTTGGGCATATCCCCGCGGGTCAAAAGTGCTTTCCGGCTTCCGAAGTTACGGATAGAACGGGTTATCTTGCGGGTATCCACGCCCCACAGCCCGGGAATTCCGTATTTTTCCATCACCTGTCCCAGCGAAGCGGCACTTCGAAAGTTAGAGGGAGAATCGTTGTATTCCCGTACAATCAGCGCCCCAATGGTGGGGACGTCGGTTTCATAATCCTCCGGGGCCATACCATAATTGCCAATAAGCGGATAAGTCATTACTACCGCCTGGCCCGTATAGGAAGGGTCGGAAAGAATTTCCTGATACCCTGCCATGGAAGTGTTAAATACCAGCTCGCACACGTGCCCCTCGGGGACTGGTGCGCCAAAGCCAAAGCCACAGTATTCGCTTCCATCCTCTAAAATCAGTTTCCTGTTTTCTTGATACACCATGCCATCCTGCCTTTCTTTCCTTATGATTTTCCAATTTCCGAAAGCCTGCGCTCAAACCGGTTTTTCCCTGTCTCCTTTGGAATCGGCGTTGGATACTCTCCGCTAAAGCAGGCCGAGCATCCGGGTACCCCCTGCATCATTTCGGGCAGCTTGTCCAGTGGCAGATACCCCAGACTGTCTGCACCTATCATCTCTGCAATCTCATTAACCGGGTGGTGGCAGGCAATCAGGTGGTCACAGGAGTCAATATCGGTTCCATAATAGCAGGGATGCAAAAACGGCGGCGAAGAAATCCGCATATGGACCTCTTTCGCTCCGGCTTCCCGCAGCAGACTGACAATCTGCCCGCTTGTGGTTCCCCGTACAATGGAATCGTCAATGAGCACCACGCGCTTGCCAGCCACGGTTTCCCGAATGGGGCTGAGCTTGATACGCACCTTGTCCACTCTGTCCTCCTGACCCGGAGAGATAAATGTCCGGCCGATATACCGGTTTTTCATCAACCCAATCCCATAGGGAATCCCGGACGCACGGGAAAATCCCAGTGCTGCATCCAGTCCTGAATCGGGCACACCAATCACCACATCCGCCTCTGCCGGATGCTCTTTCGCCAAAAGTTCCCCAGCGTGCATCCGGGCCTGATGAATCGAAATCCCTTCGATAGTGGAATCAGGACGGGCAAAATAAATATATTCAAACGAACAAACCGCTGCCTGACATTTTCCACAATGCTCCTGATGGGACTCGACTCCCTGCCGGCTAAACACCAAAATTTCGCCAGGACGTAAATCGCGCACAAAGGCTGCGCCCACCGCATGGAGGGCGCAGCTTTCAGATGCCACCACATATCCGCCGTCGGGCAGCTTTCCATAGCACAAGGGCCGGAACCCATGGGGGTCCCGAGCAGCAATCAGCTTGGCCGACGACATGAGCACCAGGGAATAGGCTCCTTCCAGAGAATCCATGGCCCGGCTGAGGGCTTTTTCAATGGACGGGGACATGTTC
>OBYM01001258.1_pt1 | contig 11238 bp, 19 predicted proteins | sample 1538191 | NCBI WGS metagenome assembly OBYM01 (sample SAMEA2580165, study PRJEB22360) | human gut metagenome | biome: human gut; feature: human-associated habitat; material: faeces | place: Denmark | collected 2008/2010 | reverse complement strand
GGCCTGCAACGGGGTGACGTTTTTTCCCCCCCCCCCCGACACTGGGTGTCGCTCACCGACATTTTTGTCGGGGTGGTTTTCGGCGCAGACATCCGGCACGCTGCCGACCAGCGGGGAAATGTACCGCCGATTAGCTGCGCCGTCCCGGGCGTAGCTAACGGCCACATAGCCCAGCTCCTGCAGGTGCTTCACCCAGCGCTGGACTGTGCGCTCCGTTGTGTCGTACAGCGGGCAGAAGTAGGCGTTGCTCGCGTAGCAGCAGCCCGTCTTGTCGGCCAGAGAGGTGATTTCTGCGTAAAAAATCTTTTCGGCGGGCTTCAGCCGCCGATCATACCGCACCGAGGCGGGGAGAATGGCGAAAAATCCAGGATTGTCCATAGGTTCTGCCTTTCTAAAAATGGCTGACCTTAACACAGGGGTGCGCCGCGCTCTTTTCGGCGCATCCCTGCAAGGTCATTTTTCAATTCTTCAACGTTTAAAAGGGGAGGTCGCCCTCATCCTCGATCATGGCGAAGTCGTCACCCGGCCCGCGGCTGTACTCCGGTGCGGGCGCGCCCACTCTGGGCCCCTCAGCGGGAGCTGAAAGAGCCCCTGCGTTGTCCGCTTTGCTGCCGCAGAAGTTGATGTTGTTGGCGACGACCTCCAGCACGGTGCGGTTGGTGCCGTCCTTTGCCGTGTAGGTGCGGCCCTGCAGCCGTCCATCCACCGCTACCATCTGGCCCTTAGTGAGCCATTTATAGGCAAACTCGGCAGCGCGCTCCCATGCAATGACGGGAATCCAGTCCGCCACGCTCTTGCCGTTGGCGTCCCTGCGCCCGCGGTCAACGGCCAGGGTGAACGTCGCCACCTGCTTGCCCGTGTTGGTCTGCCGCAGCTCCGGGTCCCGGGCCAGGCGGCCCTGCAATGCAACTACGTTCAGCATCAGATCATCACCACCACACTGCCGCACTCCACCAGATCGGCCAGCTGCTCGCCCAGATAGGCGGCGATGTTGCGCTTGGCCTCCAACTTCCACGCCCCGCCGTCAGCCTCGTACAGTGCCGGGCGGCCCTCTTTGTCAAGGCGCAGCAGGAAATCGCTGGCAGGCTGTTCGACCTCAAGGAAAGTGCGGTAGGGCTGCAAGTGGACGATGGGCTGCACCGTCTGCTGCTCTTTCAGCACCGCGCCGGTGCGGACGCTGACCTCCTGGCTGATCCCGTTGTCCACACTGGACACGCCCTGATTAACGTCAATGCGGCTCAGCAGGGCCAGCAGGTAGTCACGGTCATCGGTGACAGCGTACAGGCTTTGCAGTTCGATAACGGCGTGTTCCTGGCTCATGTATTGGTTGACAGAAATGCTCGGCACATCGCTCACGGCCTCATACAGCGGCAGGGGGGGGGGGGACACGTGAGCGCGCGCCCTGCAGCCGCTATTAACGGCTGTAGATCGCGTAGTCGCGGCCCGTATAGGTGCTGTCCACTACGACCCGCCGGGCGCTGTCCACACGCACATACAGCTGCGGTGCCTGGGCGACGCCCTCGGTGCGGATCAGCTTGACCAGCGCCTCCAGAGTATCCACCGAGTACCGTGCCGGGAGTTCAACCTCCGGCTTGACCTCGCGCAGATCGGCGGAACAGAACTGATGCCCGTTGCGCGTTTCCAGGGTAAAGGGGGTCGCCAGCTCCACAATGCGGTTAATAGCGTCTTTTAAAAAGCTGTTTTCCATTGTCTTTGTCCTTTCTGTATGTTAATACCCGGCACGGCCCACGCGGGCCATTGCGGGCATCGGTGTCTCATCGCCGTCCATGTCCACCTGTCCGGGGACCTGCGGCGTCATCTCGGCCAGCAGCAGGCTGCCGTCCCGCGCCTTGGTGATGCACAGGGATGTGCGCACCGGCTGGATCGGCGCGAGGGTGGTCTTTGCCTGCGCGTCCATGCCGATCTGCTGGCGGTAGTCGTCCGGGGCAAACGTCAGCGTGATGGTGATCTTGCGCTTGGCCGTTGCCGCGGTGTTGGGGTCCATGATGTTCGCCACGACCCTCTCAACCTCATAGTCTGTGATCTCGGCAATCGCGCCCATCGCCATCTCCAGCACGCTCTTTTTGTTTACGATCTGGGGCATTACTCATCACCTCCAACTTTTTTGGCCTCACCCTTATAATGCCGCTTCATCATGATATAAGCGGCCTTCTCGGCCTCAAGGTCGTCAGGGTGTTCTCTGCGCATCCTCTCGATCAGTTCATCGCGCCAGAAATGCAGAGCCGCGCACAAAAAAGGGATATCCGGGCCAGACATTCCCGCCTCGCCGTTCAGCGCCGCGAGGACGACATCCAACGCCTCTTCTTGGACGGCATCAATCTGTTTGGGGCTTACTTCTCCGCCCAGAACTTGCGTCTTAATAATGTTATCGACGCTTTGCAGCCTGGGCTTATACCATACATTCATCGTTTGCATCCTCCTAAAAACTAAATTTCTTCCCCAAACACCTCGGCGAAGCTGCCGGGGCCATGGAGATTATCAAAAGCAAATTGTGCCGCCTGTTCCAACTCCCGCCGGGCACCGGGGTCAAAATGGACACCCAGGGGCGGCTCATTGTGATGGTCGTGGCACAGCCAGACCTTGAGGCCGTACCGCTCAGACAACTCGCGCCGTCCGCGCCCGAATAGGATGTGGTGCTCCTCCAGGCCGCGCGTGGTGCGCAGATTGTAGCGCTTGCGGCACAGGTAGCACTCTTTATCGCTTTGCAGTATGCTTTTTGCCACGGCGCTCCTCCAGTCCGTTGACGGCATCCACCGCCTGGCGCACATCACCAACAGGCAGCTCCACCGTCGTCCAGCGGAAGCCGCACATCATGCAGACGCGGCGGCGGTATATCCGCCGGGTCCCCTTGGCGCGGGTGTCGATGACGCGCACCTGGCTGCTGTTGCACTTAATGCAATCCATCCGCACGCCTCCAGTCCCGGTACTGCTCGGTGGTTTCGGCATCGTCAACACCGGCCTCGGCCAGCCGGTCAAAGATGCGCTCAATGAAGTCGTGCATCTGCTGCCGGGTAAAGCTGCTGCTGCCCAGGCCGAGCCGGGCCATGCAATAGCCGTTGTCCAGCAGCTCCACCATCTGCACAACGCGGTATGTGTTGCGCAGGGCGGGCAGGGCCTTGACCGGCACGCGCCAGGTCTCCACCTCTGCGCCGAACTCGCCCAGCAAGTCCAGATAGCACTGTTCGGCGGTCACCCCGCCGGGCGTGTCGCCGCTCAACGCCAGCGCCAGCCTGTTCAGCAGCGCCCACATGAGGCGGTTCTGATCCAGTGTGCGCTTGTTCTTCACCGGGCGGATGTCGATCTCCACGCATAGGGGCTGCCCCCGCGCGCGGCGCTCCAGTTCGGCGTGCATCCGCTGGGCCTCCAGGCGATACGCACCGTCAATCGTCAGCCCGTCCATGTCGTTGACTAAGGGCTGGCCCGTTGGGATGTACCAGGCGGCCACATGGGCGATCAGCCGGCTTGCCATGTGATCACGCTCCCATCACGCTTGCGCACCCTCAGCGATGCCACGCTGCCGTCACCGTTGTAGGTGATGTCGTCCAGGGTGAGGGCATCATCCAGAACATAGCGCTCAATGATGTTGGTGCCGGGCTTGCCCTGGGGGACGATGTGGACCTTGCTGGCCGGGATGCGCAGCGGCGGCAGGTTCAGCACGCCCGCGCCGATGCTCCAGGCGGCAGCAGCGGCCAAAAAGCTGCCGTCTGCCTCGTTGGTGGGCGCGTCGCTGCTCACGCGGTAGGTGGTGGGGCAGGGGGCGTCCTTTGTGATGTCGGCCAGGGCCACGGCGCAGTACAGATACCGCCCACAAACGTAGTGCCGCACACTGTAGCCCGCCAGCCCGCCGGGCATACGCTCACAGCACTCCTCCAGATGGGCGCGCACGGCGTTGACATCCGGCCACAGCTTGATGCGCACGCCCTCGGCGTCCACCTCCAGGATGCTGAGCGTGACCTCGTCAGCTGTCAGCAGGGCGAGGTTTTTGGGGGTCTCATTCTTCTCCATGTTTATCCTCCATTTCCGGGCCGATGTAGACACCGGCCTCATTATAATTGCTAGGATCTGAGTAGGGTGTACCCCAACCGCACATCGCGCCATTGTACATAGCGGCGGCTTGGGCACGGCTAACACCAACAGCGGTGTTCAGTTCGTCTATACATGTCTGGCTGTTCATGCCAAACAGGGCACGCTCCCCGCGCACGATACGAACCACGGCACCGGTGTAGGGGCTTTTGGCGTAGGCGTAGGCGGGCAGCCCCGCCTCATCATAGGTCATTTTCATGGGCTTGGTCTCCTTTTTCGGTTTTGGCCGCTTGCGCGGCATACCGGCGGCAAGCGCCGGGTGTTTCTTTTTCCAGCTGCACACTCTATGTCGGATTGCCTCCGGCGTCACGGTCTGAGTGTAGCCCATCATCCTGCACACGCTGCTGATCGGCGCGCCGCTGTAGTAGTACAGGATGCTTTCCAGCATCGCCTCCGGCGGCACAGGGTTGCAGATGCGCTCAACAGACGGGCCGACGGGCCGCCTGTTTTGAGGGTGCGCCGCGCGGAATGTGTCAAGGCTTGTATAGCCCAGACTTTCCAGCAGGGTGCCCTCATCCACACACAGGCACTCGGCGCAGATTCTCAGCTGGCGGCGGGCGTTGGTGCAGTTCCTAAGCCTGGATTGCACCCAGGCCAGATCATCCGTTGTCATCAGCAGATCTGTCTTGCCAGCGCGGTGGCCGGGATGCGCTTGTCGCGCCCGGCCCCGATCCAGCCCTCAAAGTTGCGGCAGACCTTGCGCGCGGCGTAGGGGTCTGTGCCGTAAACGATGTGTGCGGCCTCGGGCACTGTCACCAGCTCGCCCGCAGCCTCATGCCGGATGCGCTCCAGCGCATCACGGTAGCCTTGCTTTTCGCGTGCCATACTTACCTCCTTGTAGCTTGTATCCCCGCTGTGCTATAATCACGGCAGAAAGGACGTGTATAAAAATGGATTGGTTATCATTGCTTCTTACTGCGGTCAGCGGCACCCTCGGTGTCATCGGCGTCTTTGTCGGTGCTTACATGGCACGCAAAACAGCGGTAGAGCAGCAGCGGCATATAGAATTGCACAGTGCCTGCTCGCTGGTGTTGTCCACCTATGCGCGCTGGGTTGAAGACCCGCAGGAATACCGCTTTGCTTTGTTGGCATCAATAGCATCGGCGCAGCTTTTATGTACGCCTGACAGCGATATAGACAAAAGCATTCAAGAGCTTGAAAAGCTGGTGATGATTACAGCCCATCCCTCACAGCAATGCGGCAACTGCCTGAATGATTTCCGGCAGAAAGCGCAGCAGGAACTCATAAAGCGATATGGCGATCAGCGTCTCCCCGACGTGAAGAAAGACGTGGGCAAGTAGTCCGCAGCTGTGCGGAGCGTCTTTTTTCGGAGCTGGTGACGGTTTATCGTACAGGCCATCGCCAAACCACGCAAGCAGACTGTCCTGCTCACGCTGTTCATCTTGCAGCATAGCGTTCACCTCCTTGTTGGCGTGTCCAAGGTGGACACACGATGTTTTCTCGCATTAATGCGAGAACTAGCCCAAAAAAATATCCTTTGCTTCCTTGCCAGTCAGCTTTAAGGCGTCCACAAGGTTGTGCATCTCACCAACAGTGAATGCGTCCACGCCACTTTTTGTCTTCCGGTAAAATGTGCTAGGGTTCATACCAATCTGAACTGCGAGTTCATCCACAGTCAAATTTGCGGCACTGATTTTCTGTTTTAACATCTGCATCTTATCTGCCATCTAAAATCTCACCTCCGAACTCGCATTTATGCGGGTTGACATTATAATAACACTCGCAATAATGCAAGTCAAGCATTTTATTGCACTTTTGCAAGATTTTTTGAATTATTTACTTGCAAAAGTGCAAGTATTAGTGTATTCTTATGTCATAGGAGGCGCATCATGACTACAGGCGAACGCATAAAACTTCAGCGCAAAAAGTTGAGCATGTCAGCTGAACAACTTGCCGAAAAAGTAAACCTTTCACCGGCAACAATTTACAGATACGAAAAAGGCGATATTGAAAAAGTTCCCGCCGACATACTGAAAAAAATAGCTCGGGCGCTTAATTCTTCGCCCGCATACCTCATGGGCTGGGAACCAGACAGCAAGCCCCCCATCCCCGCCGGGTTCCAGCCGCTGCCGAAGCGGGACCGCATCCCGCGTGTGGGGCAGATCGCCTGCGGCACACCCATCCTCGCGGAGGAGAATGTCGAGGCCTACGATGAAGTCCCCAGCGATTGGCACGCCGACTTCACGCTGCTATGCCAGGGCGACAGCATGGAGCCAAAAATCAAAGACGGCGATGTCGTAGCCATTCACAGCCAGCCGATGGTCGAGAACGGCGAGGTCGCTGCCGTCCTGATCGATGGCGAGGCCACCCTCAAGCGCGTATTTCTTTTCGATGATCATATCGAGCTGCGCGCCGAAAACCCCACATTTCCGACTATCCTGCGCATCGGCGAGGACATGAACACCATCACCATCGAAGGCAAGGCCGTTGGCCTGTGCCGGAAGTTGTAAATAAGGTGCTTAAAATGAAAAACCCTTCATCAAAGAAAGCTATCAAAGTTCTTTCGCTTTTGAGCGCTGTTCTTGTCACTTTTATTTTATTTTCGTATTATCTCGTAGAAGGCCATGGCATTTTCATTTCTTTGGCTAGTTCGCTTTTGGTTGCGCTTTTAGTTTATGGGTTTGTTCTGATTTGTCTGCAACAGCTACTGGGGCAGAACGGCAAAGAGTTTAAAGCACCGGGGTCATTTACCTCTAACAAAAATAATCGCATTTCATTGGTAAATGCCCCTGATGATATAGAAAGCCTCAAAAAGTTGACAGATTATGTCGTGCTTGATACTGAAACCACCGGCCTCAGCCCAGAAAAAGATCAGGTGGTTGAAATCGGAATCATTACAGTCAAAAATGGAGAAATCACAAACGAATATACAAGCCTCATAAAGCCGACTATTCCTATTTCTTCGGAGGCTACCGCCATAAATGGAATTTCCGAGTCTGACTTGCGCGATGCCCCGCAGTTAGAGGATATAATTCCAGATGTTGTATCAAGAATAAAAAATCAGATTGTTGTTGGGCACAATGTCACTTTCGACTTAGCTTTTGTCTCTCGTGCTATTTCAGACCACACCGAAATAGCATCTATTTCTTATATTGATACGGTAAAAGTTGCTAGAAACTGCATCCCCGGGAAATCTTATAAGCTGCAATCTCTTGCAAATCGTCTATGCCTAGATACAGGTACTGCTCATCGCGCTTTGGATGATGCAAAAACCACAAACAGCTTGTTGCAATATTGTATCCGAAAAATGACTACAGACGAGAAGGAATTTACACATCAGGAACGCGAACGGAAAAAATCACAAAAGGCCGCTATCGCAAAGGAATTTGCATGGTCACCTATTTTTGATAAAAATTTCGCTTTTACCGGTGATTTTTTCCTTGACCGGGATTACCTTGAAGGCTTATTAAAGGATGTTGGCGCGAATCTTCGGGAAAAAGTAAACACCAAGACCGTATATCTTGTTGTCGGGGACATTTCTCACCTTCCTGAATGGGCGGTTGCCAGAAAGCTCGGTAAGGCAAATGAACTGATTGCCGAAGGACAGAATATAACCAAGCTGACGGAAAGTGAATACATTGCGCTTATTGAACAAACAAGGGTTCTTAAGCAGAAAAATCGTGAGTGACCCCAAGCTTGACAAAATCTCTATCGAAGGCAAAGCCGTCTGCCTATACAGGAAGTTGTAACAAACCGCAGCAGCGGTATAAAATAGGAGGTACTTATTATGGGCATTTTTGACACGCTTCAGGAGGAATCCACATTTTCCAGGGCATCCGGCAATAACTACAACTACGTTGTGCTACAAGTCGTCCTGAAAGAAAAATTCATCGGGACCGGCTCCGGCAATCTGACGGAATTGGAGAAAGTCATCAATGAGCAGGCCGCAAAGGGGTATCGCCTGCACACGATTTCTACTACCAGCAGCGGCAGCAAAGGCCTGATGGGTGGCGACCGTATCCAGGCAACTATGGTATTTGAAAAACTGGAGTGACAGTTGCAAACCGAGGTCGGAAAACCCCACATTTCCGACTATCCTGCGCATCGGCGAGGATATGAACACCATCACCATCGAGGGCAAGGCCGTTGGCCTCTGCAGGGGACTGTAAAAATAGCCCTTCTCTACTGAACGAAACTCAAAGGAACAGAATTTAGACTATGGAACAGTAAGGAGAAAGCATTGGAAAACACAGTGAACCGTCTTATTGATAAATCAATCGAGTCCTTTTTGATGGCGATTGAAGTGTATAACAAGCCAACGATTCATTACCGCATCGAAGGATTCTCTATGTTCATTTGTAATGCTTGGGAGCTATTGCTTAAGGCACATATGATGAACACGCAGGGGGAAAGGTCAATCTATTACAAGGATAATCCGAACCGAACATTATCCCTTGAGAATTGTATCGAAAAGGTCTTTACGAACAGAAAAGCGCCCCTGCGGCTGAACCTTGAAAAGATTATCGAATTGCGGAATACCAGCACACATTTCATCACAGAAGAATACGAGATGGTCTATGTGCCGCTGTTTCAGTCCTGTGTATTTAACTATACAGAAAAACTGCATGACTTTTTTGGCATTGAAGCAAACAAGTATGTTCCGCAGAATTTTCTCACATTGACGGTAAGTATGCGTCCGCTGGACGTGGAAGAGATCCGTGCAAAATATCCGCCGGAATTGGCAAACCGCCTTTTACAGGCAAGCGCAGACATACAAAGCCTATCGGCAGAAGAAAATAACGCAGCATTTGCCATTCGCATTGAACACTATCACTACATCACAAAAGACAAAGACAAGGCAACCTCGACCATACATATTGACAAGAATGCAGAGACGAGTGGTGTTATCATCAAGGAAATACAGGACCCGAATAATGTCTACCCATTCAATGAAAAACGCTGTATTACCAGAATAAACAAACGCTTGGCAAGTGATGGCGTTGCGGTTACAATCAACAGCTACCATTTTCGACTTTTTGTGCAGCATTATGGAATAAAGAGTAATCCAAAATTGTGTTACAGCTATAATGTTCCTTCGCATCCTATGTATAGTTACTCTATGGCAACTATTGATTTGATTGTTATGGAAATAGAAAAAGACCCGGAGAACATTCTCCAGGTCTTAAAAGAAAGGTCAAAAAAAGAGGAGACCCCAGGGGCAAAGGATTCTAAGCATTAAGCCTACTCCCATTCGGGAACCCAGCCTTTTTCCTTCACGAGTCTTCCTTTATCTATATTATACACAGTTCGGATCCATTATGCAAGCGGTACGAACACTTTTGTAGGAATTACCAAAAAAGCAAAAAACGCCCCACGGCTGCAACCGTGAGACATTTTAGTGGCTCGGCGTGTCCAAGGTGGACACAATACGAAACCCTTCCAACTCGTATTGTACCACCTCCGGACACGCTTGTCAAAGTGTATCGTAAGGAGGTTTTTACATGGCGAAAACGAAAAAACGCGCGGACGGCCTGATCGAGCGCTGCCGCGTCATTGATGGCAAGACCCGCCACTTCTATGGCCGCACCGCAAAGGAGGTGCAGGCCAAGCTCGACGCGGCCCTCATAGAGGCCAGCACCCGCCGGGACAGGGGAGACCCCTTCTGTGAGGTCGCAGAGGCGTTCTGGTGCACCAAGGAGCCGTGTATCAAGTATGGCTCCCGCCCGGGCGACCCACCCCCGGCGGGGCGCGCCCAGGCGATCTCCGCCACAAGGTGGAGCTTGCCAAGGGCTGGTTTGAGGGGCAGGGCATGCGCGAGATCACCAGCACCGACATCAACCGCGAGCTGATGCACATGGCCGCGCAGGGCTACGCCTACAAAAGCATTGCCGGGCAGAAGTCGGTGCTCTCCCTTATCTGGCAGTATTGGTGCGCCGAGATGAACGGCGACACCAATCCCTGCACACTGCTCAAGCTGCCCCAGGGGCTGCCCCAGAAAAAGCGCCGCGCCCCCACAGAGCAGGAGATCGCCGATGTTAAAGCCCACCCCGAGGGCTTCGGCCTCTGCCCGGCCATCATGATGTACGCCGGCCTGCGTCTGGGCGAGGTGATGGCGCTGCAGAAGAAGGACCTCGCTGACGGCGCGATCCGCGTGTGCAAGGCCGTGGTCTGGCACAACAACTACCCCGAGCTGGAGGATCCGAAAACCGACAGCGCCTACCGTACCGTGCCGATCCTCAAGCCCCTGCAGGATGCGCTCGGCAGCCGACTGGACGATCTGGCCGATGATGATTTCATCTTTGGCGGCAAAAAGCCCATGACGAAGAGTCGATACCAAAACGCATGGCTGCAATACTCCATCGGCATCGGCCACGCCCACGACAGCGGCAAGCGCTACAAAACCGGCAAGAAATCGAAAGACGGTGCGCCCCTGTACAAGGCAATCATGGAGCCGGACTTCACCGCGCACCAGCTCCGGCACGAGTTCGCCAGCGTGTTGGTCGAGTGCCAGATCAGCCCGCAGGTCGCCAAGGAGCTGATGGGCCACGCCGACATCCTGACAACCCAGCGCTGGTACGTCGAGGCCAAAGCCAGCGCAGTCGATGAAGCCACACGAATCCTCAACGCACACTTCACCGCATAAACCGCATTGGTTCGTATATTTTTCGTAAACAATCAATTTTCCACACCATAGCGCACATTGTAACAAATTCAAATCTCTCTTACTCCGCCAAATCAGCCGATATTTAACGCTAACACGTTGAATATCGGCTGATTCTTTTTATATTTTCCACCCCTTTCTGCTCGTAAATATTCGTAAAAAACGCCCTAAAGCACCAGAAAACGCAACGGGTGCCTACAATGGTGCCTACACACAATCTTCGTATCGTACTACCGTTTCCGTGCCATCCCGGAAACGGTTTGTCTCCAACCTCTCTCCGCATTTTTCAAACACTTTCCCCGATAAACGTAAAAATTTGCCAGGGAAGTGTTGTTATTCTTAACATTTTCTTCCTTTTCTGCCCGTGCCTTGCAATCCCGCGGCAAATCCGCTATACTCATTCTATACCATTTTATAAGTGAGGTGTCCGTTATGCGGTTATTTGATGTGCTCGGCCCGGTCATGACGGGGCCGTCCAGCAGCCACACGGCGGGGGCGGTGCGCATCGGCAG
>OBYM01001255.1_pt1 | contig 11264 bp, 4 predicted proteins | sample 1538191 | NCBI WGS metagenome assembly OBYM01 (sample SAMEA2580165, study PRJEB22360) | human gut metagenome | biome: human gut; feature: human-associated habitat; material: faeces | place: Denmark | collected 2008/2010 | reverse complement strand
CCCCTCAGGCCGCTTCGCGTCCAGCTCCCCTCCAGGGGAGCCACCACAATCATAAGGTAAGATACTGGCTCCCCTTAGAGGGGAGCTCCGGCGAAAGCCGGTGAGGGGTGGTTCCTCGCGCAGAGCCTGATAAATGAGATTTGTGACTGGGCTCATCCGGCGGCCAATGGGCTGGCCGCCCTACCGTACAGTTACCAACAAAAGGCCTGTAATTTATACGCTCCTCCGGGGCGTCGGGGACGCCGCCCCCTACGGCATAGCAAGGTATATTGCAATTTTTAAATTGTGTATTGTTCCCAGTATTTCGGCAGGGTGGGGTCCCCCGCCCTACTGGCCTGGCAAATATTTCACCGAACCTATGCCCACAAATACAAAAATGCCGCAGCAGACTGTTACATCTGCTGCGGCATTTCTATTTAGGGGTTAATGGGCTGGGTTACAGCTCATTGTTCCGGCTGTGGGATTACTGCCGAATGCCGGTGTTCTTATCGAAATGATAAGTGCGGCCATCGATGACTGCATCGCCCTTAGCCATGGTGCCATAGATCGGGTCGAAATAGTAACGCTTGTCAGCGCTCCAGCCCTTGATCATGTGGCCCTGTGCATCGTAACGGACCCACTTGCCGGTACCATCGGCGCGGTCAGCCCACTGGCCAGCTTCGGATTCCTGATAGACATCCTTGCTGGTGGCTTTCTTGCCCTGGTCAACGGCATCCAGCCAGTACCAAGCGTCGGAAGCCGGGTCATAGATTTCCTTGCCGCGGCCTTCCAGACCCTGGCGAACGCCCTTTTCGTACCAGAAGTCAGCGCCTTTGATGGTCAGCCACTGGCCGTCCAGAGCGATACCGGTGTACTCGTCAAATGCGCAAGGTACACCGTCAATATCGCCTGCGCCCTTAGCCATAGCGCCGGTGATCAGGTCAAAGTAGTAGGTGCCCTTATCGGTCGTCTGCCAGCCCTTGACCATGTGGCCGTTCTCATCGTAACGGACCCACTTGCCGGTGCCATCGGGCTTATCAGCCCACTGGCCGGCGGCGGATTCCTGGTAAACGTCCTTGCTGACGGTCATTGCGCCGCCCTGGACAGCATCCAGCCAGTACCAAGCGTCGGAATCGGGATCATAGATCTCTTTGCCGCGGCCGGTGGTACCCTGCTTCACGCCCTTTTCGTACCAGTACTTCTTGCCGTTTTCTTCAACCCAGCCGTTCTTCTCGCCGTACTTGGCGGTGTAGTCCTTGCCGTTGAAGGTGACAGCAGCGGTGGTAACGCCGCTGGTCTGCTTTACCGTTGCATCCACGAACTGTGCGCTTGCGCAGTTCTTATCGGTGCAGGTAAAGACAGCCATTGCGGTAATGGTGGTCTTTTCAGCAGCGCCGTGAGCGGTGCGCGTTTCGGGTTCAGTAGACGGTGCCTCTCCAAAGGTTGCTTCAATCTTCACATGGTTTGCAGGCATAGTGAAGGTATACTCGCAACCGTTCTTCAACTCACTCGTAACCTCTTTGTTCTCACTGCCATCATCATACATCACCTTGGTCAATTCGTAGGTGGTACCATTCGGCGTGATGGTAGCTGTAACATTTGTACCTGCCGCGAAGCGGGTCTTACCATCAGTAAATGTGATAGTGCCTTCGCCTTCGCCCAGCATCTTAACTTCAATGCCATACTCAACGGTCGTAAACTTTACGCTGACATTTACATCGCCGTCCGGCATTTTGAAAGTATAGGTATTTTCATCTACCTTTGTGGTGGAGACATCAACTTTGCCAGATGTAACCGTTACGCCTGCCAGCTCAGTCAGCAAAGTATCTGTATCTATCGGGTTGATCTTCAGTGTAACAGTATCACCAGACTTTAGACCCTCAAGCTTTTCAGTTTCCTGTCCATTGACCGTAACTTTGCCGTCGCCGCCCTTGTCAACAGTTACTGTGTAAGTCTCGGTCGCAATTTCCTCAAACGCAGCGCTAACGGTAACATCAGCGGCAGGCATCTCGAAGGTGTAGGTGTTTTCCTTACCGTCTACTGCCTTAAAGTCGTTAATTTCTTTCTTCGTTCCGCCATCCGTATAAGTAGCTTTCAGGCTGCCGTCCGTGTACTTAAAGTTGGTATTCGGGGTAACGGTAACAGTAACAACATCCTTCGCAGCTGCGGTTTTCGGCTCTACGCCCACAGTGCCGTTTTCAACAGTACCCGCCACAGTAACGTTATACTTCTTAACCTCTTCAAACGCTGCGCTGACAGTTGCATCGCCAGCGGGCATTGCAAAGGTGTAAGTGTTGGCCTTTTCTGTGTCAGGAGTTGCTTTCAGGGTCTGATTGTCGCCGTAAGTAACCACCACACCGTCAGCCGTCAGGGTATAGCCATCCTTCGGGGTAGCCACAACGGTAACGCTGGTGCCCTCAGCAACCTTATCCAGGTCAGCTTCGGGGCTGGTGATCTTCAACGTATCCTTGTTAGCATCGGCCACCTTGACCTCATAGGTCTTAGCGTTCTTTTCAACGTTGATGGTCACATCGCCGTCCGGCATGGTGAAGGTGTAAACCGTCTTAGCCTTTTCGGTGGTAGCCTGGGCTGCGGCTTCGTCCTGCGCTGCTTCCTGAACTTCATTCAGAGCAACAACGGTATCGCCGTTCTTTGCGGTAACGGTAACGATATCGGTACCTTCCTTTTCTACGGTCAGGGTAACGGTATCGTCCTTGATGTAGGTGTTGTTGGTAGTGCCCAGGGTCAGGGTAACGCCTTCAACTGCATCCGGCAGGGTTACAGTGTGAGGGGTGCTTTCGGTTGCGGTATGGCAATCAGAGCACAGGTACACATTGTTGCCAACGGACTTGGTTTCCAGCTCGTCCAGAGCCCAGGTATGGCCCTTGGGCAGTGCGCCGTCAGCGTACTTCTTTTCACCCTTGGTCAGGCCGTACTTGTTGGTGCGGGCCTGGGTGTAAGCGGGGGTATCACACCATGCTTCAACGGAAACATCGGTGGTTGCGCCGCTGCTCAGGTCGCTGACCATGTCGGACATCGGCATGGTTTCAACCAGGTTAGCGCACCACATGAACTCTTCGTTCTTGTTCTTCTCGTCAGAGCTGCCCATGTTCTGGTTGTAACTCGGGTTGTAGTTCCAGGACTCGGTCTTGTAGCTCTTACGGTTTGCATAAGAAGTGCCGGAGGCATCGGTCTTGACTTCTGCCTTGCCGTCCACCAGTTCCTTATAGGTGTTGGACAGGTTGGTGCCGACAGAAACGACCAGCTGATCCTTGGTGGTGTTGATGCCGGTGATCACAGTCTGGCCCTGCTGGGTGGTGGTAGCAAAGCTGTAGCTGTCACGCAGGGTCAGGCCCGCCAGAGGATGGTTCTTGAAGGTGCCCAGATACTTCACACTGCTGGTATCCTGGGCGCTGTCCATGATAACCATGCTCATGCCGGGAAAGTGGGTATCGGGAACCATGTTGCCGTCCTTATCCTTGGTCAGCTTAATGCCGCCATAGACGGTGTTGTATTCCTTCACTTCTTCCACTGCGCCGGTGGTCGGGTCCATACGGTAGATGGCGTTGTTGACGTTGAAGTACAGCTTGCCATCATACAGTGCGGTAGAGTGTACCAGTGCGGGGTAGATCCGCTTTGCAGCAGCGTCTGCCAGGCACTCGGTGTTCAGGTTGTTTTCAACCTTGGTATGCTTATCTGCTGCACTGGTATCGATCTTATAGATGGTGCCAGCTTCGGCCAGGACCTTGGCATTGCTGTCGTCATCATTGAAGTTGCTGCTGGTTTCCTTCAGATCGTTGTAGTACATCAGGATGATATCAAACGGGTCATCCGTCTTGGTAAAGCTGCTCATGCTGAAGCCGCCGGGTCTGCTGCTGGAATCCTCTTTGCGGATATAGTAGTTCGCATTACGCGGACGTGCTTCCAGAGTATCGGGGCCCTGGTTCTGCATCTTCTTCATGAACTGCTGCATCTGGGAGTTGTTACCAGAGCTGCCGGAACCAGAGTTGCCGTTGTTGCCGTTCTCGGACTGCTGGCGGCGCATGTTGTTATACAGGTTCTGGTTGGTCGTGGTATCAACGTAATAGAAGTAATTATTGTCGAAGTAGATGGGGCTGCAGATAGAGGTGAACCAGGTATCCTCGTAGCAGGTATCGGTGTAACGGGTCTCGTTCTTGTTCTCCGCCTTGGTGTAAGAGTAATGCGGCTTGCCGTTGTTCAACACAACATTGCCGTCATCATCCACATCGGGATTCTTGTTCTTGGTGTAGGTGTAGCCATCGTACAGCGAGTCAATGTAATCATAGTACTTGCTGTAACGGCCTTCCAGACCGGAGGGAGAAACCAGGAAGTTGACATGGCGCATGTCGCCTGCGTTCTCAACGCGGGTCTGGGCCATGCACTCGGTGTTCACGTCGTCATAGCAGACGTCAACATAGTACCAGTTCTTGTTGGCTTCGCCGGTGGTCATCGTAGCAGAATTGCTGTCGCCCTGCAGCTTGTTGACCTTGACTGCGTTAAAGTAGTGGACGTTGTTGAACATGCCGCCGCCGAACGCATTACCGGCAACACTGGTATCAGAAGTATCGCAGTAATACAGGATCTGGGCAAAGTCAACAACAGCGTTATCGCCTACTTCATCGGGGGTCTTCCAAACTTCTTTGCCGTCAACGGTCTTTTTATAGATTTCCTTGTTGTCAGGCAAATTCTGGACCATGTAGTTAAATGCAGATGCATAGCCCAGGCAGATGCAGCCATACTCAACGCCCTTAGCGCCGATCTCGCCGCCCAGCAGGGCACCGAAAGCAGTCATCTGGATGGGGTCGTTGTTGCCGCCGCCGGTGATATCGCCCATGGAGCCCATATCGAATTCTGCAACCTGGGAGATCCAGTCATGCAGGATCAGCAGCTTGGTGACATAGTCAGCACTGTCACCCAGCTTGGCAACCTGTGCCAAGCCTGCATCACGGATGCCTTTCAGAGCTTCGCCATAGTTCATGACGTAAGACATAAAGCCCTGCGGCAGGAACTGCAGCATATATGCCATGGTCGTCGGGGGCACATCCTGGTTGGGGTCCAGGTTGCACAGCACTTTGATTGCGCCCATGGTGCCGGTGATGCTGCCATCCTCGCCCTGCTTCTGAACGCCCTTGGAGGTCCAGAACGGGGCAGCCACGCCGAAGTACTCTGCTTCGTCCTGGTTGAACTGCGACAGCTGGAAGTAGTAGTAGTTCATCTGCGCAGTCGAGACATCGTAAGTATTGGTGACCTGGTTGCCCTGGTCGTCCACATACACGGCAGTCTTCTGGCTGTCGTACAGCAGCAGGCTGTTCTTGCCCTTGTTGTCGCCGCTCTGATAGGTGAAGTTCACCTTGCTTGCGTCAACCGGGTTGTTCTGCATATCGTACCAGTTGCCGTCCTTCATTGCGGACACCAGGGTAACGCCGACGCCGCCGGAGGTGGTATCCAGGGTCGGGGTGCCGCCCACGTTGATGTAGACGGAATTGTTATTCTGGTCTACCACAACGCTGACCGGCATGGTCATTACCGGCTGGGTTTTGATTTCTTCGCCGCAGACAGCGCACTTGAAGGTGACGCTGGTGCATTCCCAGTCAATGGTAACGGGAGCGCCGGCAGAAATTTTGCCGGTTTCGCTGTCATAGAACAGCTGGGCGTTGCTGTAGTCAGCGGCCAGCTCGCCCTCGACCTTCTTCATTTCCCAGTTGAAGGTAGCAACAAAGTTGCCATCTGCATCCTTGGACACAACATGGCTCTGGCAGGGCAGGGCGGCAATGTCGTCGGTGCGGGTGGTGGGTTCCTTGTATTCCTTCTTAACCGGGCTCTTGTCAGCGGGCACGCTGGCAGAGTAAACGGTCTTGCCGGCAACGCCGGGCTTTGCCTCGGTGGTATCCTTGGTTACGGTGCCTTCTACCTTCTGGTAGGCATCGTCCTTTTCACAGGTATACACAGCGGTGTAAGCCCAGCCGTCATCGGTCTTGGTCCAGTAACCATCGGGGGTTTCCTTCCAGGTATGGGTATGGCCATCCTCCGGGTTGGTGTCATTCCAGTACCATTTCGGCTCGCCATAGGTATGGCCGTCTGCAGCGGCGCTGGCCGCAAAGGTATCGGAGTTTTCAGCAACGTAAGCCTGTGCGTAGCTGTCAGCCTGCTGCGCAATCACTTCATCATCGCTGTTGGTCATGGACTCCATCGCAGAGGTCATGCCGGAGCTGCCGGTAAAGGTAACGGCGGTCACAACGCCTGCGGCGTTCGTCTCATAGCCCAGGTCGGTAACGGCGCTGGACAGATGATACGTTTTGATGGTGGCAGCCATCACCGATGCCATCTCGTCCTTGTTCAGGCCATAGGCTTCGGTGTTGATCTTGCCGGCTGCGGCGTTGGCGTACATGGCATCGGCCAGTGCATTTTCCAACGCTGCAAGGCTCATGCCCGCCTTGCTCTGTGCAGTCGCTTCCAGCTTGGCATCGTCCTGCTCCAGTTCATGCACTTCGCCCTGGGCAGCCAGCGTTTGGGCTGTCTGCTTGATCAGGTCTGCGGTGCTGGTGAACTTGGGCAGAGACTGCACAGCGCTGGCCGCGCTTGCTGCGCTAGCTGCAACAGACTGCGCTACCGAAGAATCAATCTTGGTAGTTTCGGCTGCTGCGGGAAGCGCCACGCTTTGGGCAACCATGGCTGCTGCCAACACGGATGCACCAAAACGCTGAAGGTTTTTCTTCATAGTTTTATCCTCCCTTAAGTGTTACTACTTTCCCCTTTTGTGTGAAAAGTGGTACGGCAGATGTGCGGCACTTTGCAGGTGTTGATTGCAAAACGCCTGGTTGTGCTCCCCTCGGTCTGGCGATCCCTTGCCGGGCTGCGGCCTGCTTTTGGGGCTTTTGGCCCCGGCACAGCGGCTGACAAAACGTTGTACCGGCTGCATGCCTTGATCCCGCAAATGATAACCATTCCGACACATCTAGGTATATACATTATATCACAGTTGCCAGAATTTGCATAGTTAATTAGAGCGGTTTCTAGGTAAATTTTTGTCCTTGAATCAACTGAAACCTGTTTTTCGCACATTATTTGCGCTGCGATGCGGTGACTCTTTGGCGGTATTTATTAACATTTTTGAATGGTTTATTCCTGTTTTTATCAAATGATTAAACATTTACCCCGATAATGTTCTTTGCAATCTCTTAATCCAATCACCCGGTATTGTGATCGCGCATTTTTTGCCATTTCGGTTTGGCTTGTTGTTGAGAGATTTGGCAGAGATTGGAGGAAACTTGAAGGGAAAATTGGAGGTTGAGAATCGCCCATTATAAATTGTACTGTAGAGAGCGTTCCTGACTGTTCCGAAAACTTAGGGATAGATCACCCCTTGCCCCTTAACTGCGACCTGAAATACACCTTCCCAAGGTAGGGCGGTGTGAGTGCCCCCTCCTGCTCCACCTTTTCAAAGTTCCGAATGGTGTCCTCTCCCCTATCTACAATTTCTGATGTTTTCATGATGCCTTCCTTGGTCTTCCACACCCGGCCTTTGCCCCCTCCCCGCCCCATAAGTCGTACACAACAAAAAGGCCCCTGCCTTAACAGCAGGAGCCTTGAAAGCTATATCACAAGCCGAAAATTACTTCTCGATCTTGGAAACAACGCCGGAACCAACAGTGTGGCCGCCTTCGCGGATAGCGAAACGCATGCCTTCTTCCATGGCAACCGGGGTGATCAGCTCAACGTGCATATCAACGTTGTCGCCGGGCATGCACATCTCAGTGCCTTCGGGCAGGGTGATGATGCCGGTAACGTCGGTGGTACGGAAGTAGAACTGAGGACGATAGTTGTTGAAGAACGGGGTATGACGGCCGCCTTCTTCCTTCTTCAGGACGTAAACATGGCCATCGAAAGTGGTGTGGGGATGAACAGAGCCGGGAACAGCCAGAACCTGGCCACGCTCGATCTGGTCACGGTCAATACCACGCAGCAGAGCGCCGATGTTGTCGCCAGCCTGAGCGAACTCGAGGCTCTTGCGGAACATTTCCAGACCAGTGATGGTGGTGGTCAGCTTCTCTTCCTTCAGACCAACGATTTCCATCTGATCGCCGACATGAGCAGTACCACGCTCAACACGACCGGTAGCAACGGTGCCACGGCCGGAGATGGTCATAACGTCCTCAACGGGCATCAGGAACGGCTTATCAGCAGCACGGTCCGGAGTCGGGATGTAGCTGTCAACAGCGTCCATCAGCTCCCAAATGCACTTGTATTCCGGAGCATCGGGATCCTTGGAAGTGCTCTCCAGAGCCTTCAGAGCGGAGCCACGGATGATCGGGGTGTTGTCGCCGTCGAAATCCTGGCTGTCCAGCAGCTCGCGAACTTCCATTTCGACCAGGTCGAGCAGCTCTTCGTCGTCAACCATATCGCACTTGTTCAGGAACACAACGATCTTGGGCACGCCAACCTGACGAGCCAGCAGGATGTGCTCACGGGTCTGCGGCATCGGGCCATCGGTTGCAGCAACAACCAGGATAGCGCCGTCCATCTGAGCAGCACCGGTGATCATGTTCTTGATGTAGTCAGCATGGCCCGGGCAGTCAACGTGGGCGTAGTGACGCTTCTCGGTGTGGTACTCAACGTGAGCGGTGTTGATCGTGATACCACGAGCCTTCTCTTCAGGAGCCTTATCGATGCTGGAGTAATCCATGAAATCGGCATCGCCCTTCAGAGCCAGAACCTTGGTGATAGCGGCAGTCAGAGTGGTCTTGCCGTGGTCAACGTGACCGATGGTACCGATGTTGACATGCTCCAAAGAGCGGTCAAATTTTTCCTTTTCAGCCATTGGAAGTATCCTCCTTTAATTCAAACAGATAAAATAGCCTGTTGTAAGGCTATCATACTAGATTTTTCAAGAAAAATCAAGTATTTTGCGCGAATTTGTGCAGAATCAGCCCTTATTGCGCTCGGTCATGATCTTATCTGCAACACTCTTGGGAACCTGCTGGTAATCAGCCGGCTCCATGGAGTACTGGCCACGGCCCTGGGTCTTGGAACGCAGGTCAGTAGCGTAACCGAACATCTCGGACAGAGGAACCATAGCGGTGACACGGGCAGTGCCATCGGTGGATTCCTGGTTCTGGATCGCGCCGCGGCGGCTGTTCAAGTCGCCAATGACGTTGCCCATATACTCGTCAGGAACAACAACGTCAACCTTCATGATGGGCTCCATAATGACGGGATCAGCCTTCTTCATAGCATCCTTGAATGCCATGGAGCCGGCGATGGAGAACGCCATTTCAGAGGAGTCAACTTCATGATAGGAGCCGTCCCACAGAGTGACCTTGACATCCACGACGGGATAGCCAGCCAGAATGCCGGACTTCATCGCGCCCTGGATACCGTTGTCAACAGCGGGGATGTATTCCTTCGGGATAGCGCCGCCAACAATACCGTTGACAAACTCATAACCCTTACCCGGGTTGGGCTCAATCTTGATCTTAACGTGACCATACTGGCCCTTACCACCGGACTGACGTGCGTACTTGGTTTCCTGGTTAGCATCCTTGCGGATGGTTTCACGGTAGGCAACCTGAGGTGCGCCAACGTTAGCTTCGACCTTAAACTCGCGGAGCAGACGGTCCACGATGATTTCCAGGTGGAGCTCGCCCATGCCGGCGATGATGGTCTGACCGGTTTCTTCATCGGTCCAGGTACGGAAAGTCGGGTCCTCTTCAGCCAGCTTAGACAGGGCAATACCCATCTTCTCGCTGCCAGCCTTGGTCTTGGGCTCGATGGCAACGCGGATAACCGGCTCGGGGAAGTTCATGGACTCGAGGATGATGGGATGCTTCTCATCGCACAGGGTATCACCAGTGGTGGTGTTCTTCAGACCAACAGCAGCGGCGATATCGCCAGCGTAGCAGATGTCGATATCCTTACGGTTGTTTGCATGCATCTGCAGGATACGGCCGATACGCTCGTCCTGATCCTTAACAGAGTTGTAAACAGTGGTGCCAGCCTCAACGGTACCAGAGTACACGCGGAAGAAGCACAGCTTACCGACATACGGGTCAGTCATAATCTTGAATGCCAGTGCAGAGAACGGCTGATCATCGGAAGAAGTGCGATCTTCTTCCTCGCCAGTCTCCGGGTTGGTGCCCTTGATGGCCGCAACGTCGGTCGGAGCGGGCATATAATCAACGATTGCATCCAACAGTTTCTGAACGCCACGGTTCTTGTAAGAAGAGCCGCAGACAACAGGAACGATCTCGTTGGAAATAGTAGCCTTACGCAGAGCAGCCTTGATTTCTCCCTTGGTCAGCTCTTCGCCTTCCAGGTACTTCATCATCAGCTCTTCGTCGGTCTCAGCAACAGCTTCGATCAGCTTGTCATGATATTCCTGAGCCTGTTCTTTCAGGTCTTCAGGAATTTCCTCAACGCGCACATCATTGCCCATATCATCATAGTAGATATCAGCTTTCATGTCGATCAGATCGATGATGCCGCGGAAAGTGTCTTCCTGGCCGACAGGCAGCTGGATAGGCACACCGTTGGCATGCAGACGATCATGCATCATCTGTACGCAGCGGAAGAAGTCAGCACCCATGGTATCCATCTTGTTGACGTAAACCATGCGGGGAACCTTGTACTCGTCAGCCTGGCGCCAAACGGTTTCAGACTGAGGCTCAACGCCACCCTTTGCGGCCAGAACGGTAACAGAACCGTCCAGAACACGCAGAGAACGCTGAACTTCAACAGTAAAGTCAACGTGGCCCGGGGTGTCGATGATGTTGATACGATGACGGTTCTTTTTGAACAGAGCCGGATCGTGCTGGGTCTCGGTGTGGCTCCAGTAGCAGGTGGTTGCAGCGGAAGTGATGGTAATACCACGTTCCTGTTCCTGCTCCATCCAGTCCATCGTAGCAGCGCCGTCATGAACTTCGCCGATCTTATGGTTAATACCGGTGTAGTACAGAATGCGCTCGGTGGTGGTGGTCTTGCCTGCGTCGATGTGGGCCATGATACCGATATTTCGGGTCATTTGCAGGGATACGTCTCTCGGCGTTGCCATGGCTTAAACCTCCTCAGTAAGCAGATCAATAACGGTAATGCGCGAAAGCCTTGTTGGCTTCTGCCATCTTGTGGGTATCTTCGCGCTTCTTGACAGCGCCGCCAACGTTGTTGGTAGCGTCGATGATCTCGGCGGCCAGGCGAGCGGACATGGTCTTTTCACCACGGCTGCGGCTGTACAGAGTCAGCCAGCGCAGGCCGAGGGTCTCGCGGCGGGC
>OBYM01001248.1_pt1 | contig 11306 bp, 10 predicted proteins | sample 1538191 | NCBI WGS metagenome assembly OBYM01 (sample SAMEA2580165, study PRJEB22360) | human gut metagenome | biome: human gut; feature: human-associated habitat; material: faeces | place: Denmark | collected 2008/2010 | reverse complement strand
GTTCATGCACGGTTTAGGGCGGGGGAAAAGTTGGAGATAACATCAAAATCTTACCGATCGCCACTTTTCGCTGCGGAAGAATCTCTGACTACGAGAGATACCGCAACCTTCTCAGGTTGAACTACAGGCAGACTGTTCATTAATTTATAAAGGCAATCAACGGCCTCTTTTGATAATTCGTCGATATTTTGGCTACAGGTGGTCAACGAAGGTATTGTAACTTGACTCAGAGAAATATTGTCAAACCCAACCACTTTTATATCATCGGGAACTTTTTTGCCGATGCTTTCCAACGCATTCATTCCGCCTACCGCTAAAAGATCGTTGGAATAAAATATTCCGTCTACAGTAGGATCTTTGGCGAGAATTTCACAAGTTGCAACATTTCCTGTACCGGTTGTGCCATCTTCGACAAATTGAACAACAGCATGGCTGCTGTCCATTCCATGTTCCTCCAGCGCATCACAAAATCCCAAATATCGGGCACTTTCCGTTTTATGTGTTCTTTTGGTAAAGCATACCATAGCTGGATTTTTGCATTTTTTCGAGATTAGTTCTTTTGCCGCCAAATCCCCGCCATTTCTGTTGTCACTTTCAATAAGAATGTATTTTTTACCATCCTCAGAAGATGCTTCTTTTTCGTATATAGGCCGGTCAACAAAAACAACAGGAAAGGTCGGCGAAAGATTGGTGTGCAAATTCTGTCCAGCAATAATCAGTCCGCTTATACGCTGACTTTTGAGCATGTCGAGGTGCATCCTCTCTAAATGCTGGTTCTCATTCGTATTGCATACGATAGCCATATATTGGTATCTGAGCAGATGGTTTTGAGCGGAAAGTGTGAGTTTTGCAAAAAATTCGTTGGTAATATCAGGAACGATAATGCCAACTACTCTTGTCTGATTTTTCCTGAGACTGCGTGCTATCGCATTTGGCGAGTAATTGTTTTCTTCTATTATTCTCAATATTTTTTCTTCGGTTTCTTTGGAGTATTTCCCTTTCTGATTGATAACACGGGATACTGTAGCCACAGAGACTCCGGCAAGGTCTGATATTTGTTTAATTGTTAAGGTTGTATCTTCCATAATGTTAACCCTCTGTTCGCTGCGCATCCCGCAATTCATTTCAGGAAAATGGCAATTACTTGAAAGTATTATATGCTTATCGACTTAACGCAGCAAGCCACAATATCTCTTTGAGTGAATAATTAAAAGCCAGTAAGGCCGGATTAACGGATCATACTTTATAAAACCAGTAGAAATTCAGTCCCAGACAAGGTATAATAGGGATGAAACTGCCGGAATTTACTGAAATTTGCGCATGACAACCGGACGACGGCTAATTTCTTGAAAAAGAAAATGCAACCCTCGCCTGAGCAGTTCTATATCTGGACTGCTCCACCGGCAATGATGTTGTTAGTTAGGATTTGTTTTGAGAAGCGCTGGTTTCAGGTAGACCTCATCCGGGGCAATTGGGGAGAGGTCTAGAAACTCCAGCAGTTTCTTTTCATTTTCACCTACGAATAGATCAAAGGGTGTTTTGTTGTCAAATAATTCTCTTGCTACGCTGTTTATGTGGCTTGTAGCCAACGCAACCTGTGCCTTTGTCAGATCCTTGAATGAGGTGCCTTTTGGCAAGATCCGACGCAGCAGAACGTGGTTCTTCTCTACATGAGGCTTCTGCCAGGATGCCTGCGGATCACAGTAAAAGATCTTTGTTCTGGGACAGTTGTTAGGCGCATGCTCCAGCTGATCCGGGTCTTTGAACTCCACACCGTTGTCGGTAAGAATTACCGGAAACAGGGCACGGAAGGCTTCCAAGCCCAGCTTCTCAGTCAGATAATCAAAGACCGCTAAGACGCTTTCCTGTGTGCCGTCCTTCATCAGGAATACAAGCATAAAGTTGCTGTTTCGGAAGATTATGGTCAGCAGCATCTTCTTACAACCCCGTGCACTCTTAACCGTATCCATTTCTACCACAGAGATTCCCGGATTCATTTCCAGAAATTCGTTAAAGGCTTCATAAGTTCTGCCACGGCGGAATTTATATTCCATTTTGGTCAGTATGGGCTTGGTTTTCCGTTGCCTGTAGGCGACTTTCTTCGGCAGATCGATATTCTTGACAGAGAAGGCGTTGGCATCTATATAGTTATAGATCGTCTTTTCAGACAAGCCGATTTCTTCTCTGTGGGTAGCGAGAATATGGTTAATGGATTGTCCTTTGGCAACCAGGGGTGTGAGCAGTTCACCGATTTCTATCAACCGTTCCGGTGTAGTGCGGATGCCGATTCTGGCATCTCGCAGTTCCTTCTTGTAGGCTGCATTCGCCCGGTGGGCGGTGTAATAGGCATGGTTGCGCTTGCAGGTTTTCTGCTGCTTACAGCCGGTGCAAACATAAGGCGGTTTCTCAAGCTTTGGACAGTGGGGAGATTGATAACCGGGACACAACTCCCGGCAGTCGTATTCCTGACAGAACTTACAGCGGTTAATACAGGAATAGATAGATTCTGTTGGACAGAGATTCCGACGCAGACAAGAGTGGTACAGAATACAGTCGTTGATTGAAAAACTAAATCTTGTAAATGTCCAGCGTATTGGACAGAAAATATGAGACAATAACCCCACGAAAAAAGGGGGACATTGTCATGGCAAAAGCGGTTAAGATCACATTCAAGGAATTTCGTACACTTTACAGCACCGAGGATGCTTGCAGAGCGGAACTGTTTCGGCTTCGATTTCCGAATGGATTCGTCTGCCCTGTATGTGGTTGCACAGAATACTATCCTGTTCGTGGACGGAATACTTTTCAGTGCCGTTCCTGCCGCCATCAGACCTCTGTTACCGCCGGAACTGTCATGCACCGCACCCATCTGCCGCTGACCGTCTGGTTCTGGGCGATCTATCTGTGCGCTACCGACAAGAGAGGCATCTCTGCCGTTCAGTTGAGCCGCACTTTGGGTATCTGCTATGATTCCGCATGGCATCTGCTGGATCGTATTCGGACAGCCATGGGCCAAAGAGACGCACAATATCAGCTTTCTGGTATAGTTGAGCTGGATGACGGCTATGTGGGCGGCCCATCTCACAATGGAAAGCGCGGCCGGGGAACGGATAAGTCCAAAATCGTAGTGGCACTGTCCAAGTCCGACAACGGAGCAGCCCTGTTCGCCCGGATGAAGGTGGTGGATGATATTGCGAGCAAAACGCTCCGGCAGATCGTCGAAGAATTTATGGTTTCGGGAACCAGGGTAGAATGCGACGGATGCCGGAGCTATCGGAAGCTAACCGGCTTGGATCTGAATGCCCATAAATACGAAGCAGGAGATCTTCACTGGCTGCACAAAGCTATCAGTAATCCGAAAACTTTTCGGTTGGGCACTTACCATGGAAGATGCACCAAGCTCCAGGCCTACCTGGATGAGTTCTGCTTCCGTTTCAACCGTCATATGACCAGAGATCAGATATTTCTGCGTCTAACCAGAGCTGTTGCTACATCTCGTGGTATGCTGAGTTAAGTCGATAAGCACAAAGTATTATAATCCCTTTCAAAAACAAACGCAACCCCAAAACCGCATTTTTAATATTATAATTGATTGATTATAGGATGTTACTGTCTAAATGCTGGCATGGAACTGCATATTTTAAGAGTGTTCCGTATAGCTTGCTCAGGGTCTTTTAAATACCTATCGGCAAGGATCTCCGTGCCAATATCCCCTTTGTAACCAGCTGCCTCAAGTTCATCCATGTAACGCGAAATAGGCAAGCAGCCATCGCCAACAGAAAGATGCCCACCTGGCATTCCGTCGTTAAGATGAACGTAGCCAAACTTATCATTACCGAAAAGATCCAGAAAATCTTTTGGTGACTCATGAAACCTAGAACTGGTATCTGTATCTATCATAGCATTTATACCAGGGTAGAAATCTACCTCATCCAGTATTTGCTTCATTTCTGCGGCGGTTCGTATAAGATCGGTATCCCGAAACATTGCTTCAAAAACCACCTTTACACCCTTGAAGCAGGAACCATGCGCCATTTCACAAAGGGAATCTAATAACCATTTTCGCGCTTCACTGCGGTTTTCATCTCTTAAGTGGTGACCACTGGCTATTAACAGCCTGGGAGATTCAAGCGTCTGCGCTATGTCGACTGCTTTTTTGAAATATGCAATACTTCGCCTTCGCTCATCCGCGTTTGTGGAGGCAATGTTAATGGGGTATTTATACTGTTCTGGAGTGATACAGGCCACGCTAATGTAACTTGATGCTAATTTTCGCTTAAGTTGATTTACTTGGTTGAAATTTACATCGTCAATGCAAAAATGGGGTGCGGCAGCCCAAAGCTCAATCCTATGGACATTTAACCTTACCATTGATTCAACAAAGAAATCAAAAGAAAACTCAGCATAAGGGTAATTCCCTACACAAATCTGAGAGATGTTCATATATTCCCCTATCCTTCACCAATCATCATTTTTTCAAACTTTATGCCGTTACCAAAGCCACCGTATTCCATGCAGGTTTTCGCCGCAAATATTGCTGCAGACTGAAGGCTATAGTCTATCAATACGGAATCATAGTCATCCTTCAATTGATTTTTCTGTTGGGAATCAGGAAGCTCTTTGCACCAGAGGGTGAGTTCTTTCTTCCCTTGAATATAGTGAGCGGTAAAGGAAGAGAGAAATGCGTCACCAGCGCCTAACGTGTCTTTAATTTTAAAATTATACGCACACTGTCTATGCATTGTTTTGCCATCATAAGCAACAGAACCGTATGTTCCTCTCGTCCCAACTGCAATGCTGCAGCCTGCTTTACAAAAGCGGGTCAGAAGCGCTTCTGTTTCTTCGAGAGTGTATTTTTCACAGGACAAATAGACGCAGTCAACATATTTACACAGATATTCTACGTGTTCAGCTTGCCATCTGGCGGAAAAGTCACAGCATACAGGGATCCCTTTTTGCTTTAAGGCTACAAATAATTCTTCAGATAACGTAGAAATACTATCTGAACAGGTGTAGATTACATCATAGCACGAAGAATCAATTTTTTCTATGTCTTTTAGGGAAATTGGATGCCTTTTATCGATACTAGTATCTGATTTGACAAATAATCTGTCTCCATTTTCATGTCTAATCATACACCATGCAGTTTGATCATCCACCACGTTGGAACCGGAACAGTTAACCCCTAATTTTTTTACTGCATCCAACTGCAGCTTTCCAAGCATATCATTGCCAACGTTTGTGATCAGGGATACGGAGTGCCCTTCTTTGGCAAGGCCTGCAGCTACGTTATTACAGTTTCCACCAGGATAAACCATATTATTGTTCAAAAAAATATCGACATTATTTCTACCTATACAGCAAGCTCTTATCATTGCACAAACTCTCTTTCATTGCATATTGGGAAGGCACCCAGAATACTGATAGGATGCCTTCCCATTCCTCAGGCGAGAAGGGTATTAATAGTCTACTTTGAACATATATCGCCTGTGGAGCAAAGGATGGTTTTTCGCCTTGGCGATTGCATAGGTATATTGTACCGCAGCGGACCAAAGCACAATCGGATTAAAGTAATCCACAACGGAAGGATCAATAATACTGATTCCGAGTTCCTTGGCATCCAATACAGTAACACGGCCAGAGTATTTTTCAAGGAATCTGACTGCGCGCTCATCAAGATATCTGGTCTTGCCCTCGTTTACAAAGACAAAGAACGGCGTGTTTTTATCCGTAATTTCAAACGGGCCATGATAGAGCTCACCTGTGTGAATGGTACTGGAGTGGATCCATTCCATTTCCATAAACATGCAGATTGTCTGCATATACGCCGCGCAATAACTGGCTCCGCTGGCAAGCGTATAAATAATCGGATCATCCTTATGGTCTTCTCCAAACTTTTCGGCCCGCTTTGCTACCTGAGCTTTGGCTTTGGTGCAGATTGACTCCAGAACATCGAAAGCTTCAACTGCCTTGTCGTAGTGCTCATAGTTTTCAACGATATGGAGCAATTCAAATCCAAAGCGAAGAAGTACAGCAAGGTTTACATTATTTGTACCGCAGTTTTCGCGAAGCTCACTGCCGTATACCCAGTGATACTCACCATATTCTGCTAAGGGCACGTCTTTGGAAATGGACAAAGTAATGACCGTAGCGCCGCATTCTTCTGCCTTCTTGGCGGCCGCAACTGTCTCAGGGGTCTTTCCAGCCAACGACATTGCTATAACAATGCTGTTTTCATTAACCGCCTTGGGTGTGTCATAAACAAATTCGTTAGCGGTAATGGATCTGGAGGCAATGGTTACAGATTCGCTTCTGAGTAAGTAATCCAAAGGATAAAGACCTGCAAGAGATCCTCCGCAAGCAACACAGAAGATGTTTTTGATTCCTCCCTTGTCCGCAAGCTTTTCCTGAATCTCAAGGATTGCTGCCTGCATTTCTTCGGGTGTGATAAAATTGGACTCGCTGTTCATGTAATAATATCCTCCTTTGAAAATGTTTAATTGAGAGAAGTGTCTGCGTAGTAAATACCAGGTTCGACAAAAATCACGTCGTCAGCTCCGTTTCTTGTATAGGTGCCGTCAAACAGTTTGGTCATGGTTTCAATGGCACGTCTACCCATTTCATCCGGATACTGCGCGATAGAAGCTGTCAGAATGCAATTTACTCCGTCATTTGCCATAATCTGCTGCTGTTCTGCGGTTGCGTCATATCCAACAATAATAATGTCATCACGACCGGCTTCCTGGAGACCATAATATGTACCGATTGCTCCGTCACCAAAGAATGTGAAGAACGCGCTTGCTTCGGGATACGCGGTTACCATATCAACTGCCCAGGCTCTGCAGCCATCCCGCGTTCCGGCGCCTTCAGAAGGTCTGGTTTCTACTATGGTAACATTAGGATAGTTCTCTTCAATGTATGATTTGAACCCGGAAATGCGGGCGTAGCCAGTACCGATTGTAGAGGCTGTGCCATAAACAATGACAGTTGCGTTGGGATCATTAAGCCTCTCCATCATAATCTGGGCTGCTGCCCGACCGCCTTCTGTATCATTACTCTTGATACTGGCGTCAGTATTGCCCTCATCGACAACACAGTCATAGTCAATAATTTTGATTCCGGCTGCTTTTACTTCCTCTACAACGGCACCCATGGAAGTGGAGTCTATTGCGGAGAAGATAATTCCATCGACTCCCTGAACGATAAGATCTTCCAACATAGAGACTTCTGTCTGAAGGTCATAGTTCGGATCCAGGACCTGGATTTCGAAGCCAGCTGCTTCGCCTGCTTCCTGGGCTGCAGCTACAAAATCGGCACCAAATTCCTGAGCCATTGCATACGGTAAAATTGCGATCTTCTTTGCTGTTTCTTCCGCTGGTACTGCGTTGGATGTCTCAGGTGCCTCGGGCGCTTGCGTGTCCGCCGGAGCCTTGGATTCTGAGCTTTCACATGCACAAAGACCGAGCGTCATTACCAGAGCGAGAGACATTGCCAGAATTCTTACAGCGCGCATTGATTTCGATTTCATGTTTTTTCCTCCATTTTTTATATTTTTCAGCTTACTTAGCTGTGCGCTTACTGATGATCTGAGAATACAGAACAGATACGATAAGAATGACGCCTCTGACAACAAGTTGCCAGTTGGAATCGATTTTCATCAGATTCATACCATTGCTAATCATTCCCATCATTATCGAGCCAAGGAAAATACCAAATACACTGCCGGCGCCGCCATGCATTGCGATGCCACCCATGGCACAAGTTGAAATAGCCACTGACTCATATCCGTTTGCCGCTGTCGGCTGAGCGGATCCCGACCTTGCAGTAAGGAGAATTCCGGCTACCGCTGCCAGTGCCGCACTGATAATATACGCGAAAACTCTGACCTGCTTGACGTTTATACCGGACTGATATGCCGCGGTATAATTACCGCCATTGGCATAAATCTTTCTGCCAAATGAAGTTCTTTTCAACACAATCGCCATCAGGACAAATACCGCTATCATAATGAGGACGGAGATGGGAATTCCTAACAGTGAATTGAATCCAATAACAGAAAATTCATTCGGCAAATTTCCCACAGGTTTATTTTCACAGATAATGTAGACAATGCCTCTGACGGCAGTCTGGGTACCCAAGGTAACAATAAACGCGGAAATTTTCGTGTATGTTACGATAAGCCCGTTAATAAGACCAACTATGCAAGAAATCAAGATGGCTGCAATGACGGCTGGCCAGAATGAAAGATATATTCCATAGAGACCGGTCGTACACATAAGGCCCGCCAGGATACCGGATAATGCGGCAATGGAACTTATTGACATATCAAAAGTGCCATTGATGAGGGGGACAGCCATTGCCAGCGAGAGAAGTCCATACACAACAACCTGCTTTAAAATATTGAGGATATTGGCCTTTGAAAGGAATACAGAATTGTTTATCTGAACAAGGATTGCGAATGTAATTATCATGCAGATAATCCCGAATAATGATGCGAAACTGGAATGCCGCATTTTTTTGCGTAAATTTTCAGATTGTATAATGGAATTTTTCACGTATACCGCTCCTAACCATCAAACTGCCATATTCATAATAACTTCTTCTGTTGCGCCTTTTGCCGAAAGCTCTCCGGATATACAGCCTTCCTTCATTACTAGGATCCTGTCGCTTATGGCGATAAGCTCAGGAAGCTCAGAAGACACCATTATGATGGAGACACCGTTGCTTGCTAAGTTGTCTATGATCCTATATATCTCTGCCTTAGCGCCTACATCTACACCTCGTGTAGGTTCATCAAGAAGGATTACTTTGGGTGAAGAAATCAGGCTCTTGGAGATCACAACCTTCTGCTGATTCCCTCCGCTGAGAGAATTCGCCACAGCCCGGGGACCATCTGTGCGAATTTCAAGCTTTTCGATATAATCATTTGCTACGTTTAATTCTTTTTTTGTCTGCATGAAACCAAGTTCTGAAACTCGATCCAGGGCATTTAATTCAATATTATCAACGATAGAGTGCATAAGGATCAGCCCCTGATCTTTTCTGTCTTCTGGGACCATAGAGAATCCCGCTTTAATGGCATCCCCTGGGGAGCGTGGCTTGTAATTCTTGCCATTAAAGATCAATTCACCAGTAAATTTGTCTATACCGAATATCGCTCTGAGCAGTTCTGTACGTCCGGCGCCAATTAAACCGCCGATTCCAAGGATTTCCCCTCTCTTAAGCTCAAAGCTGACATTACTCACGGATACAGTTGTAATGTTTTTGGCGTGGAAGATAACATCGCCGGGGGTATTGTGTTTTTCGCCATACTGTTGAGAAAAGTCGCGACCTACCATAAGCCGGATGATCTCTGAGCGTTCCAAGCCCTTCACGGGCAAATCGCCAGTCATCTGACCATCTCTCAGGACAACTATTCGGTCGCCGATCGCATAGATATCTTCTAACCGATGGGATATAAATATTACCGATATTCCCTGACCGGCTAACCTGCGTACAATGCGGAAGAGAATTTCGCTCTCATCCAAAGTAAGAGATGCGGTTGGCTCATCGAATATAATGATGTTTGAATCATAAGACAGCGCTTTCAGTATTTCTATAAGCTGTTTATTCGCCACGCTGTATCCGCGCACAGGGCTCTTGGGGTCAAAGTGGATATCATACTCATCCATTAACTTCTCTGTGCGCTTATACAGTTCGGAATAGTCCACAAAGCCAAATTTCCTTTTATATCTGCCAAGGAAAATATTTTCGGCTACAGACATATCCGGAATTTGCAAAAGCTCCTGGTGAACAATGCTTATCCCGTGCATGTACGCGTCCATTGGAGATTTTATGACCACCTGATCACCATTTAGATAAAGCTCGCCCTTACTAGGTTGGTATACTCCACAGAGTATATTCATGAGCGTGGACTTTCCGGCTCCATTTTCACCGACAAGGCAAAGAATTTCTCCCTTTCTTAGTTCCAGGGAAACATTTTTCAGCGCTTGTACACCGCCAAAGTTTTGGGAGATGTTGTTCATTTTTAAGATAACTTCAGACAAAATCACTCACCCTCGCAAATAAATATAATAGCGGAATGTAAACGATTACCCTCTATAATATTAATCAACTTCTAAGAAGTTGATGTAAACGTTTACTCTATAAACTTTTCATCGAAAAGTTCATTCCCGGTCTTGGGTAATCGTTTTCTCATTAATAGAATAATACTTCGCTCTCTTTTTTTCAATGCATTTTTATTACAAATTATTATTATATTTTTATGTAATTTTACCACACGAACTAACATCTAAAATGTACCTCAAGAAATGGACACTTCCAGTAACCAAGGATCCAGCTCCTGAAAGGTTTTGGAGAGAATCGGATCCCCAAACGCCATGCAGAGCCGCGTCCAGATTCGGAACGGCTCTGCATTTCTGTTTTGCGGGACTATCTCCGGCTGCTGCGAATTCGGAGGCTTCGCTATGAGCCTGCTGCAAAGGCCGGGGTGGTAAAAAAGAAAACAGACTAAAAACAAGTGTACCGTCCGTACCAGCGTACCAAACTGGTACGCTGGTACACATGGTACACGTTTTTTCAGTCCAGGCTCCATTCTTATGTAAACCGCAAGAAACCAGCCTGAATTGGCACAGTCAAAATCAAAGGGAATGGAATCCGCAAAGTTTTTCCCCAATCCGTATTCAATTTTCGCAAAATCGAGATGGTGGGAATTGCGAAGTGGATTTAACCCGCCAGGTTAACCAGCTCCAGACCCGCCTAACCGAATCTGAGGGCAGGGAGGCACAGATGAATCAAGAGCTGTCTGACTATCATTTACTCCGAAAGCATACTTGGCATGAATATGAAGGAATAGAAGCTTCAATAAGTCACATCGATCAAAGATACCCGGGGGATATTCGCGATATCAGCCCCAGAATAGAGAAGAAAATTCGAGAATATCTTCCCCGTGCTAAAACGCTCTATGAGGCTATAAAAACCGTGCTACCGGAAGCAGATGTCAAGTGTGCTGTGGGGTGCAATGCAGCCGGAAGCAATCTGTCAGACATGGAGAACGCACTGGGATTCGCTGCAAACTCAGATATTGTAATCCTCACGCTGGGAGGTAAATGCGGTTGGGGAATTACCAGTACGTGCGGCGAAGGAGTCGATTCGACGAATATAGGATTACCGGGGAATCAGGAATATTTTGTGCGCAGGGTATATGAGCTGCACAAAAAAACCATTGTGATACATTTCGACGGTAGACCCATGGCAAATGAGTATGTTGCATCTCACTTTGATGCAACAATTGAGGCATGGCAGGC
>OBYM01001239.1_pt1 | contig 11365 bp, 10 predicted proteins | sample 1538191 | NCBI WGS metagenome assembly OBYM01 (sample SAMEA2580165, study PRJEB22360) | human gut metagenome | biome: human gut; feature: human-associated habitat; material: faeces | place: Denmark | collected 2008/2010 | reverse complement strand
GATGGTTTCCTGCAAGGTTTTATAGGCATCATTGCTCAATTCCAAGGGATTGATATGGGCAACCTCTTCCTGAAGAATCCTGTATTGCCCGGCATACTCTTCCCGTGTGGAGGGGCCCCAGTCTTTCTGATGCAATGCAAAGATGGCCTCCCGGATTTCTTTGAGTAAAGCGGACAGGTCTTCGGAATCCGCCTTGTCGGAGTCCGGCAAAAGGCCCACCTCCCGCATTTGAAGAACGATCTTTGCGGCTTCCGTTGCAAAGACTTCTTCCCGGAAATGCTTTTTGGACCTGGCCCGGGTGGCTTTTTCCAGATTTCTGGTACTGTCACTTTTGCCCATCATGGCTTTTGTAACCGGTTTGCCATCCGGAGTGTAGGGCGTCATACGGATGCGAAGGGGAAGCGCCGTGTGACGATACCGGGCGGGGTGGTCGTACCGGCATTGAAACTTCGTGCCATTGTACTCCAACACCTTATCGGCGTTTTCTTTTTGAGACGTGTTTTGGGACATTTTTTTCACATCCTTGCGGTGATTTGTACAGGAAACCGGGAAGAAATCCGCAGGTTCCTGGGGCGGTCACTGGTGTTTCGGATATACCATTGGGAAGCGGTCAGCAAGGTGGGTGGTGTAGAAAGGCTATGAAGCTCCTGTTTGGCGGAGACGAAAGAGTTACTGAAAGGGGAGAATCGTGCCAGATGGTAATACCGGGTCAAGGCATACAGGTCACTGAATCGATCCAGATAATTGGTTTCGTCGGTGGTCTGGGCTGCACGACCGAAGGAGGTATTGTACATGGCGAGGTCGGCGCCGCAAACCTCCAGAGGTACCCACTGAGCATCATACAGAAGAATCTGTACCCTTGCGGAAATTTCCTCCACTGTTATTTTTCCACCCCGTTCCAGAGGATACCGGGGATTTTTAATGCCAACCGATTCCATCAGAACATCCAGCTCTTTCTTCAGTTCGGAAATGCGCTGCTGCTTTTGCCCGGGAATGGCGCGCAACTTATTGCTGGTTTCCGCTTTCTTGCAGTGGGCCAGCCAGTTCCGGTACCGTTCCAGGGCAGCTGCGGCCAACGGGGAAAGAACAATGCGCCGCATCACACAGATAGGGAAACGGTTGTCCGACACGCGCATCAGGTAATCGCTTTCGCCTTCGGACCGATAGTACTTATCCACAAGGTACGAGCAGACCGGTTCTCCGCGGATCCAGGTCCGGTGGATCTCATCCAGATTGACGGCCAAAATTTCTGCTGGTGACATACCACAGTAGAGCAGGGTTACGATGAGTAACAGGCGAGGACAGTCCATTTCACTTAATTTGCGAAAGAGAGCCAGCCGTTTGCTCTCATCCAGATGAGACGGAATGGACGCTTTGCGCAAATCGGTATGGTTTGAACGGACACGATACAAATTGGCGCACATGACTTCGACGTCACCCATCAAAACACCACCGTTGCTGCGGATACTGTCGCCGAGCATCCGCAAAGCACGCCGACAATTGCCCACAACAGTGGCGGAAGCCTTATTCTTGCTCAGCTGAGTGTTGATTCCATCGGAAATGCGTTTCTGCTGGGCTTTATCAAACTGCTGCAAAGAGATATCTCCCAGTGCCGGCAGCAACACGTTTTTGGTGGCCGAGGTGAGACCGGGAACTGACCCGATAGCGATGCCACGGTAAAAATCATCTCCCAAGAATTCCAGATAGTCTCGAATCTTTACGGTGCCGGCACGGGTGTGCTGCTTCCAACTGTTGCGTCCCAAAAGGCGCAGCAGGGAACTGAGTTCTCCGCGACACATGGCATCGGCCCGGGCAAGGGCGTCCTCCACGGTGGAGCCGCTGCAATATTTGGCAAATCGAGTTTTCTCGGAGTTTTCCCCAAGAGGTTCCAGTTCGCCCAACCATTTTTCGGCCACATACTTATGGATCGGGTTTTCTTCGACGGCACGCCGCAGGCGGCGGGAGAGTGCCGCCTTGGTATATGGCCGGTGCGTCGCGGGGTCAAGAATATATACACTGGCCTCGAAATGCCCGCGGATCGGATGATTCAGGGTGCGAACGGGAGTGAAGTAATATACGGAATCGTTCTTTGACTTTGCCATGGGAATACTCCTGTATGTGAAAGGGGTGCTTGTCTGCTTTTTAGATTAGGTACTTTTGTTAGAGCGTCAATCCCTGCCATACCTTTCTTTACAGCATAGTTACTTTTGTTGTTGCGGCAAGGCTCTTTTGTTACTTCCAGAATAGTTACTTTGCAGCAATAAATATGAATTATTTGTGAAAAAAACACCGGCGCTGATGCAAAATTTTGCGTCAGCGCCGGTGTTTCTATATTTTATGACAAAGCAGAATTATCACGCAGTGAGGTTTTTGTCGTCCAGGGTTGCAATCTGAAGATTATAAGGATGACCTGCGCGACCATCAGGCAGCGGCGGCGGAGTATGCGTCTTATTAATCATTTCTGCCATCTGTGCCAAATCTTCTGTGTAGTGGGGGACAATCAGAACAGCCTGAGTGGGTTGCCGTCCGGTGTGTACAAGGCCATCCCAGTACATCAGCAACTGATACAGGTGCTGCGGTTCGCCTTTTTTGACCTTCATTTCATAGATAACCAGGCTGTCATCCGTTCCGGCATCCAGCACATCGATACGGGTACCGGTGGGCCATACACAGACTTCGTCGGTGATATCGTGGTCCGGCGTGACGGCTTTCAGCATGGACATCCAACGCTCCTGCATGGCACGCTCACAATCACGGAACGCATTTTCGAGGGGAGGGTAGGCGGACAGTGCACTATAAAGATTCCGCCAGTCCGGGTCCTGAAGGTTGATGCCGCTTTTATTGTTGAGAGTACTCAGTACCCCGCGGGACAGTTCCGGCAGGATAACCTCCCCGGTAAAGTCGTTGAAGCGGTTGTGGCGGGTAACTGTATGTCCGTTGGCAGTGGTCCAAATCTGCTGGAGCTGTGCAGTGACCAGGACGCGCTTGCCAAGCCGGATGTCGATTCCCTGGGACGTCTGGTTTCCCTGATAATAGTATTTGGCCTTTTCTCCCAAAACCAGATGGTCCCGCTTGTCATAGTCTAAAGTGCCGTAGCGATAGAGTACGGGCACTACCTTTCCTCCGAGCTCCAACTCAAACCGTTCCACATGAGTCACCCGCATGGGCACTGGAATCGGAGGTACGGCAACACGGTTATCGCCCACGGAAACCACAATCTTGGCCTCCGGATCCATGGATACAGGATCCAGGTCCAGATAACCGCGATAGGCAACGCCCAGGTGTTCCACCAGCCAACTACGCAAAGTAACCATGTCGGTACATTTACCGCCCCGGTTCTGCAGCGTCTGTACTACACAAAGGGGAACCCGCAGCACATAGACCGTGGAAGGATTCTCCCAGCCAATCTCACAGCCGGCCGGCAATTCCACGCTCTCCACCTCACTAGCCACCATGCAGGTATCAAAGGGACCGGATACTTTATAGTAGGTTCCGGGCAGTTTGTGAGTGTACAGCGTCCAGCTTCCACCGTTGGCGGCTGTCAGACAGGATAAAGCATTGTCGATACCAAAACCGTGTTCATTCAACCGGTCCTCTCCGATGGGAAGACTGCCCAATTGTAAGGCGTTCTCCAGCGTAGTCAAGTCCATTCCCAAACCCCAGTCCGCAAGAACCAGCCAGACAAAGTTTTTGTCCTCTGAATCAGTGGCCATGCTGATCCAGATGCTGGCCTTTTTCCCTTTCTTGCGGGCGGCGATTGCGTTGTCGACAAGCTCCCGAATGGCCTGATAGCAGGTAAGATTCTGTTTGGCCAGACCGGTAAAAGCCCGCGAAGTAATTCCGATATGCAGGGTATGTTCAATTTTAATACCTTGATTCATAGCCATAGTAGTCATATGTATTTCTCCTTATTTGAACAAATTCGATAATATTCATGTGATACAATTGGAAGAGAATGGCGCAAGCCACGGGGAGCCATCTGAGCGCGTAATTGGGGTTTAACCCATTACAGCGGTTCAGGTGAAGCGCAATGGATGGAATAGGGGAAAGTATCATAGAGCGAATCCTCCTTTATTCGGATGGTTTGTAAAAGGTGAATAGAGTTGTTGGCGGGTAAAAGTTATCTTACGGTGAAATTGGGATTGCACCCGTGAAGGCGGTCAAGATGGCGAGCGATGTTGATGTAGAAGTAAACGATGTTCTTCATAGAAGCTACCTCTCTTTGTTTGTGTTTATGTGTGGTGGTTTTCCTTACAGCTTTATTATAGCATACTGGTACCACCATTGTATATGCACAATGCTGACAAATTATACTGGTACCACCATGTAGAAAATTGTGCGTTTTGCATAGTGGTACCAGTTGCCAATATCTTGTATTATATATTTACCAAAATATATAGAAGGGGGAGTAAAAATATTATGGGTAAAACATCCGTAGAAGTAAAAGAACGCTATAACAAAAAAAGCTATGAGGACATCCGACTTCGTGTAAAAAAGGGGCAGAAAGAAATCATTCAAGCTCACGCATCAAAAATGGGAGAGAGCCTAAATGGCTTTATAACACGTGCAATTGAACAGACGATGGAAAATGACAAGAACAATACCTGATGTCTTCTTTAGTGGAAGGTGATACATTTGGCACCGGTGCATTTTGTCTTAACTGCAAACAAAATGTGAATTGTTATCATGCAAAATACACTTTACATTGCTATTTAAAGTGAAATGTTGTATAATGCCAGTAATTGGGATTATTAGAGTTTTTTGTGATAAATCGATGAAAATGGCACCTTTGCTTCGCTTCATTTAAAAAACGAAGCGTTAAATTTAAATGGAATTTATCCTATTTTTTTAATTTGCTTAATGACGAAAGATTAAAAACGCAAATAAACCTAATATATACTTTTAATCCCTGAATCTTTTATGGACGAGGTCTGTGTATGCATTATCACAAATCCAAACTTTTGAAGACGCTGAATGTACTCGTTGATTTTCTTTTGATCCTGGGTGTCTTTTTCCTGGCGGGTCTGTTGCGCGTTGTATTTCCAATAGGCGCAGTTTTCTCTATGCGGGATGTCTATCGCTTCATGCCGCTATCGATCATCTATTCTGCCGTCATGGTCGCGTGTTATTGGGCGCAGGGAAGTTATGCCTCTTTACACATTCGCTCAGCTAAACGAGAACTGATTAAAGTCGCCGTCACAGATCTAATTGGCTTTGCGCTGGTGGCAACATTTTTGTTTATCTTCCGATTGTCGCAGTTTTCTCGATTGCTGCTGGGAATATTCTACGTGCTTTCTGTCGTTTTTATCGTCATCAAGCGGGTAACGTTCGACAAAATTGCCACATGGTATGTGCTGAAGCACAATATTGAAGCAAAGGTAGTTATTGTTGGGAGCGGCCCGATGGCTCATCGATTCTACCGGGATGTTCTGGCAAAACATACCGCTTCCATGCGTTACCTGGGATATTTGGCCAATCAACCTGCTCCGGATATGAAGAATTATCTTGGAACCGTGCGGGATTTTCATGATGTTCTCCAAAAGACTCGGGTCGACTTGGTTGTAATTGCAGAGGAAACCCAAAATCGTCGGAATCTCCAGAATCTGGTATCTATTGCGGATACTTATCACATTCGCGTGTCTGTAATTCCAATTTATAATGATTTTGTAAGTGGCACAACGCAGGTAAGTGTGGTAAATGGCATTCATCTGGTAGATGTTGCTCTTTTGGATACCTGTGATATTATGGGCGTTCATATCGTAGTAACCGATATGGAAAAAACGCTGAATCTCATAGATACGAAGTTAGAAGAGTGGCGAGGAAAATATATCTGCGTGGCCAATGTTCACACCACGGTAACGGCACACGGGGACGCCGCTTATCGTAAGATCCAGAATGAAGCAGTTATGGCTTTGCCGGACGGCGGCCCGCTTTCACAATACAGCCGAGAGCAGGGATACCAAACCGCCCAGCGTGTAACCGGTCCGGATCTCATGAAAGAGGTTCTGGCTAAGAGTGCAGAAAAGGGCTGGCGGAATTATTTCTATGGCTCCACACAAGAAACGCTGGACCTTCTTCGAAAGAAGATTGAAAAGCGTTATCCAGGCGCACAGATTGCCGGAATGATGTCTCCGCCTTTTAGAGAGCTGACGCCTCAAGAAGATGCAGAGATTGTAAAAGAGATCAACGCCACAAAGCCAGACTTTGTTTGGGTAGGCCTTGGCGCTCCCAAACAGGAACGTTGGATGGCGGCACATGATGGCCGGGTTAATGCATTGATGGTCGGTGTTGGTGCAGCTTTTGACTACGAAGCAGGGAACATCAAACGTGCTCCTAAATGGATGCAAAAGCATAACCTTGAATGGCTGTACCGCTTACTGCAGGATCCCAAACGGCTTTTTAAACGGTATTTTGAAACCAACACGAAGTTTTTGCTGTGGAAGTGGCGGCAGTAAAAAAATATGCGTGAATCGTTTCAAGTTCAGTAAGACAATAGCCCAAACCGGACCCCAGACCCGCTTCCAAGTCTGCTGGGATCTCCGCAAGGCCCGAAGCCCTGGAACCTCGGTCTGCCGCATCGGCAGACTGGTCCGAAACCTGATAAAAAAAGACGTGTCCTGGATGGGACACGGTCTTTTTTGGTTACGCAAAGAGGCACGAAAATGTGCACGGGAATCCGGCAAAATCATGCTTCACAGGGGGCTGGCAGGCCCCCTTTTTCCTTTTGCCGGAACTCCTTTGCAAACTCAACTTAACGCATACACAATAGAAACACCGTAAGATTTGCCCCTTCCAATGCCCCTTATTAGATAAACGCTTTATAAACAAAGAATACTACTAGGGAAAGACATAAAACACTAATCTATACAGAAGAAGCCATGCAACAACAGGTTTACTGCTCGAAGGCACTGGATTCCCAGGGAAGGATGGAATACCAAAGCGGAAGTCGCTTTTGTATTCCAAACAACTATCTACATAAGAACAATGAGTTTGAAAGAAACCGCAGTAAAAAGGAGAGGAACGGTTTGGAACAAGGCGCGCTCTACTTAAATTTAAGGCGACTTTTTTGGAAAAATATTAACGGTTTTATGGTAATTACATAGAGGCAATTTTTACATAATATGAATTTTCTTCTTCTTGTGAAAAAAATCGCGAAATGACTGAAAAGAAATGAGGACTGGCGTCAATTTTCTGAAGATTCGTCTCTTGAATTGAACTACCGTAAATACTATAATTAGAATGATAATTTATAGATTTTTTATAGATTGAATTGTTTGCATTCGTAGAGGGGGGGATAATATTCCGACATAATGAATGGAAAGGCCCGCCTCCGTGTAAACATTCCAACTTTGAATAAAGCAGGTCTGTAGCGCGGTAAGCAGTGGCAACCAATGTTTGCCCTAAAGCTAAAAATGGCGTTTTAACGCCTATTATTTACATTTCATACTCTAAAAATAGCTGTAAAACAGCTATTTAGATAGAAAAATGAAAAAAACAGATACGCAGACTGGCTGAAAATGCAGGAAAAATGCTACGTTATCTGCGATAAAGGAGGGCAGAAAAAAGCCACTGGCATGCAGTGGCGGCAAAGAAAGATAGAATTGGCATTCTCACCAGATCATAGACAGAATGGATGAAGGAAGTTCGCTGCCTGTTACCTTGATGAGATGTAAGTCCATCAGGCAATGAGAGTTGTTCTGAGAACCGGATATTTGGATTTGATCACAGTTGCGACAGAAGTTTCTTTCACAAGGAAGGTACGACCATCGCAGGCAACAAAACCGATATCCTCCAGTTTCAGATGATCTCTGTTCTGGATATCCCGTTTCGTAGCTGAGGTGATATAGAAGTCTACAAAGTCACCTAAAACAAGGATCTGAGCATCATAAGTCCGTTCGCGGGCTCTTGACTTCTCGGTAGGAATGGATCTCACAGTGATTTTCTTTAATTCAGTAGGGAAGGTCATGGCGTTACTCCTTTCATAAAGATTGGTTTCAAAGTTCAAATGGTAGCGTAGCGGTTGGCGTTGCTGTACTACCAAGATGATAATAGCACAGCGAAGCATAATAGTCAATAGGATTAGCTGACAAACAACTAATATTGAAACAAGTTTTAGTTAGATGCAGCAATTGAATGAAGCGATAACTGTGCCGTATGTGAAGCGGAAGGAGAGGCAATGGCTACATTTCAGGAAAGATTAAAGGAACTGCGGAAAGCTCATAAGCTGAAGCAGGCAGAACTTGCAGAAAAGTTGGGAGTATCCATGTTCACAGTTTCCGTATGGGAGCGGGGGCAGAGGATGCCGGAGTTTGATAATCTGGAAGCGCTAAGCAGTGTATTGGATGTGAATATCGCATATCTTCTGGGAGCAAGTGATGATCCGAGTCCCAAAGGAGTGCCCAGTGATGAGGATTTCCAGAAATGGGAAACGGAAGACGAGATGGAGAATCTCCGCTTGGCTTTCGAACGGATAACAAGACTCAGTAAGTCGTCTCAAAGCATTATACTTGCAGCTGCTTCGCAGGCATATAAGGAAGACAAGATTAGCGGAACGCTTGCAGAAGGTTATGAGGTGACGGTGCGCCCCCTGCCAGACAGCCCACAAGCAGAAAAAGAAGGGGAAGAAGAGGGCTGTTAAAAATGGAATTTGCTACGTATGTTGATACGCACATTGCTACATGCGTTGCGACGGAATGGCTACCCTCAAGAATTAGTCGGTTAGAAATGGGATATAGAGACTGGATTGTACATTGGTAACGGTCGGAAAAGATGGTTTTGTGTAGAAGCGTTTGTATAGTGATTTCTTCATTATAAAGCGAAAGTCTGATGGGTTAGGCGGGATGGTTACCTATTATAAAACGAAAGTGGGGAGTCTGACTGGGCTTGAGAAACATGAAATTATTCATTTTGGATACAAGCCAGCGGAGAATGATGAGGTCATTATAAAGCGAAAGTCATGACATGAAGAATGATTTCCACACGGCAGAAAGCCTGATAAGTAAAGGACTTTCGAGAAATGTTCGTTACATAAAGACAGGTCTGGCCAACTGATATTAGTTGGATGAAAATCGTCTTTTTCCATTTGCTTTGTCCAAAGGGTGTTTATCCAAATGGGATTATTGAAGCTAATGGAAGGCAATAAAGTATTCAATGTTTGAAGTGTTTGCCCTAAATGAAATAGTTGGTGATTATGAACCAGAAATGAACATTTCAGGAACTAATTCAGGCTGTTTTTGATTACAAAAAGAATTCAGGCAACATAAGAAAAAGAAGCTGTGGGAGTATCGTGATTAGCTTAATACCTGGATATTTCCCACAGCATTAGATCTACAAATAAGATGATCTGCTCAATTAGAAAAAGAGGATTACGTCATGGATAAGGAGTACGCAAGTTGTGAAGGATAAATTGAATATTGCAATGCTCGGCCATAAGCGCATTCCATCGCGGGAAGGCGGGATTGAGATCGTTGTGGAGGAACTCTCCACACGGATGGTCAAATTAGGACATCGGGTTACATGTTTTAATCGCAAGGGTCATCATGTCAGCGGCTCAGAGTTTGATGTAAATCAATTATCAGAATATAAAGGTGTAAAGCTGAAGGCGGTATGGACGCTTGATAAAAAAGGGCTTGCGGCTATGACCTCATCATTAAGCGCAGCAATCAAAGCTGCTTTCGGAAAATATGACGTCGTCCATTTTCATGCAGAAGGCCCATGTGCCATGCTGTGGCTTCCAAAGCTTTTCGGCAAGCGATGCATTGCAACAATACATGGCATCGATTGGCAGCGTGCCAAATGGGGCGGTTTTGCCAGTAAATACATAAAGTTCGGTGAGAAAGTTGCAGCTAAATATGCAGATGAGATCATCGTTCTTTCAGAAAGTGTTCAAAAGTATTTTATGGATATCTATGGCAGGAAAACCGTATTTATCCCGAATGGTGTTAAAAGGCCGGTTATTCGTGAGCCACGGTTAATCAAGGAAAAGTTTGGACTTGAGAAAGACAGCTATATTCTCTTTCTTGGTCGGCTGGTGCCGGAGAAAGGAATTTCATATTTAATAGAAGCATTTAAACAAATCGACACAGATAAAAAGCTTGTTATTGCAGGCGGAAGTTCGGATACAAATGGATTTTTACGTGATCTGAAGAAACTTGCAAAGGATGATGAGAAAATCATCTTCACTGGGTTTGTCCAGGGACAACTACTTGAGGAGCTGTACAGCAACGCATATGTATATGTTTTACCCTCTGATCTGGAAGGAATGCCACTAAGCCTTCTGGAAGCCATGAGTTATGGCAATTGCTGTGTAGTAAGTGACATCGCTGAATGCGCTGAAGTAGTCGAGGATAAAGCTGTTGTATTTCGGAAAAGCAATGTTGAGCAGCTGAGAGAGAAACTACAGGATTTATGCGAGCATCCAGAAAAAGTGCAGTCGTATAAAAACTCTGCTTCAGATTTCATCTGTCAGAAATATAACTGGGATGATGTTGTAAATAGAACGGTAGCGTTGTACCGGAAGAGGTAGGTGAGGGGACGATATGAAAAAGGAGCATTACGGTGCCATAGATGGACTTCGGACAATAGCATGCATCGGAATTGTATTGATGCATATGGCAGCCAATAATTCATATAGCATTTCCGGGTTCATTTATGATTCCATGATTCCTTCATTTACGAATTTCGTATTTCTGTTCATGACGGTGTCCGCTTTTGGAATGTGCTGTGGATACTATGAGAGGATTATAAATAATAAAATTTCCTTTAATGATTTTTACGGAAAACGATTTAAGAAGATTCTTCCGTTTTTTGGATTGCTTGTTCTATTAGATATTGTCATGTCGCCTTCAATAGATGCGCTATATGAGGCATTTGCTGATCTGACACTTTTATTCGGATTTCTGCCGGGAGCAGGAAATATCACGGTTATTGGTGTTGGCTGGTTCTTAGGATTGATATTTGTATTCTACATCTGCTTTCCTTTTTTCTGCGTATTGCTCCAGAGCAAACGCAGAGCGAGGATGGCTTTTGCAATAAGTCTTATCTACAACATCGTATGCACAGTATATTTTGACGTTGGAAGAAACAATATCCTTTATAGCGGATGCTATTTTCTTGCTGGTGGATTGATCTATCTGTATCGTCATGAACTTATGAACCTGAACCGATGGATCGGATTAGGAGCAGCTGCTATATCTGTTGTCCTCTATTATATTTTAGATGGAAATACAGCAGGATGTCTGCTGATTTCTGTATGCTGGCTGTCTTTTGCCATAATTTGTGCGGGGGGGGGGACTGCACGGAAAAGTTAGTTGTTGGAAACAGATTTACAAACGTCATCAGCGTGAGCAGTTGGGAGATATAGCGC
>OBYM01001238.1_pt1 | contig 11365 bp, 10 predicted proteins | sample 1538191 | NCBI WGS metagenome assembly OBYM01 (sample SAMEA2580165, study PRJEB22360) | human gut metagenome | biome: human gut; feature: human-associated habitat; material: faeces | place: Denmark | collected 2008/2010 | reverse complement strand
TTGGCAGCTTTCGGAGGCGGGGGGGTGTCAGCCTCCCGGGAGAAGCCGGTGAAAATACGGCGGCGCTCCAAAGGCTTTTCATCGGTGTTGCGCAGGGTCAGCGTGGTGGAACCCATGGTCATGCTGTCCCCGATGTTCACCAAGCGCCTGCCGTCGATTTTCCTGCCATTGACAAACACGCCGGATTTCGACCCCGTATCACAGATGAACCAGCCCTCGTCCCGGCGCAGCAGCACCGCGTGATCCCGACTGGCAGAGGGATCCGGCAGGTAGATGTCGCAGCTTTTGCTGCGGCCGATGGAGTTTTCCCAGTAGAGCACGGGGAACCGGGTGCCGGAAACCTCGTCCCACAGCATAATCACCGGATCCCGATGGCGCTGGCCCTTTTTAAAGGAGGTGTAGCACCGCCACACCACATACAGCGCCAACAGGGGCACCAACGCCCGCAGGATCAGCAGCACCGTGGGCAGCAGCCCGGACTGCAGAAATTCCAGTATGATGTCCAAGGATCCATCCCCTTTCCCAAAGGTATTCCATCCCGAAGCGGCTTAGCTCCGCTCCTGCAGGGGCACCGTCTCCCCATTGTTTTTGTGGATCATCCCGCTGGGCAAAAAGCCCCGCATCATGGACAGAGGATACACATGAGAGCCCCTGCCCACCACTGTGCCGGGATTCAAGACGCTATTGCAGCCCACTTCCACATGGTCGCCCAGCATGGCGCCGAACTTCTTCAAGCCGGTCTCCAGCTTGCGGAAGCCCAAATGGATCACCACAGGGGACTTGTCCTGCTTGACGTTGGAGGTCACGGCTCCAGCACCCATGTGGGACTTGTACCCCAAGATGGAATCGCCCACATAGTTGTAATGAGGCACCTGCACATTGTCGAACAGGATGACATTCTTCAGCTCGGTGGAGTTGCCCACCACGCAGTTTGCCCCCACCAGGGCATTGCCACGGATAAAGGCGCCGGGCCGGACTTCGGTTTCCGGGCCGATGATGCAAGGTCCCGCAATGAAGTTATTGGGGTAGATTTTGGCGCTCTTGTGAATCCACACGTCCTCCTGGGGATGGTCATACTCCTCCAGGGAGAGGGTGGCGCCCAACTCCCGGATAAACCCGCCGATCTTGGGCAGGGCCTCCCAGGGGTAAGTGGTTTCAGCCAGCAGCGGGGCTGCTGCGGTGTGGGTTAGGTCATAGAGCTCTTTTGTGGCAAGCTTTGCTTCTTCAGTCATGTGACATTCTCCTTTTCACAACATTGCTCCAGTTTTGAAAAGAGGGCGGTTGATCTCCCGCCCCCTTCCTTTAGCTTTGGAATTGCAGCACTGTCCTGTCAATGGTATCCAGCTGGTTGGTGTCCAGCTGCAGTTCTCCCTGGTCCGTCTGGCGAATGTCCAGGGAAATGGTGATGGGCTGTCCGCTATAGCGAATCGACGAGGTCTGCTGCTGGCAGAACTCCACCACCTTCTCCACAAACAAATCGTTGGCGTCCACGTAGGTGTCTTCATCCTCCTGGGTTTGGGAGCTCTCCAACTGAGTCTCCTCCTCTTCCGAGGAGGTTTCCTCCTCGGCCCAGGGATCGTATTCCTCCCCGGAGAGATAGCTGTCCTCTTCCTCCTGGGAGCTGCTGCTCTCCTCATTGGCCTGGGAGGCTTCCTCCTTGGCCTCGTTGCGCAGCTTCTGGATTTCATCGTCGATGTCGCTGAAGTTGACGATGGGGTCGATCTCCACTTCCAGGTAGTAGCCCGTCTCCACCTTCTGCTCATCCTTCACCAGGTAATTGGCCTGGGCCAGCATCTGCTGCATGACTTCCTCTATCTGAGCAAGCTGCTCGTCACTGGGGCTGATGCTGTAGGTATTACAGAAGTTCACCGCAGCGTTCTGCACAGTGGTCACGTTGTTCTGCTGGGCGTCCTCCTCCGTGGTGGCCGCCACCGTCATATAGTTCTCATTCTGGTTTTTATAGGAGCTGTCCAGCAGGGCTTGAAAATAGCCCGAGACGTCATAGTCCCCAAAACTGCTGGAGCAGCCGGTCAAGGTCAGGGCACACACCCCGGTGAACAGGGCCAGAGCAGCCCGCTTCCATGGATTTCTCACGCAACGCCCTCCTTGGCTCATTCGTTTCTGCCGCAGCATTTCTTATACTTCAGCCCGCTGCCGCAGGGGCAGGGATCGTTCCGGCCGGGCTTTTTCTGCTTTTTCACAGGCTGCTTCTGCAGGGTGCCATCCCCTGCAGAGCTGCCGGCTCCCGCAGTGCCGGTCTCCTCGGCCACCTGCTCCCGCTTGGGTGCCTCTTCCTTCTTCCGCAGCCGCACGGTGAGCATCATCTTGGCGGTGTTCTCCCGGATGGTGGCAATCATGCCGTCAAACATCTCAAAGCCTTCCAGACGGTACTCCACCACCGGATCCTGCCGGGCATAAGCCCGCAGACGGATGCCGTCCTGCAGCTGCTCCATGGCATCGATGTGGTCCATCCACTCCTGGTCCACGTTCCGCAGCAGCACCACTCGCTCCACTTCCCGCATGATGGGAGAGGTGAACTCCTCCTCCTTCTTTTGGTAGATAGCGTCGGCGCGGTTCTTCAGCTCGGTGACCACGTGCTCCGGCTCCAGATCCTCCAGCTCGGCCTTGGTGAAGTGCAGATCCTCCGGGCCGATCATCCAGCCCAAATAGTGTTCCCGCAAACCCCGCAGATCCCAGTCATCGTGGGGGACGCTCTCGGGCAGGTACTGCTTGACATTGGCCTCGATGGCGCTGTGGATCATCTTCATGATGGGTTCCTTCATGTTCTCGCCGTTGAGAACCTGATCCCGCTGGCTGTAGATGATCTGACGCTGGGCATTGAGCACCTCGTCATACTGGAGCACGTTCTTACGGATGGCGAAGTTCCGGCTTTCCACCTTGCGCTGGGCGCTTTCGATGGACCCGGACACCATGCTGGCCTCAATGGGGATATCATCGTCGATTTTCAGCTTATCCATCAGCCCCTGCAGCCGCTCGCCGCCAAACAGGCGCATCAGGTCGTCCTCCAGGGAGATGTAGAACCGGCTCTTACCAGGATCTCCCTGACGGCCGGCACGACCGCGCAGCTGGTTGTCGATCCGGCGGGACTCGTGACGCTCGGTGCCGATGATGTACAGGCCGCCCAGCCGCCGAACCTCCTCGGCCTCGGGGGCAATCTCAGCCTTATATTTCTGATTCAGTTCGGAGAAGGTCTTGCGGGCTTCCAAGATAGCCTCGTCCTCGGTGTGGCTGAAGGCGGAAGCCTCTGCCAGCATCTCCTCGTCATAGCCCATCTTCCGCATTTCGGCCTTGGCCATAAATTCCGCGTTACCGCCCAGCAGAATATCCGTACCACGGCCTGCCATGTTGGTGGCGATGGTCACAGCGCCCTTCCGGCCGGCCTGGGCCACGATCTGGGCCTCCTGCTCATGGAACTTGGCGTTCAAAACCTGGTGCTTCACGCCCCGGGCCTTCAGCAGCTTGGAGAGCAGCTCGCTCTTCTCAATAGTGATGGTGCCCACCAGCACGGGCTGGCCCTTTTCATGGTGCTCCACAATGTCGTCGATGACGGCGTGGAACTTGGCCTGCTCGGTCTTGTAGACCACATCGGGGCAGTCCTCCCGGATCATGGGCCGGTTGGTGGGAATCTCCACCACGTCCAGCTTGTAGATCTCGGAGAACTCCTCCTGCTCGGTCATGGCGGTACCCGTCATACCGGAAAGCTTGTTGTACAGCCGGAAGTAGTTCTGGAAGGTGATGGTAGCCAAAGTGCGGCTCTCCCGGGCCACTTCCACGCCTTCCTTGGCCTCGATGGCCTGGTGCAGGCCCTCGTTGTAACGGCGGCCATACATCAGACGACCGGTGAACTCATCCACGATGATGACCTGACCGTCCTTGACCACGTAGTCCTGATCCCGGTGCATGATGCCCCATGCCTTGATGGCCTGGTTCACGTGGTGCTGCAATTTGATGTTGTCGGAATCGGTGAGGTTCTCCACCCCGAAGAACTCCTCGGCCTTCTTCACGCCCCGGCGGGTCAGGGAGCAGGTCTTCAGCTTCTCGTTGACAATGTAGTCGTAATCCTTATAGAGCTCGTCGTTGTCCTCTTTCTCGTCGGTCTCCTTGACGCGAATGGGGGTCAGGGTTTTGGCAAAGGCATTGGCCCGTCCGTAGAGGTCGTCGGCCTTGGCGCCGTGGCCGGAGATAATCAGGGGGGTTCTGGCCTCGTCGATCAAGATGGAGTCCACCTCGTCCACGATGGCATAGTTGTGGCCCCGCTGGACCTTGTTCTCCTTGTAAATGACCATGTTGTCCCGCAGGTAGTCAAAGCCCATCTCGTTGTTGGTGCCGTAGGTGATGTCGCAAGCATAGGCTGCCTTTTTCTCCTTGGGGGACATGCCGGTCATAGCCAGACCCACGGTCATTCCCATGAAGTTGAACACACGGGCCATCATCTCGCCCTGGTACTTGGCCAGGTACTCGTTGACGGTGACGATGTGCACACCTTTCCCGGTGAGGGCGTTTAAGTAAGCGGGCAGGGCCAGGGTGAAGGTTTTGCCTTCACCGGTCTTCATTTCGCTGATGCGGCCCTGGTGCAGGATGATGCCGCCCTGGACCTGCACCGGAAACAGCCGAATGGACAGCACTCGAGCCATGGCTTCCCGGCAGGCTGCGAAGGCCTCCGGCAGGAGGTCATCCAGGGACTCGCCTTTTTCCAATCGCTCCTTGAACTGGGGAGTGCGAGCCTTCAGCTCATCGTCGGTCAGTTTTTTATAGGTATCCTCCAGACCCAGGACTTTATCCACCAGGGGCTGGATGCGCTTCAATTCCCGTTTGCTGTAATTGCCAAACAGCTTTGTCAAAATGTTGTTCGCCATAAATCAGGAAGCCTGCCTTTCTTCCGGGAGGACGGCACAGCCGCTCCCTACAGGGGTAAGACGCCGCAGGGCGCGGCGCATATTCGGGATTATTATAACACGTCTACCCACCCCAATGCAAGAAACGCCACAGTTTGTTTACAAATTGATCCTTTTTCAAGGCCCGCGGTCTTTTCATCTTCTGCAAAATTTGTTATAATGGTCCGTAATGTGAAAAAAGAGATAGGATGTGTCGTATGCAAACTGAGGAAATCAAGCAAAATAAAATGGGTACCGCCCCCATGCTGCCCCTGATCTTCTCCATGTCTTTGCCAGCCATGTTCTCCATGCTGGTACAGGCGCTTTATAACATTGTGGACAGCTATTTCGTGTCCCAAGTCAGCGAGAAGGCTCTGGCCGCAGTCAGTTTGGCGTTCCCCCTGCAAAACTTGCTCATCGCCTTTGCAGTGGGTACCGCTGTGGGCGTCACCAGCCTGATCTCCCGCCGCTTGGGCGAGGGCCGTCAGGATGAGGCCAATTCCGCCGCCACTCATGGCGTTGTACTGGCAATCTGCACCTGGGTGGTATTCGCCCTGTATGGAGCCTTTTTCTCCACCCCCTTCTTTGAGCTCTTCGAAACGGACCAGGAAATCATCCGGATGGGCAGCTCTTACATCTCCATCTGCTGCGTGTTCTCCTTTGGCATTTTTGTGGAGGTCACCCTGGAGAAGACCCTCCAGGCCACCGGCAACATGATTTGGCCCATGATCTTCCAGCTCATCGGCGCCATCACCAACATCATCCTGGACCCCATCATGATCTTCGGTCTGCTGGGGCTGCCCGCTATGGGTGTGGCCGGCGCGGCCATCGCCACTGTCACCGGACAGATCACCGCCATGGTGGTGGCCTCCCTGGTGATCACCTTCCGGGATCATGACATCCACATCAGCTTCCGGAACTTCCGTCCCAACCCCAAGATCATCAAGGACATCTATATTGTGGGAGCACCCTCCATCGTCATGCAGTCCATCGGCACGGTGATGACCATGGCCCTCAATGGGATTCTCTCCTCCTTCTCCACTGCCGCTTACACGGTGTTTGGTCTGTACTTCAAGCTGCAGTCCTTTGTGTTTATGCCGGTGTTCGGCCTCAACCAGGGCCTGCTGCCCATTCTGGGCTACAACTACGGCGCCCGCAACAAGCGCCGCATGATGTCCGCCTTCCGCTCCGGATGCGCCATCGCCCTGACCATCATGGCTGTGGGTATGGTGGTGTTCCTGGCCGTTCCCCAGGTGCTGCTGGGCATCTTCAATGCCTCTGACGAGCTGTTGGAAATCGGCATCCCCGCCCTGCGGATCATCTGCACCTGCTTCCTGTTTGCCGCTTTGGGCATTGTGGCCTCCACCATGTTCCAAGCTGTGGGACGAGGTGTGTACAGCCTGGTGGTTTCCCTGATGCGTCAGCTGGTGGTGCTGGTGCCTGTGGCTTGGATCCTGGCCAAGGTCACTCAGCAGGTCTTCTTCGTGTGGTGGTCATTCCCCATTGCCGAATGTGTCTCCCTGGTGGTGAGCTTGGTGTTCTTCCTCCGGCTGTACAATCGGGAGATCAAACATCTGGATACCGTAAAACAGCGCTGAGCGTTTTCTCCAGACTATAAAAAAAGACTGCTGCAAGATTGCAGCAGTCTTTTTTTATTGTTTCTCAGAGGACTTCTGTGGTCCGGAGGTGGGGAGCTCTATTGTAAAGGTAGTACCCTTCCCCACTGTACTCTCCACGCGTGCCTCACCTCCATGGGCCTGGGCAATCCACTTCACCATGGAGAGCCCCAGACCGCTGCTGTCCCCGCTGCGGGAGGGATCCGCCTGGTAAAACCGGTCCCAGATCCGCTCCAGGTGCTCGGGAGCAATGCCCGCGCCATCATCAGCCACAGTGAGCAGCACCTTGTCCCCCTGGGTTTTCAGCCCCATGCGGATGTGCCCTCCGGAGCTGCCATAGGTCAGGGCGTTTTGCAGCAAATTTCCCCACAACCGCAGCAGCAGCGTTTGATCTGCGGTGACAAACACATCCGGTTGAATCTCCGCGGTGAGCTCCACCCCCTGCTGCTGAGCGATCTCTGAAAAGGTCTCAGCCTCCATCTCGCTGAGCTCCGACAGGTCCAGTTCCTCCAGCGTCAGCCGCTCCCGGCCCTGGTCCGCCCGGGACAGCAGCAACAGCTGGGACACCATTCCCACCATGGATTTCACCTTTCTGCTGACCACCTCCGCCTCCCGCCGGGCCTCGGGGGAGAGATCCTCCCGGGACAGCAGATCCTCACACTGCATCAGCGCCACGGTGAGGGGGGTGCGCAGCTCGTGGGCCACGTCACTGGTGAACTGCTTTTCCCGGCGGAAACTGCCCTCCAGCTCGTCCAACAGACTGTCAAAAGTCTGGCCCAGGGTGTAAATCTCGTCGGAGCCCTTCCCCAGCCGCACCCGCTTGGACAGATCCCGTTCCCGCTGGATATTGCTCACGGTTCGAGTGATCTGGGCCACGGGCCGCAGCGCCCGCCGGGAGATCAAGTAACCGCACAGGGCGGTCAGACCCACCATCATGGGCAACAGGATCAGCGCCAGGCGCAGGGTAAACCGGAAATCCCGCTCAGCGTCGGACAGGGAGACGATCCCTCGCAGCACCAAGTCCCCATAGCCTTCCACGGAAATCACCATATCCAGCACCCGGTACTCGGTGTCCTCGGATGCTACTGTACGCAGCTCCCCGTCGGAGAAGGGCAGGTCATACACAAAGCCATAGGGCAGCCGTCCATACAGCAAAGAGGAGCTCCCTGGCTGATAGGCGGAGAGGTACACCCCGTTTTCCAGCTCCAGGAACTCCGAGTCAAACTCCAACCGGCCCTGACGGTATTCCACATCCTCCATGGCCTGAGTGACCTGGGTCTCCAAGGCGTTCTCCACATTGGCCAAGATCTCCTGGGAGCTGACGGAAAACAGCACTCCCAGCACCAGGCTCACCACCAGGGTCATCAATGCCGTATGCAGCAGCACCAGCCGTGTTTTCAAGGAGAGCCGCTTCATGCGCCTCCCTCCTTGAGCACATAGCCGTGGCCCCGCACCGTGTGGATGTACTTGATGTCATAGCCCTCGTCCAACTTCTTGCGCAGATAGCGGATGTACACGTCAATGACATTGGAACCGCCGGAAAAATCATAGTCCCACACGTGTTGCTCCAGCTTATCTCGGCTCAACACGATTCCGGCATTTTGCATCATATACCGCAGCAGGGAAAACTCCTTGGAGGACAGGGTGATTTCCTTCCCACCCCGGAACACCTGGCGGGTGTCCAGATGAAGCTCCAGCTCCCCAACCTTCAGCACGCTGGTCTTCTCCCCCTGGGGTTTGCGCAGCAGCACCCGAAGCCGGGCCAGCAGCTCCTCAAAGGCAAAGGGCTTGATGAGGTAGTCGTCAGCACCTGCATCCAGGCCAGCCACCCGGTCCTCGATGCTGTCCCGGGCGGTGAGCAGCAGCACGGGCACCTGGTTTCCCTCCCGACGCAGGCGGGAGAGCACCCCCAGGCCGTTGAGCTTGGGCATCATGATGTCCAACACCAGGGCATCGTACTCCGCACCCAGGAGGTAGTCGAAGACCTCCTCCCCGTCAAAGCAGCTATCCACACTGTAACCGGCTTCCTTCAACCGCTTTTTCAGCAGCTGGTTTAAGTCCCGCTCGTCCTCAGCCACCAGAATCCGCATAGCCCGCCTCTCTTTCTCCCTGCAGGGGATCAGTCGTTATAATCCACGCTCCACTCGATGAAGGCCCCCGTAGAAGCATCAATCTCAAACTCGTACTCGGCTTGATTGTAGTACACTTCGCCCTCGTAAGTCCTTCGTCCGTCGTCGTAATCTTCCTCAATGCGCACCTGCTCCGCCGTCGCTCCGGGGACCCGCTCCAGCACCAGCTGCACCGCCTGCTCCATGGTGATCTCCCCAGAGGTCTGGCTGGCAGTTTCATTCTGCCCTGTGGTGGGAGTCCACCCCTCCACATCCGCGTCATAGGAGAGAATCTCACCGGTATCCTGGGCAATTTCATAGTCGTACTCCGTGGCGCCCACGGCAAACTCCACATCGTATACAGACCGGCCGTTTTCCACGTCTGCTTTAACCTTGTAGATGGTGGCCTCCTCCAGGGTGACCCCGGCGTGGTTCAGAGCAATGGTCTGAGCCTCCTCCTGGGTGATTCCCTGAGTCTGGGACTGGGAGCTCTCCTGCTGGGATGCCTGGCTGGAAGTCCCTTGGCTCTCCTGAGACTGGGAAGTTTCCGCCTGGGGCTCCTCCTGAGAGGTTTGACCGGTGGGCTGGTAGGAGTAATTGATGATCTCCCCGCTGTTGCTGGTCACATCATACTGATACTCCCGGTCATCCGTGGTAAACTGGATGTCAAAAACCTGGCGGCCACCCTCCTGCTCCAACTTTACCGACAGGGAGAGCAGCTCCTCTTGGGTCACGCCGGCGTGCTCCAAGGCGATCTCAGTGGCCTGGGTCTGAGTGACAGCGCCTGCGGAGCAGCCCGCCAAAATCAGTGCCAGGCCCAGCGCGGCCAATCCTTTTCCCAGCCTGGCTGGGGACAGTTTCCGTTTCATGCTGTACGCCTCCTTTTCTTCTGGTACTGCCAGTATACCAGAAGAAGATGAGAGAAAGATTAAAGAACAGTTGTTTTTACAGGCGATGAGCACACCTCCCCGGCTTCCGCATAGAATGAAGGGAACACTTGTAAGGAGGCGGTCTCTTGCCCATTCGCATCTTCATCGATCAGGGGCACAATCCCCAAGGGGTCAACGCCGGAGCCGAGGGCTTCGGCTTGCGGGAGCAGGACGTCAACTATGCCGTGGGCATGGAACTGGCCCGGCTTCTCAACAACGACCCCCGTTTCACTGCCAGAGTCTCCCGATCCACACCCACTGAGACTCTGGGCACCAGCAATTCCACCAGCCTGCAACGCCGGGTTCAGATGGCAAACTCCTGGCCTGCGGACTACTTCATCAGCATCCACTGCAACGCCAACACCAACCCCGCCATCAACGGCACCGAGGTCTATGTCTACCAGCAGAATACCCAGGCCTACTGGCTGGCCCAACACGTCCTCCGAGGTGTGGTGGACGCCGTGGGCACCCGGGACAACGGCGTCCGGCTGAACCCCAGCCTGTACGTCCTGCGGCGGACCAGCATGCCAGCCATCCTGGTGGAACTGGCCTATCTCACCAACGGTATGGACGCCTTAAAGCTCCGGGACGAGCAACCGGCCTTTGCCCGAGGGATCTACAACGGGCTGCTGGGCTATTTCGGCTTTGCCCCAGAGAGCTGACCCTATCTCAGGAGGGATAGGTCAGCACCGCCACGCTGTGGTGCATATTCTTATGGATCTCAATGGTATCGGTGTCGTAGCGCATCCAGTGGCTGTCCAGGTTTAAGTAATCCTCCACAGGGCCCAGGACGTCAAACCCAAAGCTGTCAGAGCGGTAGTGCATGGGGATCACCACTTTGGCCTCCACAGCGTCGGCAATGGCCTTGGCCTCCTGGGGACCCACGGTGTAAAAACCTCCCACGGGCAGCATCACAGCGTCCACACCCTTGAGCTGCTCCAGAACCTCTGGGGCGGGCATCTCGCCCACATCACCCATGTGGGCCACCCGCAGACCCTCTGATTCCAGCAGGTGGATGATATTGGGGCCACGCTTCTGGCCCTGGCAATCATCGTGGAAGGAGGCCAAAGGTGTGATGGTGAAGGGATTCTCCGGTCCATCCTCCCGCAGCATGGCTCCGGCACGATAATTGTGGTCGTGATGCTCATGGCTGCACAGAACCTGGTCAGCCACTTCCTGGATATCCCGGCAGCCGGGAACACTGCCCGGCTCAAAGGGATCCAGCAGAATCCGATACCCTTCACACTCCACTAAGAAGCAGGAATGTCCCAACCATTTCAGTTCAATCGCCATACTAACAACTCCTTTTCCAGGCGGATTCTCTAGAAACCGTCCTTTTATGACTGCTAGTATACCACAAAATCCCCATTTTTGCCACTGGCTTTTCCCCAGCTCCAAAAGGAAAAAGCCCCGGCGCTAGGCCGGGACCTTTTCTCACTGGCGGAGCTGAGGCCGTTTGCCATCCCCAGGACAGACTTTAGCCTGAGGAGCCGCTCCCGGTTCCTTCCGGGGGATCGCCATGGGTGACAGCTGCTGATAAGATTCCAGCTCCTGGGAGTTTTCCGGAGGGGTGAACATCAGCCCGGTACACTCGTTGGCAGAGGCTACGGGGGATGTCTCCTCCTGGACGTCGTGCTCGTGGTAATTGAAACGCTCTTTCATGGCACTCATCCTTTCCGCCCTTAGTGTGCCGCTCTTTTCCCCTTCTATACACCTTGAACACAACATACGCCACTGGCCATGATCTCGGAATGGACAGTTGCGCCAGCCACAAAAAAGAGCCGCAAGGAATTCCTTGCGGCTCTTTCTCACCTCTG
>OBYM01001232.1_pt1 | contig 11422 bp, 9 predicted proteins | sample 1538191 | NCBI WGS metagenome assembly OBYM01 (sample SAMEA2580165, study PRJEB22360) | human gut metagenome | biome: human gut; feature: human-associated habitat; material: faeces | place: Denmark | collected 2008/2010 | reverse complement strand
GCCGCTCCGGCTATAAAGATATTGACGGGCAGTGCCCCATGATGCCGATGCCGGGGCTCTTAGCGCCGCTGACCGGCTGCACCGTGGAGGATTTCACGTTCATCGGCCCGGCGGACGAAAAGGAATACATGACGCTCGGCGAAAAGAAAATCCCCGCGCCGACGTTCAACGATATTCTGCGCCCGGATTTTGAAAGCTGCGAGGTGCTGGCGACGTATGACGGCAACTATTACAACGGCAAGCCCGCGCTGACCAAAAACACCGTCGGCAAAGGCACGGTCTACGCCTGTGGCTCCGTTTTTGCGGAGGAGACCGCTGCGGCGCTCTTGGAGCTGCTGCCGAAAGCAGAGCTTTGCCCTGTGACGGGCTGGCTGGAGCTGCCCGAAGAGATCGAGCTCACGGTGCGTACAAACGAGAAAAACGGCCGCAGCTACGCGTTTTTGCTGAACTACACCGCACAGCCGCAAACCGTCACCGTGCAAAAGCCGACGAAGGAGTTGCTTACACGCGAAACGCTCGACGGCACGTATACCATGGAGCCTTACGGCGTGCTTGTGCTCGATAAACCACAATAAACGACAAAGGCCGTTACGATAAACATTTTGGGAGGAATTTATATGAAAGAGGAAGAAAAAATCTTTGCCGGGAAGTTTTTCTGCCCCGGTCACCCGGACTTGAAAGCCATCAAGCTGCGCTGCCACAACCTTTGCAGCGCCTATAATGCAACGCTCGAAGACGAAATCGAAAAGCGCAATGCAATCGTGCACCAGATCTTCGGCGATTTCGGCGAGGGCTCGTTTGTGCAGGGGCCGATCCAGATCCACTATGGCACGCACACGCACATCGGCAAGAGCTTTTTCGGCAACTTCAACCTGACCATTCAGGATGACGCGCCCGTGACCATCGGTGACCGCTGCAACTTCGGCCCGAACGTGACTATCGTCACGCCGATGCACCCGATCATCGCAGAGGAACGCCGCGTGCTGAAAACAAAGGACGGCCGTGAAATTCGCGTTTGCTACGCAAAACCCGTCACCATCGGCAACGATTGCTGGTTCGGCGCAAACGTCGTCGTATGCCCGGGCGTGACCATCGGCGATAACTGTGTCATCGGTGCAGGCAGCGTGGTAACGAAGGACATTCCGTCAAACAGCGTAGCCGTCGGCAACCCCTGCCGTGTACAGCGCACCATTACGGAAGCAGACAGCATGAAATATCATCCGGAACGCTTCGGCGAAGATGAATTCGTGTTTGACGAATAAACTGAGCTTATAATACGCAAAAACAGCTCCGAGCTTTTCGCCCGGAGCTGTTCTCAATTCATCTTAATTCGAATTAGAAGTAAACGACCTGATTCTTCTCTGCGCTCTCAAAGATCGCTTCCATCAGCTTCATCAGCTGGCGCTGCTGGTCGTGCGTGACGATCTGCTCTGCTTCGCCGTTGACAACTGCTGCGATGTTGCGATAATAATCGTGAATGTCGCAGTCGATTCTCGGCAGCGGAAGCTCGCTGATCGTTTCCGGCGTTCTCGGCGCCATGGTCTTCGTGAGGCCTGCTGCGGTGACGATCGGCACTGCATCGTGCTCTTCGTCCGCCGTTGCGATGACGATCTTGCCGTTGACCTGGAAGTCATCGATGACAGCCGTGCCGTTCAGACCTTCGACATACCAACGCGGCAGGTTGATGAAGTTGCTCGTGCCGACTTCTACGGTGAACACGAGATCGTTATCGAACTTGAACGTAGCGGTGAAGCCGTCGTCCACTTCTTCGTTCGTTACGTTGGACAGCGTTGCGTAAACGGAAACCGGCATTTTGCCCATCATCATGTTCATCTGGTCAAGGAGGTGCACGCCCCAGTCAAGAACCATGCCGCCGCCCTGTGCCTTCGTGTTTCTCCAGTCGCCCGGGATACCGCGGGAACCGTGAACACGGGACTGAATGGCGAAAACACGACCGAGCTGACCGGACTTTGCAATCTTCTCCGCAACGCGGAAATCCTCGTCCCAACGGCGGTTCTGATGAACCGTGAAGACGGAGCCCGTGCGCTTGGAGGCTGCGATCATCTCTTCGAGATCAGCGGTGCAAAGCGTGACCGGCTTCTCGCTGATGGCAACCTTGCCCGCTTCCATAACCTGAATGCAAACCTTCTTGTGCTGATCGTTCGGGATTGCGACCGTTACAACATCAACGGTCTTGTCGGCAAGCAACTCCTCAAAAGAGCTGTATGCGTGAATACCGTTTTCCTCAGCAACCTTGTTGCGCTCCGGCTTAATATCATATACGCCTGCAAGCTCTACAACACCCGGGATTTCCTGTAATCTTTTCGTGTGCCAGCCGCCCATGCCGCCATAGCCCACGACTGCTACTCTTACTACTTTAGACATAATAAATTGGACTCCTCTCGATTTTAAATAAATAACCTGTATGCGCTCTCTAAACTACGCGCTATACACCTTATTATACTAAAAGACACGCAAGTTTCAAGGTGTTTTTATAGATTTTTGCATCTTGACCGCGATTTCGGCGAAAGATACAAAGACCGCCTGTGCAAAACTGTGTATAAATCCCACGTTTGATTGGAAATCGGCGCAAAAGGAATTTAGCCCCTTGAGTTTTTTCACCCGATGTGCTACGATGAACCTGAATAACACGTGAATACACCGGAAAGGTTGATTATATCTATGAAAATGTCATTTCGCTGGTACGGCCCGGACGACCCCGTGACCCTCCAAAATATTCGTCAGATTCCGAACATGCAGGCCATCGTCACCGCTGTATACGACGTGCCCGTCGGTGAAGTTTGGAGCCGCAAGAGCATTGCCGCGCTGAAAAAACAAGTGGAGGATAACGGCCTGCAATTTGAGGTCATTGAAAGTGTGCCGGTGCACGAGGACATCAAACTCGGCAAACCCACGCGCGACCGCTATATCGAAAATTACTGCGAGAACATTCGCCGCCTTGCCGAGGCCGGTATCCGCTGCATCTGCTACAATTTCATGCCGGTGTTTGACTGGACGCGCACGCAGCTTGACCACCGCCTGCCGGACGGCTCTACAAGCCTTGTCTACTATAAAGAGCAGGTGGATGCCGTGGACCCGCTGAAAAGCGACAGCGATCTCACGCTGCCCGGCTGGGACGCAAGCTACACGCGCGAGGAACTCAAGGCCGTCGTGGCGGAATACAACAAAATGACTGAGGAAGACCTTTGGGCAAACCTCACTTATTTTCTTGAGCGCATCATTCCCGTCGCTGCGGAATGTGACGTGAACATGGCCATCCACGAGGACGACCCGTGCTGGAGCATTTTCGGACTGCCACGCATTATCACATGCGAAAAGAATCTCGACCGCTTCCTGAAAATCGTCGATGACCCGCACAACGGCATCACGCTGTGTACCGGCTCGCTCGGATGCAGCGCCGAAAACGATGTGGTGCACATGGCGGCAAAATACGCCGCGATGGGCCGCATCCATTTCGTTCACGCCCGCAACGTCGCCGTGCTGGAAAACGGTTTTGAGGAGCGCGCACACTACTCCGCATGCGGCTCGCTCGATATGTATGCCATTTTGAACGCGCTCTACAAAAACGGTTTCAACGGTTACATCCGCCCGGACCACGGCAGAATGATCTGGGGCGAGACCGGCCGCGCCGGCTATGGCCTTTACGACCGTGCCCTCGGCGCCGCGTACTTAAATGGCCTGTGGGAAGCCATCACAAAGCGCAACTCCAATATGGAGCGATAAATTAAAGCCAACAAAAAACCGATGCAGTCGAAACTCTGCATCGGTTTTTTTAATAGATACCGTAAGCTTCACCTTCTGTTTTACCGCAGCGAACACAGGTCTTGGGGTAGTTGATCGTAGCAGCTTTCCAATCATGCCCAAGCGGCTCGCCTTCCGTCATACCGCAATATACACAGGTTTTCGGCTCGGTGCAGGTGGCTTCCTTCCATTTATGCGCACAGGTGCAGGTCGTAAGAAGAAAGCATACCAACAGCATAGCAAAAATTACTCGTCCCCAGCGTTTAAGCATTGCTTTTCTCTCCTGTCTCTCCTCTTTTCCCAATTTTAGATGAAATATATCTAAAAGTCAATAGATAAAATCCGTCTACATATACTTTGAGTGGATACCACTCAAAGCAGGTGAAAAAGTTGACGGAAAACAGAATACGCGATCTGCGGGAGGACTCTGATTTAACGCAGCAGCAAGTCGCAGATGCAATCGGCATTACACAGCGCAAATACAGTTATATCGAAACAGGCCAGCAGCAGCTTACGGACGACATTCTAATTAAACTCGCAAACTTCTATAACGTGAGCATTGATTATCTCTTGCGGCAGACGGCGAACCCCAAACGAAATCTCTGACGTAAAATTCCCGAAAAGTCGTTTGTTAGGCTTGACAATTATTCAAAAAAAGGGTAACTTTATAGATAAGAACGCCGACAAAAATGCGGCGTTTTGTTTCCGTACGCAAAAACGCAAAAGCACTTTGCGATTATTTGCAAATACACTGACAAAAATACTAAAACAAAGGAGTGGAGAAAATGGACGCTGGCAGTAGTGGCGGTGCGGTTCCTCGAGAACGGATGCAGCCGCCCGCAGAAAAACAGGCGATTTTCTCCGCTTGTTTTTTGCGTAACCTTACATTTGTAAACGGCTGAGTTCAAACCGTATCGTCCGATTGCCGATTTTTGCACGATTGCAGAGAAAGGACGGACGAACTATGTTGGATATATTGGACAAAATTTTAGAGCTGCTGGAGAATAAAGATTTCCCCCAGTTGGGCAATCTTCTGAAAGACATGAACCCGGCAGACGTGGCAGAACTTTTTGAAGACCTGCCGCGTGAAAAGATGGCGCTTGTGTTTCGCCTGCTCCCAAAAGAGCTTGCAGCGGACGCGTTCGCTTATATGAACCCGGACGAACAGACGGTGCTTGTTGAAGCATTCAGTGATAAAGAGCTGCACGACGTCGTGAACGAGCTGTATGTGGACGACGCTGCAGACATGATTGAAGAAATGCCCGCAAACCTCGTCAAGCGCATTCTGCGACACACGGACGCCGAAACGCGCGTACTCATTAACCAGATTTTAAATTACCCCAAAGACAGCGCGGGCTCCATCATGACGATGGAATACGTCGATTTGAAGCGTGGCATGACGGTGGAGGAGGCGTTTGACCGCATCCGTGCCATCGGCGTGGAAAAAGAGACGGTGTACACCTGCTATGTCACGGACAGCCGCCGCAAGCTGAAAGGCATTGTGACCGTGAAAGACCTGCTGCTTGCCCCGAAAAACGAGCTGATCCGCAATATCATGGAAACGAACATTATTTACGTTTCCACCCATACCGATAAAGAAGAAGTGGCCTCCCTGTTCGGCAAGTACGATTTTCTTGCCGTGCCGGTCGTCGATAACGAAGAGCGCCTTGTGGGCATTGTCACCGTTGACGACGCGATCGATGTTATTCAGGATGAGGCAACGGAAGATATCGAAATGATGGCGGCTATCACGCCGACCGATAAGCCGTACATGAAGACGGGCGTTTTTGCCACATGGAAAAAACGTATCCCGTGGCTTTTGCTCCTCATGATCTCCGCTACATTTACGGGCAGCATCATCACCTCGTTTGAAGATGCGCTTTCCGCTTCCATTGTGCTGACGGGTTTTATCCCCATGCTGATGGACACGGGCGGCAACGCGGGCAGTCAGGCTTCGGTCTCCATCATCCGCGGTCTTTCCCTCGGCGAGATCGAATATAAAGACGTTGGGCGTATCCTCTGGAAGGAGGCGCGCGTGGCTTTTTTGTGCGGTGTTTCGCTTGCCGCCGCAAACTTTGTCAAATTGCTGCTCATCGATCGTGTGACCATTCCGGTCGCCATCGTTGTGTGCAGCACGCTTGTTGTAACGGTGCTCGCCGCAAAACTCGTCGGCTGCTCGCTGCCGGTGCTTGCAAAGCGCATCGGTTTTGACCCGGCCGTCATGGCCAGTCCTTTCATCACGACCATTGTAGACGCGCTTTCCTTGCTGATCTACTTCCGCATTGCGTGCGCGGTGCTGCATATCGGTTAACTTTATCCATCAGAGGAGGCTGCTGTTATGAACCAAAAAGATATTGAAACGCTTGCAATCGCGCTGCCGGAAGACATTTTAAAAGCAAAATGGTGCGGCGATTTTGACCGCGCGTTCCACCTGATCGACCTATACCTTGCAAACGAGAAAGTCCCGGCATTTATGAAAACACGCCTTGCACTGGAGCGTGAGGTCTTGAAAGCACTGCCGACGGGCTACACATACAGCGAAGAAGACGCTTTGGCGTTCGTGCAGAAGGAAATTCCGGATTTCACGAAGGCAGAGCTTGACGCATTGCGTGACCGCGGTGCTATCGACTGGATCTACATCAACGGCAAAACGACGTATTCCCGCACGTTCTACGATACGCTTTTGGGCGTTTACCCGGATATCGCCACGCGTGCAGGCAAGCCGCCGAAGGACAAAAGTGATCGTGTGGAATTTCTGCGCCAAAATGTACGCGACATGAAAAAAGACGGTGACGCGCTGTGGAGCATTCAGCTGCGCGCCCAGTTCCGTCTGCATGACGATGTTTTCCGTCCCGGCGAAGAACTGACCGTGCATCTTCCCGTACCGAAGAACGCGATGAACATGCGCGACATTGAGATCCTTGCGACCTCCCACCCCATTTATAAGCTTGCAGATGAAAATGCACCCGCGCGCACGGTCTCGTTCCGCGGCAAATTCGAGAAAAACGAAACCTTCTGGGTCGAATACAAATATCTTTCCTATGTGAAATACAACAACCTCGAATCCGCACAGGTCAGTGCAGAGCAGCCGACGTTCGACACCGAGGAGCTTTACCCGCACATTCGCTTCACGCCGCTCATCCGTGCGCTTTGCAAAGAGCTTTCCGGCGATGAGAAGAACCCGCTTCTGCTCGCACGCAGATTTTACGACTACTGCACGAAGGTCGGTACATATTCGTATGTGCGCGAATACTTCGCGCTGCCGGGCAGCATTCCGGATTATTACGGCGCGGGGCTGCACGGGGACTGCGGCGTGCAGGCGCTGCTGTTCATCACGCTGTGCCGCTGCGCAGGTATTCCTGCCCGTTGGCAGAGCGGCCTGTTCGTCACGCCGGACGACACCGGCTGCCACGACTGGGCGCAGTTCTACATTGCTCCCTACGGCTGGCTGTTTGCAGACCCGTCCTTCGGCGGCAGTGCGCACCGCATGGGCGACAGCGAGCGCAACGACTTCTACTTCGGCAATCTCGACCCGTTCCGCATGGCGGCAAACAGCGAGCTTCAGGCGGATTTTGACCCGCCAAAGACACAGCTGCGCATCGACCCGTTCGACAACCAGCGCGGCGAAGCCGAATACGCAGACGTCGGCATCCGCTGGATGGACAAGGAGTGCGACTGGAAGACCATCGAAATGAAGAAGCTCTCTTAATTTAAAACGTTAAATGCCCGCCGTGCTTTTGCACGCGCGGGTATTTTTGACCGTAAAGGAACAGATCTATGGAAACGAAACTCGATATTCTGCGGCGCTATTTCGGTTACACGTCCTTTCGCCTCGGTCAGGAGGAAATTGTAGATGCACTGCTCACGGGCCGCGATGCGCTGTGCGTCATGCCGACGGGCGCAGGCAAATCCGTGTGCTATCAGGTGCCGGCACTCCTGCTGCCGGGCATCACGCTTGTCATCTCCCCGCTCATTTCGCTGATGAAAGATCAGGTAGAATCGCTGACGCAGGCGGGCGTGCACGCGGCATACCTCAACAGCTCGCTCACCCCGGCACAGTACAGCCGCGCACTACACAATTTATCCGAGGGATTGTATAAGCTCGTCTACGTCGCGCCGGAGCGCCTTTCGACCGAGAACTTCCGCACGGCCGTAGAGAACCTCAATATTTCTCTCATCGCCGTGGATGAAGCGCACTGCGTCTCTCAGTGGGGGCAGGACTTCCGCCCGGACTATTTAAAGATTGCGGAATTTGCCGAAAGTTTGAAAAATCGCCCGACGATCGGCGCATTCACCGCCACGGCAACAAAAGCCGTGCGCAAGGACATTGCGGAGCACCTGCACCTCATTGACCCCGTGCGTATCACGACGGGCTTTGACCGCCCGAACTTATATTTCGGCGTGCAGATGCCGCACAGTAAGGCGCTGGCGCTTTTGAAGCTCATTGAGGAACGCCCGGGCAAATGCGGCATTGTGTACTGCTCCACGCGCCGCACCGTGGAAGAAGTGGACGCGCTTTTAAACGACAAGGGCATCCCTTCCACGCGCTACCACGCCGGTCTGCCGGAGGAAGAACGCAGGCGGAATCAGGACGATTTCGTCTATGACCGCAAGCCCATTATGGTCGCGACGAACGCGTTCGGCATGGGCATCGATAAATCCAACGTGTCGTTCGTCATCCACTACAACATGCCGAAAAACCTCGAGAGCTATTATCAGGAAGCCGGGCGTGCCGGACGCGACGGCAGTCCCGCCGAGTGTATTTTGCTTTACAGCCCGCAGGACGTGCGCACGAACCGCTATTTAATCGAAAACAGCGACCCGAACCCCGACCTCGACTTTGAAACGCAGGAAAAGCTCATCCAGCGCGAATACGACCGTCTGCGAAAAATGACATATTACTGCACGACGGCTGATTGCCTGCGCGCATTCATCTTAAAATACTTCGGCGAGCCCGCCGAGGAATACTGCGGCAATTGCTCCAGCTGCGCGGGCGGCTCCATTTTGGTAGAGGCCACCGTGGAAGCACAGCAGGTGCTCTCCTGCGTGGCGCGCACCGGGCAGCGGCTCGGCATCAGCATGATCTGCGACATTCTGCGCGGCAGCGAAAATGAGCGTGTTTTGCAAATGAATCTGCAAACACAGTCCACCTACGGGCTCATGCGCGAAAAGCCGATTTTTGAAATTAAGCGTATCATCGACGCACTTTTGATGCAGGAATTGCTCATCCAGACCGACGGGCAATATCCGGTTTTAAAGCTGACGCAGAACGCGCGGCCGGTTTTGCTTGGGGAAAAAAGCTTTGAAATGCGTATTCCCGTGCCGCAGGAAAAAGCGAAGAAGCCGGACAAGGCCGCAGGCGATGCCGACCCGGAGCTTTTCGCACGGCTGAAAAAGCTGCGTGCCGCGCTTGCCGCAAAAGCGAGCGTGCCGGCCTACGTCGTTTTCACCGACACCACTTTGCGCGATATGTGCGCCAAAATGCCGACGGACGAACAGGAGCTTTTGCAGGTCTCCGGTGTGGGCGAGCGCAAGGCGCATCGCTACGGCAAGGCCTTTTTGGAAGAGATCAACCGCAAAGCGGAGGAAGAATAAATGGAACAAGCAAAGCACAAATTCAATCTTGTCGACCACATCGAGGTGCGCGGTGCGCGCGTGCACAACCTCAAAAACATTGACATCCATGTGCCGCTGCATAAGATCGTTGGCGTAGCGGGTGTTTCGGGCTCCGGCAAATCGTCGCTTGCGCTCGGTGTTTTGTATGCAGAGGGCTCACGGCGGTATTTGGAGTCGCTTTCCACCTACACGCGCCGCCGTATGACGCAGGCGGCACAGGCGCAGGTGGACGAAGTTCTATATGTCCCGGCCGCACTCGCACTGCACCAGCGCCCCAATGTCCCGGGTATCCGCAGCACATTCGGCACGGGCACGGAGTTACTCAACAGCCTGCGCCTGATGTACTCGCGCCTTGCAAGCCACCGTTGCCCGAACGGGCACTACATTCAGCCGACATTGGCCGTCGCGGCGGGGCCGCGGCGCGGCAGGCCGGCACGTCGGGTCAGCCGTGCGGGTGCCCCGTTTGCGGTGCGGAATTTTTCGCGCCGTCCGCGGAGGAACTCGCGTTCAACAGCCAAGGCGCGTGCCGCAAATGTGACGGCACCGGCATCGTGCGCATTGTGGACGAAAGCACCCTTGTACCGGACGACACCCTCACGATTGACGAAGGCGCCGTGCGCCCGTGGCAGACGCTGATGTGGTCTTTGATGAAGGACATCGCCCGCGACCTCGGCGTGCGCACCGACGTGCCGTTCCGCGAGCTGACGGAAAAAGAAAAGGACATCGTGTTTCATGGCCCTGCCATTAAAAAGCACATGATCTACCAGAATAAAACGAGCGGCGCAGCAGGCGAAATGGATTTCACCTACTTCAACGCCGTGTATACCGTGGAAAACGCACTCTCCAAAGTCAAAGATGAAAACGGCATGAAGCGCGTGGAAAAGTTTCTCAAGGCCGAACCGTGCCCGGACTGCGGCGGCTCACGGCTATCGGAGAAAGCTCGCGCTCCGAAGCTTCGCGGCATTTCTTTAGATGAAGTCTGCCGTATGACGCTCGCCGACCTCACCGATTGGGTCGCGGACGTGCCGGGTTCGCTGCCCGAAGAAATGCGTCCCATGGCGCAGAGCATATGCGATTCGTTTACATTGAATGCCAAGCGCCTTTTGGAGTTAGGGCGCGGCTCCCTGCCGCTCGACCGCGCCGCCTCCACGCTTTCCACAGGCGAGCGCCAGCGCATGCAGCTTGCCCGTGCCGTACGCAACCGCACCACCGGCGTTTTATATGTGCTCGATGAGCCTTCCATCGGCTTGCACCCGGCGAACATCGTCGGCCTCACCGGCGTGATGCACGATCTCATCGACGACGGCAACTCCGTTCTGCTCGTCGACCATGACACGCAGATTTTGAGCGAGGCCGACTGGCTCATTGAAATGGGCCCGGAAGCCGGTGCAAAAGGCGGCCATGTCATCGCGGAGGGCACAACAGATGACATTAAGATAAACGAAAACTCGCAGATTGGCCCGTTTTTGGCGGGAAAGCAGGGCATCTCGCGACAGAAAGCACCCGAAAGCGAGCTTTTCCAAAACGGCGCTATTCACCTTTCCACCGACCGCATCCATACGGTGAAGCCGCTCGAAGTGGATATTCCGAAAGGCCGCCTGACCGTTGTTACGGGCGTTTCCGGCTCCGGCAAAACGACGCTCATTCTGGAAAGCCTTATCCCGGCGCTTTCGGCGCATATTCGTGGTGAAAGGCTACCAGCGCATGTGAAGTCGGTCAGCGCCGAGGGCATTGACCAAGTGAAGCTCATCGATGCTACGCCTATCGGTATCAACGTGCGCTCCACCGTTGCGACATACGCCAATGTGCACGATGAGCTGCGTAAAATTTTCGCCCGCACGCCGGACGCAAAAAAAAGCAAATACAAAGCCGGCGACTTCTCCTACAACACCGGCAAACTGCGCTGCCCCACCTGCGACGGTACCGGCAGTATCAGCCTGGACGTGCAGTTTTTGCCCGATGTGAATATCCCCTGCCCGGACTGCCGCGGCAGCCGTTACGGCAAAGACGCATCGAAGATCCGCTGCGTGACGAAAAGCGGCGA
>OBYM01001230.1_pt1 | contig 11430 bp, 9 predicted proteins | sample 1538191 | NCBI WGS metagenome assembly OBYM01 (sample SAMEA2580165, study PRJEB22360) | human gut metagenome | biome: human gut; feature: human-associated habitat; material: faeces | place: Denmark | collected 2008/2010 | reverse complement strand
AGCTCCGGCACACCAAAAGGCTGACGGCGATCTTCCACTTTTTGCGGCGGGGTTTTGTCTCTGCCGTCATTGCACCGCACCCTCCCGCTGCCGGATCACTGCCGCAATGGTCTCCGCCGCAATATGAGAGCCCAACTCACTGGGGTGGACGCCGTCGGCGGCGTAGAGATTCTGGGTGTCGGACAACTCATAAAACCGTTGGCCCACGTCGGCGATCAAGGCGTCATTTTCCTGTGCCGCCCTGTGGTAGGCCTCGGACAGCCTTTGGGCCATTTCGTCGTAGTCCCAGCCCTTGTCCGTCAGCTTGGCTCCGCCCCTCTGATAGGCCCAGGTAGCAAACAAAATGGGGACCGTCCCGTTTGCCCGGATCTGCCGGCAGAGCTGCTCCGCGCTGGAAAAGAAACTCTTGGGGGCGGTGATGGGGCCGTGGCTCATCTCCTGGAGCACCACATAGTCCCACTTCTCCTTTTGGAACGCCGCCTGGGTCTGACTGCCCAGCTTGGTGCTGGGGTTCAGCTGTTCCGACAGCCGTGCCCCGCCCCGGGTGTGGTGGACCACCTCCGCCCCGGTCAGGTCGGCCAGCATCTGGGGCATATGATTGGTGAAGGTAAAGCTGTTGCCCAGCATGAGGATCCGCATGGCACTGCTCCTTACTCGTTTTTTTCACTGTTTTCCACTGCCATTATACACGGCTCCGCTGAGAGGAACAAGGCCGGGAAGCGCGATGGGCCTATCAGATTTTGCAACGCAAGATTCAAAGATAAAGCGTAGCCGCGTAGGGCGGCTACGAATGGGTGGTCATAACCCCATATTTCAAAAATTGTGCAGTTTACCTTTGCCATTTTCCAGAACAAATCGTGGCGGAGATGGACAAGGAACTATGTCTACAACGAAAATTCAAAACAAATCTGAAAAAGCGCTTTAACCACATTTAACGTCTTGTTTGGACAGAATACCAAATAAATTGTTGCTCAAAAAGTTATAAAAACCGCCTCAAAGCTAATATTTTGAGGCGGTTTTTGGTCCGAGTGGGGAGACTCGAACTCCCGGCATCTTGCGCCGAAAAAATGCGTGCTGATTCAGGGCTGTCCGGAGATCCAGAAAAAGCTGGAGGACAAGGGAATTGAAGTGCTGAGGGACAGGAAATCTCCTATAAGGGAACTGGCGGGCCGACCTGCCTGACTTGTCCTGTGTGCAGAAAGTAGAGCGCGGTGAGCGTATGAAAAACCATGACATTGACTTTGATCAGCTGGGCGTGCGCATCCAAGAACTGCTCTATCGCTATGTAGCGGTTCCAAGTATAACTAATACACAGGCGGAGCGCGGCGTGGAGGATTTTTTCCGGGCGTACATCCAGGAGATTCCCTACTTTGCCCAGCATCCGGATCACTGGGGGCTGTATCCCATCCAGGGGGACGGCCTGGGGCGCAGCGTATGCTGGGCTATGGTCCGGGGGAGCGGAGACAAAACCATCGTGCTGGTCCACCATTACGACGTGGTGGACATTGAGGATTACAAGACATTGAAGTCCTGGGCCTATGCGCCGGAACCACTACGGGAGGCGCTGATGCAGCATAAGGATATGCTGCCGGAGGAGGCCCGGCAAGATCTGGAGTCGGGAAAGTTCCTGTTCTGCCGGGGCGGTTGCGATATGGAGGGCGGAGGGTCCATTCAGTACGCACTGCTGGAGGCATACAGCCGCCTGCCGGATTTCCAGGGCAATGTCATTGTGCTCGGGGTTCCCGATGAAGAAAATCTGTCGGCCGGTATGCGGGGAGCGGATCGTCTGCTGGCAGAGTTGCAGGACCGGTATGGCCTGCGCTACCTGATGATGATCAATTCCGAGCCCCACCAGCGGAAGGATTTTTCCCGGGGCGTGTTTTCAGGAGGAACCGTGGGTAAGATGATGCCGTTTATATATGTGCGCGGCTTCCTTTCCCACGCCGGCAAGGTGTTTGAAGGGCTCAACCCGGCCTCTGTCCTGGCAGAAATTGTGACCCGGACAGAAGTTAATATGGAGTTTTCGGACACGGTCCAGGGGGAAGCGGCGCCGCCTCCCATGTGGCTGTATATGAAGGACAGCAAAGACCGCTATGATGTTTCCATGCCGCTGACGGCGCAGGAATGTTTCAGTGTTCTGACGCTAAAACAGACACCCGGGGAGCTGATGGAGCGTGTTAAGAGGATCTGTGAAGAGAGCTTTGCGGCGGTGATTGACCGGCTGAATGCAAGCTATGCTGAATTCCGGAAACGAACCGGGCGGCCTGTGGAACGGCTGCCCTGGAAGGAAAAGGTGGTGACGTTCGGCGAGCTGTACCAGGAGGCCTGTGCCAGCGGCGGAGAAGCGTTTGCCGCTGCGTTTGCCGCGGAACAGAAGCAGCTGCGACAAGAACTGGAACAGGGCAGGATCTATATGATCGAGGCAAATTTCCGCCTGATCGACCGGATTTATGACTATATTGAGGACATATCACCCCGCATTGTGTATGGTCTGATGCCGCCCTATTATCCCAATGTATTAAATTGTTATTTTGCGGATATGGCTCCGGAAGCGCAGGATATGAGCGGGAAACTCAATTGCTATACCAAAGAGCGCTATGGTCAGGAGTACGACCGGGAATATTTCTACACCGGAATCTGTGATTTGAGCTATATCAACATTGAAGATCCGGAGGAGCAGCGGAAACGGATTTCCCAGAGTATGCCTCTGTTCGGATGGTATTATGACATTCCCTTTGAAGAGATCAAGAAGATTTCCATGGCAGGCATCAACATCGGCCCCTGGGGAAAAGATTTTCATAAGCTGACCGAGCGTGTTCTGATGGAGAACCTGTATGACAGAACGCCCCATATTTTAGACCATGCAATCACGATACTGCTGGGGTGAGACAGGAAACGTTTCGAAAATACCAACCTTCTTTCTGGCGGGAGCCGGAGGTTTTGATCAGGGGGGGCCTCTGGCTCCCACCGTTTCTGTATTTGTACCTCAGTTGCTGGCAGAGGGCGCCCGGTTTAGAAAAACGGCACCCCGTCGGACCAACCGGTGAGGCTGGACCAACGGGGTGCCGTTGTGTGTTGTTGTTTTTGTCCAATCATGCCATCGTGCAAAGTACCGGGGGAAAGGTAGCAGAGCTGCCCACTGGGTTACTCTGCCTTGCGCTTGCGGATTTCTTCGATCATGGCAGGCAGAACCTTCATCACGTCGCCTACGATGCCCACATCGGCCACATCAAAGATGGGGGCGTCCTCGTCCTTGTTGATGGCCACCACATAGCCGGAACCGGTCATGCCGGACACGTGCTGGATGGCGCCGGACACGCCGCAGGCGATGTACAGGGCGGGGGAGACAATCTTGCCGGACTGGCCTACCTGGTGGGCACGGGACACCCAGCCCTCCTCGATGGCAGGACGGGTGGCGCCCACCACGCCGCCCAGCAGCTGGGCCAGCTCCTCCACCAGGGCGAAGTTCTCCTGGCTGCCCATACCACGGCCGCCGGTGACGATGACCTTGGCCTCCTCCAGGTTCACGGACTCGGAGATCTCCTTCACCGCTTCCACTACCTTGGTCTTGATGGCATCGGCGGGCACCTCCACCGCCTCAGCGGTGACAGGGGCGGCTTCGCCGGCCTCAGGCTTGGAGAAGGCGCCGGAGCGGACGGTGGCCACTACAGGCAGGGTGTCCACCACCACGTCGTTGAGCACCGTGCCACCGTAGAGGGGAACGGTCCATACGGGGGTGCCGTTGTCGATCTTCAGCGCGGTGGCGTCCTGCACACTGCCCAGGCCCTTCCGGGCGTCCAGCCGGGCGGTGAGCTCCCGGCCCAGGGGGGTGTTGCCGGCCAGCACCGCGGCGGGCGCATACTTGTTGACCATGGCCTCCAGCGCGCAGACCATGGCGTCGCTGCAGCCGTCGCTGAAGGCAGCACCCTCTACCGAGAGTACGCCGTCACACAGCGGAGCAGCCTTTTCTGCGGCGGCGGCATTGTCCGTGCCCACCGCCAAAGCCAGCACCTTACCGCCGGTGAGACCGGCCAGGGTGCGGGCGGGAGTCAGAGCCTCCAGGCTCACATTTACCACTTTGCCTTCCTTTTGCTCCAGGAAGACCAGAATATCTTTGCAATTGCCCCAATCCATGTCTGTCTCTCCTTTACAGCAGCTTGGCGGCGGCCATCATATCCACAGCCTTGATGGCGGATTCCGCAGCAGTTTCCTCGTTGATTTTCACACCGGCCTGGCGCTTGGCGGGCTCAAAGACCTTGACCACGTGGGCGGTGGGCTTGCCGGGCTCCACAGAGTCCAGATCGGCGGCGGAGAGCACGGGGATGGCCATCTTCCGGGCGGCCATCTTGCTCTTGATGGTGGGGTAACGGGGGTCATAGGCGGGCTTGTTCACCGTGACCACGCAGGGGAGCGCGGACTCTACCTTGCGGTAGCCCTCCTCAGTCTCCTGCTTGGCGCAGATGCCGGCGTCCGTCTGCTCGATGTCCACCAGGTCCACAATCACGCCGGTGCCCATGGCCTCAGCCAGCTGGGGCCCCAGCTGACCGCTGGCCCGGTCGGTGGCCTCGCGGCCGCAGAAAATCAGGTCAAAGGGCTTGCCGGCGTCCGCCTCCAGCTTCCGGATGGCGGCGGCCAGGATCTTGCTGCGGCCCAGGGTGTCCGCGCCCTCAAAAGTGGGGTCGCTGATGACATAGCCCTGGTTGGCGCCCACGGCCAGGCAGGTCTTCACCGCGTCCCGGGCTTTCTCTGGGCCCACGGTGATGGCGGTGATGTTGCCACCCACGGCTTCTTTGAGGCGGGTGGCCATCTCCAGCGCATAGGTATCAAAGGCGTTGACCACTGGGGTAACGCCGTCCAGATTCACTTCCTCGGTGCCGGGCTTCAGATGGATTTCCACCGAGTCATCGGGCACCTGCTTCAGGCAAACCAGAATCTCCATATCACTCGAGCTCCTTCAATTAGAATTTTCCAATGGTGTTGTTGGCAACCACAATGCGCTGCACCTCGTTGGTGCCCTCAAAGATCTGGAAGATCTTAGCGTCGCGGAGCAGCTTTTCCACCGGGTACTCCCGGCTGTAACCGTAACCGCCGAACATCTGGATGGCCTCGGATGCCACCTCCATGGCGATGTCGGAAGCATAGCACTTAGCGATGGCGGACTCCTTGGAGCAGGGCAGGCCCTGATCCATCAGAGTCAGGGTGTGGGCCACCATCTGACGGGCGGTCTCAATCTTGATGGCCATGTCAGCCACCTTGAACTGGAGGGCCTGGTTCTTCAGAATGGGCTTGCCGAACTGGACACGCTCCTTGCCATAGGCAATGGCCTCTTCCATGGCCCGCTGGGCGATGCCGGTGGCGATGCAGCCCATCCAGGCACGGGCCTGGTCCAGAGTCTTCATGGCGATGGTGAAGCCCTGCCCCTCAGCGCCCAGCAGATCGGAGGCAGGGATACGGCAGTCGTCCAGCACCACGTCGCAGGTGTTGGAGGTGCGGATACCCATCTTGTCCTCCTCGTGGCCGGTGGAGAGACCGGGGGTGCCGGCCTCGATGAAGAACATGGACATGCCCTTCACGCCGGCGGACTTGTCGGTCATGGCGGTGACGCAGTAGAAGGAGGCCACGCCGCCGTTGGTGATGAAGCACTTGCGGGCGTTGAGGATGGAGCTGTCCCCGTCCTTCACGGCGGTGGTCTTGCCGGCGCTGGCGTCGGAGCCGGCACCGGGCTCGGTGAGGCAGAAGGCACCGAAGCCGCCGTCCATGATGAGCTGGCAGGCGTGCTTCTTCTGGGCCTCGTTGCCGGCGATGAGCACCGGCTTCATGCCCAGGCCGCTGGCGGAGATGGTGGTAGCAAAGCCGGCGTCGGCCTTGGCCATCTCCTCAAACAGGGCGGCCACATCCACCCGGCTCAGACCGGGGCCGCCGTACTCCTCGGGGACCTCCAGTGTCTGCAGCTGCATCTCGATAGCCTGGTCGTAGATCTCCTTGGGCCACTCGCCGCTGCGGTCAAACTCCTTGCAGGGCTCCTTGACCTCGTTTTCACAAAAATCCTTCACATCGCCCAGCAGATCCTGGGCAGCCTCTGAAATCAAATAGGACATGAGTTTTTCCTCCGCTCGATTTTCTGTCTTTTCCAGTATGTTTACAGGGTGTAGCAGACCTTGCCGGGATTCAGGATCATGTTGGGGTCAAAGGTGTGCTTGATGCCCTCCATCAGGCGCATGTTCACCGGGCCCACCATCTCGGCCAGATACTCCATCTTGCCCCGGCCGATGCCGTGCTCGCCGGAGATGAGGCCGCCCAGCTCAGTGGCCTTGCCGTAGGCCCGCTTCATGAAGGCGGCCACCTGGCGCTTGAACTCCTCCGGGTCCATGTCGTTGGAGCAGTTGTAGATGTGCAGGTTGCCGTCGCCGGCGTGGCCGAAGCTCTTGACCTCGAAGTCGTAGTCCTTGGCGATCTCGTTGATGAAGTTCACATAGTGGGCGATCTCGTTGACGGGCACCACCACGTCGCTCTCGTCCAGCAGCTTGGTGTTGGCCTCAATGGCCTCCAGGAAGGTGGAACGGGCGGCCCAGGCGTCCTTCTTCAGCTGGGGAGTGTCGGCTACCAGGATGTCCAGAGCGCCGGCCTCCAGCAGGACCTCGGAGGCCTGCTCGATCATCTCGTCCAGCTGCTCCTCGCTGTCCCCGTCGAAGGTGATGAGCAGGTAGGCGTTCACGTCGCTGCCCTCAAAGGTCTGGGGGAAGGTGCTCTTGCCCAGGTAGGACTCGCTGAGGCGGACGATCTCCCGCTCCATGAACTCCAGGGCCTGGGGGTGCAGGTTGGCCCGCATCATTTTGGGCACGGTGGCGATGCAGTCCTCCAGGTTCTCATAGAGGGCCACCAGGCTGATGACAGCCTTGGGGGCGGGAATCAGCTTCAGAGTCAGCTCGGTGATGATGCCCAGAGTGCCCTCAGAGCCGATCATCAGATTGAGCAGGGAGTAGCCGGAGCTGGTCTTGGATACGCTGGCGCCCATGTTTACGATCTCACCGGTGGGCAGGACCACGGTCATGGCCCGCACATAGTCCCGGGTGGTGCCGTACTTGACCGCCCGCATACCGCCGGCGTTGGTGGACACGTTGCCGCCCAGGGTGGCGAACTTCTCGCCGGGATCGGGGGGATAGAGGAAGCCCTTCTTGGCTGCGTCCTCGGCCAGATCGTTGAGGAGCACGCCGGCCTGGACCCGGACCACCATGTTGTCGGTGTCGTAGGAGAGAATCTTGTTCATCTTGGCGATGGACAGCACCACACCGCCGCAGACCGGGACAGCGCCGCCGGTCAGGCCGGTGCCGGCGCCCCGGGGGGTGACCGGTACATGGTGCTCGTTGCACAGCTTCATCACTGCGGCCACCTCTTCGGTGGAGACAGCCTCCACCACCACCTCGGGCATGGCCTTGCCGTAGATGGGCATCTCGTCGTGGGAGAAGTCGTCGTTGATGTCCCCGTCCACGCTGACCCGGCCGGGCACCGCAGCCTGCAACGCCTGGATCAGTTCGGGGGTCACTTTTTCATACTGACTCATAGCGGATTCCTCTTTTCTTTCCTTCTCATTAAGTAATTTATTCTGCTTTCTTTACAATCACCGACACGCCGTCGGGGATTACCGTGATGGGGCTGTCCGCCCAGCCCAGCAGCCGGTCGGCCAGGTCGATGGCCGCCGAAAGATCGGGGGCCCAGTGCATGTGCATGGCCTCCACCATCTCCCGGGGGGCCTGGGTGACCATGATCACCGGGTGCTTTAAGAGAATACGGCAGAGAATCTGAGCTTCCCACTGGTCGGGAATGGTGCGGTCGCTGGGGGTGGCCAGGAAGGAGGCCATGATTTTTTCCTCGTCGGGTTCCTGAGCGAAGGTGTCGTAGAACGACTGGCCGCCGTGTCCGTCGCTGCAGGCGGAGACCATAATGATCACACCCCCGGGGGCGCAGGTGGCCTCGGCAGCGGTCATTCCCTTCACCGATTGGTAGATGTTCTGGTCCAGGGGATAGCCGCCGTTGGTGGAGATGACAATGGGGGCGGGGACAGCTGAGACACCGGAGAGCTGTTCTACAAAAGCGCAGCCAGCCCGGTGGGCCTCATTGAAGTGGCCGGCGAAAGCGGCAATCACTTCTTTTTTCTCGTCAATGACTACATTGCAGATGAAAGCCAGCTTAGCCTGCTGGGCGGCGTAGATCATATCCCGGTGAATGGGGTTGCCGTCCAGGATGCCGGTGCGGGCAAAGAGGCTGTCAATGAAAGCGGAGCAGTGGTTGGCCAGTACGGTGGTCCGGCTGGCGACTCCGGGGAGCACACTCTTGCGCCCGCCGGAGAAACCGGCAAAGAAGTGGGGCTCAATGAAGCCCTCAGCCACCAGCAGGTCCGCCTGGGCGGCCAGCTTGTTGATGAGCAGCTTGCCGCCGGAGGGCAGGGTGCCCAGAGATACCATGTCCTCATCCTTGCCGCTGAGATGGACGGCAAAGTGCAGGCCGGACCGGAGGAAAAGCTCCTCGCCGTATTTGTCCAGCATCTCTTCCCGGGTGGTGGGGCGGTGGAAGCCGGTGGCCACCAGCACGGTGATCTTTGCAGAAGGGGAACCGGCCCGGATCTCATCTACCAACTGGGGCAAAATAACCTTGCTGGGGACCGGGCGGGTGTGATCGCTGCTGATAATGACAACCTGATGCTTGCCTTTGGCCAATTCCCGGAGCGGGGGCGTGCCGATGGGGTTCTCCAGAGCCTGCCGCACCAGCTGATCCTGGTCGGCCTGAGGCCGATAGCTCTGTGCGCCGGAGCGGAGAACCGCCGCCAGGCGCTGGTCCGGGATCTGAGCCTCAACCCGGCCCCGTCCGTAAGGAAGGGAAATCGTCTGCATAGATGATAACCTCCTGTTTCAGTGGTTGACCTATTCCTTAAATTGGTTCTACCATATAAAATAAAAAGCGCGCAACAATACAAGGAATTTTTAGAACATTTATATATTATTCCTGAGACTTCTAGATGTCAAGGCGATAATTGGACAATATTACGAAAAAGTTTGCAATTATCGGCTTTTTTAAAAACATGTTGGTCCTACCAGTTAGAATGAGTTGGTCGCACCTTTACAGTGGCCTTCTCCTTGTGCTATACTATTTACATGTACATCATGCCAAGGAGGAAGATTTCCATGGCGGAACAGCCCAAATCCTATGAAAAAGTGCTCACCTATCTGGAGGATTCCTTGCGCCGCGGACAGCTGTCCCTGGGGGATCCCTTGCCTCCGGAGCGGGAGCTGGCCGAGCAGTTGGGCATCAGCCGCAACTCGGTGCGGGAGGCAGTTCGGCTGCTGGAGCATATGGGATTTATCGTCAGCAACCAAGGGGCCGGCAATTTTATCTGCTGCAACATCCAGCGCAATCTGCAGGACTCCTTTGACCTGCTGATGCTCCTGCAGCAGATCGACTACCGGAGGCTGGGGGAGCTGCGGGCGGGCCTGGAGCTGCAGGCCGCCCTGTTGGCCCTGGGGCGCATCACCGACGAGCAGGTCCGGGAGCTGTCCGGAATGGTGGAGGAGATGGCGTCCTGTTCCTCCAAGCGGGCCGCCCAACTGGATAAGCAGCTCCATGATACCATTGCCGCCATCTCAGGCAACGAGCTGATTATCCAGATTCACCGGGCCCTCTCCACCACTATCGACCGCTTCATCACCGATATGCGCCGGCATATCCTGCGCAACTTCCAGACCGGCAACCAGCTGCAGTACGCCCACGAACAGATTGTGGACGCTCTGGCCCGCCGGGATAAGGCCCAGCTGATTCTGGCCATCAACCACCACTTCAATGTGATCAGCGCCAATATGGAACAGAACCTGTGACAAGATGTTTATCATGCAGAAAAAGACGCTCCCTGCCCTTTCCTCCGCCCGGTAGTAGTCGGACACATACCAGAAAAAGCCGCCCGCCAGCAGAACCAGAACCGCCAGCAAAATGCCGCCGGCTAACTTCCACTTTTTGCGGCGGAGTTTCATCTCTGCCGTCATTGCTCCCCCTCCTCCCGATGCCGGATCACTGCCGCAATGGTCTCCGCCGCGATGTGAGAGCCCAGCTCACTGGGGTGGACGCCGTCGGCGGCATAAAGTGCCTGGGGATCGGACCACTTGTAAAACCGCCGGCCTACGTCGGCGATCAGGGCGTTATTTTCCCGTGCCGCTTTGTGGTAGGCCTCAGACAGCTTTTGGGCCATCTCGTCGTAGTCCCAGCCCTTGTCCGTCAGCTTGGCCCCGCCCTTCTGGTAGGTCCAGGTGGCGAACAAAATGGGGACTGCCCCGTTTGCCCGAATCTGCCGGCAAAGCTGCTCCACGCTGGAAAAGAAGCTCTTGGGGGCGGTGATGGGGCCGTGGCTCATCTCCTGGAGCACCACATAGTCCCACTTCTCGTCCTGAAGGGCTGCTTGGGTCCGTCCGCCCAAGTTGGTGTTGGGGTTCAGCTGTTCCGACAGCCGCGCCCCGCCCCGGGTGTGGTGGACCACCTCCGCCCCGGTCAGGTTGGCCAGCATCTGGGGCATATTATTGGTAAAGATAAAACTGTTGCCCAGCATGAGAATGCGCATGGCACTGCTCCTTACTCGTTTATTTCACTGCTTCCAACTGCCATTATACACGGCCCCGCCGAGAGGAACAAGGCCAGGAAGCGCGATGGGCCTATCAGATTTTGCGACGCAAGATACAAAGATAAAAAGATAAGGCTACGGCCGCGTGAACTGATCGTGAATGGGTGGTCATGACCACATGTTTCAAAAATTGTGCAGTTTGCTTTTGCCTCCTATTACAATAAATTTGGACAGGAAAGCCGGGCAGCCAGTCCGGCTTTCTTTCCATCTCGTGCCTAAGCTACAATAAGAGGAGCAACTGGCTGACCCTTGCCTCCTTGGGCTTTTATGTCCGTTGGAAAGACTGTTAGCCATCCTCTTGTTGCAGCGTTCGATTTGAGCAGGTTGAGCCACCGGATACCGGAGAGTTCGTGTCACCCAATAGATTGAATCGGCAGCGAGAAAAGATGGATTTCCGGTTGCAGATTCTTTGTGTTGGAGGAATGTGAATGAACTGCGTTGGCATCGATGTTTCCAAAGGTAAGAGCATGATTGCAGTCATGCGGCCCTTCGGAGAGGTAGTGGTTTCACCCTTTGAAGTGCGCCACACCGCCAGCGAACTGAGCGAGCTGGCAAGGCTGCTCAAAAACCTGGACGGTGAGACCCGTGTGGTGATGGAATCCACGGGCAATTACCATGCGCCGGTGGCCTGGCTGCTCCACGGCGCGGGGTTTTATGTCTCCGTAGTCAATGCAATGCTGGTGCACGACTACGGGAACAACAGTTTAAGACGGGGCAAGACCGACAAGAAGGATGCCGTGAAGCTGGCCAACTACGGCCTTGACCACTGG
>OBYM01001229.1_pt1 | contig 11443 bp, 16 predicted proteins | sample 1538191 | NCBI WGS metagenome assembly OBYM01 (sample SAMEA2580165, study PRJEB22360) | human gut metagenome | biome: human gut; feature: human-associated habitat; material: faeces | place: Denmark | collected 2008/2010 | reverse complement strand
AAATATAATAAATAGTATAATTTTAGTAAATATCATATTTAGAGCAAGGAGGGACAGTATGTCTGTAGTAGCAATTGCAAATCAAAAGGGTGGTGTTGCTAAGACTAAGGCATTTTGAGGGGGGATATGAGAACGATTTAAAAAAGGGGGTTTGTTAAGTAGTTGATTTTGTTGTTGACAAACGCAACAAAAAGTTGTATCTTTATGGTAGAAATTTGTTGGGTTTTGAGTGCTCGACAATATATAAATTTAGTTGTAAAAAGGAGCGTGTTATTTCATGAGAAAAGGCGTAAAAAGAATTAGTGCGTTATTGGTTTCACTTTGTTTATTTATGACTATGTTCACAGAAGTTTCCGCTTATTCAACTAAACATATCAATCAAAGTAGCACAATCAGATATTTACAAGAGATTGATTTTTCTGCTTGTTATGAATCTGAGACGCTGGGCGAAGACATAAAGAATGATTTGAAAAAAATTGAGGATTATATTTCCAAGCATGAAGATTATACTCTTGATGATTTGGACAAAGTTGTTGGAAAAATTGAGGAGGATAATAAAACATTAAATATAGCCCCAGCTTCTATTGACTATACAAAATATTTACCAGTAAATAAGGATCAACTTAACTCGAAAGAGAAAGAAATATTTAATCAGCATCCGACATGGGGAGTATTTGTTTTGTTGAATGCTGACTATGCAAATACATGGGAAAAAAATTTTTTTGGCTCAAATACTTGGGGAACAAATGGAGATGCTTATAGACATTCTGTCTGGAACGCTTTAGGTGCTCAGACTACAAGTAGTTCATATATGGCTTCGTTTGCTACAGCGCATGAAACTGGTTCTCCAGATTATAATCCTAATAGTATTGATACAAAAATGGACTTGCAAAATAATGCGAAAGGGCGAGAACTTCTTAAATCAATAAGTTTACCAAGTCGTCCACCTAACGCAATGACTATTCCTTATATTATTCGAAATGAAATTGCTAATGCAGTTAAAGATGGAAAAATGGTTCGTTTTATAGCTAATGGTAAGAAGTATAATTATTTAATGAAAACCAATTCTTCCTCAAAAAACTAATTATGAAAAAACAAACCTTATTGTTAATTATTTTCATTATATGTATGTTTAGTAGTTGTGGATTAAAAGAAGAAATTGAGCCAGACAATACAATTAATGAAAAAATTGATAGTTATTTAATAGAGAACGAAAACTTGGTGTTAGATGAGATACTTGATTCATGGGAATATGTTCTTATTGATACGACTTATCATATTTCTACAGCATTCGAAGAATTGAATATCTTAAACCGCAATAGCATACAGAATATTCCATATCAAGATGAAATCCTTGTGTTGGCTTTTATCAGCGACCAAAAAGTATATGCATATACTTTTATAAATGACGAGAATGAACGTTCTATATTGGATAAGTATATCTATCAATTGACTAAAGAGACATATCCTAAAGGCACAATTTTTAAAAAAACATATTCAGAAGTAAAAAGGAATTAAGGAAACTTATAGTTTCCTTGGAATTCCAATGGATGGTATACATCGAAATATTCCGAGATATCTCCGATTTGTCTAGGGGCACGTGAAAGTAAAGAGTGAGAAAACCCGGTCTTTGATAAGACCGAGTTTTCTTGTTATAATATTTAAACTATTTAATACAATTATAATATTTGTAACAAGCATTATAATTGTGTTAAATAGTAATGTTAATCAATAGTTCTATATGGCGATGCTATAAATTATTATTTGAAGATTTTTCTTTGATAGAACATTTATCACAATTATAACAAATATAATAAATAGTATAATTGTGATAAAGATTATATTTAGAGCAAGGAGGGACAGCATGTCTGTAGTAGCAATTGCAAATCAAAAGGGTGGTGTTGCTAAGACTACCACAACACATAACTTGGGGGTAGCGCTGGCACACGCAGGTAAAAAGGTTTTGATGATTGATTTGGATAGTCAGGCCAGTTTGACCATCAGTACAGGATTAGAACCTTTAGAGATTCAAGGAAGTATTGTGGATGTGCTTCGTAAGGACGCTATGCCAATCGATTCGTGTATCCATAAGATTACAGAGAATCTACATATCATTACTTCAATTATTGACTTGGCTCCGATGGAGATGGAGTTACTTTCTAGGGCCAGCAGAGAAAAAATTTTAGACCGAGCATTGAAAGCCATTCGAGAAAGATACGATTTTATTTTAATTGATTGCCCTCCGCAGCTTTCTATTTTGACAATTAACGCTCTCTCCTGTGCTGATGGGGTGATAATTCCTGTAAAAACAGATTACCTGGCATATCGTGGCCTTACACAGCTGCAGGACAGTATCCAAGAGGTTCAGGAACTTATCAATCCTGGATTAAAAGTATTGGGGGTAATAGCTACACTATACGATGCCAGGGTGACGGATGATAAAGAAATCCTGGATCTTTTGAGAAGGGAATATAGTCTATTGGGGATTATCAAAAGACTTGCAGTAGCTAAGAAGGGAATCTATGATGGACGAGCTGCCGTAGATCAGGCACCTAACAGCGAGATTGCAAAGGAGTATATAGCCATTGCTAATGGTTTAATTGAAGGTCAGAAAGGAGAAAAAGCAAATGAGTAAATTGCAGGAAAGAGAAAGCCGAAGAAAATCGATTGTAGCGGATATGGTTAGTGAACCTTCAACGCCGGTCCCGGGTGGAAGAGGAAGACCCAAAGAAAACCGAGAGAAAAAAAAGAATGTTACCTTTTCTGTATTACCTAGTCTTTATGAAGATATCAAAAAAATAGCATATGTACAGAGAAGGAGTTTTAGCGAGGTTGTTTCTGAACTATTGGAACAGTATCGACAAGCCCATAAGGACATAATTTCTGAGTACGAAAGCGTAAAAAAGTAAATCAAAAAATTTTTTGTTTATCGTAATTCATAATAGAAGAGTTTCCAGACGTAGAATTATCGCCTAAACAGAATTGGACTAGTTAATGTAGTTGGATCCTTTGCTTAAATATTTTTGAGAATATAGTCCAATTCATGGGAATCAATCTTTTAAATAAAGGGCTTAATCAATATTATTTTAATCAATAAAATAAGAAAGAGCAAGGGGATGTAATATACATCCCCTTGCTCTTTTAAGAAAGTTGATCTTTTAGCCATTCATATTCACAATGATTATCGTTGTTTTGATTAGAGAACTTTTGTACTCCGACATCTTCAAGTGTTCGAGAATACATTCCATCTTCTCCTTGAAGATATCGTCCATATTGTTCGTTAAGAGGTGAATAAGTTTCTTCCATCCAAGAGTCTTCCTCAACTGCTGGATTTCGAATTAAACAATAAACATAGAGGTCACCAACTTGAGGTGTGGGATCAGGTGAAAAACTTTTTTTAATAATAGATGTGTCCCAATCCTCTTTTGGTATATTTTCAAAACGATAAGCGTCGTCAAAAGCCGATATCTCATCAGCCAAGGTCATATATCCTCCTAAATGTAGAATAGAAATTTTATCCCCTACGTGTAAATTACCTGCAATAGAATCAGTAATCTTTAAATCTATAACTGTATAAGGTATGCCATAGCTAGAAACGATATATTGGACTTTTTCTACTTGTCCTTGAACAATTTCTTCGGCCTTTGCTTTTAGTTCAGTTGTTGTTTCAATTTTCTCAGCAAACGAAGGCGAACCAGTGGCTTCTGCAAAAACAGGATTGTCAATTAATTTTGTGTCAATCAGATTTACATTGGAAAAATCAGCTCTTAAATCTTTCCCAGTTGTTATTTGTGTTTTTGGAGTTTCGGAGGTTGGAGATTCAGTAATTTTAGATTGATTTATGTGTGTAGAACAACCACTAAGAAAAAATATAAACGACAATATTATAATTCCACTTTTCATGAAATGTTTCATTTTCATTGGCCATCCTTTCTATTCTTAAAAGTTATCCATAAATGTGGTTGATATTCTGGCAATCTATTTTTGCAGGAGTTTTTTGTTTGCGATTATCATAGTTATACATTATTGAATCAGTAGGATGCGATGGTTGATGACTTAAACCCATAGCATGACCAAATTCGTGAGCTACTAAACCACTTTTTACAGTTGTAGTATAAATGTTAGGGTTTTGAGTGTTGATCTTATCAATATAAATTTTGTTCCAACCCCAATTTTTAGAAGATGGATCCGTTACCTTGTCATCAAATACCCAGAACTCAGTTAATCCTGTCTTAGTTCCACCTAAAACTGTTCCATATAAATCAAAAGAAGAATCCTTTTTTACGGAAGTTTTACGAATAGAAATGGAAGTGGTTACCCCAGGTGATGAAGTAGTATTAACCCATTTATTTACAGCGTCTGAAATAGCAGTATTAAAAGAGGATGGTACAGAAGAGTCTACCCAATAATAACGACGAAAGCTTCCGTACTCACCAACTCCACCAGTAAGCTTATGATCATTAAATGTTCTTTTTCCATGGGAACAAGTTTCTGAAACTGCAAAAACAGATGTCCCACTTATACCAATTACTGAAGCAAGTGCTAACGAAATAAGTTTACGTATTACTTTGTTCATAAAAATTACTCTCCTTTCGCAATTTTTAATTTTATGTTCCAATTTTTTATCCATAAAAATTATAACATGATTAGAAATTAAAATCAACCTACGAAACAACAACTGTACAAGACGCACAAAATTGTTTTTGTACGATAGCATTTTTACTAACGCATATAACGGTTTACCCGTTTATTTATGAACGGGTAAACCGTTATAACAGTTATATTCGGTTTATGTAGTTGACTTAATACGAAATCTATGGTATCATTTCAATAGAGTTTTTTCCCATTTTTAGAAGTCAATACAGGTTTGATACACCTGTATGATGTGCGGACTTGCCATAGTAACCTTTGTGAATTGGAAAGCACATCATTGACCGGACATGAGTAATCCTTTTGAAAGTGTCTGTAAGAAAACGTATCGTGAATGTAGCCGGACATACTGATAAATTGCCGGAGAGCTGATTCCTCTAAAAAGAATCCGACAGATCTTCCACTGCTCGTAGAAAGGGAATAAAGGGAGCTGCACACATAAGCAGTAAAAAAGTGTTTGAGGAGCAATCCTAACAGTCACACATAAGACTATAAAAAGTGTATTTGCCAAGTGTCGAGTTCTGATGGGCTGGCACGAGGCGGCTTAGCTTCAACGGAAATTGAATAGGAATGGAGGGCGGAATTGCTTGGGAAGAAGGAATAAAGCATATTCAAAAGATCTGCATCAACAGGCTTATGACCGCCTAACGGCGATGCAATCTTTTGGGGAAAGCAAAAGAGATGCTAAAGAAAACGGAACAGACAGGGAAAAAATATTTTCCTTTAATACTTATAAAGCCTACTGGAAACACACAAAATACTTCATCCAGTATATCAAGGAGAATCATCCGGATTGCACAACGCTCAAAAGTGCTCGAAAATACGTGAATGAGTGGTTGCAAACCAGGGCGGATCAAGGCCTTTCTGCCTGGACAGTGCAACTTGAGGCAAAAGCCATGGGGAAACTATATGGCATAAGCCCTGATGATGAAAAATACTTTAAACCGCCCAAGCGGAACAGAGCCGATATCAAGCGTAGCCGGGGCGATAAGGTGCGGGATCGGCATTTCTCCATCACCAACAATGATGAACTGATAAAGTTTTGCCGGGGGACCGGTCTGCGCCGGGGAGAGCTTTCCGAACTGCGGGGCGGGGAGCTGCGGACTAAGGAACAGATCGAGCAGGAAATTTCCAAGATTGAGGCGATACCAGAGCCGGAAAAAAGTAAGGAGGATCTTCGGAGACTTCAGGTACTGAAAGATACCAGGCTGTTTGACAGCGAGTATTATGTTTATGTGCGTAATGGAAAAGGCGGTAGGGAACGCCTGAGCCCTATTGTTGGGAAGAACATAGAGCAGATTGTCGATAGGATCAGGAACACGCCGGAGGGAGAAAAGGTCTGGCAGCACGTTCATAAAAGTGCAGATATTCACGGATATCGGGCAGAATATGCTACGGCCATTTACAAAGCACACGCTCGGGCGATTGAGGAAATCCCGTATGATCGTGTGAATCGGGGAACCGGTCGGCGGTACCAGAGCCAGGTTTATACTTGTCGTAAAGACGAGGCAGGAAAGAAATTGGATAAAGCAGCTATGCTGATCTGCAGCAAGGCATTGGGGCATAACCGAATCAGTGTAGTGGCTGATAATTATATCAGAGGGTTGTAAAAGGGAGGGATCGTTATAGCTGAATTTAAGAAAAAAACGACACTGGGATACAAGGATGTATCGGGAGGCTGCTCTGATCCCGAATGTACCCATGTGATTTTGACCCGTCAGGAATATGAAGAAATGGTGCAGGAGGTTGCCGAGACAAAGAATGATATAGCTGCTGTTCGGCAAAACACCTCGAATACGATCATGCGGGTGCAGGAAGCAGCAAATATCGAGGTAGAAAACATCAGAAAAAGCGCACAGGAGGAAATCGAGAATACGAAGCAAATGCTGGATCGTTCAGAGCAGGAAAATGAATATTTACGGGGCCTGAACAGTAATTTGTTACGTATATCACGAGAACGGGCTAACGCTGACAGAAAGTTGCGGCCTAAAAAGGAACATACGGGATATGTTGTGGTTTCTTCTGTAGAAAAAGAGTACAGATACAAAAAGAATCGAAACAAAAACTGGACAATGGTTACACTTTGGGAGACGGTTCTGCAAAGTCCATATTCGGTTGAGTTTACTGAAGAACAGGCAAGAAAACAGATGAGGGAACTTCTGGAAGGAAAAAAAGAGTCCTGGTTGATTGGCCGGCTGGGTATTACAGGGTATTTTCCCGGCAAGTATGAGGATATGATTGAGAGACCGGTTTATAGTCAGAGAAATACGATGTTCTCAATAAGATTGCGTGCTAATTATCGATCTGGATATTGGGAGGTTTCTTTTTCTCATACACAACCTCTTGGGGTTGTACCGGAGGATATGCGAATACGGTAAAAAATTTTATGGGGGAAGATAGTTGTCATGGAAGAAAGAGAAGTATGGGTTCCAGTTGAAGGATATGAAGGAATATATGAAGTGAGTAGTACGGGACGAATACGGAGTATAGACCGTGTAGATCGACGTGGACGTTTTAGAAAAGGTGTAGAATTAAAACTTCGGTTCAATAGTCAGTACTTCGATGATGATGATGACTGGTATGTACGTCTTAGTAAAAATGGGCGCACAAGAGATTTGAATTTTAATAGGATTTATGGAGCAGCTTTTCATCGCAAACTCCCATTACCTCCTCCGGATAGGAGTTTCACAAAAAATAGGGAAAAACTCTATTGATAATCTAAGCCCCCAAGTGTTGTTGGAATAGAGCTTGAGTTTGGGATCGTTTAGCGGTATTATAAAAATAGGGAAAAACTCTATTGATAATCTAAGCCCCCCAGTGTCTCTGTTTATATTTTCTCTGTGTTATATGGAGAAAGCCAGAGAGGAAAAGGGGGGAAGCGTAGGGGTGTGGGAATGTGGTAAACCTGAAAGGTTTTCCATCATTTCCATGCTCCTACGCTGGGGGAAAGGGAGAGGTGGCTTTCTCTTTAAGCCCCCGAAGGGGGCGCTCTTTGGCTCTCCCTTTCCCCCTTTAGTTTTTCCCAGTAGGTTTGTTGTGAGGTGAATATGTATGGCTGTGCCGAAGGATTATCAGGACTGTTATGAGTATTTGAGCGCCCAGTTTGAAGAAGTTGGTGGTTGTGAATTTTATGAGGAGTTGTTCCCGGATAATGAGACTACAGGGGAACATAAGGAGAGACATGATTATTCAAAGCCAAATGCGGTATATCTTCATTATGACGGAGAAAGGAAACGGGAACGCCGCAGGATTATGCTTAAAGATACTTGGCAGCAGGATTACATAGATTATGTGGAAGAAAATCCGTTGACACTGTGCAGCGGTCTTGTGTACCGTGGCAAGAGCAATAAGTTGGAACACGCACAGCGTATGAACGCCCTTATTTTTGATTTGGACGGTGTGGGGGTTGGGGAGTTGCGAAATCTGTTTCTGCGTTTTGGCGGTGATCCTGAGAGACTGCGGCGGTTGCCTATGCCCACTTTTCTCATTCTTTCAGGTACAGGGCTTCATGTGTATTATGTTTTCCGGGAGCCGATAGATTTATACCCGAATATCAAGGTGCAGCTTAAAAGTTTGAAATATGACTTGACTTTCCGAATGTGGGAATATAAAGGTACCTCGAAACTGAAAGCGATACAGTACCAGTCAATTAATCAGTGCTTCCGTATGGTGGGGAGTTTTAATGACAAGCATGGTACGAGGCTTGTCGCTTTCCGAACCGGGGAGCGTGTCACGCTGGATTATCTGAACGCCTATGCAAAATCGGAAAATAGGGTTGACGTCAATAAACCTTTCAGACCGTCAAAAATGACGAGAGAACAAGCGAAAGAAAGATACCCTGATTGGTATGAGCGTGTGGTTGTCCGGGGCGATAAGCGGCATAAACAATGGGATATAGCTGGGAAGGTGCATGGCAGCGACCCGTATGCACTTTATCACTGGTGGCTGCGGCAGATTGGCAGGATTGAAGGCGGACACAGGTATTTCTTTCTGATGTGCCTTGCGATTTATGCTTACAAGTGTGGTGTTTCGAAAAAGCTGCTTCGGCAGGATATGAAGAAAGCTTTTGAGGAACTGCAGAAGGTGAAGCATGAAAATGCCTTGACGGAGGACGATATTCGGAGCGCACTGGAAGCCTATGACAAGGAGTATTACAATTTCACGATTTCTGACATTGAGGCGTTGACGAATGTGCGAATTGAACGGAACAGGCGAAACGGGAGAAAACAGGATCAGCATTTACAGTTTGCTCGTGGTATTCGTGGTGTTAAAGCAAATTTGGGAGAGCATGTTTCTGGTGGTGGTCGCCCATCGGCACAGGATCAGGTACAGGAATGGCGGAAGCAGCACCCGGAAGGGCGGAAAGCCGATTGCCATAGGGATACAGGGCTTGACCCGAAAACAATTCGTAAATGGTGGGACTATCAGCCGCCAGCAGCGCATTTTGAGGACGGGCATATTTCTGTGAAAATACGCCCATCGCAGGAGTTGAGCGATATATTGGTCGAAACGTTCAAGAATAGGCTGTAAAACCGCCCAGAAATGCCCTGTAAGGCGTTTTTAGTTGGTTGGCTGTGTTTTTATATTACTAAGCCTAAAATAGGGCTGAAAAGTCGCATAAATCGAGATCTTTCCCTCTAATTGTCAGCCTTGATTATTTTCGCTGTTTTTTAAAAAGGAAAAATTTTCAGTTGATTTTTTGGCAAAATAGGTATATACTAAGTATATACAAAAAGGAGGTATACCTATGACAACGACAATTCAAAAATGGGGAAATAGTCAGGGTATTCGTATTCCCAAATTCATTCTTGAAGCGGTGCATTGGAATGGTAATGAGAGACTTGTTGTGAGTGCGGAAAAAGATAAAATCATCATAGAACGGGCAGAGAAGCGAAAAAATATCAAAGAACTTTTTGCTGATTTTCATGGAGAATATACCCCGGTAGAAATGGATTGGGGTGAGCCTGTCGGGGAGGAAATATGGTAAAGCAAGGGGATATTATCAAGGTTAATTTCAATCCTCAGGCGGGGCATGAGCAAGCTGGTTATAGACCGGCTCTTGTAATTAGCAATAATTTTTTTAATCAAAAGACGAATTTGACGATAGTTTGCCCGATCACGAATACTAATAATCGTTTTCCGTTGCATATTCCGCTTGATGATAGGACAGAAACGACTGGTGTTATTCTTTGCGAACATGTGAAAGCATTGGATTTGAATGCAAGAACCTATAGGGTGGTTGAGCAGTTACCAAAAAATTTATTAGAAAAAGTAATTGAAGTGGTATTTTCTGAAATTGAAATGCTGACAGAGGACGATTTCAAGTAAAGGAGTGGCTTGAAATGAGTGTAAATTTGAATGGAACAAATTTTACCACTTGGGATGATGTCGAAAAGGAGTTTTTTACTCCTGAAGAAATTGCAGAAAGTAATTTGCGTGTCGCACTTATTGGTGAATTGATTAAGGCCAGAAAAGAACGAGGGATTTCTCAAAGAGAACTGGAGGAAATGAGTGGTGTGAAACAGCCGGTGATCGCTAGAATGGAAAACGGTAGTACAACACCGAATTTGAGTACAGTCTTGAAAGTCCTTGCTCCACTCGGAAAGACATTATATATTGGTGATCTGAAACAAGGTTGAATGAAAAAAACGGGGGAGTTAAATCTCCCCTGTTTTTGGAAGTGTGGTGAATTGGGTGTCACAATTAGTCGAGGTTACATTTGAAATTGATTTCGAAGTAAAAGAGCAAGCAGAAAAAGTTTGCGCAGAATATGGGTTGACATTGGAAGAAGCGACGATTCTTTTTTTCAAAGAAACTGTTCGTCTTGGAAAACTGCCTTTTGATCTTGACGAGGATCTGAAAAAGTATGTAGCGGAGCAGAACACATCCTCTGGAAGTAAACCATAGTAGAATCTATGATGGGCATAATATACTTGACAATATAAAATAAAAGCAGTACAATGTACTGCGCGAAAGGAGCTGATTTTATGGCATTTTCAATTCGGTTGACGGAGGAAGAAAAATTGCTTGCCGAGAGTTACGCACGACTTCACTCCTTGTCTTTGGCTGAAGCTTTTAAAAGGGCATTATTTGGTCAAATAGAGGATGAGTACGATATTACCATTGCAAGTGAAGCCTATAACGATTATATAAAAAGTGGAAAGAAGAGTAGGCCCATTTCCGAATTGTGGAAGGAACTGGACTTATGAAGTATAGTGTAGAAACGACTGAAAGATTTGATAGGGAGTTTAAGAAGCTTGATCGGTACACGCAGCGAATGATAAAGGCGTGGATTGATAAAAATCTTGTAGAGTGTGAGAATCCTCGGCAGCATGGGAAGGGCTTGACGGCGAACCGTAGCGGTCAGTGGAGGTATAGGATCGGAGACTACCGTCTTATTTGCCATATCAACGATAACGAGTTGGTGATTCTGGCTTTATCTGTAGGGCATAGACGGGCGGTCTATGATGGCCGGTAATATAATGAATACTAAGGTCTTCAGATCGATTATGAGCCGGAGACTGACCGGCGACCGGCTGACTTGGGATGGATAGGATATTCACTGCGAACAGGGATTAGAGGCGTTGCTTCCGGATCGGCTTGGCGGTGGCACATGGCGTACTGTTTCTTTTGAGTATAATTCCAGTGGATGGTATATGCCGGGATATCCTGGTATATCTCCGGTTGGTCTATGGGCACGTGAAAGTAAAGGGTGAGAAAACCCGGTCTTCCTTGATAAGACCGGGTTTTCTTATTATAACATTTCAATTAAATAGAACATTTATTATAATTA
>OBYM01001227.1_pt1 | contig 11467 bp, 10 predicted proteins | sample 1538191 | NCBI WGS metagenome assembly OBYM01 (sample SAMEA2580165, study PRJEB22360) | human gut metagenome | biome: human gut; feature: human-associated habitat; material: faeces | place: Denmark | collected 2008/2010 | reverse complement strand
AAGGAACCCCGGGTGTGGGCCGGGTAGGCCCACCCATGGGGAGGAGTGCAGAGGACGGGGCGCCAGCCCCTCCTCGCAAAGAGGCCGCCGGGTGCCCCCACCCACCCCTCGGTAGAGAGAAAAGGAGCGCAGAAACCAAGTCTGACGACTTGCTCCCGAGGGGACGCCTCCCCTCACATTTGATAGTAAAGCATGAGATTGTTGGTCGCCAGCCCCCACTCCCCGGCCGAGGGGAGCAGCTCGCCGGAGGTCAGACAGATGGCGTTGCCGCCGGCAATCTGCTTGTCCTCACAGGAGTCAATGGCCTTGACAAAGTAAAAAAGCTTGTTGCTCATAAAGGCCAGCAGCGAGATGGAATCAACCTCGTTTCCGTTGTGGCTCGCCCCCGCGTTGACCTCCAGCTCCGCCCTCTCGACCATGGCCCGGCGCAGCCCAAACAGCGACAGCGGATCCCCGTCCCGGCAGAAGACCAGATTGTTGGTCGGGTCCAGCATCACCCATCTGTGCAGATTTTCCAGATAGACCTCGCAGACGATGTGCACGTCGCCGGACAGCGGCCTGCACTCCACCGCGCTGGCCCGATAGCCGTAGGCGCGCAGAACCCCCGCCAGGATGAGCGCCAGCCCCCGGCAGTTGGTGTAGTGGTCGTGGCGGAAGGCGTGCTCCATCTGGGCGATGGTCCCGCAGTTTTCCTGATCGTGCGTGTAGTTCACGCCGTCCTGGTGGATGAGGGCGCACAGCCTGTCCATGATGGCAAGACAGCTGTCCAGGTCGTGGCGGTCCTCCACCTCGATTCCCTGCCCTTTGACATAGGCCAGCACCTGCGGATTGCCCAGTTCAAAGCGCAGCACCTTCTCCCCCGGCTCCTCGATGTAGTCCTGATGCGCCTTCAGCCTTTCGATGTTCGGCTCGGGCAGGATGAAATGATGGCCCGCAAAACCGGATTCCTCGCTCACCAGCTGCAGCGAAAGCTCCCGATGAAAACCGATGCTGGGGATCGTGAAGCTGCCCTTCTGCTTCTCGGGCCAGAGCAGGATGGTGGCGGGCATCCCGTTTAACAGGATGGTGATCTCCACCTTTTCCCCGTCCGGCACCGTCTTTTCGCAGTCGTTGTTCATGTCGCCGACGTCGATAAAGGACAACTAGCTAAAGGGCTTCCCCTCCCTTTTTCCAAAATGAATCCTGCCTCTGCCGATGCCAAGGTCGGTTTCAAATGTTCCCTGTTCCCTCATTTTCAGACACTCCTTTTGCAGTAAAATTGATGTGAGGAAAAATTCCGTTTTTATGATAACACCGCGCCTTTGGGTGTGTCAAGGAAAGGGCCGGAGCCGCCCCATCAGCCCACCGCGACAAGCACACACCCGGCACCGCGAAGCAGGCAGCTGGGCCCCGCACCAAGCCAACACGCAAAAAAGGCTGGCGAAAACTTCGATTTGCACAAACGAGCGCAGCCGAAGGCAAGCGACCTGCGCGAGAGCGTTCAGTCTCGATTCGCAGAAGGTCCGTTCGCGAAATGGGTGCGGCATCATGCCGCCACGAATTGGGCGCAGGCTCAGCCTGCCGCAGCCAAAGGCAATCGACCTGCGCGAGAGCGTTCAGCTTCGACCCGCAGGAGGTCCGTTCGCGAATTGGGTGCGGCATCATGCCGCCGCTTGAACAAGACTGGCGAAAACTTCGATTTGCACAAACGAGCGCAGCCAAAGGCAAGCGACCTGCGCGAGAGCGTTCAGTCTCGACTCGCAGGAGGTGCGTTCGCGAAATGGGTGCAGGCTCAGCCTGCCGCCCTGGGCTTGATTTTTTTCATAGAATAGGGTATAATATCCTGGATCAGCAATCGCTCAAAGGGAGGTGCGGACAGTGAGACAGCCGGGAACCAAAACCATCGCGGTCAACCGACAGGCGCGGCATAACTATTTTGTGCAGGAGACCTATGAGGCCGGCATCGAGCTGTGCGGCACCGAGGTCAAATCTTTGCGGCTGGGACAGGTCAACCTCAAGGACAGCTGGTGCGACATCCAAAACGGCGAGCTGTTCATCAAGCAGATGCACATCTCCCCCTATGAAAAGGGCAACATCTTTAACTGCGACCCCATCCGTCCGCGCAAGCTGCTGATGCATAAGCGGGAGATTTTAAAGCTCTACGGCACCTTAAAGCAGGAGGGGCTGACGCTGATCCCCCTTTCCCTCTACTTTAAAAACGGCAGGGTGAAGGTGGAGCTGGGACTGTGCAAGGGCAAAAAGCTGTATGACAAGCGCAGCGATATGGCCAAGCGCGACGCCAAGCGCACCATCGACCGCGCGCTCAAAGAGCGGATGCACTAAATTGGCAAAATCAAATTCGGGGGCGTACAGGCTTTCGACGGGGATTTTGAAGTATGTCAAGCGAGCAGAGGCGGGCGCCTCTTTAAAAGCCCATGTTTATTAAATATAAACGCTAAAAACAATATTACAACCGTAAATTTCAACAACGAAATGGCGGTTGCTGCCTAGTTTAAAGGCAGCTGTCCGGCCGGGGAGGACCACGGCTTCGGTTCGGGCATCATGAAGTGGTGAACGTCAGGCAGGAGCGTCTCGTACTGCCGATGAACTAGAGTCTACCGATGCGGCGCGCCAGTTTGCCGGTGCGCTGCAAAGGGAAGCTGCCGCAAGGCAAAAACGGTAAACTGCGCTCGGAGAAAGACGTATGGAGAGGTTTTCGGACAGGGGTTCAATTCCCCTCGCCTCCACCAGATGGACATTGCACGAACACCTATTTTTTCAAAGGCGGCTTTGCCGTATTGGTGTGGTTGTGATGTCAAGACAGAGCTGAAGGGCCAAGGTATGATGTACCTTGGCCCTTCGGTTTTTTGTATGCGGAATAGGGAATTGCTTCAAACAAGATGATGGGGAACCCCAGAAGCAGAACTTGTGATTTTGGCTTTTTCAGTATCACGAATTCTGTCAGCCATTTTCTGAATTTTGTTTGTGATCCACATGTAGGCGGTAGTGCCCTCGGAATAGTCTGCTTCTGCATACATATCTACTCGACCATCTTCGCGCATCTGTTCTACTTGCTGCATAGCTTTCAAATCGCCTTTGGGATAGATAGCGAAGGTCGCGCCACCGTTTTTCTTTACCACGGAAAAAGCCGGAATATCACTTGGACCATCAGCAATATAAATCATGTTTTCAAAATGAACCCGTCGATTCGCCTCTGGGATTTTGGAGTTCACCTCAATGCCGTCGATTTTCCCAATGCCTTTGTTGATTTCAAAAATTGCTCTGGTTTTTGTGGTGTTGTCGATTGTATAAAGAACTTCACCGATGACTAGATTGCCGTCTGCATCTGGAGTTTCCAAAAGTTCGCATCCCCAAATACCGTCGACAAAGGGCATCAGTTCGGAACCACGGATGATTTCGGCAAATCCGGTACTGACAATGTAGTGCTCCACCTGAATTCCGTATTCTGCATAGGTTTTATCGTCTTTGAACATTTGCTTGGTCTTTTCAAATATTTCGGGGATACCCTTATAGAACTTTTGCTTTGCACCATATTCCCGGAGTTTTGTGTTATTTAAGCCCTTCAAGGTGCCGTCATGCGCACATTTAATAAAGTGGTTCAAATAGTATGTATCTTTGTTGACGCGAATACCGTCTTTTTCATATTCCTTCGGCTTTGCATTTACTTCTTTCCAAAACTCTGTGGCGTTGATATTGTATTCTTCAAAAATCGGGTCCTGCATATAGCCATCCACAAGGGTCTTGTCACAGTCCCAAATTACAGCGATAATGTTAGCCATAAAATAATGTGGCCTCCTTTTATCCAATGGTAATAGGCGAGAATAGAATGCATAGACGTGGTCTAACGGCTGTTGCCATCATTTATGAAATATCGCCCATTTGTGTTTTTGTATATTTTTTCCCATTCACATCCGACCATTCAGTAATGATTTTAAATTTGGATGCTGAGCCAGGATATGTAACCAAGATTAACTCATAGCTCTTTCTTGCCTCTAATTCTTCAAACGGCTGCTTTTCGTTATCCATAATCATAATCCCTACATCACCATCGAATCGAGCAGTTACATTATATGCAGTTGCGTTTCCTGAGTTCCAAACCTTTAATCTGTGCTTCCCTTTGCCCACCGTTATAAATCTAGCTTCCACATACGCAAGAGATTCAGCCTCTTTCTCTTTGGCAATCCGGTCCAGCTCATTTTGCTTAATCTTAAGTTCCAGTTCATTGACCTGGTTTTGAAGTCTCTGGGCCTTGGAAGATTTGATTAGCGAAATAATGGCGATCACCAAGGAAATCCCTGAAACGAAAAGTGCTCCCCAATCTGGTATGGACGGCACTACTCCCTGTAGTGTCTTACTCAAAGCTTCCATTTCTTCATCACCTTCTTCAATTCTTTCTCTATTTCCTTGGTTACATCTTGTTTTAGTTCATCTACTGCGTTTTCTATGATTGCGGCATTGCTATCAATAAGTTCTCTTTTTGTGTAAACAGAACCACAATCAGAGCAACGCAACCTTACATCGTCAGATGCATGAAGAAGATCTTCAAAGTCTTCATCCAATGATGCAAACTGATCATTACCGCAGAGCGGGCATAATAATTTCACCTTACGGCCTAAATCTTTCATTCAATCACACCTCACTTCAACCTTTCACACAGCGGCAGCAGCTGTTCCAGTTTTTCAACGATTCGTTTTTGTTCGGCAAGGGGCGGGAGGGGGAGTACGCACTTTGCAAGATAGTCTTTATGTATTCTTTGCTGTCCGGCTGTACCGGTAAAGGATTTAACGCCATTATCAATAAAATATGTTGATTTGAAAAACCACAGCAAAAAGTCACGCGACAGTAAATCATTTATAACCCGAACGATAGATATCTCGGTCGTCCCGGCCCCATATCGGTTTTTCAAGTTGTGAAAAATAACTGATTTTCGATTTTGAAAACATGGTGTGATTTTTGCAATACCAATATCTCCGTCCGAAAAATGGGTAAAACCCTTTTTAATACTGCCCCATGTCCTTATCTCAAAAGAATGACTATTACGATAGCCATCGTCTATCAGGGCCATAGGGATAAAAGAAACTTCAAGTTCGTCTGGCAAATCATTTTTTGGATTTAAATATGTGACTTCTTGTACGCGCACCCACATCCAACTCTCTGGAATGTCAAACGGCTTTTCGTCGTCGGTGATGGGGGGGAGGGGCTTTTCCTTCTTGATTTTTCCCGCTTTGATGAGCTGCTGTTTTTCCTCTTGAATCTGGGCAAAGAGTTCCTCGACGGTGCCTTCTTCGGGGCGCTGTTCCACCAGCTTGCCTTGGATGGCGTACTGCAAGAGGGATTTTTTCATGTCCTCCGGGAAGCGGGTGTTAAACTGCTCCAGCTTGCTCCACGCCTGCTCGTAGCGGTCAATATGGGGCAGTAGCTCCTCGATTTTGGCGACAATCCGCTTTTGCTCTGCAAGAGGGGGGAGGGGCAGACAGCACATAGAGAGATAATCTTTGTGTATTCTCTGCTGTCCTGCCGTTCCAGTAAAAGATTTCACCCCATTCTCAATAAAATATGCAGACTTAAAAAACCATAGCAAAAAATCTCGTGATAGGAAATTATTTACAACCCGAACAATGGATAACTCGGTTGTACCTGCACCATAGCCATTTTTCAAATTACGAAAAATGACGGATTTTCTATTTTGAAAGCATGGTGTAATTTTAGCAATTCCAATATCTCCATCTGCAAAATGAGTGAATCCCTTTTTGATGTCACCCCATTTTTTTACCTCGAAGGAATGGTTGTTACGATAACCATCATCCACCAACGCCATAGGGATAAAAGAAACTGCCAGTTCATCTGATAAATCATTTTTTGGATTTAAACAGGTAATCTCTTGTACTCTTACCCACTTCCAGCTCTCCGGAATATCAAAGGGCTTTTCGGCCTCGGTGATTTCGGGAAGCGACTTTTCCTTTTTGATTTTCTTCTCGGCAATCAGCCGCAGCTTCTCCTCCTGAATCCGGACAAAAAGCTCCTCGGCGGTGCCTTCTTCGGGGCGCTGCTCCACCAGCTTGCCCTGAATGGCAAGCTGCAAAATGCTGTTTTTCAGTTCCTGTGGGGTCATTCTGCGTTCCCTCCCAACAGGCTGGTGATCTCCGCCAGCACCCGGTCGATTTCCGCATTGAGCGAGGCCCGCTGCTCCTCATACCGATGAATCAAATCCATCGGGGCCAGAATCTCCTCCTCTTCGTGGGGATATCCGCACTGGTCAAGATTGTAACCCAGCTCTTCGGTGAGCTGCTGAGCGGTGAACTTCTTCGCCTTGTCGAAGCCGTCCTCGGTGCTCTCCTGCCGGTTGTTCCACCAGTCCAGCACAGGTTGGAAGTGCTCCAGTTTCATGGGTTTGGTTTTGGAAAAATGCTTGTAGCCCTCCGGCATGTCCAGCCGGTAAAACCAGGTCTCTTCGGTGGGGTGGGTGTTATCAAAGAACAGGATGTTGGTGGTGATGGAGGTATAGGGTGAGAACACGCTGCCCGGCAGCCGGATGATGGTGTGCAGATTAAACTCCCGCAGCAGCTTTTTCTTGATGTTCACCTTGGCGTTGTCGGTGCCGAACAGAAAGCCATCGGGCAGGATCACCGCTGCCCTACCATTGCGTTTCAGCCGGTACATAATCACCGACATAAACAAGTCAGCAGTCTCACTGCTGGCAAGGTCGTCCGGGAAGTGATTTTTCACATCGGCCTTTTCGCTGCCGCCGTAGGGAGGGTTCATAAGTACCACATCGAACTGGTCGTCTTCGGTATAGTCCAGCACATCCCGCGTCAGGGAATTGTCGTGGTAAACGCGGGGGACATCCAGCCCGTGCAACAGCAGATTGGTAATGCAAAGCATATAAGGGAACTGCTTTTTTTCGATACCGTAGATGGAGTTGCTGTACTTGTCCGCATCTGCGGTGCTCTTAATGCGCTTTTGCAGCTGATTGAGCCAGCTGATGATGAAGCCGCCGGTGCCGCAGGCAAAGTCGGCCATAGTCTCGCCAATCTGAGGTTTGACGACCTGGGCCATAAAGTCGGTGACAGCACGGGGCGTATAGAACTCGCCAGCAGAACCGGCGCTTTGCAGCTCTTTCAGAATGGTCTCGTAAATCTCGCCGAAGGCGTGGCTCTCCTCATAGTCACTGAGATCCAGCTCGTCAATGACATTGAGGACCTGGCGCAGCAGCACGCCATCCTTCATGTACTGATTGGCATCGGCAAAGGTGGTCTGCACAATGGCTTTGCTGATAGGGGTAGTGGAATCAACCTTAATTCCGGGAATCAGGGTTTTCCCGTCAGCGTCCTTTGTGTCATTGCCTTTCAACACCGGGAACAGTGTATTATTGACGAAATTCAGAAGCTTCTCTCCGGTGAGGGCGGCGCCGGATTTATCATCATGGGCCCAATTCCGCCAACGGCATTCCTCTGGGATGATGGATTGATATTCCTCGTCCTCAAATTCCCAGTCCTGTTCTTTTGTGTCATATACCTTCAAAAACAGCATCCACGCAATCTGCTCAATACGCTGTGCGTCACCGTTAATGCCCGCGTCGTTGCGCATGATGTCGCGCAGCCGTTTTACAAATCCTGTTAAATTGCTCATGAAAATACCTTTCTCTTCTTACTGTCCGTAATGTTCAAACATAAACTGTGCCCGTTCCTCAGTGAACCGCCATTCCTCCGGGATACGGTCGATAGTGCCGCTGCCCGCGGCGCGTGGCCCCCATTTGTGGTACTCATACAGAATGGTCTCGCCCCGGCCACCGGCAGAAGCGTTCAGCACCTGAGCAATCTCGGTGGGCGAAGCCAGATACATGCGCGGCAATTCTGCATCCGAGGTTCCCTGAAACTGTACCAGGCAGAAGATCGTCTTTTTGTGGTGACCGTCCAACCATTTTTGAATAGCCTCATGGTAATCGTAGCCCTTTTTGTAGCTCTGGGTCAGACCCCAGCTGCCGTCCTGGCTGCCCTTTACCGAGATTTTCAGCATTTTATCCCCCGAAACGGCGATCAGATCGTATTCTGGCTGATTGGCCCCGTATTGAACCGACACATCATATCGCATTCTTGCAAACTGCGCGGCAACAAACGCTTCTGCGGCCACGCCCACATGCCATGAAGTCATCTTTCCCATTTACACTACCTCGTCCGTATAAATCGCCTGTTCCAGTTCCTCCACTGCTTTCAGGTAACCCTGTTTGCCGCCGAAATACGAGGCAATCTTTGCGGGCTTGCCAAGCCGGATGAATGGGTCCAGCTTCAAAATTTCGGTTTTTTCAATCTCATAGATGCCGGTGTTCATGTACTTGTCGAGCAAGGCCTCCAGCACCTCGCGGGCTGCGCCGCTGTACTTACTGAAGAAGTCCCGCTTTTTTACGTTGTTGGCCCGCTCTTTGCGGGTGAGGGGCTTTTTGTCGAAGGCCACATGGCAGATGAAGTCGAAGTCATCCACGTCCGACATGTTCTGCTCCGCCTTCAGCAGCTCCAGGTCGATGCCCCGCTCGTGGAGCAAATCGCGGATCTGCTCCTTCTTCTCCTGTGCCGACCACTGCCGGATAAAGTTATCCAGCGACGCATATTCGCCCCGGATGTTTTCCTTGGTGTAGTCCACAATACTCTCCTGACGCAGCAGTTTGCCGTTTGCGTCGTATACCGACACAGTCTTGTGGATGATCTGCACCTGGCAGCCGTTCCGATCTACAATGGGCTTTTTCCTCGGCTCCGGCGGCGGGTTCTGGTCGTCTATGCCGCCTGTCTCTGGCGGGTCCTTGGGGTCGGCGGGCTTCGCTCCCGGCACAAAGCCCTCGTTGATTTCAATGGGACCGTCCCACTCCGGGTCGGCAAACAGGCGGGTCACATTGCGGAAATCCATGACTACAAAATGGGTCTTGCCCTCTTTTTCCCGCAGCCGGGTGCCACGGCCGATGATCTGCTTGAACTCAGTCATGGAACCGATCATCTCGTCCAGCACGATCAGCTTGGTCATTTTGCAGTCCGCCCCGGTGGATAGCAATTTGGAGGTGGTGGCAATCACCGGATAGGGCGACGAAACCGAGATGAAATATTTCAGCTTTCCCTTGCCGTATTCATCTCCGCCGGTAATGCGCACCACATAGTCGGGGTTCTCCTTCATCATATCCGCGTTGAGCTTTGCCAGCTCGTCCCGCATGCGCAGGGCGGCGTCCTCGGTGGCACAGAACACGATGGTCTTGGCCATGCGGTCGGTGCTTTTCAGATACTGGGTAATCTCCTCGGCCACCTGCCGGATGCGGTCCTCAATGATGATGTTGTAGTCGTAATCGCTGTTGGTGTAGACCCGGTCGGGGATCTCCTCGCCGTTGATGTCCCGCTGACCCTTGCACGGCCGCCAGCCCTCACCAACGTCGGTCATCACATTGATGACCTTGAAGGGCGCGAGGAAGCCATCCTCAATGCCTTCTTTTAGGCTATAAGTATAGATTGGCTCTCCAAAATAACTGAGGTTGGAGATGTACTTGGTTTCCTTGGGGGTGGCAGTCATACCGATCTGGGTCGCCGACTGGAAATATTCCAGAATCCTGCGCCAACGGCTTTCTTCCTTGGCAGAACCTCGGTGACACTCGTCCACGATAATCAGGTCGAAGAAGTCCGGGGTAAACAGCTCACTGAAATGTTCCTGGTCATCGTCGCCCACCAGCTGCTGATACAGTGAAAAGTAAACCTCGTGGGATGTAATGGTGCTTTTGTCGTCCTTGGCAACATTGATTTTGTGGGTGACCTTCTCCAGCGGGGCAAAATCCTGCTGGATGGACTGGTCCACCAGAATGTTCCGGTCCGCCAGATACAGAATCTTTCGCTTCATGCCGCTTTGCAGCAGCCGGTACACGACCTGAAAGGCGGTGTAGGTCTTGCCCGTACCGGTGGCCATAACCAGAAGAAGCCGCTGCTGTCCCCGGGCGATAGCATCCACCGTACGGTTGATGGCGTTGCGCTGGTAATAGCGCGGTGGGTAGGTGTTCTGGCTGGTATAGTAGGGCTGCTCCCGTAATGTTTCTTGCTGAAGTGTCAGGCCGGATTCCTGCTTATATCGGGCAACAAGTTCCTGCTCTGTTGGGAATTCATCCAGACCAAATTCCCGTTCCTGTCCAGTAAGAAAATCATGTTCAGCAAAGCCGTCGCCGTTAGAACTGTACGCAAAGGGCACATCCAGCATCTTTGCATAGGTCATTGCCTGCTGCAAACCGTGAGAAACACTGTGGGTATTGTCTTTGGCTTCCACAACGGCAATGGGATTGTTCGCATTGAGGTAGAGGATATAGTCCGCCCGCTTTGGCTTTTCACGAAACACAAAATTACCTTTTAAGTTGATTTTTCCGTCTGTGATGCGGGTTTCCATGGTGATTTTATCCCGGCTCCACTTGGAGGTAATGGACGGAGTAATATACTGAAGTTTAATATCTTCTTCGCTCATTTGATGTTTGGGTAAAACGGGACTCATATCCATTCCTCCCTTCACTTTACGGAATCATCCGGTAAAATATCTACAATATCATCCAATGTACAGTTCAGTGCCTGGCAGATTTTAACCAGTACTTCTACGCGTACATCTTCGTTTTTTCCCAGTTTTGCCATAGCGTTCGTGGTGATTTTCGAAGCTTTGATTAAATCTGTTTTGCTCATTCCTTCGTCGATGAGAATTTTCCATAGCTTATTATAAGAAACAGGCATAATCTTCCTCCTTGTTTACCCTTTGTTATGTACTATTTTATCATAACGAGAAAAAGATTTCAATTTATAATTGAATATCTCAATATTCAATTTGCTTTTGGCACACCTTCGATTCCAACTGGTACGTCGCGGAATGCGACGCACCCTTATGGAACAAAATCTTCCTCCTGATTACTGCAACAAAAAGGGATGCCCCAAAACAGGGCATCCCTTTGCATATTATCTTTGAACTTTGCTTCACTCCTCACTTTTATCAGAATACTTCTTTTTCCATGTTTCCAATTCCTTCCGCCCTTCTTCGCTGGCGTATAATTTCTGGATTTCAGGTGCGAGGAAGCGGGCGAAGGAATCAATGATGGATTGTGGCAGTTCGATCTCGTATGGATTTTGACGTTTTTCCTGGCTGACCATAGTGTATTGCCCCAACAGCAAAACCTTTCCGGCTCAACTCAGTCCATCTCACACTCCTTTCCGACGATACACAGCTGCCAAAGATTGTTCCCATAAACAGAGGGTAAACAGATAATTTCAAAACCTGAGAAAATTCTCATAGAGCTCCTTTCCCATCCCTTCCCTTCCCTTCCGGGGTTTTCACCGGAAAAGCCCGCACAAAACAGCTCGGATAGGAAGGGAATGAATCGAATTAAACTGGGTATATTTATCTTTTTCTTTTTATCTTCCGTCTGGTTTTCGCACTTCAAGAAAGCGGATTACCGTACTTGTCGAATTCATTA
>OBYM01001225.1_pt1 | contig 11497 bp, 10 predicted proteins | sample 1538191 | NCBI WGS metagenome assembly OBYM01 (sample SAMEA2580165, study PRJEB22360) | human gut metagenome | biome: human gut; feature: human-associated habitat; material: faeces | place: Denmark | collected 2008/2010 | reverse complement strand
TTTCGGATGAGGCGGTCTGCCACCCCCGGCACCGGGTCTCCGGCCATGCCCATGTCCACGGGCACCACATCGCAGTGGGCAGTACGGGCCATCTGGCACACGCTGGTACGCCGGGCAGCCAGATTCTCCGCCACTGCGCGGGTCACGCTCTGGTCGGTCTGGCTCACGCCCTGAGCCACCACGCCGTTGTCGGAGCAGAGCACCAGCACAGCCCGGCGGGAAACATCCAGCGCTGCACTGCCGGTGAGGGCGGCGGCATCTTCCAGCAAAGTTTCCAGTGCGCCCAGCCCGCCCAGAGGTTTGGCCAACCCGGCCCAGTGGGCGTGGGCGGCGGCGCGGGCAGCTTCATCCGGCGGGGTGATGCCGGAAAGTAAAGTTTTCAGTTCCGTTTCAGTCATGTGTGTTTCTCTTTTGTCGTTGATAGAACTTTGCACCGCTCACAAAGCGGCGGGGCAGGGGAGTGCCTGCCCAGTAAAGATGCGGGAAACCGGCGTACAAACTCATGCTTGCAAATCCGCATTCCCACTGTACTTTTTCGCTTTTCCAAACGGAAAAGTCTGAACCATTGTCGGTGGAATCCCAGTGGTGGAATTCGTGAATATACAAATGCTCTCCGGCATGGAACAGCAGGCTGTCGGCTTTGGCGGTCATGTCGGCATAGCCGAACCGCACCAGCCGCCCCACCTTGACGCCTTTGCCGGGCAGAACGCCTGCCATGGGCCAGGCGGTACCGCTGGCATCTTCCAGCGTCTGCCCCAGATACAGAAAGCCGCCGCACTCTGCCACCGTGGGCAGGCCGCCATTTACGGCATCCCGGATGGCATCGCGCATGGTTTTGTTTTCGCTCAGCGGCCGGGCATACAGTTCCGGGTAGCCGCCGGGCAGATACAGCCCGCAGATGTCCTCCGGCAGGGTGGTGTCGTGCACCGGACTGAAGAACACCAGCTCTGCCCCGGCAGTGCGCAGGCAGTCCAGCGTTTCGGCGTAGGCAAAGCAGAATGCCTTATCCTGTGCCACAGCAATGCGGACGCCCGCCGTTTGCAGAGCAGGCGGCGGCACCGGGGCAGGAGCCGGTCGTTCGGTCAGCGCTTCCAGCGTTGCCCAGTCCAGATTTGCTTCCAGCGCATCGGCCAACAGGCCGATCTTCTGGGCAAGATCGGTGATCTCTCCGGCGGTTTTCAGGCCCAGATGGCGGCTCTCCACCACCGCCTGCGGCAGGCGGGGCAGATACCCCAGCACCGGCAGGCCGGTCTCGGTTTCCAGCAGGGGCTTGAGCATCCGGAAGAGCTTTTCGGAGCAGTCATTCAGCAGGATGCCTGCAATGTGGCTCTCCGGTTTGAAATGCACAAGGCCCTGAATCTCTGCTGCCAGCGTCACACTGGCCCCCTTGGGCTGTACCACCAACAGTACCGGCAGGTCCAGCGCATCGGCCAGCTCCCAGGCACTGGCGCGGGTGGTCAGGCCCTGCCCATCGTAAAAACCCATGGCCCCTTCGCACACCACAGCCCCGTGCCCGGCAGCATAGTGGGCGTACAGTTCCCGTACCGTATTTTTGGCAGAAAGATAAAGATCCAGATTGTGGCTCTCCACCCCCAGCACCGACCGGTGGAACATGGGGTCGATGTAGTCCGGCCCGCTCTTGAAGGCGCAGGGGTCCATGCCCCGCTTTTTCAACGCGGCCAGCAGGGCGCAGGTGACGGTGGTCTTGCCGCTGCCGGAACGCGGTGCGGCGATGACGAACTGCATCATTTGCGTTCTCCCGTGATCAGAAAAATGGGGTTGTTGGCGGTCAGCAGGTGGAGCCTGCCTGCCGGTCTGGTACGGCTCACGGCAAGCTGGGTCACCTCAGCGGAAAGGCCATGAGCCGTAAGGGCTGCAATAGCGGCGCTCAGGGATTCCAGCGCAATGGCGGCAATGCAGATGCGCGCATTGGCGTTTTTGGCCAGAACCGTGTCCACCACCGCGGCCATGCTGCCCTTGGTGCCGCCAATGAACACGGCATCCGGGGCAGGCAGGGCTTCCAGTGCGGCAGGGGCACGGCCCTCAATGAGGGAGAGGTTCCACGCCGCAAATTTTTCGCGGTTCCGGCGGATGAGGGCGCAGGCGTCCGGCTCACACTCCACCGCATACACATGCCCCTGCGGGGCGGCCAGTGCCAGCTCCACGCTCACGCTGCCGGTACCGGCCCCCACGTCCCACAGGGTGTCGGCGGGGCGCACGGCCAGTTTGGCCAGCACGGCGGCCCGCACTTCCTGCTTGGTCATGGGCACCTCGCCCCGGATGAAGGCCTCATCCGGCAGGCCGGGGGTGCGGCGTTCCGGATGCACGGCATGTTCCACCAGCAGGACACTCAGGGAAGCAAAGGCCTGCCCGGCCAGTTCCTGCGCGGTGCCAAAGTGGATCTTTTCGTCGGGCGTGCCAAGGTTTTCGCCCACAAGGGCGTGGGCATCGCCCAGCCCGGCGGCGGTCAGTGCGGCACACAGGGTGGCCGGGGTCTCGGCCCCGCCGGTGAGAAAGAATACGGTTTTATGGTTCATGCAGGCGGACACCGGGTCGCAGGCACAGCCGTGGGCAGAAACAAGAGTCCAGTCCTGCCAGGGGCGGCCTACAGCGGCGGCCAGCAGCTGTACGCTGGAAAGGCCGGGCAGCACCCGGCAGGAGATGCCAAAGGCCCGCAGCATGGGCAGCAGCTGGGATGCGCCGGAGTAGAACCCGGTATCGCCGCTGTACACCAGCGCAATTTCCTCGTCCGGGTGCGCGGCCAGACAGGCCAGAATTTCGTCCGGTTTGTACAGGGCCTGCCGGTTTCCGGTGCAGCCCTCCGGCAGTGTGGCCAGCAGCCGCTTTGCGCCCAGGATGCGGTCGGCACCCTGCAGGGCGGCAAGACCCTGTGCGGTCAGGCTGCCGGGGGTGCCGGAGCCCATACCAATGAGTGTGATCATCCTTTCAGCACCTCCCTGCAGCGGGTCAGGATCTGGTCTGCCGTCTCACCGGTCTCGGCCGGGCGGCGGATCACGATGAGCTGGACGCCGGTGTCGGCGGCAGCCTGCGCTTTCTCGGCAAAGCCACCGGCGGCCCCGCCGTCCTTGGTCACGAGAAAGCGAATGGAAAACTGCTCCAGCAGGGCCCGGTTCAGTGCGTAGGAGAACGGCCCCTGTAAAGCAAGGATATTCTTGTGGGGGATGTGCGCGGCCTCGCAGGCGGCAATGCCGTCCAGTGTAGGCAGCACACGGGGGTACAGCCGTTCCGGGGCCAGCTGCGCAAAGGCAGGCAGCTCCTTGGCCCCGGTGGCCAGCAGGACATTGCCCTGCGTTTGGACCAGAAAATCCGCCACATGTGCCGCCGACTGGAACACCATGCTCCCAGCAGGCAGGGGGCTTTGCGCACGCAGCAGCCGGTGATATTCCACCCCGGCGGTGCGGCAGGCCGTGCGGATGTTGCGGGTGGCGTCCACCGCATAGGGGTGGGTGGCGTCTACGCACAGGTCGGCTCTCTGCACAAGGGCGGCCATCTCGTCCGGGGTCAACCGGCCGCAGTGCACTGTGATGCCGGCAAAGCTGCCCTGTTCCTCGCTGCCCAGCGGGGTGGCCACGCTCACCAGAACGTCCGCTCCAAACTGGGCCAGCTGCCGGGAAAAAATGCGGCCCTCGGTGGTGCCGCTGAACACCACTGCCCTCATACGCGGTACCCCCGCGGCGTGACCATGCGGCCCTGCAGCACCCGGGTGTTGCGGTTGCCGATGTACACGGTGGTGAACATATCCACGGGCGTTTGCTCCAGCTGGGCCAGCGTCAGCACCTGAGCGCTCTGGCCCTCCCGGCCGATGTTGCGCACCAGCCCACAGACGGTGTCCGGGGCCTTGCCGTTTTGCAGCAGGATGCGCACGGCCCGGGCCAGATAGTCCGGCCGCCCCTTGGAAGAAGGATTGTACACCGCCATGCAGAAATCGCCCATGGCCGCTGCGGCCAGCCGCTTTTCAATGACCTCCCACGGGGTGAGCCGGTCAGAAAGAGAGAGCACACAGAAATCATGGGCCAGCGGGGCACCCAGCACCGCGCCGCCGCTCAGGGCGGCAGTCAGGCCGGGCACCACCTCCACGGTCACGTCCGGGCAGCCTTCGGCCAGCTCCAGCAGGGGGCTGGCCATGCCGTACACTCCGGCGTCACCGCTGCACACCAGAGCCACGGTCCGGCCGCTGTGGGCAGTTTCCAGTGCCCAGCGGCAGCGGTCCAGTTCTTTGGTCATACCGGTGGCATAATATTCTTTTTCCGGGTAATAGGGGCGTACCAGATCCAAATAGACCGGATAGCCGCACAGCACCTCGGCTTCTTCCAGGGCGCTCTGCGCCTGTGCGGTCAAAAACTGCGGGTCGCCGGGGCCAAGCCCGACCACATATACGATATCAGCCATTCTGCCACCTCCAGTCCGGGGCATAGGGGCACAGCGCCAGCGCAAAGGTCACACCGCCGCCCGCCTGTTTCGGGATGCGGATGCAGCCGCCGGACGCCAGCACAGCGGCCCGCTCACACACGTTGTCCACCCCGGTGACGCTTTGCACGAAGGGAGATGGTGTGAACGGCCCGGACAGTGCCCGCAGCTGCTCCGCAGAATAAAATGTGATGGGCCAGCCGTGGGCCCGGCAGAACGCCAGCAGCCCGGCCTCGTCAGCCTTCAGGTCGATGCTGGCCGCCGCCACGATGCACGCCGGGGCAAGGCTGTGCCGGGCGCAGAAGTCAGCAAAGGCGGCTTCCAACTGCTCGGCACATGTCCCTCTGCGGCAGCCGATGCCCAGCACCCCGATGTGGGGCACCAGATGCAAAGCGTCCCCGGCAGGGGAGAGGGTAAGGGCAAAATCGGCTTCGGCAGGGGTCCGTGCAGGATCCACCCCGGCGGGCGGGGTGCCCTGCACGGGAAACTCAGCGGCAAACCGCACCGACTGCCCGGCCAGCAGCTTGCTGCTGACATGCTTGATGCGCTCCGCTTCCAGCACCGTGCAGTTCTGGTGTTTTGCCCACTCGTCCACCGCAAAAATGCCGTGGGCGTCGGTGGCCGTGGTGATCACCGGAACGGCTCCGCACACGGCGGCCAGTGCACGGGCCAGGTCATTGGCACCGCCCAGATGACCGGACAGCACCGGCACCGCAAAGCGGCCGCATTCGTCCAGTACCACCACCGCCGGGTCCGACGCCTTGCTGCGGCAGTGCGGCGCAATGGCCCGCACCGCAATGCCCACGGCTCCCACAAAAACAAGGGCGTCGCTCTGCGCAAACTGCAGGGCGGTCCACCCGGCAAGGGAGACGCCGCCGCTGCCGCAGCGGTCCACACTGCCGGGCAGGGCGTCTGCCAGCCGCCGGGCCAGTGCCAGACCGGTGTCGGTAAAGGCCAGATAGGCCCGGGTCATTGGTCGGACCCCTTGCGGAACTCGGTGGTAAACCCGGGGTCGTACAGCTTGCTGCGCTCGTACCGGGTGCCCAGGAAATCGCCTGCCACGATGAGCGCTGTTTTGGTGATGCCGGCGTCGTGCACGCTCTGCGCCAGAGAACCCACGGTACAGCGCACGGTTTTCTGCTCCGGCCAGGTGGCCTTGTATACCACGGCGGCGGGGGTGTCCGGCGTGTAGGCACCGCCCTGCAGCAGAGCATCCTGCACCTTGTCCACCAGACCGATGGACAGGAAAATCACCATAGTGGCCCCGTGGGCGGCAAGGCTGGCCAGCTTTTCCCGCTCGGGCACCGGGGTGCGGCCTTCCATGCGGGTGATGATCACGGTCTGGCTCACGGTGGGCAGGGTGTATTCGGCATTCAGTGCCGCCGCCGCGCCGCAGAAGCTGGACACGCCGGGCGTGTCATCGTAGGCGATGCCGTCGGCGTCCAGTGCATCCATCTGCTCCCGGATGGCCCCGTACAGGCAGGGGTCGCCGGTGTGCAGGCGCACGGTGATTTTGCCGTCTGTCTCCATGGTGCGCATCACATCCAGCACCTGTTCCAACGTCATCTCGGCGCTGTTGTAAATGGCGCAGCCGGGTTTTGCCAGTCCCAGCAGGGCCGGGTTGACCAGACTGCCCGCATAAATGATGCAATCAGCCTCCTGCAGCAGGGCTGCGCCCCGCCGAGTGATCAGGTCCGGGGCACCGGGCCCCGCGCCTACAAAGTGTACCATAGCAGTTACTCCTTTACCAGTACCGTTGCAAAATATCCGGCCTTGCTGCCATCCTGCGGCGGGCGCGCAGTCGAAAGGTCGGGGAAGATCGTTTCATCCGGCAGGCCGCAGCTGCACACGAGGGCGCTGCGGCTCAACGCACCGTGGGCGTCCAGGGTGTCCAGCAGGGCGGGCAGCTGACGCCCGGTTTTCATCAGGACTTTCGTGCCGGGGGCGTCCAATACCTCGTCGGCCCGGCTGCCGGGAGCGATGGTCAGCGGAGCGTCCATGCCGCCGGTAAGGGGCTGATTCAGCCGGGCTGCTGCCGCGCAGAAGCTGGGCACACCCGCCGCCATCGCGGTGGCATAGCCCTGCGCCTGCAGGATCTCCTGCAGATAGCCAAAGGTGGCATAAATGGACACGTCACCCAGGTTCAGCATGGCCACATCCTGCCCGGCATCCAGAAAGGGCCGCACTGCGCTGGCAGCGGTCTCGTGAGAGGCGCGCAACACGGCGGCGTCCCGGCTCATGGCAAACTGCAGGGGCAGGATGGTCTTGCCGTCCAGCTCTGCGCCCAGTGCCCGGCGGGCGATGTCCAGCGCCAGCATCTGCCCGGAAGCGGTCTGCGGCGCAGCCAGCACCGGGCACTGCCGCAGCAGACGCACGGCCTGCAAAGTCAGCAGCTCCGGATTGCCGGGGCCGACGCTGACCCCGTAAAAGGTGCCGGTCATGCGTTGTTCCATTGTTCAAGCAGCTCCTTTGCAGTTTGTGTTGCGCCAAGCGGCCCATGCTGGTTGGAAAACAGCACTGCACCCACCCGGAAGGCTTCACCCGCCCGGCGGTCGAGGTGCAGTTGGATGGCATCCAGCAGGCTTTCCAGCACCGGGGTGCGCAGTCCGGCGGTGTCCAGCAGCTCCAGACAGGCGTCGGTGGTGGCGGCAGCGTACAAAGCCGCGCACAGCTCCCGGCCTGCCCCACAGAGGGCGGCATGGGCACAGAACAGCTCGGTGCGACAGTCGGCCGTGTGGGAGTGGGTGTTCATGATGCCGCCGGCCACCTTGACCAGCTTGCCCACATGGCCCACCAGCAGCACCTGTTCAAATCCGGCAGAAGCTGCCATATCCAGCGTATCTCCGATGAAGTTGGAGGTCTTGACCACCGGGATGGCCGCAAAGGCCGGGTAGGTGTCGTGCAGGTAGTCCAGCCCGTAGTTGCCCGGGGCAAGGATGAGCCGCTTTGGGGTACCGGCCCGCAAAACAGCCTGGTTCATTTCCAGCTGGATGGTGTCCAGGATGGCCTGCTGGCTCATGGGCTCCACGATGCCGCTGGTGCCCAGCACCGAAAGGCCACCCTCCACCCCGATGTGCGGGTTGAAGGTGCGCCGGGCCACTTCCTCGCCGTTCTGGATGGAAATGGTCACCGCAAAGCCGCCGGTATAACAGGCGGCTTCAGCCTCCCGGCGCAGGGCCTCGGCGATCATCTGCCGGGGCACATGGTTGATGGCGGCGGCACCAACGGGTTGGTCGAGGCCGGGTTTTGTCACCCGGCCCACACCTCTGCCGCCGTCGATGCGGATTTCCGTGCAGCCCGGCAGCAGTTCCACTGTGGCGATCACCGGCAAGCCGGTGGTCACATCCACGTCGTCGCCGCCGTCCTTTTCAATGGCGCATTCGGCCCCAGTGTCGGTGCGGCGGCAGAACAGGGGTGCTACCTCCACCACGATGCCCTTTGGGGTGCGCAGCGCCACCGTCTCCGGCGCATGGCCGGTGAGCAGCAGCCGGGCCGCGCCCGCTGCCCCCAGCGCCGCACAGGTGCCGGTGGTATAGCCGCAGCGCAGCAGCTTCTGCCCGCTGCGGACGTAGTGCTCGAACGTGGGCTTTTGGGGCTTTGCCTGCCCGAACAGGGCCGTGTACTGCGCTTCGCTCAGCGCATAAAGCGCGCGGATGTTGTCCGGGGCAAAGGCGGCATCCGGGGTCAGCACGCCGGAAACATGGTCCGGGAACACGCACACCACTGCGTCCGCGATCTTCTGTGCCATGTCCAGCTCATGCAGGCTTACGATGACCGCAAGGCCCTGTTCATGGGCCAGCTTCTGCAGGATGGTCAGCAGCTCGATCTTGCCCTTGATGTCCAGAAAGGAGGTGGGCTCGTCCAGCAGCAGCACTTTAGGCTGCTGGCAGATGGCACGGGCCAGCAAAACACGCTGACGCTGGCCGTCACTGATGCAGTTGAAGTCCCGGTCCGCGAGATGCGCAGCTCCGGCAATTTCCAGTGCATCCTGCACGGCCTGCCGGTCGGCGTCGGACAGAATGCCCAGCCGCCCGGTGTAGGGGATGCGCCCGGCGGCGGCAAACTCAAAGCAGGCGGTCAGCTCGGTGCGGCGGGTGTGGGGCAGCATCAGAGCCAGCTTCTGCGCCCGGGCCGTGCCGGTGTAGGCGGTCAGGTCCTGCCCGTCCAGCAGCACAGTGCCGCCCAGCGGGGCCAGCTGTCCGGCCAGTGTTTTGAGCAGGGTGGATTTGCCCGCACCGTTGGGGCCGACAAGGACAAGGATCTGCCCCGGATTTGCCCCCAGTGCAATGCCGGAGGCCAGCGGCGTTTTGCCGTAGCCGATGGCAAGCTCCTGCGTTTCACAGAGAAATTCCTTCATTGTGCACCCTCCCGGTTCCGGCGGATGAGCAGCCCGATGACCACCGGCGCACCAAACACGGCGGTGACCGCGCTGATGGAAAGCTCCGTGGGAGCAAACAGGCTGCGGGCGATCAGGTCGCACAGCAAACAGAAGGCGGCCCCGCCCAGGCAGCAGCCCGGCAGCACCACCAGCGGCTTTGCGCTGCCCAGCAGCTGCTTGACCAGATGCGGCACTGCGATGCCCACAAAGGAGATGGGCCCCGCAAAGGCCGTGACACAGGCCGCCAGCAGACTGGAAAGCAGTACCAGCAGCCGGGAAAAACGCTTCACGTTCACGCCCACGCTCTGGGCATAGGCTTCGCCCATCTGGTAGGCGCTCATGGGTTTGGAGAGGCAGAAAGCTGCTGCCAGCGCAGGCAGCACCACCAGTGCCGCCGCCTGTACATTGCCCCAGGTCATGCCGGAAAAGCTGCCCTGTGACCAGTTGTGCAGGTTGACGATGTTAGAGTCCTGTGCAAATGCCACCACGAACTCGGTGACAGCGGAACAGATGTAACCGATCATGACGCCGCAGATGACCAGAATGCTCATGCGTTGCACCCGACGGGCCACCGCCAGCACAAAGGCCATGGCGGCCATAGCCCCCGCAAAGGCGGCCAGGATCAGGGTGAGGGAGCTGGTGAGCAGGCCATGGTTCAGGAACATCACCATCACCAGTGCTACGGCTAGCTTGGCTCCGCTGGAAATGCCCATGACAAAAGGCCCGGCGATGGGGTTGGCAAAAAAGGTCTGCAGCAGATAGCCTGCTGCAGAGAGTGCCGCGCCCAGCAACACCACCATCACGGCCCGGGGCAGGCGCAGCTGGGTGATGATGCCCACCGACAGTGCGTCCTGCCCGCGGCCGGTCAGGGCCGCCAGCACGGCACCGGGGGTCAGGGCAACACTGCCCCAGAACAGGTTGGCGGCAAACAGAACCACCAGCGCCAGCGCCAGCAGGAGATAAGAAAACAGATAGCGTTTTTTGCGGGTCATAAGCGGTTCCTTACTCAACGTGAATGAAATACTGCAATCCGTCTGGCGCATCCTCGGTGAACAGACGGTGCAGCTCCAGGATAAAATCGGCCAATTCCATGCTCTGCTGGAAAAAGCTCTGGGCAACGCACCAGACATGCCCATTCTGCACAGCCTTGAAGTCCGCCAGCAGGGAGCACTTGGCCACCAGATCGTCGGTGGTGGAGACAACGCCCTCAATGGTACTGTTGTAGATCAGGAAGTCGGCGTCCCGTGCACCGGCGTAGAAGTCTTCCAGCGGCAGGTTCATGGTGGAAAGGCTGTTGCCGCTGTCGGTCAGATCGGCAAACACATAGTCGGCCCCGGCCATCTCGATCATGCGGGCCACATAGTCGCCGCCCTTGCGCACGTTGGCCAGATTGTTGGCCGAGATAGAAAAGAACGCGCAGCTCTTGCCGGTGGACTGCTGGTCCAGCAGGGGAGCGATGCGCTCCGCCTGTCGGTCAAACACCTGCTGTGCCAGTTCCTCCTTGCCCAGCAGGATGCCGTAGAATTTGATCCACTCCATGCGGGCCAGCGGGCCGCTCTCGTAGCTGGAACGCTCCACCAGCACCGGGATGCCGAAGCGCTCCAGCTGCTCCTTGACCTCCGGGGTGTGGTAGATCATGGTGTTCTCGATGGCAAGACCGCAATTCGCGGCAAGGATCTGCTCGTAGTCCGGGGCGCTGTATTTGCCCGCATAGGCAATGCGCCCGTCCAGCATGGCCTGCCGGGCCTCGTCCAGATACCAGCCCTCGGCGCGGGTGCCGCTCAGGGCGATGCAGTCCAGTGCGTCCAGTGCGAGGAACAGGTCCATCACCGAGGTGGACACCAGATAGAGGTTCTGCAGCGGCTGACGCAGCACGGTCACGCCGTCCGGTACATCGGTCGGAACGGCAGCCCCCTCCGGCACCACAAGGAACTGTGCCCCGTCGGCCGGGATGGAGAGCAGGGTATAGCCGCCCTCGTATTTTGCAGCCGTGAACTGCTGTGCGTAGTCCAGTGCAGCAGTCCCGGCCGGTACCAGCTGCACTTCCACCGTGGGACCGGCCTGCTCGGCACAGGCGGTCAGCAACAGCCCGGCGGCGGGCAGGAGCCTCAGAAATTGGCTGCGTGTGATCTTGTTCATCTTATTCCAGCGTAAAAGTCAGGGTGTATTCGATCTCGTGCGGGGTGCTCATGGCCACCGTGTCGGCGGTCACGGCCAGCGGGGTGCCCAGGGCAGCGACCGGGATCTCAAAGGTGGAGTTGCCCTCGGTGTTGGTGGGCAGGTACTTCTCGCCGTCCACGACCATATAGTCATAGTTGGGGCTGCTCCATGCGATGGTGGCGGTCATCTTGCCGTCGGCCACGGTCAGAGTGGCGGGGCTGTCCACGGTGGCACGGCCGGAGCCGCCCTCCAGTGCCACAGATACGGTGTATTCGCCGTCTGCGGGGGTCTCGGAGACTTCCTCGGTCTTGGGCTGGGCATTGCGCACGCTCACGGTGTGGTCGTACCAGGTACCCTTGGAACCCAGAATGGCCAGCGGGAAGTCCTCATCCAATGCGGTGACCGGGATGTCATAGCCGTACACCTCTTCGCTGGTGCCGTCGGAGTAGGTCACAGTGTCGGTGGTGGGCAGCAGCCAGTCCGTTTTGTGGGCCTCCGCATCACACGCCCAGCCGGGGGGTTGCGGCACTT
>OBYM01001223.1_pt1 | contig 11516 bp, 8 predicted proteins | sample 1538191 | NCBI WGS metagenome assembly OBYM01 (sample SAMEA2580165, study PRJEB22360) | human gut metagenome | biome: human gut; feature: human-associated habitat; material: faeces | place: Denmark | collected 2008/2010 | reverse complement strand
GTCGGGTGAGCACGCCCTTTGGGCCGGCCGCTACTCCGCTCAACCCGCCCCCGACAATCACAATCTCGGTATCGACAACCTGAGTTGCAAAGCTAATAGAAGAAAGTGATGCAAAAGCCAAAATAGAAACAAATGTTTTTAATTTGAAGGATTTCATAAAAATCTCCTTGGAAAGAATTATTGATATTTTGGCTTTTGATTCTTTAAATTTTTAAATATCTGTTATTTGAAAACTGAGTGAAAAGTGATCACAGATTCGGGTTAAAACCAATTCCAAAAATAATTTTGTGTATGCAAAATATCCTTTGTTTTCATTTGAAGATCAGGCTAGGTCTTGCGCATCTCCGTGCAAGTTCCTTCAACGTTCGCCGTCGTCGTGATCACTAATCATCGCTGCGGATGTTGAAGATAAATCGTTCGCAGTGTCACGGAGGCTATATGAAACTCAATCTTCTTCTCGCTGTACTTCTTTCTTCCCTTTCCGTCGCTTGTTATGCAGCAGATGCTGTCAGCGGAGCAACGCCTAATCATGCCGCACCCGGCTCTCAAATCAAGAACGTGGATGCTGTGACTTCTGCTTCTATCGTGCCTCAGAAATTGAGGATCTCGGCTAAAGCCACAGGCTTTACAGACAGCAAAGCAAAGAAGGTACTTTTTGTTGTCGGTGATCCGCGCTTTGACCAATCATTAGAAGGTTTCTTGGTCAACACCGCCGCAAACTTCTTCCTGAAGAAAGGCTATGAAGTAGAAATCAGAGATTTGTACAAGATCAGATTCAACCCGGTCATCACGCCGGAAAACTTCTACCACGCCAAAGATGGGTTTGGCCAAACTCCGGACGATATCAAGCCTGAACAGGCTCTCGTCTCTAAAGCCGATTACATCATTTTCTGTTATCCGAATTGGCATGACAGTCCGAATGCAATCACCAAAGGCTACATGGAGCGCGTATTTTCTAAGAAATTTGCGTATCAGGACACACCAAAAGGCTTAGAAGGCCTTCTCAAAGGAAAAGGCATCTACAGCATCATGAATGCCGGATGGCTTGGCGGCGGCCAAGGCAATGTCGGTGACGGAATCGGAAAACTTGATACTGTTTGGGATAAATATCTGGGTGCCTATAAGGTCGTCGATGACGACACCGCGGGCTTCTGGGGTGCTAAGAATCTCGGAAGATTCGTAAACGACCAAAGCCCGAGCAACCTTGACCCGCAATACCAAGAAAAACTTCAGAAACTTGCTTCGGTTTTAGATTCCAGGCTTGAAAGAGACTTCTTCAAGAATAAGTAATCGGTTTAATTAATCGGCACCCCTGCTCCTATGTCTGGCCGACAATTTTTGTCGGCCATATTATTTTCCCAACTTAACCAAGACACAGTCACACTTCACGTGCTGAAAAACCTAAATTTCTATCCATGTTTCCCGTTGTCTCAGCAGTTGTAACACACTTCGTTAAATATCTTAGGCCCCGTCTTATAAACACCACGTTGTTAACTTTTCAACAAACTGCCCGGATCCTCATCAATCTCGTTGTATACAACTTTTGCTCTCGGATGAGGAAAACTGTGTCTTCGGACTTGGCTTACAGAGACCTAACCAATTCAGCAATTGTTCTTAGATACTTAGTAGCAATCGGTCGTTTGTAATGTGTAATCTACTTGTTGAAAGAGAAAACACTTCCCGCTCCGTTCACTTTACTCGAGCGGCAGTTTCTGCGGCTTCACGCCAAAGCTTGAGGATGCGTGGGCGTCGCACAGCAAGCGGTTTTCCATAATATGGAACTGTAAAAACCTTATTTTTTGCCAGCGCATCGGGAACAGTACTTTCTTGAAATTGGAATTGCGCTAATGCTCTCTGAATTCCAAGAAAATCTCCGGTGAGTGCAATCCAATCTGGATTGCAAGCTCGGAGAAAGCTTAAGTCTTCAATTTCTACAAGTCCTGGAATCACGGTTTTGTAATCGGCTTCTTTAATCGGATTATGAGCGCAAAGTTCAGGGTAAAGATCTTTGCTCAATTCAGAAGCATCAGAGAGTGCAAATAAGAAGATCCGATCGTCCAGTGGATGACGAATGGCTAGAAGGGTCAGAATAGATTGAGGACTAAGCGGTGAATAACGTTTTAGCTGTTCTTGCTGCAAACGATACTCTCTAACAATTCGCTCAGCACGCTTTTCTTCGTCAAAAACTCTGCCGGTTTCAAGAAGCGTTTCAGTGGGATCTTGGAAAATAGTAAGAATTTTGATCCGCACGCCCTCTGCTTTAAGTTTTGGAGCTAAAAGCGCTGGATTTATATCAGAGCTAGGATTGTTTTCTAGAAGGACATAATCTGTTCCACCGCGACGAATGGCTGTAGTCAACACCCTTTGATCGTGCATTACACAGGAAGTGCATTCCAGTAATTTTTCATTTGGATGAAAATACTGCATGTTCGGAAGCTCTCCTCCGATTAGTGCTTTGCCGAAAATCTTCAGTTCCGCCAAAGCTTCAATTGCGCTGTCTCCAACAAAAATTGCGTTTTCATATCTGGGAAACGGGACAAAGACGTTTTTTCCGTGTGTTGACATAAAAATCCTTCATTTCTAGTACTTGATCTGCGTGTCTAACGAGAACAGATTGATGCGTCACCAGTAAAATGGCCGAGTTTTTGAGCTCTAGGCGAAGCATCTCCGCCATGGCTTCAGCGGTTGTCTCATCTAAGGCAGAGGTAGCTTCGTCTAAGAGAAGTACCTGGGGTTTTAATAAGAGCATTCGGGCAAGTATGAGCCGCTGCTGTTCCCCGCCGCTGAGCCTATGCTGCCAGTCGATTTTATGATTCAGAAACGGTTCAAGCCGACCCAGCCCGACTTTTTCGAGGAGCGCGACTGCCTTTGCATCGCTCACTTTATCGGGCAACTCAGGGTAGGTAAGGTTAGCCTTTAAGGTTTCTTTAAAAAGATAAGGTTGCTGTGTAATCCATAATGTTTGAGAAGGAGATTCAACCATTCCTGTCGCAAAGCGATCGAACCCCGCAAGAACTCGAAGAATCGAACTCTTACCGCTGCCGGAAGGGCCTTGCAGAACCGTTAATTGTCCTTGCTTAAGAGTCAAATTCACCTTCAGTCGCTCGTCTTGAGTGCGTCCAGGAATGCTTAAGTAAAAATCCGCTTTAAGTTCTTTTGCAGATGTTGAGAAACAGACTGTTTGTTTATGCTTTTCGTTAATTTCTTCGATGGCGTAATGAAGTGTCGACAGACGTTCGTAGGTTGCAGCAAATCTAGCGAGCTGCTGATATGACATGGCAATCCATGACAGAGAGCGGGCAACATCGATAAATGCGCCTCGAATTTGCATGAGACCCCCCAACTCAATCGTCCCTGCAAAAAAAGCCGGTAGAGAAAAGAAAATCGGCGTCAGATGTGTCACTTGGCCGGTACCGACCGAGAAGTATTCCAGATTTCTTTTCTTTCTAAGGATTTCGATAAGAACGTTCAGGAGTGAAGAGAATTTTCCGTTAAGTTCTAACCGTTCTGCCGATGTTCCTTTAAGACCTGCGATAGATTCGGCATGAGTGCGTTTCGCAAGGAGTGAAGAACGAAAATCTGCTTCTCGTTTTTGAGAATCAAAATTGAGTCGTTTAAGTTTTCTGCCGATTAAATGCGTGATAAGTGTTTCCAGGAAGGTATAGATGAGGCATAGCCAAAACATGTAACCGGGAATTGCAAAACCAAAAATGGTTAAGGGATCTGAGAGGTTCCACAAAATAACCGAAAAACTCCCGATCATGAGAACGGAATTAAAAAAACTAGTGCATAAGTTTAAAAAAACTGAGACAGCATCGCGAATATCTTCGGCAATTCGCTGATCCGGATTATCTGGTTCTTTATTTTCTAAACGCAGACAATAAAAAGGGGCATTTTCCGAAAGCCAGCGATTAAAAAATCGGTGAGTGAGTTCTCGGCGTGCGATTAAAGCTGCCCTCCCCTGAAGATAGTCAGCTGTAACCAAAACCAAGATAATGGCCGAACAAAGCAAGATAAAGTCATACAGGCAACTAAAAATTTCTTCTTTATTTACAACCTGAAGTGCGTTGTAGAAACGACCGTTCCAGTCGTTTAAGGCAACAGCTAGTTTAATGTTGATGAGATAGGCTGCAATAACGAGGCCCAGGAGAAACCACATTCGCCATTGACGAAAGGTAAAAAAGGTCTCCCGAAGAAAGGAAGGGAAACTCCCCTCCTTTGAGCGTCGTATGATCATGAAGGCAGATAATTGATTAGAAGGTTGCACTTAACCACGCTCTGTAACTTCTTCCTACACCGTATCCGCCGTTGAGATAGCGGAACTTCTTATTGGTGATGTTATCAATCGAGAAGGTCAGCGTGAAATCAGCCCAATCCTTAATCTCAGGTTTCCATGTGAGCCCCAAAGTGTGTGTTGCAAAACCCCCGAGCTGTTTATATTCGCCGCTATTCCAAGCGGTCTCTAGATTGCTCTTGCCTCCTTTGAAGAGACGCACACGATACCATCCGTTAACGTTCCAAGGCTTGTAGGTATAACCGGCCCTAAGAGTAGCCTGCATTGGAGTGAGTCCCGGAATCTTTTCTCCTGTGTTTTTATCTTCCGCATGCAAATAACCGTAAGACAAATGAAAATCAGCGTTGCCTGGATAGTAATCCGCGGAAGCTTCAAAACCGGTCTTTAATGCCTTGCCTACGTTATCAATGGAGTAGTACAGAATCATGTCTCCGTCATCGGTAAAGTCCATATCTCCCGTGGCGCCGGCATTGATGAGGTTCTTCACCCGGTCTCGGAACACGTTGGCATGAAATACAAAACGGTCGGAGTCAGAGAATAAGTTCTTATAGTCGCCGTTGACGCCGATCTCAACGTTAATGGATTCTTCGGGTTTGAGATCCGGGTTAGGAAGAACAACTGAATACATTCCAAATTCCGGATACTCAATGGAAGTGTAGAGTTCATCCAAGAAGGGAGGACGATAGCCGGTTTGAACCGAGGCGTAGAAGGACAGCTGCTTGGAAGGCGAAAGCGTTAACGTAATACCCGGAGTTACTTTATTGTCGCTTCGCGAAGCCAACCCGAATTTATCGTTGTTATCTGTTGTAGGTTTGCGGTTGTAATAAGACCAGCGAAGAACAGGGGTCAGCGTCAAATACGGATTAATTGCGTACTCATCTTGGATGAAGAGTCCGACATCATAACCTTTAGATTTTGGACGACTGCGGTCGGGGCGACCGTAAACATCAGTAGCTTTTTGCTTATTCAAGGACGCGTCAAAACCATAAGTTAAAGAATGTGTTCCTCCGAATTCAAAGACGGAAGTGTTTTGCGTATTAATACTGTAGGAGTCAAACTTGTCCTTGAAATACGCTTCATCGTTGTAGGAAGTACCGTCGAACTTATTGTCAAGTTTCATGTATTGCATATTGACAACAAGATCCACCCAGTCGCCGGAGCTATATTCCCAACTGCCGGTCAGTCGGTGCTGTTTGAGACGGTATTTAGCTTCATTATCTGTGTGGCCCTGATCCAGCTTGTTCTCATCGTAGTTATAACCGATCGAGAAAACAGAATCATCCAAAGGGGTAAAACTAAGTTTAGAGGTAAATGAATCGTATTGAGCGTCTCGAGGAGTTTTAGACCTTTTGCCGTTGGAAGAACTGATAACTTTGCCGCCGTCTCGATGTGAAAAACCGATGACTGCATCCACAGGTCCCTTCCTGCCGTAAAGCCATGCCGCCTGTCCGAACTCGTCAGCATCGTTGTTGTAGCCGGCTTTGAGTTTGGCACCAAAATCTCGTCCTGGCTTGAGAAGATCTGCCGCCGTTTTAGTGGTAACTGCGATTGTTCCGCCGATGCCGCCGTTACCGTAAAGTGAAGATCCTCCGCCACGCCTAACCTCAATCTGCTTGATCATTTCCGGATCAGCAAACATAAAAGCGGGACGGTTGCCACTCATCGTGTAATTGTCTTGACGGACACCGTCAATCAAGTACGTGATTTGATCAGAATCAGATCCTCGGATTGAGATTCGAGTAAAGACCGGACTATCCGGAGCTTCCATCATAACGTTGGGAATATCCAACAGCGCATCGCCAAGCGTTTTTGGATTATCCTGCTCCAGCTGACCGTCTGTGATAACGACTAAAGAGGACGGAGCTTCGTTGAGTTTTTTTTCTGTTCGCGTCGCAGTAACGACTACCGGAGCTGTGACTACCGTTTCCGAGTTGGAGGAAGTCTCGCTGGCTTGAACTGAGGAGTAGGCAACTGTTGCCAGAACCGAGGCAGCAACTGCAGTCAATGTAAAGGGTTTCATAATAATAAAAGAAGAATGAGAATCATTATCGATTATTTTATTCTTTAGCTAACTACTCTAATCAAAGATAGGTTGGTAGTTTCCTATGGGGTAAGGAGATGATATAAAAGAGTATTTTTTTACCAATTGAAAATAGATATTGAAAAATATAAATGATAATAAGAATTATTATTGCTTACATCTATAACATGTTTAGGGGATAAGGGTCTTAATGACTGAAAATTCTGGAGGGAAAAGACAGTAACTGCTCTTCTCAGTAAGAATTCACAACCCTAAATGAATCGTTAAAAACTCTCTAACTGCATCCGTGATGCTCGGTCTTTTAACCGACAGAACTCAAATAACTTAAACCGCCAATTTAGTCATTAGATGATCTACGTATAATCACAATGTTCATCCGAAAAGGACCATTGCGTGTTCAATCGATCCAAAACAAATAAATACTCCTGGACCGCCAAACTTTTTCTTTGCGTCCTGCTCGCCCTCTTCCTATTTGAACTTCAGTACGTCGGCCGAATCCTCCTCTTCGACTTCGTCAATCCGTCGTCAAGCCCATACATCCGCGCCGAACAGGAAAGACTGCTGGAAGAAGGCAAGCATTCGATTCGGTATCAGTGGGTAGATTACGATCAGATTTCTCCTTATTTAATTCGAGCTGTCGTGGCCGCAGAAGACGCGGATTTCATGCATCATCACGGACTGCGCTGGGATGCCATCAAAACGGCAGCAGAAAAAAACCTGCTCTCCGATAAACGTGCCCCCGGCGGCTCTACTCTGACTCAGCAGACCGTCAAAAACCTCTTTTTGTCTCACGACAGAAGCTACTTCAGAAAAGCGCAGGAAATTATCCTGACGCCGATCGTTGAAACCATCTGGGGTAAAAAAAGAATCCTTGAGATCTATCTAAATATCGCTGAATTTGGCAACGGAATTTTCGGCGCTCAGGCCGCTGCCCGCTACTATTTCAATAAGAATGCAGCTAATCTTTCGCGCACGGAGGCCATCCGTCTGGCCTCGATCTTGATTAACCCGAAAAAATATCAATTCGTGAAGTCGGCTCCGCTAATCAATCGACGAGTGAACCGGATCTCTCACGACCTGAACTTGGTCCAAATTCCGCAGAGATGAAAAAAGCGGCCGAAGCCGCCCTCAAGAACAAGGTTCTCTCTTACTGCTTGTTTTCGTTTTCCAACGAATCTTCGTACATGCTGAGAATCACACCGGTTGTGATCAGCTCAATGTCATAGTCCATCGGACCTTTCAGTGCGTCCTGGAAAACCGTAGCCATGGCGCCGCCGCAGTCTTCGCACACATGCATACGGTGCGCCGGATCTTCGTCGGCATAGACGTACTTCAGCTTGTTGCTGTTGGTATTGCCGCACAGTGCGCAGCGAATGCGCTCAAACGGCCACTGAGTTCCGCAGCAGGAGCAGAAAAGATAACGGTTGTTGGAAGTACCCTCCGTACCTTCGGTGACGGAAGAAATCGCTGCCGGAGCACCGCAGGTCGGGCAGCCCAAAGGAGCATCGCCGGATTTGGCTTCGTCGACTTTGGAGAGCTCGTGCGTCATGTCTTCGCCGAGATTGCGGAAATATCTGCGAAGAACGTTCAGCAGAAGACCGGCGATAACAGCCATCATGTCTTCATCGGCTTCTTCGCCTAAAACTTCTTTCGTGGCGACTTCGTAGAAGGCTGTCGGGTCTTCACCGGCAAGTTTGATCGTTGCATCGGTGAGCTTGTTCCAATCGAGAGCTTTCAGCTTGGCAACCTGTTCATCAACATTGATGACGCCCTTTTCAATAAAAGCGTCTTGAAGCTTCTGAAGATCCTTTCTGAATTCGGCAGGAATAATTTGAAGCGGGCGCAGCGTCAGGTACGGAGTTTTGCTCTTGATTGCCTTTTGAGCTGTCTCGGTATCAAAATTATCTTCTACGTCTGCAATCTCAAGCTCGTCTCTGACGTCATACATAGAATTGGCGTAATCCGTCAATCCTTTCCAATCAACGCCGTCATCACGTTTCAGATATCCTACGATTGCAGCCTGTCTCGAACTCTTTGTCATGTTTTTCCCAATAATTCAATCAGATGGTGACGCTCAATTCTAATTCAACGAATCTAATTTCACCTTCGGTTATTCGGACTAGTACTTTTGTCTAATCTTAAGTTTCTCAAAATCAAACCGTATTAGAGTGGCAGTAGTATCCGCTTTTTTTCAAATAAGGACCTCAATTTCATGCAATCAATTGTTTCCCGCAGAAAGATCCTCATCGCTTCCTTAGGCGCTGCCGCCGTCGGCTTAACAAGAACTGCTCAGGCCGCACCCGCAAATGTACCCTCCATTTGGGACGGAAAGAAAATGTATGACTCTTTCCTTAGAGACGGTACCGGCTTCAGCTTCCCGCACAAACCCAACGCTCCTGTCGCCGTTGTCGCTTTCGATACACAGTGCCCGGACTGCATGCGTTTGTTTACCCGTATTAAGCCCTTGCTCAATGATGTTGATGTGATTTTCTACCCGATTTCATTCATGAACATCCATTCCGAACCGCAGGGAACGACAATCCTGATGTCTAAGGATCCGGCTAAGACTTTTGAAGAACAGCATGAACACTTCAAAGATCCGGACTTCCGCGGAATCCGTTACGACGTCTCCAAGCTTCCTGAAGATCTGAGAAACAAAGTCTGGACAAACACAAAACTGCACAGACGCTCCGGCTGCCGTGCCGTTCCCTACGGTGTCTTCAAGAACAGCAAAGGTGAGTACGTTCCTTTTGATGAGAACCTCACGACCGAAGAACTGAAGAAAGTCTTCGAAATGAACTAACAATTCTCGAGCCTCCTGACGGAGGCTCTAATTTTTTCCGAGCTCAAGACTCAGAGTTCATGCCCGAATAACTTGTCTGTTGCGGATGAGCCAAATACACCGAATCTTTATTCCGTCGTTTAATATTTTTCTTGTATATGCTTTGCAATGACATGGGGCTGTCAATGACTGCTGCTTTTACTATCTTCGCTAAAACTGTCACTCGCGAAAAGCGGATTCCTTTTGAAGTCTCAGCGGATCCTTTCTATTCCGAAACTTGCAACGCGTAGCCGCCGAATTAAATGCCGGGAAGAGCGTCGAGCACGAGATTATTGAAGATTAAACTTGATCTAAGTCTCGACTACTTCCTTGACTTCACAAAAAAAATGGCTCGGATCTTCTCCAGACCCGGGCCAATTTCTATTGATTAAGAAGTAGCTTCGAACTTAATTTTCTTCGCCGAACCACTTCTTGTAAATTCTTTGGAACTCACCGCTCTTCTTAAGAGAAGCAAGAGCCTTGTTGATTTGAGCAACCAGCTCTTTATTGCCTTTAGTCACGGCAATACCGTATTCTTCGGCTTCCATCTTCGGACCGACCAAACGGCCCTTATTGCCGCCTTGAGCAACGTAGTACGCCACAACTGGGAAGTCCTGAATCACAGCGTCAACGCCGCCGTTTTGGAATTCCAAGAAAGTCTCGGCAGCATTAGCAAAAGTGACCACTTTTGCGCCGGGAACTTTTTCCGCTCTGAACATGCCGGTTGTACCGACCTGAGCACCGATCTTTTTGCCTTCCAGATCTTTAATGGATTTGGTCGTTGTATCAGACGACGGAACCATGATGATCAGACCGGAGGTGTAGTACGGATCGGAGAAGTCAACGAACTTTTTACGCTTTTCGTTAATCGTCATGCCGGCGATTACGGCATCCACAATACCGGTGCGCAGTGCCGGAACAGTCGCGTCAAAACCCATGTTCTGAACCACGACCTTGTATCCGAGTTCTTTACCGATCGCACGGATCAGATCCATATCGAAACCCGTGAAATTCTTACCGTCTTCGGCCAAAAACTCGAACGGAGCAAAGCTCGAATCCGTACCGACAAGGAGGACGCCGTCTTCAATAGTCGGAGACTTCGCAAAAGAAGCCGAGACGGGCAGCATGCTTAAAGCGCAAAGGAACGCTAAAAGATTTCTTCTGAACATTGATAATTCCTATAACTAACGTGATGAGGTTATTGACAAAAAATAGTTTAGGAAATTTATCCTTACAAATTCCATTTTTGAAAAGTTTTTGTCATCATCCTGATGGATGATAAAAAGAACACGTCAGAAGGCTAATCCTAGGAAAATCTCTTAAAAATTGAGTTTGCTAAACTTCAGATACCGCTTTTTTGGCACACTCCGTTCTTGCCTTCAGACTCATAATTGTCAGAACGTCATTAGATTTTCGTTATTCTCTTTCCATGTTGTCGCCTCGTCTTCCCTTCCATACTCGCTATATTTTTGCTTCCTTTGCCGCAGCCTCTTTAATTCTCATTTCCGGCTGCCAGTCAATACACGACAAAAAGGAAATAACCGTTGAAATCCTGCATACTAACGACATGCACTCGCACTTTGCAGGCAGTAAAAACGGAAGCGCCTGCATCACGGAAAGCTACTGCGAAGGCGGTTACGGCCGAGTTGCGGAATACGTAAAAGAAGTGAAGGAAAGAAACCCGAACGCCATCTTCTTGGACGCCGGCGACCAGTTCCAAGGCTCACTGTTGTATGTGAATTACCATTCGCCGTTGGTCGGCAAAATCACAAACAAGATGCAGTACGACTTCGCAACGTTCGGTAATCATGAATTCGACGAAGGCTGCAAAGCGCTGTCCGACTACGCCAAAAACGCGGATTTTCCTTTCTTGGCAGTTAACCTCAAACCGGCGCCGGGTTGCCCTTTGAGTAAAAACAATATCGCTCCTTTCACCGTCATTGATAGACCGGATGCAAAGATAGGAATTATCGGTTTAGCCAATCCGGATGTCGTGAACCAGTCGAAGGCTTGCAAAGACACAAAGTTTGTGAACCCCTTCAAGGCAGTCAAAGAATCCGTGAAGGCGCTTCAGACCCAGAAAGTAAATATCATCATTGTCTTGTCCCATCTCGGCTTACCTTTCGATGAGGAGTTAGCAAAAAACGTCAACGGTGTGGATCTGATTGTCGGCGGCCACACGCATGATTACATTGGACCAGGCTCTCCTTTGGGCCCCTATCCAATCGTTGAGAGATCTCCGAGCGGCAAGCCGGTTCTCATCGTGACAACTTCCGGCGAAGCAAAATTCTTAGGTCATCTGGAAATGAACTTTAACAAGGAAGGCATACCGACAAGTTGGAACGGTGAACCTGTACGTT
>OBYM01001220.1_pt1 | contig 11532 bp, 8 predicted proteins | sample 1538191 | NCBI WGS metagenome assembly OBYM01 (sample SAMEA2580165, study PRJEB22360) | human gut metagenome | biome: human gut; feature: human-associated habitat; material: faeces | place: Denmark | collected 2008/2010 | reverse complement strand
CAACTTACGATTAGTTTTAAGCAAAAACAGAGTCAACCAAAATCAGTTCAGGTCAGAGATGTGATGAAACCGGAATCTTGTTCTTTCTTCTTGAGAAAGTGACTTCCAATACTCCAATGTCTCTAGAAGGAGGTTGGAGGTCCCGAGAACATTCGTTTTTACAAATGATTCAGGATCTACCACCGACCTATCAACATGCGTCTCTGCGGCGAAATTAACCACGGCGTCCGGACGGAATTCGGAAAGGATTTTTTGAGTTAGGATTTTGTCACCGATATCGCCTTGTATGAAGGAGTAGTTTTCGTTGTCTTGGACTGATATCAAATTATCAAGGTTACCTGAATAGGTTAACTTGTCCAGATTAAGTACTTTGTCTCCTTTTTCTATTCTGTCCAGAATGAAATTTGATCCGATAAATCCTGCACCACCAGTTATTAGTAATTTCATCAGTTTGTTCCAAGGCTAAAAATTGATTTGTCGACGGGTTTCATTGGGGAAATGAGAAAATGCTTAATGGCGTCAGGGTTGATTTCATTCCCCTCGGAAAAAACAAACATCCTGCTTGCATCATAAAAAGGCTCGTTTAGTATGCACGTTCTATTAGTAATAATCTTCGAATTGAGTGTCAGAGCCTCTGATATTCTGAAGGAATAGCCCTCACCAGGCGCTAATCGCCAGAGATCTATTACTGCACGACTTTCACTCATTAATCGTAAGTAGTTTTCGTAAGACACGATCTCTCTGTCGACCTTAAAGTCCTCCAACTCGGAGTAGGGATAGTCTACAAGTAAAATTTTGACATTTAAATTGGCCTTTTTTAATGCGCTCAACAAAGGCCTTAAAGATTTTTCTCTATCTAGGCTATATGCTGCCAAGAAACAAACATCGTATTTCTTTTTAACATTCAGGAAATTAATAAGCTTTGAAGTGTTTACCTTGTTCACGGCATAGGGAATGCCAAATTTAGAGGAAGTGGACTGGTCATACACAGAGATCTTGATATCGTTTGACAACGAAAAATTTTTAATCCAAGTAAATTCTTTAATTCTACTTGGTCGCAAAATGTCAAAGTATCTAACCTCTATATTTGCAAGAGGATATTTTTTTCTTAAGTACCGAAGGAGTTCAGGAGAAAAAAGCCCAACGATGAAAATTCTTTTCTTTACTTCTTTCGGTTTAACTTGAGAGATCAGCCTATTTAGAGCTTTGTTGCTCTTGGCGATCAGATTGATTGTTTCAACTCCTTCGACCACTACATCATTTTTCTTTGCATAATGGAATTTGATTAACTCAGCCCCAACGGAACCTCCGATAAAGAATAAATCTTTTTCTTTCTGCTTGTTTAAGAAAGAGTCTAATAATTTAGGTATCTTTTGCCTATAGTATTTTCTAAGTACAAAAGAAAGCAGTGCGAAACAAATTAATTTAAAGTTTCTTGTTTTCAGGAGAGAAGGAAGTTTAAAGACAACGCAAGTTACGCCGCTAGAGAAGAGTTCAGAGAAAGCAGGTAAGTTTGGTAACGGCTTTTCTTTTCCCAGGAAGGGCTCTTTTGCCGTGCAATATATTTTTCCGTTCTTTGTGTAAATATGGAGGACTGCCATAGTGTTAAATGAAATTTTTCTTTATTTTGAGTAACTTTTGAAGTTTGCGCAGGGTTATTTTAAATAACTGGATTAGTGATCGGTAAAACTATTATTAGGCTAAAGTTTATAGGCAGCCTGTAAGGGGAGATTCTAGTAACTTGTTAAGTTGCCTTAGAAAATATTATGTGATAGTTTTCTGCGCGTGTCAGCTCTTTCTTAGAGTGATTTTTTAGTCTTGAATCGCTTACTCCAATGTCTTCCTTGATTCTTCCTCCCATCAAGCCATCTCATTATCGGCCAGATATTGATGGTCTGAGGGCGATAGCAATTGTTTCGGTTGTTATTTTTCATACTTTTCCGACTCAACTCCCTGGAGGATTTGTTGGTGTAGATGTTTTTTTTGTCATTTCTGGCTATCTCATTTCGACGATTATCTTTAGGTCTCTCGAAAAGGAGTCATTCAGTTTTTTAGATTTCTACGCGAGAAGGATTCGTCGAATATTTCCAGCGCTTGCCTTTCTTTTGCTTGGTGTCATATTACTTGGCTCTCTCTTTTTAACACCAGAGGAATTCAAAAATCTCGGAAAGCAGACTATTTATGGATCTGCATTTGGAGAGAACATTTTCCTTATCCGTCATTCCGGTGGTTATTGGGATACAGCTACCGAAATGAAACCTTTGATGCATTTGTGGACTTTGGCTGTTGAGGAACAATATTACATTTTCTATCCCTTACTTTGCTGGATCCTCTGGAAGGTAAAGAAAAGAGTCTTGCCGGTCCTTTGTGTCTTATGGCTGGTTTCTTTTGGTTTCGATCTTTATCAGAGTCAAACTTCATCTATTGTTGCTTTCTTTTCTCTCCATACTCGTTTCTGGGAACTTTGTACAGGATGTATTCTTGCTGCTTTAGTAAACCCTAGCATTTCTTCAAAAGGATTGGTCCAGCCCATAGCCTCAAAATTAAGAGAAGAAAGAGCACGGGAACTGGGGGGGGGTAAAATTAAGTTATTGACTAATCTTCGTGAGAAGTGCAACTCCATCGGTAGCGTCGCCGGCCTTGTATTTATTTCTGCGGGTATTCTGTTTGCAACAGGAGATGCGACTTATAGACCGCTTTTGATATTACTTCCAGTCTTCGGCACATTATTACTTATCATTTTTCGTGATTCTTGGATAAATAAAAATGTTTTGAGCTCGAGTCCCTTTGTCTTTGTTGGCCTCATCAGTTATACCTGGTATCTTTGGCATTGGCCTCTCTTGTCAATTGCTAGGAACCTTAATGGAGGAAATCTCCCTAATTACCCAACTTGTTTTTTTCTTTTGTTAATCGGCTTAGCTCTTTCTCTCTTTAGTTATTTCATTATTGAAACCCCTATCCGAAAGAAAGCAATTACAAAAAAGTTAACAATTTCTCTCTCAATTTGTGTTTTCTGTTGCACCTTACTTGGTTTGCTGGTCCAAAGTCTGGACGGATTTCCAGGCAGATTAGGAGACTCCGCTGCCGCGGCTCTTTCTAGTAAGAACACTTTTCCTAAACAGAATAAATATGCAAAGGTCAAATATGGTTGTTCTGCAGATTTGGAGTTTTGTTGGGCCCCTGAAAATTCTCAGCCTTCTCTAGCTTTAATTGGAGATTCTCACGCACACCATCTAGCTTTTGGATTACAGAAAAATTGGGGCAAGCAGTTTCTTCTAATAGGCCATCCAGGTACTCCTCCTGTGAAGGGAATAATATCGTTAAAACACGAAAAAAGCAGTAAGCAGCCCTTAATGAGTAAGGCTTTGGATACTGTAATTAACGATCCCGATATAAAGACGGTGGTGTTGAGTGCCCGATGGCATTATTTTGTTAATTCCAAAAAAGGAGACTTCCAGTTATTAGATTACAAAAATGACAGTAATCTAATCACTTTGGGAAAACTTCTATCCCAAACCATTAGTGAACTCGTCATGCATAAGAAAAAAGTAATCGTGGTATTAGATGTTCCCCAGATTCCATTAAATCCGAAGAACTGTATAAAAAGTCGCCCATTGCAAACGACTGCAGGAAATTGCACCATCCAAGAAGATCAGAGAAGAAATAATGATGCCAAAATCAACGAAATGATCGGAAAAGTTGCAAAGAACTTTTCGTCTGTCACGGTTGTTGATGCGTCAAAGGCAATATGCGATCAGGGAATTTGTTCTGTGGGAGATGGGGTAAATTCGATTTATTACCATGATGACAATCACTTAACAAATAAAGGAAGCGATCTTGTAGTAAGCAAGATTCTTCAACAAGGCAAGTTCTAGTTATTTGATAGTTTTCTCCGGGCAGGCTCTGTGACCAAATTTGACTTCTTCACCTAAATTAGAGCTTGAGACCAAACTTTATCGTTCAGTCTGAGGCTCAAGAGTTTGTCTATCAATCATCGTTGGGCAGGTTTGTTACCTGTTTGGTCCACTGAGGTCTACTTTCAGCTGAAGACTGGTTTTGGAAATAAAATATGTACGCTTTGTTGGTTATAAAGAGTTATAGGGACAAAGGCAGCATTTCAAAAGTAAAGTGCTGAAGGATAATTCTTACCGAACATGTTTTATGAAGAAGGATAGTAATTTGTTCAATTTCGCTTTTGTTACTATTAACGCTCTTTTGTTAGGCCTAGGATCGCTTTGCTTGGGCCTTCGCAGCATTTTTTCTGCCGGCGTTCTTGCTGGTTGGGACAAAGGCCAACTCCTTATTTTTTCTAGCTATACCTTCGGTTTATTTACCCTTATTGCGCTAGTTTTAGGTTCAATATTCCTTGCTTATCCTTTGCTCAGAAAGAATAAAAAACTTCTCTTTGGAATTACGATTTTTCTAGATTGGATATTTCTGATCTACCTGGCTGCCGACGCTTTTATTTATCCTTTGTACCGCACACATTTGAATTTTGCAATGATTCAAATGACATTCCTCGGAGGCGGAAGAATCGTTTCGTTTTCTCTTCCGATGATATTTGAAATAGCAGCTTGGATATTAGGTTTAGGATTGCTGTCTTGGATATTTACCTTTATATCTTTCAAGTTGGCGACCTTCAAAAAGCTATCGCTCACGGCTTTGGTTCTAGTTTTAGCCGGCTTTTGTTGTTCCAACCTCTGTTACTCCTGGGGATTTGCTAATTTCAACACTCGACTTGTTTCCGTTTTTGACAAGATTCCGCTCGCTCGCCCTCTTAGGATGAACACGCAGCTTCAAAAGCTCGGATTAATCGACAAAAAAGCCATCGACGCAAGAAAGGTCTCTTTAGACGAACACGGAAAATTAAACTATCCGCTCAATCCTTTGGTGTGTAAGCCCTCAAAAGATTACAACATTCTTTTTCTGTTTGTAGACACTCTTCGGTACGACATGCTGACAGAAGAAGTTATGCCTAATACCTGGAAATTTGCCTTAAAAAATTCAAGGTTTAATAACCACTATTCGAACGGGAATAATACAAGGCACGGTATTTTTTCATTGTTTACAGGGCTCCCCGGAAATTATTGGACAGGCTCCCTGTCAAGCGGAACTCCCGGGATTTTGCTAATAGCGCTCCAGAAGAGAGGCTATGAAATAGGGATTTTTGCCGGCGCACCGTTGAATATGCCAGAGTTTCATAAGTCCATATTTGCAGGGATTTCTAATCTTCCAATCTATCCAAGAGGAAAAGGCGCTGTCGATTCCGATGCATTTGCCGTAGAAGATTTTGAAAAGTGGCAGTCTTCTCTCAAACCCGGCTCCCGCTTCTTTAGTTTCATTTTCTTCGACTCTGTGCATGCATATAGTTTTCCAAAGGAATCGAAGTACGAGGTATTTAAGCCATATTGGGGATCGATTAATCACATGGAACTGAATAATTCCTTTGATCCCGCTCCTTACCTGGCAAGATACAAAAATTCCGTCCGTTACGCCGACAACCTCATCCAAAAAGTTTTGGATTATTTAGAGGAAAAGCATCTTCTTGATGAAACGATAGTGGTTATCAGTTCTGACCACGGTGATGAATTTAATGACAATAAGCTGAATTTTTGGGGCCACGGAGGAAACTTTACGGATGCTCAAATTAAGGTCCCTCTGGTGATTCATTGGCCCGGTAAGAAACCTGCCAACATTGAATACATGACTTCACATCTCGATCTTGTACCGACCTTGCTGCCTGAGGTTCTGGGATGTGAAAACCCCACGGAAGATTATTCAGTCGGAATGTCTATCTGGAAGGAAGCGGGGCGCCGGAATTGGGTGTACTCCAAAGGATGGAGCAGAGACGCTTTTGTTGAGCCCAATAGGATTGTTCTAATCAACGCCGCAGGTGCATTGGAGTTTTTGGACAAAACTTATCGTCCGTCAAAGGATAAAACTATCCCTGCATACATTCCAGAGGTTTTGAAGGAGAATTCCAGATATCTCAAATAGATGTTTTGAGGTACTTGGCCAGTTCTTCTTTCCATTCAGGCATGGGCGCTAGCCCCAACATTTGAATGACCCTTTTCTCCAGCCGAGAATTGCTCGGCCGGGGAGCAGGGCGCACAAATTCTTTCGATGTACACGGAACCACTTTCTGGTGTAATCCAGACAATTCAAAAATGGTTTTTGCAAAGTCATACCATGTCGCGGAGCCTTCACAGGTACCGTGAACAACACCTTTGTAATCAGTTCGTAATAAGTCTTTTATGAGGTATGTCACTGCAGACGTGCTTGTCGGATTGCCTATTTGATCGTTGACAACTTTTATCTCGCTTAAATTTTTCTCGGCAAGAGAAAGCATTGTATCTACGAAATTTTTACCATTGCTGCCGTAAAGCCATGCGATTCTGACGATCAAATGATTAGGGCAAAGCTGCCTAATGAATTGTTCTCCGGCAAATTTAGTCTGTCCGTAAACAGTTTTACCTCCATTTGCGACGTCAAATTCATGATAGGGTCGAGAAGAGTCACCTTCAAAAACATAATCTGTCGAGATACTTATTAAACGAGATCCGACCGTGCTGCAAGCGAGTGCTAAATTTCTACATCCCCATGCGTTGACCATCCAGGCGAGATCTTTTTCTGTTTCGCAGGCATCCACGTTTGTAAAAGCCGCGCTGTTTATTACGGTATCCGGCTTATTTTGTTTGCAAAAATTTAGGACTGCGTTTTCGTTAGAGATGTCGAGATCACTTCGGCCGGTCAGAAGCAGATCATGAGAAGACAGTTTCGACGCGAGTTCAGTGCCAAGCATGCCTGAAGCTCCTGTAATCCAAATTTTCATCGTTGTTTATCGCGGAGTAAAAGGGTTCAATTAGTTAGTAAGCGCCGGATCGAGAAGACAGGACTACTCTTACTGTTTTGACCAGTAAACTGATATCAAGCCAGATGTTCCAGTTTCTGACGTACCAAGCATCCAAACGAACTCGTCGAGAGTAAGAAGTATCGCTTCGACCGCTTGTCTGCCATAAGCCTGTCATCCCGGGTCTAACCATTGTGTAATCGGAAAAGAAGACGTCATATTTAATGACTTCCTCATCCACGATAGGCCTTGGGCCGACAAGACTCATTTGACCGCGAATGACATTAAAAAGCTGAGGCAATTCATCAAGCGAAGTTTTACGAAGGAATGCTCCGATCTTAGTCACTCTAGGATCATGCTTGAGTTTATGAGTCTCTTCCCACTCTTTTGCCGCTTCAGGGTTAGCCCGCAAATATTCTTGTAAGCGCCTGTCGGAGTCGACCACCATTGAGCGGAATTTATAACAGTTGAAATGAATACCGTCTTTACCGATACGCCGATGAGCGTAAAAGGCCGGTCCCGGACTTGAGGCTTTGATGGCAATGGCGATCCCTAAAAGAATCGGTGAAATCGCAATCGTCCCGACGGTTGCGACCGATAGATCGAATGCTCTCTTAAGGAATTGGTTGTACCACCGTGAGAGATTATTTTTAACGGAAATGACGACAAGATTTTCAGAATACAGTCTGTGCATTTCCATATTGGATACGGGCAGCTCCTCCGTTTCCGGTACGAAGGAAATATTCTTAACCAGAGGAAAAATTTCATCAATAAGCGTGTAAAGCCGCCGTTTGTCCATTCTCGGGGCCAGGATCAGGATGTTTTGTACTCCTGTCCGAAGGATAATTCTTGCGGCCTTGTCCGTAGAGCCGAGCCGGGGGTATTTTCCTTCGAGGGCGGTCCCAGAAGTTTTATCATCGATAATTCCTACGACTTTGATTCCAAAAAAGGAATTTGTCGCGGAATAGTTCAAGACGCGTTTTGCAGTGTCGTCGGATCCGATGATGATCGTCGGTTCTAAAAGGATATTGGCACGGTTACAGAGGTAACGAACAAGAAGGCGAGAGCCGCAAACAAAAACGAAAACAAAACAGCCTAAGAATGCAATAAAAAGGCGCGAAACGACAGGAGCTTTCCCCGCGATAAATAAAACGACAATAGAGACGACAATGGCATAGATTACCGAGTAGAAGGTTCTCCGAATCATCTCTCCGATAGAAAGCAAACGAATATAGGTTCTGCCCCAATGGAGGAAAACCATGAAAATGAGAGGTACAAACAAGTAGAAATAAAAATTGTTCAGCTCGAACCAATCGTTCTTTCTTCCGAGTAACTCTAAAACAATGTCCCTGCCTCCGACGGCACACCACTCGGCAATAATAATAGCCAAGTAGTCCGTAGCCAACAGGAGCAGCGGCTGGAGCGTCGAACTGTACCTGTCGGTAAAAGAGATAGAGGGGTTTGCCATTTATTGCTTACTCGAAATATCTTGAACCTGAATTTTACTCCGAACCTTATTTTTGACGAATGAAAGATCTGGTCCTCACCTAGGCGTGACCGTAAAGGATCATTTTTTCACGATGTATTTTTGATTGAGCGATTATTTCACCGACAAGAATTGATGTTGCGGCGTAAACCGTCGCACTGTTGGTTAGATTAGAGTCTTTAGAATAGAGCCGAATTGTTCGAGAATAGATATGGCAAGTAAATCCAAAACGAAAACCGCATGGGTGTGTTCAGAGTGCGGATACGATGCTCCGAAATGGTTCGGACAGTGTCCTTCCTGTAAAGCCTACAACACGATGAAAGAATTCCGAATCGAAGCGGAGTCTTCTAATCGTTATGCGCGGGCAGAACAGGCCACTGCAGCTTCCTCGGCAAGAGGCAGGACAGCCCTCGCCGGGACCAGCGATATTCTCGACTTATCAGAAATTGAAGCAAAGGAAAGCCCGAGAATCTTAATCGGCTTCAGCGAACTCGAAAGGGCGCTGGGTGGAGGCTTTGTTCCAGGCTCCGTCGTGCTAATCGGCGGTGACCCCGGGATCGGAAAATCGACCTTGTTGCTCCAAGCAATGTGCAAAATGGTTGCTTTGGGTCAGGTTTGCCTTTATGCGAGCGGCGAAGAAAGTCCGACTCAGGTTGCGCTTCGCGCTCAGCGTCTCGGCGTTAATACTAAAGGTCTCAAATTTATCAGCGAAATTCAGCTTGAAAAAATTGAAGCGATCATTGAAGAAACTAGCCCCCAGTGGGTTGTGATTGACTCGATTCAAACACTTTTCTCCGAAGATTTAAGTGCGGCGCCGGGGTCTGTTTCTCAGGTTAAAGAATGTGCAGCGCGGCTGACGAGAATTGCCAAACGAAAGGGCATCGGCGTTATCTTCGTCGGACACGTCACAAAAGAGGGCGCTATGGCCGGCCCTCGCGTCTTGGAACACATGGTTGACACTGTTCTTTATTTTGAAGGGGATCCGGAGTCGAATTACCGTATTCTTCGCGCGTGTAAAAATCGTTTCGGTTCTGTCAACGAAATCGGTGTTTTCGGGATGACAGACAAGGGGTTGCGCGGTGTCAGAAATCCTTCGGCTCTTTTTCTGGCAGAAAGACGAGAAGGTGTGGCCGGGAGCGTGACCTTTATTAATTTAGAGGGTACGCGTCCGATCCTTATCGAGATTCAAGCTTTGGTTGACAAATCCATGCTCCCGAATCCCAAACGCCTTACTGTCGGTACCGATGCCCAGCGTCTCACGATGCTTCTTGCAATTTTGCATCGTCATGTGACCCTTTCTACCTATGACCAAGATGTTTTTCTGAATGCTGTCGGCGGCATTAAGATCAATGAAACGGCGAGTGACTTAGCTGTGCTTATCGCGATTGTTTCTTCGATGACGAATCAGGCAGTCAGCAGTAAGACGGCGATTTTTGGGGAGGTCGGCTTAGGCGGTGAAATTCGACCGGTTTCTAGGGGGCAGGAACGTATCAAGGAAGCTTCTAAGCTTGGCTTCAAAAGAATCATTGTTCCTCTTAAGAATAAAGCAAGTGACATTCCTGATGTTGAAATCATCGGAGTAGACAATCTTAGAGATGCTGTAAAGGTTGTCTTTGGATCGAACCGTGTCAAAAACGACGAACAGATTTATCCCGATGAATAAAAGAGGCCGTCACTTGGACGGCCTCAAATAGACTGATTGATTATTTTCCGGAGAGTTTGTTCAACCGGGCAACCAATGACGATTCTTCTCCTCTCATCGGACGATGAGTTTCGCTCTTGGACGGTGAGGCCGCGGCCGGTCTGTCTTCGATGCCGGCCTGAGCATCGGCGTTAGCAAGATTTTCGTGCATGATTTCGTCCATGACGGAACCTTTTGCCGGCGTATTCTGATTTAGCTGTGTCACTGTTTCGTCTCCATTGGATTGTGGTCTGTAGGCGACAGTTCCGTACGGACCGTAAATATCTGCTCCGAGCTCGGGGACCTTTTCTCCCGGGAATCTCGGCGCGCGAAGCCCATAATAATTCGGGTACGGAGAAGATGACAAGAGCAGCATCAGCAAAACTACAAGATTAAGAAGCGGAATTAGCTGGGCAATGACCCAAAATCCGCTGTGGTTTCTGTCGTGCAGACGCCGAACCGTAACCGTTAGGGACGGAAAGAAAATCGCTATGCAAAAAGTCAAATAAAGGCTTCCGAAAATCAAAGCGAGAATAGGATCTTTCGGAAAAACAGGTATCCCGTCAGACATTGCATCTTCCGGGATGTCAACAAGCTTAGATATGAACCAGAATGCCCATAAAATCAGAAGATTGATAATAGTGAAAGACCAATATTCAGTACGAGAAGCGCGCCCCTGAAACGTAAAATATTTACTGAAGCAGTAGCGATACCACTGGAAAAACATTTTTTACTCCTTTATTCTAGGTTCATTGTATTTGGGTTCAGTAGCATTTGCCTATCGTGGCTCCAAAACGTGCAGTCAAAAATCCTGCTTTGTTCCCTGACGAAAATCTCGGAAACCAATAAAATTTCAGAAAACATTAGGGTCCGATTTATGAGAACTATCCCAAAGCTTTTCTTTTCCGCAGCCTTAGCAGGTTCTGCACTCGTCATGGTAGGGTGTCAAACTGTAGAGCCTTACGTTTCTTATCCTTATGAAGTCACGGCTCAGAATGCTCGTATTTTGAAGCGGCTGGAAGTTAAAGATGTTGCAGTCGATCAAGTACGTGTGGTTAAGACGATGGATCTTGAATGTGCCGGAAACAATATTTCTATTCCCGGCCAGGAAGGATTTAAAACAATCAACGGAGCATTTTCTAATTATTGGCGTAATGCCTTGATGTCTGACTTGAATCAGGCCGGAATCTTGAATCAAAAAAATCCTAAGGTCAAAATCTACAACCTTATTGACAGCGTAAAGATTCAGGCTGAACCGACATTCCTGGCTTGGCGCATCAATATGGAATTGTTCTCCTCTAACGGTCACTCGATGAAACTGGATGTGGTTTACAACGCACCGACTGACGGACTGAAGAACATGCAGGACGGTTGCCGCCGGGTTGCCGAGACCTTAAATAAGGCGGTGAAGTGGTCTGTTCTTAAAGCAATCAGCGATCCGAAATTTGAAGCTATGGTTCAGCCCGGACTTGACTTCACGCCTTCTATGAAGGCTCAAAGCTTCCAGACGATTTT
>OBYM01001219.1_pt1 | contig 11560 bp, 10 predicted proteins | sample 1538191 | NCBI WGS metagenome assembly OBYM01 (sample SAMEA2580165, study PRJEB22360) | human gut metagenome | biome: human gut; feature: human-associated habitat; material: faeces | place: Denmark | collected 2008/2010 | reverse complement strand
TCGCATCGCCGAGGTCGAGGGTTCGATCCCCTTACCGTCCACCAAAACTGGAAATTGCCGCAGTGAAAACTGCGGCAATTTCTTATTTGACCACAGAAATACCACAGACGGATTTCTGTTTTGACCACTTGACGGGCACCCCCCTTCTCGGGAGTGCCCGCCTTTTTTGTTTTCTACGGCGCAGAATTTGAGGGGCTTTCTTTGGAATCCGGGATATGACGGTGACCTGGCCAGCGCCTACGGCCACTTTATGCACCGGACGCTGTTCCTCCAGCGCATAGAGGAGGTTCTGAGTTCCAGAGACCTAAAACCGAGTCAAGATATTTTGTTATCCTCCAAACTTCTCAATCCGGCAGAGCCCCATTTTCCCCCACGGGCCGCTGACCATCTTGCCCAGGGCCGAAGAAATTCGTATGGCGTGCTCTGCGTTAGCCGCGATCAGGAAGTAATCTCTCACAGTGCCTTTTGGGCAGGTGAGAACGGATACCGGTTTATTTTGAACCCCTTCGATTCCAAGCAATCTTTCTTTGAACTCCGGGAAAAAGGTCTCCAGCTTTTTCCGGGGACGGTGATTGTAGAGCGCCACACTTTGTCCCCGCTTCAAGTAATCGCTCAGTTCTTCGTCCCATACATACTTGACGCTTTTCGCCGAACCCTTTCCGACGCTCTTCACGCTAAGACCGTTGTCGGGATCCAGAAAAACAATCTCACAGGGTGCCAATGTCTCCAAGGCATTGTTGTGCCACTGATATCGGCCAGCAACAGAAATCACTTCGTGATAATACACTGTTTTACCGGGATTCAGAAGAGCTGCTTGTTCCAGCCGAGCAATGGAGCGTACATCACTTTCCGAGATTTCCCGCAACGCACCAGCCAGGGGTTCGTCACATACGAAATACTTCGGATTGATTTTGTGCTTTCCATCCTCATGGAGAAAGGTGCCGGTATCTCTGTCCCGCTCGCTTTCCGGCGGGTCTGCCTTATACCAGTTGACACCCAAAGAAAAACCCTCCGAAAGAAGTGCTTTCAAAAGTCCGAATTTCCCAAAATCACCAATGTCGCCCGCATATCGATCCTGCATACATTCCCTCACTTTTTCAAACGCTCATGATAGATGTTTTTCATCCGACAGGCGGAACACCACCATCTCATCTATCGATATTTCACTCAGTTTACAGGGAATCCCGCCCCGAAGATAGGGCTGTAACTGATAAAATGCCATGCATTGCTCCAAATGCTCCAGCAGCTTGGCAGAGCGGCGGCGGTATCCATACTGCTTCAGCAGGGTTCGCAGCTTGATACGCACATAACCGCAGTCCGAGAAAAATCGCAAGCGGAATCGCACTTCTTTGAAGTACAAATCCAAATTCGAAAAATCACTGAGAAAGGATTCTTCACTGAGATGAGCACCGCAATCGGCGGCATCCCGCTGAATCACAGGAAATTCCCGGTCGATACAGGGTTTCTCCCGAAGGTACAGCGACCAATACGCCACATCCAGCAGAAAGGTACGCCTGCTTTTCGCCAAATCCGGTGCAAGAAATGTCTGTTCCTCTGCCCATATTTTCTCCAAAAGCGCCGACTCCGCCCGGATGCCCAAGTCCCGGAAGCTCAGAAGCGCCGCCACGTCCAAAGCAGCATAAGGAAGCCCCATTACTGGTCCCCCTTGCGCCCATTACAGCTGCGGCATAGGATCTGCAGATTTTCCGGCACGCTCTTTCCGCCTTTGTTCATGGGGAGGATATGATCCACCTGGAAGGGGACCCTGCTGGCCGCTTCCATGCCGCAGCAGGCACAGCGATAGGTTCCCTGCGGCGTTTGGGCCTTGTCAAAGGCCCCATCTCTCAGTTCTTTTTCTCTCTGGGGATCCAGCTTCCCGATCTCATAGAGGGGGAGATCTTCCAACGCCTTGGTGTCATAAGTAATATGCTCGTCATAGAGGCCGGGATGGGCCAGCTTGTTTTTCTCGATCTCCACCTGATGCATAAAGTATAGCTTTCGCCCAAAGAACAGCCGCAGCAGGTTGTCATCCCCCTGGTTCCAAAGCGATTCCACATACTCCGACGCTTTCCTCTGGCCCATATCCTCATCCCAAATGTGTTTGGCAATGGCTCCCACATCCAGACGGCTGCGGTCAATATGGTCAAAGGTATAGAAGGCAGGGGCTGCCTCATACTGGGCATAGTACTTCAAAATACGTACCACATCACCTGCTGAATAAGGCGGGATCATCTCGCCGCAGAAATAGGTATTCCGGCACTGGCACTCCATCTGCCTCAGGACATCCTTGGGCAGATACTCCTCTGTCGCACCAAAACTGGAAAAGAGCGCGGGCAAATTCTCCATCATCTGGCAGTAGGCCTCTGCCGTGCTGTCATAGACCATGACCTGACAGGAGAGGTCCATACCGTTTTCCTCCAGATAAGAAAAGGCATACATCCCCACGGGGATCCGCTGGGTAAAAGGCACCTTCTCCAAGGCAGTGGTATCGATGGAGTTATCCAGCATGGTAGCAAATTCTTCAATTTTGGAGAGGGAAATCATGCGGATCTCCCGCTGAATGCGGTCTGCCATATCATCCGAGAACTCGTTATTCCCTTCAAACAGGCTCTCGGGATTGACCCAGGCGATATGCTCATCCCAGTCGTCCACAAAGGACACAATGTAGGCGGTATCCGTTCCTCCCGCAGCGGGTCCGCGCAGTGCGCGTCCCACCATCTGGGTCATCAGAATGGTGGAGACGGTGGGACGGGCAAGAAAGACTGTACCGGTTTTCGGCAGGTCGACACCCTCCGTCAGGATATTGACATTGATGAGAACCTGGAGTTTTCCATCCCGATAGGCTTGCAGCTTCCGCTCATTGTCCTCCCGGCTTACAGTCACGCCGGTAACCGCATCCCGGATAGAGGAAACCACATAGTCCGAGGCAATCCCCTCTTTTCGGAACAATGCATTCAGTGCGATCGCATGGTCTACATTTACCGCAAAAACAATGGTCTGGCCATATTTCTTCTGTCCTTCCCGGTAAGTATCCACAATCAGTCGATTACGGAGCGCACTGTCGGCAATCTGCCGGGCCACATCCTCCGGAAGCGTATCCAGATGCTGAATGCTCTCCCAGGCCTCCAGCCCCAATTCCTGACCATACTGCTCCTCCGTCTGGTAGCTCTCAAACACCGGCTTGGCCAGGATTCTGCGGCTGATCAGATCCTTCAGACTGATTTGATAGGTGATGCCCACATCGTTGTGCACCACCACATTGTTCTTCATCCCGTCCGTGTAGATTTTACCCAGCAGTCCCTGCTCCTCCTCCGCTGTGCGGAAAGGCGTGGCAGTCAGACCGATGAGCTTCACATAGGGCACCCTGGACCGGACATAGTCGATCACCCGCCGATAGGTCTTTGCCGTGGAGTGGTGGGCCTCATCTACCACCAGGAAAAGTTCTTCCTCCCCGGCAAGCCACTCGTCCAGAGCGGACAGATTGCGGCCAATGCTGTCCTTGCTGACAATGAGCAGATCGTCATCCGGGCAGATGTCAACGGTTCTGCCGTGACTGCCGGAACCGGAGATGATCCGGTAGCGGAAGCCGGAGATATGGGGAATCACCTCGGTATATGCGTACTTCTGAAAGGCCTCCGCCGCCTGGTCCAGCAGCATTTGCCGGTGGGCCATCCACAGAATTTTTTTATGCCGGTCAACGGCGTTGTGCAGCAGCCACAGCGCTGCGGTATAGGTCTTTCCTCCTCCGGTGGGCAGCACCACCAATGTGCTGAACGCCGCATTGGTATTGATTTGATCCATACACTCCATGGCCTTTTTCTGGTGCTCATAGGGTACGCGGTCATTGACGCCGCTGCGGGGCGCGATCCGCCCACTGGATGTGAACTCTTTTCTCTCTACCATCATAAAGCTTCCTTTTCTCTATTTTGTTCAAAAAGACCGGCCCGCCAACTGGTAGCAGATCTGAATGGTGGAGCTTTTCCTCTGAATCAGTCTCTCCGGACACTATGATCCCGTGCCGCAAAATACCCTTCCAATCGATATGGCTCCAACAGCGGCAGGTTCTTTTTTGAGAGGTTCAGGCCCCACTCCGGCTTGCTGTGCTGCCCCGGTTTATCATAGTTCCGGTCAACAAACAGCCCATTGGGGGCTTTCCAGACCTGAGCGGGGATCACATAACACGCCGGCAGAGCACCGTCCTCAAACAGCAGCAAGCACACCAGCCGCCGAGGCGAGAGCACCATCTTGTCCTTTCGGATATAGACGTAGTCCAAATTCCGTACGGCTTTTACCTGAATCTCATAGTACCGATCATCCACCGGGTTCCTGGCCACAAAGTCAACGCCATGATCATCTACCTCGGAGGTATAGACATCATATCCATAGGATGCAAACTCCATTTTTGCATAGTACTCAGCGTATCGGCCCAATTGCAAATGTGAAAGTCTGGACCAGATGGTATTTGGCATTTTCTCTATCCCCCCTTAACAGGGAATTTCGTCAAATTTTTTGCTATGATACTCAGTATACCGTCCCTTTCTATATTCGGCAAGTAGCAGCCTTTTCATTCAGAGAAAATATACAACCAGCCATGGAATTGAACCATCAGAAATTGGGAGGGCTGCGCTTATCACAGACCCAGCCCTCCCGATGTTCTTTCATATCAGACCCGCCTTTGAAACTCCGCCCGGATCTCGTCATAGTACCGATGCACCGTGGAGCGGTCCACCTGCAATTCTCTGGCGATCATAGACTTGCTGGATACGCCGGGGTGCTCACGCAGGTAGGCGGCGATGGCCTTCTTTTTGGGACTTACTCCGTCGGGATATTCCCTACTTGCTCCGGAGCGGAGGGCGGCGATCTCCGCCTTCATCTCCAGAATCAGCACCTTCAGCTTCTCCTCGCACTCCTCACGGGTCTTTGCGTAGACATTCCGGGAGTGCTTCTTGCCGTCCGGCCACACTGGGGAATAGCGGCCCTCCCAGAGATGTTCCCGCAGTTGGCTGACGCACCCGGTTCCTGGCCTTCGGCGAGGTGGTTCTACCGGCACAAAGTCCTGTTTTAGGAGTTCGTCTGTCTGTTCCAGTTTCGGCTCCACTTCTGCCTTGGCGATACCCTGGTCGATGCTCAGCGCCGCTTTCCTCCGCATCTCATCAGTGATATGGGTATAGGTGTTCAGCGTGGTCGCTGAGGAAACATGGCCAATGATGGTGGAGAGGGTCTTTACATCCATCCCGTTTTCCAGGGACAGGGTGGCAAATGTGTGGCGTAAATCATGAAATCTTACCCGTTTACACTCTGCCCGCTCCAAGATTACTTGCAAGCGCTTTCGGACATAGCCGGGGTCGATTGGCTGCTCGGGCTTAGTGCGGGACGGGAACATCAGGTCAGAGAAGACGCCTTTTTTGTACTCTACCAGCAGCTCCACCATGGCAGGTGGCAGGATGATAGTGCGGTTGGCTGCTTTGGTTTTGGGCTCGCTGATGATGAGTTTGCCGCCCACCGGATAGACCTGCTTGTCAATGCGAAGTTTCCCGGTGGCGAAGTCCAGGTCGTCCCATCGGAGGGCCAGCAGCTCGCCCCGGCGCATTCCGGTGGTCAGCTCCAGCAGGAAGAGCTCGTACATTCCCTCTGCCTTGGCCTGAATGAGAAAGCGCTGGATCTCCTCTTGAGTCAGAATCTTCATCTCCTTACCCTTCATCGGCGGAAGCTTACAGCCCACCGCCGGATTGTAGTGGATCAGTTTCTCCTCCACTGCCTTGTCCAGCGCCATCTGGCAGACGGCGTGGCAGCTGCGCACTGAGCGGTCTGCCATACCAGGGCCTCTGCGCTCTACATTGGCTTTTCGTCCACTCTCCTTCATGCGCCGGAAGAACTGCTGTAGCTCCGCCTGGGTCAGCTGATTCAGCGGGATCTCGCCCACGCCCGGGATAAGGTGATGGTAAATCCAGCTTTCGTAATTGAGCTGGGTACTTGGCCGGAGCCTGGGTTTGGAATAATTCTGGTACCAGTAGTCCAGCCAGTCCCGAACAAGCATATCGGACCGCACCTGGACGGGGCCAACCACCTGGCAGGTACTTTTCAGGGCCTCCAGCTTTGCGATACATTCTTTCTTTGTTTTGGCCAGCACATTTTTTGTCTTAGGGTTGCCCGCCTCGTCATAGCCCACCACTACTCGCCCCTCCCAGCGGCCGTCCTTCCGCAGGCGGACGGTGCCTTCCCCCTTCTTTCTCTTGCCTGCCATACGATCACCTCACCATAATGTGTTCCATGAAACCGCCCACAATTTCGCTGGCCCGTTTCTGCATATCGCCCGTCACATGGGTATAAGTATCCAGGGTAAACGACGCCTGCGTATGGCCCAGGATTCCCGACAGGGTCTTGGCATCCACTCCGCTGGCCAGGGCGTGGGTGGCGAAGGTGTGCCGGAGATCATGAAAGCGGATGCTGGGCAGCCCCGCCCTTTTCAGCAGCGTTTTCAAGTGATTGTAGGCGGTGCCGGGACTGGCGGGCTGCTCCGGCCGGAGCGGATTTGGGAAGATCCACTGGGAGTAGGAGTGCTTCTTCCGCTGGGCCAGAAGCCCCGCCGTGCTGGGCGGCAGGGTGATGGTCCGTTTTCCTGTGCCTGTCTTGGTCTCACCGGCAACCAACCTGCCACCTTTCTGGACATGGAGCGTCCTGCGGACGGAGAGGGTGCCATGTGCCTCGTCGAAGTCACTCCACATAAGGCCGCAGATCTCACCCTGCCGCAAGCCGGTGGTCAGTTCAGTATAGAAGAAGTCGTGCCAGACACTGTCCGCCCGGATCACCTCCAGGAATCGCTCCAGCTGAGCGTCATTAAGAATCTGTTTCGGGGCCGTTTTCTTCTTGGGCAGGGTGATGCCCTCGGTTGGATTTCGGGCGATGAGGTTTTCCCGCACCGCCGCGTCCATGGCCTGGTGGAATACCCCGTGGATGCGGCGGATGGTCGCGCCGGACAACTGGTATCCATACTCCGGGTGTAGTTCTTTCCGCCCGTTTTTCTGGAGTTCCCGGTACAGCTTCTGGACGTCCTCACGGGTGACCTTTCCCACCGGCTTATCTCCCAGGTAGGGCTTGATGTTGCGCTCGACATATCCTCGGTAGCCCTCCAGTGTAGATGGACGCACCGAGGGGGCGGCGTACTCCTCCAGCCAGCGGTCCAGCCACCGGCCCAGGGGCATTTTGCTGTTCTCGCTCAGGTCCACATCCCGGTACTCCTCGATGTTCTGATGGAGCTTTTTCAACAGCTCCTTCTGCGTTTTAGCGGATAGATAGTGGAAGATGGGCTCACCGCTTCCCTTGTGCCCTACTACGATGCGGCCCTCCCAGCGTCCATTTTCCCGCTTGCGGACCATGCCGTCCCCAGATGGTCTGCGTTTTCCCATATGCTCACCCCTCCTTCCCTGCTTCTATGGAGCGGCGGACACGCTCTGTCTCCTCCTCATCGAAGGAGTACAGGCCATCCGCCTCCAATTCCTTGCTCAGTCCCCAGGCCAGTTTGAACCCAGCAGTGAAACTGGCCAGGGAGATTTCCTCACGCAGCAGATTCTGAGTATCCACCAAGTGCATGAGCCTGCGCCGCTGCAGCTTATCCAAGAAGTCTCGGACCTCCTGGCGGGTGTTCTCAATGTCCTCTTCTAACTCACTGAAATCCGTCTCCCGGTAGAACCTCTGGTGCAGAGCTCTCATGTAATCGTTCATGTGTACCGCCTCCTATCAGCGACACAACATACCACAAGGTTTGGTCAATAGCCATCCCAATCCCAGCGAGTTATCAATTTGTTATCAATTGCCCGGCGCTTATTTTTGTTTATGCGGCGCAAGTCCTGCGCGCCGTCTTGTATCGATTCGCAGCCTGTGGTAAGATGCGGTTACTCCGTGTTAGCTGTGGGAGGTGTAACAAATGATCTACTGCATGGCAGATCTCCACGGAGAACGGGATTTCTTTCTTCGGATGCTGGAGCAGATCCGGTTCTCTGATACGGACCATTTATACATCCTTGGGGATGTGATCGACCGGGGCACCGGTGGCATCGATCTGCTGGAGCAGATCATGGAAGCCTCCAACATGACCATGCTCCTGGGCAACCACGAGCAGATGTGTCTGAGCACCCTCGGTCCCCACAACGAATTCGGTGCCCGCGACCTGTGGCGGCAGAACGGCGGAGGGACCACCTACCGGGAGCTGCTCTACCACTGCACGCACCAGAAGCGAAACCGCATTCTGCGTTTCCTCTCTGAATTACCGGATGCCCTGAAGCTCACGGTGGGCAATCAAAAATTCCATCTTGTTCACGGTTTCCCAGGGGACGACCACGACACCCGCATCTGGGGCCGGGTAGAACCAGACAGCGTAAGCCCCTATCCGGATACCATCTGCATCGTCGGCCACACGCCCACGGTCTTTCTCACCGGCCAAATGGACAAGGATTCCTCCATCTGGCATGGGAATAGGATCATCGACATCGACTGCGGCTGCGGCAACCTGAATGCTCCCCACCGCCGTCTGGCCTGCCTGCGCCTGGACGACATGGCTGAGTTCTATGTGGGCGGAGCAGAAACTGAAAACTTCATTTGAGTTTTGAGTGAGCCTCCCGCACAGTTGCGGGAGGCTCACTGATTATTCACAGTACTTGTTTTCGCTTCTTACCACCCGCCCATAGTCATGTCACCTACATTCTGCTCTTCCTCATGGTCATCCGGCTTGTGACCCAGGGCGATTTTCTTTGCCCTGAGTTTCTGGAGACGCTTGCGATCAATGTGCATACCACCCGAGGTTGGAGTGGTTGGTACATTGTCCTTGAATATGTTGCCCATGTGGTGGAGCAGTCGGGTAGCCGAGAGCAGTAGGCTTGGTGATACATGCTGTCCCTGCTGCTCCATCCTATCCACAAAGAATTGCGCATAGGTATGGCCCTGCTCCGCTGCAGCCTGGAACCACTGGTAGGCGGTGTCTGCATCCTGCTCTACACCCTCACCCTCCAGGTACAACTTGCCCAGCAGATACTGCGCCCAAGGGTTATCCGCTTGTGCCGCCTGGTGGAGATACTCCGCCGCTGTGACAGAATTCTTTATCATATTTTTTCCGCTGAAATACTCCTTACCCAAGGCATAGGCGGCGTAGTCGTTTCCGTTTTTGGCGGCTGCTTTCATCCAGCGGATGCCTTCGCTCGGATCACGCACATCCGAATCGTCAGAGAGAAGCAATCTGCCCAGGGAATATTGCGCGGCGTGGACTTCCTGTCTTGCCGCCTGCTCCAGCCAGTACTTGGCCTTTTCAATGTCCGGGATCAGCAGGCCGCCGTCCCGGTACAACAGCCCCAGGAAGTATTGCGCGTATGCGTCACCTGTCTTCGCTAACTGTTCCATCTTTCCCGCAGCAGCATCCCGTTCCGCAAGAGGCAGTTCTTCATTTTCGATCGCCCCTCGCAGTTCCCAGCACGCCCAGGTGAGTTCCCGGTCATCCACCCAGCCGCCACCATCCTCCATGTCCATGTCCTCAAAGGAAATTTGATTTTGCCGGATGCGCTCGGCCTCCTGGATCACCGCGTTCTTGATGGCACGGAACTCTTTCTGCTGAGACAGTGGCGGACGCCGGCGTTCCTTTTCCGAGTAGAAATCATTCACTTTGCACTGCAGGTCCCACCACTTTTGGTAGCACTCGTTTACAACAGTCAGCCGTTCCATCTGGTTTACGATCTCATCTACCTGTTTCTTCAATGCTTTCGGAAGATACCCGTAGGACTTCTTACCTTTCACATTACCCAACTGTTGCGCGAGATCCAGTATCATCTGCTCTGCCTCAGGATGTTCACAGACCGACTCACTCATCTGCTGAGACAACTCCAGCATGGCTCTCCGGGTTTCCCGCACCAGTTCGTCTCTGCTTTCAGACTTCTGCTCATAAAGATGAAGCATTTCCTGTTGGAAGATCTGATTGGTGAGGGTGGATTTGATCTGCCGGATACCGTCCCGTGTCAGATATGCTTCACCGGGTACCGTCGACCACGCCATCATGTGCACATGCGGATGCTTTCCCTCATCATGGAAAGCGGCGTACCAACGGAAGTCCTGGGGCGGGATCTTCATGGCGGCGGCAATGTCATTGCGATGTGTACGCAGGAGAGCACGCCACGCCTGGGCGTTGTTATAGCCCAGGCGCTCAGCGTCCTCCCGATGGAGCGAGATGATGTGTGTCCACACATTTCCTGTGTAGTGTTCCAGTTCAGACATGGCCTTGTCCAAATCCACCCTGTCTTCATCGCCAAATAGTCCGTGGTCACCCAGACGCTCCGCACGGGGACGGGTGGCGATGTATTTTGCGTAGCCCTCGGAGGATTGTACTTGCGGCCAGTTCTCCTCCAGGGCCAGAGTGATGAACGCCGAGGCGTTGGCCTTGGTGGGACGACTGGTGTAGTCCTCATACTCCAGCAGATCTTTTGTGTCAGGGAAATCGTTCACCAGTTTGGCAATGAGTTGCTCCTGCTTGCGTGTGGGCGGATGGTCATCCGGGATCATCTCCACCCGTTCCCGCGTGGCAATGTACTTCATGTAGCCGCCTGCGCCTTGACTGTTACTGCACTTAATATAGGGACTCTTGACGATCAGTCTTGCCACTCATCATCACCTCCGCCATTGGCATCTCTTGCAATCTGCTCGAACCGCAGCCGCCCATTGGTCCGCTTCACATTGGCGATACTGTTAGCACGGCGGCGGCGCAGATACTCCTCATCCAGTTTGACGCAGTCAGCCAGCGTGCTCATGCTCATGTCCAACTCCACCGCCTGCTTGAACAACAGCGACGCCATGCGATTTTCAAACTGATCCAGTCTGCCGTCCAGGTAGGACTGAATTGAGGTAGGGAGAAACAGTCCGGCATTATTGGCACTGAGATAGTCCAGATAAAAGTCGATGGCATTCTCAATAAAAGCGGTGAGACTGCGGCTGCCATCTTCCGTATATCGTCGTTCCAAAGTTGCTTTTTTCTCCGGTGAGAGGTAGAGAGGAAATTTCTCTTTTTTGCTCATAATGGTCTCCTTTCCGGGGCTTGACCCCTGTTTTTTCCTTGTGGGAGTAAGCATTGGGGGATAACGACCGCAAAACTCTGTTTGCTCTCTGATTTTGACCCCATTTCCAACGCCCACAGAAACTCCTGAAACTGCCCGCACTGCGGGCAGTTGTGACCGGCCAAAGGCGTCGCGGACGACACCTTGCCTTTATCCTGCTTTTCTTTTCGTCCCTCGTAAATCGGTTAGAGAGCGACAGATACCTCGGATAGGCGCTCCTTCGCAACGGCGGAACAGCGCCCCAAATCCGGCCCCTATCCGCCGGGAGGGACAGGGACTCTGCCCCTCCCGTGATCGGGCCACACAGCGGCCCACTGGCGGTCACGCGGGGCTTTCTTGCTCCCGCAGGAGGTTAGCCACACGCTGGCGCTCCGTGGCCAACTCCAATTCCTCCAGCTGGCGGGCGTAATACTGGTCGATCACCTCCTGGATCGGCCGGAGGGTGAACAGCAGATTCCCGTTGCGCTTTTCTC
>OBYM01001215.1_pt1 | contig 11576 bp, 14 predicted proteins | sample 1538191 | NCBI WGS metagenome assembly OBYM01 (sample SAMEA2580165, study PRJEB22360) | human gut metagenome | biome: human gut; feature: human-associated habitat; material: faeces | place: Denmark | collected 2008/2010 | reverse complement strand
GGCCTCCGCATTGAGAGCCGCCATTATCCCCGTCACCAACATCGGCTCGAAGCTGGCCATGCCGCTGATTCTCATTGGCCTGCTGCTGTCCTACGCGGCGAATGTTTCCTATTTCTTCGTATATCTTGGCATCGCCTGCTTTGGTCTTTCCCTGGTGTTCCAGCTGGTGACCCTTCCCGTGGAATTCAACGCCAGCCACCGCGCTCTTGTCGCCATCGACGAGGGTGGGCTGCTGACGGAGGAGGAACAGAAGGGCGCAAAGAAAACCCTCACCGCCGCCGCGCTGACCTACGTCGCCGCTACTGCCACTGCTCTGGCGCAGCTTCTGCGTCTGCTGGTGATTTTCGGCGGTAACGGCCGCAGAAGAAGAGACTGAAAAAGACAGAAGTGGTACAAATTTCCACGAACTGACCAAATTCTTCCGTCCCGGTATTGACAACCGGGACGGTTTTTTGTATAATCCGCTGGTGTGAAAAGTATGAAAAATGTGATTGGAGGCGGTTTTATGCCCGGAGGCAAGCATGTCCTCGGTAAAATCAATCAGCAGCGGGTCTTCGGCACCGCAAAAGTGGGCGACCGGGGGCAGATCGTCATACCCAAGGAGGCACGGGAGCTGTTCGGCATCAAGCCCGGCGACACGCTGCTCATTCTTGGCGAAGCGGAAACAGGTCTGATCGTGTCCCGCCCGGACGTTCTCAACAATCTGGCAGACGAAATACTGAACAATGTGAAAAAAGAGGATTGAATATGGACGAATTATTGGAGCTTTACGAAACCATGGGGATCTCCCCTGCGGTATACGCCTACGGCGAGCGGACGCTGGAGAAGCTGAAAGACCGCTTCGCCGCCATCGACCAGGTCGCGGAGCACAATCAGGCAAAGGTGCTGTGGGCCATGCAGAAGAACCGGGTCTCCGCCGCCTGCTTCGCCGCAACCACTGGCTACGGCTATGACGATTTCGGCCGGGACAATCTGGAGCGGGTCTATGCCGACGTGTTCCACACCGAGGCCGCGCTGGTGCGCCCCCAGATCACCTGCGGCACCCACGCCCTCACCGTCGCCCTCAGCGCCAACCTGCTGCCCGGGGACGAGCTGCTCTCCCCTGTCGGTATGCCCTACGATACCTTGCAGGAGGTCATCGGCATTCGGGAAAGCCCCTGCTCTCTGGCGGAATATGGCGTTGTCTACCGGCAGGTGGATCTGCTCCCCGACGGCAGCTTTGACTACGACGGCATCCGCAAGGCCATCAACGATAAAACAAAGCTCATCACCATTCAGCGCTCCAAGGGCTACGCCACCCGTCCCACCTTCTCCGTCAAGCAGATCGGCGAGCTGATCGCCTTCTGCAAGGATGTCAAGCCCGACGTTACTGTCATGGTTGACAACTGCTATGGCGAATTCGTGGAGACCATTGAGCCTTCCGACGTGGGCGCGGACATGACCGTGGGCAGCCTCATCAAGAACCCCGGCGGCGGCCTTGCCCCCATCGGCGGCTATATCTGCGGCACGAAAAAATGCGTTGACCGGTGCGCTTACCGACTTTCCGCCCCCGGTCTGGGGCAGGAGGTCGGCGCGAATCTGGGGCTGATGCCTGCGCTGTATCAGGGCTTTTTCCTCGCCCCCACGGTGGTGGCAGGCGCGGAAAAGGGTGCGATCTTCGCTGCCAATCTGTATGAGCCGCTGGGCTTCCGCTGCGTCCCCGGTGCGGAGGAAAGCCGTCACGACATCATTCAGGCAGTGGAGCTGGGCAGCGAAGCGGGCATGGTCGCCTTCTGCAAGGGCATTCAGGCGGCAGCTCCCGTGGATTCCTTCGCCACCCCCTATCCTTCCGACATGCCCGGCTACAACGACAAGGTCATCATGGCCGCCGGTGCCTTTGTTCAGGGCAGCTCTATCGAGCTTTCCGCGGACGGTCCCATCCGTCCGCCCTACGCCGTGTATTTCCAGGGCGGTCTGACCTGGAACCATGCCAAGATCGGCATTCTCATGAGCCTGCAAAAAATGGCGGATGCCGGATTGGTAACATTATAAATTAGAAATTGAGGTAGAAAAATGAGTTGGTTTTGGTTTTCCATTATTGCTTTGCTGTGCTGGTCCGGTTCCGATTTCTTTTCCAAGATCGGCTGCCGGGACGCATCCGACAAATACAGTCAGTATAAAATGGTCACAGCCGTCGGCGTGGTCATGGGCATTCATGCCGCCATTGAGATTTTCGTCGGCGGCGTAGAGATCTCATGGCAGGTCATCTGGACGTACCTGCCCGTCTCCTTGCTGTACATCGGCTCCATGACCCTGGGCTATGTTGGCCTTCGCTACATTGAGCTGTCCATCTCCTCCCCCATCTGCAACGCCAGCGGTGCGCTGGTCGCCATCATTGCCATTGTCAGCGGCACCGCCGGAAAAATGGCGATTGCCCAGTACATCGCCATTTTCCTCGCCTGTGCCGGTGTCATCGGTCTTGGCTTTGTGGAGGCCAACGAGGACGATGACCTTCGCGCTGCCCGGCAGGAGGCTTCCAATTACAAGTACGCAAAATCCTGGCTGGCGCTGGCGCTGCCCATTGCCTACTGCATTCTGGACGCGGCGGGAACCTTCGCCGACGATCTTGTGCTGGAAACCCTGAACGAGGATTCCGCCAACGTCGCCTACGAGCTGACCTTTCTGGTCGCGGGCATCGTCAGCTTCATCTACACCGTCATCATCAAAAAGCAGAAGCTGCTGCCCAAGGTGGAAGGCCCCAAGTACATCGGCGCGGCCTTTGAGACCGCCGGTCAGCTGGCCTACATCTACGCCCTCGCCAGCGGCGAGTCCGCGCTGGCCGCCCCCATCATCGCCTCCTACTGCATGGCTTCCGTCCTGTGGAGCCGCCTGTTCCTGAAGGAAAAGCTGAGCTGGAAGCACTACACCTGCATTCTGGTCACCTTTGCCGGTATCCTGATCATGGGAATTTACGACATGTAAGCAATCGTTAAGCCCTCTGCAAGCCCTCGTAAAACTCTTCCGGAGGGCTTGCTTTTCGTCTGGCAGGATGCTATAATTCTGATGGAAAGATGCAGAAATGACCGAAAAGGGGCAGATTCCATGAAAAAAGCCGCGCTTAATTCCAATCAGCTGAAGCTCATCGCCATTGCCGCCATGACCCTCGACCATCTGGTCTGGACGATCTGTCCGGGGTATTCACGGGTCTGGTGGGCGCTGCTGGCGCACATCATCGGGCGGCTCACTGCGCCCATTATGTGGTACTTCATTGCGGAGGGCTACCATTACACCCATGACGTCAAAAAATACGCCGGGCGTCTGTTCCTGCTGGCACTCATTTCCCATTTTGCCTATAACTTCTGCTTCGGCATTTCGTTTATCCCCTTCCAGACCTCGGTGTTCAACCAGACCAGCGTTGCGTGGTCGCTGGCCTGGGGACTGGTACTGCTGTGCGTCAACAACAGCGACAGGCTGAGATCATGGCAGAAGACCGTTATCATTCTGCTGGTATGCGTCATCACATTTCCCTCCGATTGGAGCTGCATCGCATCCATGGCGATTCTGTTCATCGGCTCCTACCGTGGCAATTTCCGCAAGCAGATGCTCTGGATGATGTTCTGGACACTTCTCTACGCGCTGGTTTATTTCTTCTTTATTGACCGGGTTTACGCGCTGATTCAGCTGGGCACCTGCCTGACCATTCCGCTGCTGCGGCTGTACAATGGCGAGCGCGGCTCTTGGAAGGGCATGGGCAAGCTGTTCTACGCCTACTACCCCGCCCATCTGGCCGCCTGCGGCATTCTGCGCATCGTCCTGTGGGGCGTTGGCTTCGTCACCGCCGCCGGGAATTTCTGATACATATAGGACGCCCTGCGGGGAGTTCAGGCTTTTGAAAGCTCTGAGCAGCCCGCAGGGCGTAATCATTATTCCGTTTCCCCGATCAGCGCCAGCTTTTCCTCCCGGGAAAGGTGCTTGATCTCCAATTCCCGCTTCAGGGCGTCGGAGTGGGTGCCGCAGCCTTCCCGGTATTTCAGCGCCAGCGGCGACCTTCCCCGGGTGTATTTCGCGCCCTTTCCGCTGCGGTGGGCTTCCAGCCGCTTCTCTACGTCCGTCGTGATGCCGGTGTAGAGCGAACCGTCGCCGCATTGCAGAATGTACAGATACCACATTCCGCGTCCCCTACATTCGCTTTCCAAGCCGCTTTCCCAGCAGCTTATCCAGCAGAAAAAAGGTCACGTTCCCCAGAATCAGGAGGATAATCAGCATAACCGCGCCGATTTCTTCAAAATCCTCCGTGACCTGGGTAAGCCCGAACACCCGCAGCAGCAGCCAGTACATTACCGCCACGGACACGTTGAACAGCAGCCCTTTCCATAGCCAGCGAAGCCGCGTCTTGTCCAGCCGGGGCTTGACGATGGGATAGTAGCCCAGAAACGCGAACACCGTCGCGGCTTCCTTGTCCGGCGCCAGCAGCAGCGACAAAATCGCCACCGCGCCGTACCACGCCCAGGCAATCCGGACGCCGCAGGTTTTCAGCACGGCTTGCAGAAGCAGCGCACAGAGCATAGGGCAGACATAGGTTGCGATGGGGATGATCGTCCCCAGGCTCATGACGACCACCGCCAGCGCTGCAAGCACCCCGCCCAGCGCCACAGATGAGGCAGGCGTTCGTTTACTTGCCATTGGATTTCAGCAGGTCGTACTTGATGTCCCAGAGTTTCTGGCTCAGGTCAACATAGTAGGTCTGGGGATTGTCAAAACGCTTGACTTCGTCCCACAGGGTGTCCACCTGTGCAAGACAGTAGGCGCGGATCTCCTCAAGGCTGGGCAGCTTGTAGACCAGCTCGCCGCTCTTGAACACGGGAACCTGCAATTCTCTGGCCGTGAAATTGTAAACCTTTTTGGTTTTCCAGGTGGCGTCCGGGTCAAAGATCGTCATATCCTTGCTGTCATCCACCACTTCGTCGTAGACCGTCAGATAGTCGGCAATGGCCTTGCCGGTGTCCTTGGCGTAGAAGCGGTACAGCTTCTTGTGGTGGGGGTTGGTGATCTTCTCCACATTTTCGGAAATCTTGATCTTGGGAACAACCGTGCCGTCCGGTTCCTCGATGGCGGCCAGCTTGTACACGCCGCCGAATACCGGCTCGCTCTTCGCGGTGATCAGCCGCTCGCCCACGCCGAACATGTCGATCTGCGCCCCCTGCCGGAGAAGGTCGCGGATGATGTACTCGTCCAGAGAGTTGGACACGGAGATCTTGCAGTCCGTCCACCCGGCCTCGTCCAGCATTTTCCGGGCTTCCCGGGTCAGATAGGCCAGGTCGCCGGAGTCCAGACGGATGCCGCACTTCGTGATGCCCATGGGTTTCAGGACTTCGTTGAACGCCCGGATGGCGTTGGGGACGCCGGATTTCAGGGTGTTGTAGGTGTCCACAAGCAGCGTCGCGTTGTTGGGGAACATCTTCACATAAGCCTTGAACGCCTCGTACTCGCTGTCAAACATCTGAACCCATGCGTGGGCCATGGTGCCGCGTCCTGAAACGGTGGGCGCCCGCCGATGTACGCGGCTCTCGCGCCCAGGATAGCGGCGTCCGCGCCCTGCGCCCGGCGGGAACCGAATTCCAGCACGGTGCGTCCCTCGGCGGCACGGACAACACGGTTGGCCTTGGTGGCGATCAGGCTCTGATGGTTCACGCACAGCAGCAGATACGTCTCCACCAGCTGCGCCTGAATGGCGGGCGCGCGGACGGTGATGATCGGCTCCCGGGGGAAAATGGGCGTTCCCTCCGGCACCGCCCAGATGTCGCCGGTGAATTTGAAATTCACAAGATAGTTCAGGAAATCCTCGTTAAAGCACTTCCGTTCCCGCAGGTACGCGATATCCTCCGTGTCAAAATGCAGCTTCTGAATATACTGGACGATCTGCTCCAGACCGGCCGCGATGGCAAACCCGCCCCCGTCGGGGCAGCGGCGGAAAAACAGGTCAAAATACGTTATGCGGTCGGCATAGCCGTTGGCAAAATACCCCGCGCCCATGGTCAGCTCGTAAAAATCGCAGAGCATCGTCAGATTCAGCTTGTCGTTGACAACCATTCTGGTCACCTCATTTTCATATTTGCGGCTATTATACAAAACCTTTCGGAAAATAGCAACCTTTTTCGTTGACACCACCGCAAAGTTCGAGTATGATTAAGGCAGAAAGGTCGTGATACCTATGGGAATTACCGTTGGCATGAAGGGCGTGGCCGAAACGCTCTGTGAGCGGGAGGACACCGCCAAGGAGGTCGGCTCCGGCGATCTGCTGGTCTACGCCACTCCCTGCATGGTCGCGCTGATGGAGGGCGCAGCCTGCGACGCCGTGGCGGAAGGGCTGGAAGAAGGCCAGACCACCGTCGGCACCGCGCTGAATATTGAACACATCTCCGCGACGCCGGTAGGACTGGAAGTCCGGGCAGAAGCGGAGGTCACCGCCGTGGCGGGAAAGGTCATCACCTTTGCCGTCCGTGCCTTCGACGAAGCCGGTGAGATCGGCCATGGCACCCACCAGCGTGTGGTCGTCAACAGCCAGAGATTTCTGGACAAAGCATACAGCAAGCTGTAATACGATTTCTTAGCAAAAGGAGGTCATCAATATGCAAGACTATGGCGCAATGATTCGCAGCACCTTTGAACTGGGCAGTGTCCGGGACGCGGAGCTTCTGTTCGAAACCATCGTCAAAAACGCTTTCCCAACCTTTACCTTCCGTCGTCTGGAGCTGATCCGTGTCCAGCAGGACACCCCTTATCTGGAAGGCAGAAGCTGGAACCATGTTTTTGAGATCAGGAAGGGTGAGCTGGATAGCTTCCCCGTCTGGGAGGTCAACTGCCACCGCGTCACCATGGGCAAGACCCCGGACAAGCAAGTGTATCTGGACTATCTGACCCTGGATTTTATCCGCTACCGGGAAGCATAACGCCCCATACCACCATGAAATATAGAAAACCCGGCCTGATAACTCAGGCCGGGTTTTACACGTTAAATCACTCTTCTTCGTCTTCCAGAGAAAACTCCAGCGTCTCGCCGCAGTTGGGGCAGACGATGCTTCCCTTTTCCAGGGTCTCTTCGTCAAAGTCAACCACTTCGCCGCAGCCGGGGCATTCCGCCTCGTAAATGGTGGTCTCCTCGTCGCCGAACTCAAAGCCTTCGTCGGAATCCTCGTCGTCATCCCACTCGTCTTCGTCGTCATAGTCCTCGTCGTCATCATCGTCCTCATCCATGATGAAGTCCTCGATGGCGTCCAGATCTTCCTCGATCTCATCCAGCTCGTCGGAAATGGCAATGGTGGTCTCCTCAATGTCGGTGACGCGCTTGGCCATGTCCCCCAGCAGGTCCACGATGGCAGCGATCATCTTGCCCTCGTTGGACTCAGTGTTCAGGTTCATGCCCTCCATCAGGCCCTTGAGGTAGGCGGACTTTTCGGAAATCGTCATAATGATTCTCCTTTACACGTAATTGGAAAAGAGGGGGCGAAAAACGTCCCCTGCTTTTATGGATTTAAGCCTTGGAGCGGCCCAGATACTCGCCGGTGCGGGTGTCGATCTGGATCTTGTCGCCCTCGTTGATGAAGAGGGGCACCTTCACCTCAGCGCCGGTCTCCACAGTGGCGGGCTTGGTGACGTTGGTGGCGGTGTTGCCGGCAAAACCGGGCTCGGTCTTGGTGACGACCAGATCGGCAAAGTTGGGAACTTCCACGCCGAACACCTTGCCCTTGTAGCTCATAATGGTGCAGACGTCGTTCTCCTTGACGAACTTGAAGGAATCGTCCAGAGCGGAAGCGTCGATGGGCTCCAGTTCATAGGTCTCCTGATCCATGAAGTAGTACAGAGCGCCGTCATTGTAGGAATACTCCATCTTCTTGCGCTCAACGAACGCGGTGGGGAACTTGGCGGTGGGGTTGAAGCTGGTCTCGGTGACAGCGCCGGTGATGACATTCTTCATCTTCACGCGGACGAACGCCGCGCCCTTACCGGGCTTGACGTGCTGGAACTCCACGACCTGCATAACCTTTCCGTCCATATCAAAGGTAACGCCGTTTCTAAATTCGCCTGCAGAAATCATTTTCTATTTCCTCCTATGATGCCTTCCCTGAGAAAAGCAAATTGTGTATGCTAGAATTTCACATGTGTATTATAGCCTAAAAAAATCGACTTTTCAATAGGGAAATCCAATAAAAATTGCGCCCTATCCGGATTCTTCTTTGCCTTCTCCGTCACAGCTTAATCAAACGTGTAGAAACGATTGTTTCTGCATGCAGAAATCGCTTCCTGTCTTCTATCCTTGCCGCGCCTTGAGCTTCTCAAAAAACGGATTTAGCCAGATAAACAGTTGGGGGTGAATTTTGACCAGCTGCCGCTTAAGTTTCGTAATTCTTCCCATATCATCGCCATAATTACCTGTAAGAGGCGCAGCGATTCTCCGGACAAGCTCCTGATTCTGATCTTTCCACTCCGGCATCTTCCAAGTGATGAGAAGCATATCCATACAAAGGCCGATATACTGATTGTAGGCCTCCGGGACACACGCCGGGAAATGCTCCTGATAAAATGCAAGCCGCTCCTCGGTGCTGGTAATCCATTCGAAGAAGCGCGTTGTAAAATGCCCACGTGTAATACTGTTTTCCGACTGATACCAGTAATACATCGGCCGTGCCGTGTAGGTTACCTGCTCTGCCCTTGCGACAAGCAGATACTGCACAGCCATATCGTCCATGTAGGCACCGGTTTTTTGCCGCAGTCCATCAAATATCTCAGCAGAATATAATTTATCCCACATCGCATTGGTTATGCAGCTACAACGAATCAGTTCCGACTGAGCATCGGCACCACCAACTGTAAACTGGACGTCCATATCAGGGTTAAAATATCCTGTGATTTTCTCCCCTGTAACAATTGCTGTGCCACAGCAAGAAATCTGCGCATTTTCCGCTATCATTCTTTGCAGAAGAACTTCGTACATTTCCGGGTCAATCCAATCGTCCGCGTCCACAAATCCAACATAGTCGCCATGCATAGCATCCAATCCAGCGTTTCTGGCCGACGCCACGCCGCCGTTCTCCTTGTGAATCACGACGATCCCGGGATCCTTCAAAGCAAACGAATCGCACAGTTCTCCGCTTCCGTCGCAGGATCCGTCATCCACCAGGATGATCTCCAAATTCCGATAGGTCTGCGCGCGGATACTGGCAACACACTTTTCGATATACTTTTCTGCATTATAGACAGGCACGATAACAGAAATCAACGGTTCGGACATCTCATCTCCCCTCACTACTCAGCGTTATGTCGTTTTTCACCAAAGCAGTAAATCCGCATATCAGACAATAATCAAATTCTTCGGGCTTCCGGTGATGTCCTCGCAGCCGTCCTCGGTGATAATGGTCACGTCCTCGATGCGGACGCCGAATTTTCCGGGCAGATAGATGCCGGGTTCGGCGGAGCAGACCACGCCTGCGGGCAGCGGCTCGGTGTTGCTGGCGTTGGGGCTGGGGTTCTCGTGGATCTCCAGACCAAGGCTGTGGCCGTAGCCGTGGCCGAAGTATTCGCCGTAACCGGCATCGGCAATGACCTTCCGGGCGGTACCATCGATCTCCTTGCCGGGAACGCCAGCCTTCGTGGCGGCAATGGCGGTCAGCTGCGCCTTGAGAACGGTGTCGTACACGTGCTTCATCTCGTCGGTGGCGTAACCGACGGCGACGGTGCGGGTCATGTCGGAGCAGTAGCCCATGTAGGACGCGCCGAAGTCCATGGTGACGAAGTCGCCCTTCTGAATGACGCGCTCACCGGCGACGCCGTGGGGCAGGCTGGTGTTGGGGCCGGATACCACAATGGGGTCAAAGGCCAGACCGGTGCCGCCGTTCTTGTACATGCAGTAGATCAGCTCCGCCTGAAGCTCCAGCTCGGTCATGCCGGGCTTGATGCGGGTGATGACCTCGGCAAAGGCTCTGTCGGTGATGGCCTGCGCCTTGCGCATCAGCTCCAGCTCCCAGTCCTCCTTGGTGGCGCGGAAAGCGTAGATGGCCTTGTGGAAGGGCACCAACTTGGCATTCAGCTTCTCGGCATAGTGGAAATACTCCTCGGCGGTGAGATAATGCTCCTCGTAGCCCAGAGCGGTCACGCCAAAGTCGGCAATGGCCGTGTTCAGGCGCTGGATGTAGCCGATCTCCCGGTTCACGTCCAGAACCTCAAAACCCTTCAGGTTCTTCTCGGCGGACTCGATGTAGCGGCTGTCGGTAAAGTAGCGGCAGCCCTTCTTGGTGACGATGGCGACGCCCTCGGCGATGTCGAATTCCGCGCCGTAATGGCGGCTGTAGCGGGAGGTCAGCAGCAGGCCGTCCACATCCCCATCCAGCAGGGTCAGATATTTGTCAAGATTTTTCATGGTCAGATTCTCCTTTTCTTTGCAGGTAAAATAAATGGCAGTTCCAGCACGTGACGTGCCTTCAGCCAGAAATTGTGATTGTTGATGGCGCTGACCAGAATGGAGGTCACGCCGACGCAGTTCGCGCCAAGGGTATCGGTGTAGATTTGATCGCCCACCAGCGCGGCGTTCTTTGCCGGGATGTCATATTTCGCCAGACACTCCCGGATGCCCTTAGAAAATGGCTTTTTCGCGTGGGTGATGCAGTCCAGACCATGCTCCCTGCAGAAACGGGGCACCCGGTCTTTGTGGCTGTTGGAGACGATGCACACGGTGATGTCCGTCTGCTTCATCCGGTTCAGCCACGCCGTCATCTCCGTCGTGGGAACGTCAGTGGTGTAGGGCACGATGGTATTGTCAAAATCCAGCATCAGCAGCCGGATGTCACGGGTGTGCAGCAGCTCCGGCGTTATGTCGGTGAGACGGTTTGCGATGATTTTGGGCAGAAGAGAAAAGGGCATAATGTTCTCCCGTGGTTCGTATAGTGTTCGTAGAGCGGAGTCGTCTCCGCGCTTCGGCTTACATTATATCACGGAAAGGAGGATTTGTCCATGGCGATTCGTCCGTTTCTTGCCATGACAGCGGCGGAAATCCGGGGAACTGAGACGCTTCCGCCGAAAACTGCATGGATGGCATGTCATTTTTCCCCCTATTCCACAGGGCTTTCCAATCTGCCGAAGGCACTGCCCCCCGGCTCCATGGTGATTCTGGACGACATCACCCCCATCCATGGGCATGACTCCGAAACCATCGCCGCCCAGCTGCGCCCCCGGTTGGATGCGCTTAAATGCAGCGGCGTTCTGCTGGATTTCCAGCGGCCGGGGTATGAAGAAGCCGAACTTCTGGCGGGGCGACTTTCCGAAGCCCTCCCCTGCCCCGTGGGCGTGTCCGCGCTTTACGGGCGGGGGCTGACCTGTCCGGTCTTTCTGCCGCCAGCACCGCCAGACGTATGCCTTGCAAATTATCTTGCCCCATGGCAGGGAAGGGAAATCTGGCTGGAGCTGGCGTTGGACGGCGAGACCATTACCCTGACACCCGCAGGAGCTATCACAGCTCCCCTGCCCCCGGCGGCGCAGCTTTCAGGCGGGCACCGGGACGAAAAGCTGCACTGCCATTATCAAATCCACACGGACGCGGACAGCGC
>OBYM01001213.1_pt1 | contig 11581 bp, 10 predicted proteins | sample 1538191 | NCBI WGS metagenome assembly OBYM01 (sample SAMEA2580165, study PRJEB22360) | human gut metagenome | biome: human gut; feature: human-associated habitat; material: faeces | place: Denmark | collected 2008/2010 | reverse complement strand
CACCCGGCACGCCCCAGCCGAAGCCGAACACGGTGATGCTGTGCCCGGCCAGCAGGATGGTGCGGGTGGGGTTGATGAGGACATAGTTGAAGATGACATCCAGAATGCAGGTGAGCACACTGATCAGACCGGGGGTCAGCGCGTCACCGGTGGAACGCAGCATGGAAGAGTAGGTGCCCATGGCCATGGCAAAGGGCAGGGAAGCCGCCCAGATGGCAAAATAGGCCGAGGCATCCGCCTGCAGGGCCGGGTCGGCCCCCAGCCAGCCGGGCAGATACCGGCTGATGCCGATGCCGAAAGCGGCCGCTGCCAGACCGACGAACAGGTTAAACAGCATGGACTGCCGCAGCACGCCCCGGGCATCCTCCTGCCGGTCGGCACCCAGATACTGAGCCACCTGAATGGAAAAAGACATATACAGCCCGGCCAGCATGCCGTGCAGCAGCCAGGTGCTGGAGCTGACGATGCCGATGGATGCGGTGGCCGAAGCTCCGATATGGCCCACCATGGCGGCGTCGATGTACTCCATGGCCGTGACCACGATCTGCTGCAGGATGGACGGGATGCTCAGGGTCAGCACGATCTGGGCCGTCTGCTGCAGCGGTACCTGCTCGCCCTGCCGCATTTTGGCCGAGAGTTGTTCAAGGGTAATGGACATGGATTCCTCCTTACGGGTCAGAAAAACGGATAACGAGTCCGGACACCTATTATAAAGGCGGATGGTACAAAAGTCAATCTGCTGCCTTTTTGTGCCCGGTGATTGATTTTTTGGGTGCGGCGTGATACACTCAACAACACAAGGCATGAATTGCAAAAGAAATGAGGAGAATAGAAATATGATCGAATCTCTGGTGTCTGCCGTCGGGCAGCGCGGAGTGGATGCCGCAGCGTTTCTGCTGGCATTTGCGCTCACTGCGCTTACCGATTCGCTGTTCCACAACAAGCTTCCCCACGACCATGGCCGTGAATTTGCCGTCAATGGCGGCCTGTCCAAGGGCAAGGCCCGCGGTTCCGGCCTGATCTTCGTGCTGTGCATCGCGCTGGTGTCGCTGGCATTCCTGCCGTTCCGGGTGGAATATGTCATCTACACCGTGCTGCTCATCGCTTCCATGCTCTCCGGCTACTTTGACGATGCCGCCGAAAAGGCCTGGAACGAGTACAAAAAAGGCATCATCGACTTTGTCATCGCCGTGGTGGCAGGCGTGACCTACCTCAACTTCAACGGCTGCGGCGTGCAGTTCCTGCAGTGGAGCTTCACCCTGCCGTATGCGGTGTACCTGCTGCTCATCGTCATCCTGATCTGGGCCAGCATCAACGTGGTCAACTGCACCGACGGTGTGGACGGCCTGTCCGCCAGTCTGGCGGTGGTGACCATCGGCACCTACCTGATCGCCTACCACGAAGAGCTGGCCGACTACAGCACCGCCGGTGTGGTGTTCATGGGTGCGCTGCTGGCTTACCTGTGGTCCAACGCAAAGCCCAGCACCCTGCTGATGGGCGATGCCGGCAGCCGCGCCATGGGTTTCTTCATCGCCATCCTGTCCCTGAAGTGCGGCCACCCCTTCGCCTTCCTGCTGGCAGCCATCGTGTTCATCGTGGACGGCAGCCTGGGCATCCTGAAGATCAGCCTGAAGCGTTTCCTGCACATCTCCATCCTCAAGAACACCCGCACCCCGCTGCACGACCATGTGCGCAAGAACAAGGGTTGGAGCGACGAGCAGGTCGTGGCCCGCTGGCTCATCCTGCAGTGCGTGGCATCGGCTCTGCTGCTGCTCGTGGTGCACGGCTGATAAACCATCATAAAAACAAAAGCAGCGCCTGACGGAAATTTCAAACCGTCAGGCGCTGTTTTTGCATCCGAAAATTGTTGTTACAGCCCGGCCTTTTTGGCAGCAGCCTGCACCACATGGCCCACCAGCACCGAGGTGGTCACAGTGCCCACACCGCCCGGCACGGGGGTGATAGCATCCACGACAGGCTCCGCCTCGGCAAAGCGCACGTCACCGCACAGCTTGCCCTCGTCGTTCAGATGGATGCCCACATCCACCACGGTCTGGCCGGGACGCAGGCAGTCAGCACCCACGGCGCCCATCCGGCCCATGGCCACCACGACCACATCCGCCTCTTGGCAGATCTGGGGCAGGTCCTGGGTGCGGGAGTTGCAGATGGTCACGGTGGCATTTTCCCGGTCCAGCATCATGGCGGCGGGCTTGCCCACTACCAGGCTGCGGCCTACCACCACGGCGCGTTTGCCGGAGAGGGGAACATGGTAGTGCTTCAAAATCTCCAGGCAGGCCTGTGCGGTGCAGGGAGCGTAACCCAGATCGGTGTTGGTGAACACACCGGCCAGGGAACCGTCGGTAATACCGTCGATGTCTTTTTCCGGAGCCAGTGCGGCACGCACGGTGCGGGCATCAAACTGCTTGGGCAGCGGGCGGAACAGCAGACAGCCGTGGATGGCATCGTCGGCGTTGATCTCTGCGATGACCTTCAGCAGGTCGTCCTGTGCTGCGTCGGCGGGGAGCAGATACTGTTTCACTTCCACGCCCACCTTGCCGCAGCGGGTCATCACGCCGCGCTCATAGGAAAGATCGTCCTCGCGCGCACCCACGCGCACCACGGCCAGCGTGGGCACGATGCCCTTTGTCTTGAGCTGCTCACACAGAGCAGCGTTGCGTTCGTTCATGGCGGCCACTACGGGCGCGCCCTTCAGGATGCTTGCCATTTTGTATTCCTCTCATTTCAGGTAATGCGGTATGGCGTGTGGGGAGCTTTCTCCCCGCCCACCGTCGGGTCAGGTGCGCAGTTGTTTTGTGACCTGTGCAAACACGGCGTCCGCCTTCGGGACATACTCGCTCAGCAGGGCGTCGGCCTGCGCATCCAGTGCGGCGGCATGGGTTTTGTCGGTCATCAGCTTTGTGTTGATGAACACGTTCAGGCTGGCGGCCTGCAGGGCAGCCTTGCACAGTACGGCGGCGCAGCCTGCATCGGACACGGCCAGCGCGCTGCCCCTGGCGGCATATTCTTCCACAAGTGCAATGCCTTCGGCGCACTTGCCCATGATCTCCAGCGGCACGGCACAGGCAGCATCCAGTGCGGTTTCCAGCACAGCGGCCTTGTGAGCCGCCTGCTCCGGAGTGTCCTTGGGCAGGCCATAGGCGGCGGCCAGCGGCGCAAAGGCTTCGGCATCCGCCTGCACCAGTGCTTCCAGCTCCGCGCGCAGGGCACCGGCCCGCTCGTTCAGGGTCAGAATGTCCGCTTCCACGGCGGCATACTTCTTTTTGCCCACCGTCAGGCAGCCCACCATGTTGCCCAGTGCCACACCGGCGGCACCCACCAGTGCCGCGGTACCGCCGCCGCCCGGTGTGGGTGCTTTGCTGGCCAGTTCTGCCAGGAACCGGCTGCAGCTTTCGTTCATCGTATCCATGTGTACAAACCCCTCTCTGTCACAAACGCGTCCAGCCGCTGGTCGTGCTCATCCACGGCAGCGTGTGCAACGCGCTGAACTTCCAATGCAATGCCGATCTTTGCCGCTTTTGTGCAGCGGGGCAGGTAGCGGTCGTAGTAGCCTTTGCCCATGCCCACCCGGAAGCAGTCTGCATCAAAGGCAGTGCAGGGCACCAGCACCAGATCCAGCTGTTCCGGTTCCAGCAGCACCGACCGTTCCAGTACCGGCGTGCGGATGCCGTACAGCCCTGTCTCCCAGCCGTCCGGGCCGGGCACGGCGGCGGTGAGGGAGCAGTTTTCTCCGCACACCGGGTAGGCCAGCACCTTGCCCCGGCGGGCCGCTTCGGCGGCAAACCCGGCAAGGCCGGCTTCACCCCCAAAGGCCGCATACAACAGGATGGTCTGGGCATTTTGCACGGCGTCCAGCTGCCACAGCCGGGCACACAACGCCGCGTTGGCGGCGGCCCGCTGCTCCGGCGAAAGGGCCCGGCGGGCCGCTTTGCCGGATGTGCGCTGGGCCTGCTTTTCCTCGGCGATGTCCACACAAAACACCTCGTTTCATCTGTGATCGTGGAAAGCTGAAAAATCCACAAAATCGACAATGCATTTTTATACAAATATAATAAACACTTCAGTCCAAAAAAGCAAGCCTTTTGGCGAAAAGAGGATTGAAGGTTTTGCAGCTTTCTGCTATGATAATACAAAGCAACGCGGCCCAGTGTGCAGGAGCCGGGTGCTTGAACATGACGTCGATCTGTCTGTATCAAGAGAGGGGTAACTGAAATGTACAAAGAAATGATGGATACCATCGGCCTGGTCAATACCGTAGACCCGGAACTGGGGGCTGCCATGAACCGGGAGCTGACCCGTCAGCGCCAGAACATCGAGCTCATTGCCAGCGAGAACATCGTCTCGCCCGCCGTCATGGCTGCCATGGGCAGTGTGCTCACCAACAAGTACGCCGAGGGCCTGCCCGGCAAGCGTTACTACGGCGGCTGCGTCTATGTGGATGAGGTGGAGAACATCGCCATCCAGCGCGCCTGCAAGCTGTTCGGTGCCAAGTACGCCAACGTCCAGCCCCATTCCGGTGCACAGGCCAACCTGGCCGTCTACTTCGCCCTGCTGGATCTGGGCGATACCGTCATGGGCATGGATCTGTCCCAGGGCGGCCATCTGACCCATGGCTCCCCCGTGAACATGTCCGGCAAGAACTACCACTTTGTTTCCTACGGCGTCAATGCCGATGGCGTGATCGACTACGCCGAGCTGGAAAAGCAGGTCAAGAAGGTGCGCCCCAAGCTGATCGTGGCCGGTGCATCCGCTTACCCCCGTGCCATCGACTTTGAGAAGATCGCTGAGATCGCCCACGGTTACGGTGCATTCCTGATGGTGGATATGGCCCATATTGCCGGTCTGGTGGCCGGCGGCCAGCACCAGAGCCCGGTGCCCTATGCCGATGTGGTGACCACCACCACCCACAAGACCCTGCGCGGCCCCCGCGGCGGCCTGATCCTGACCAACAACCCGGTCATTGCCAAGCGCATCAACTCGGCCGTGTTCCCCGGCACCCAGGGCGGCCCGCTGGAGCACGTCATCGCAGCCAAGGCCGTCTGCTTCGGCGAGGCCCTCAAGCCGGAGTTCAAGGAGTATGCCCGCAAGATCGTGGAGAACGCTCAGGCTCTGGCCGCAGCTCTGCAGGAACGCGGCGTCAAGCTGGTGTCCGGCGGTACCGACAACCATCTGATGCTCATCGACCTGCGTGACGAGGAGTGCACCGGCAAGGATCTGGAAGCCCGTCTGGACAGCGTGCACATCACTGCCAACAAGAATACCGTCCCCGGCGAGACCCGCAGCCCGTTCGTCACCTCCGGCGTGCGTCTGGGCACCCCGGCGGTCACCACCCGCGGCATGGGCGTGGCCGAGATGAAGGTCATCGCCGACTGCATTGCCGACTGCATCTGGCACTACGATGAGAAGAAGGATGAGATCAGCGAGCGCGTGCTCAAGCTGACCCGCGACTTCCCGCTGTACGAGTAATCCTATCCCAGAAAGAAAACGAAGCCGCTGCGCAGAAAAATACGCAGCGGCTTCGTTTTTTGCTGTTCGGTTGCTTACTCTTCTAGTGCCTGTGCCATGGCGTCGTCCGCTTCCTGCTGGGTGATGGTCTGCACCTTGAAACCGAAGTAGACGATGTGCCCCACCCAGACAATGACCATAATGGCGCGGCCCACGGGCACCTTGTCCATCAGGATGAACCCGGGGAGCATGATGGCCGTTACCGTGCCGATGAGGAGCGCCTTGGCCTTGCGGGTCATACCGCGGCGGCGGAAATAGCTGCCGATGTACTTTTTATAAACGGTCGTGTGGGTGAACCAGGTGTGCAGCCGCTCGGAGCTGTTGGCAAAGCAGAAGGCCGTGAGCAGATAGAACGGCACCGTGGGCAGAATGGGCAGTGCAATGCCGATGGTGCCCAGCGCCAGGCTGATGCAGCCGAGGGCAACAAAAAACGCTTTTTTGAGAGGATGCATGACAAGGGTCCTTTCTGTGTCCGGTGAGATGTCGAATGTTAGAACACACTAACTTTTGAACAAAAAAGAAACGCCGTTCCAGAAGGAACGGTGCGTTTGCAAGAACAAACTGCATGGAGTGTATCATAAAAAATCCGTGTCTGTCAAGAAAAAAATTTTCCGGAAACGTTGTGTTCTGCCGCCGGGCGTGATAGGATAAAATGGAACAGAACGAATAAGGAGAACGGTATGGAACAGATGGGACTGCTGCATTTGTATTATGGCGACGGCAAGGGCAAGACCACCGCCGCCATGGGCCTTGCGCTGCGGGCGCTGGGCAGCGAAAAAAAGGTGGTCATCGTGCAGTTCCTGAAGGGCGGCAAGAGCGGGGAGATCCCGCTGCTGGAGCAGCTGGGGGCCACGGTCTACCGGGGCAAGGCCGGGCAGAAATTCGTCTTTCAGATGAACGACGCCGAAAAGGCCGCCACGCGGGCCCTGCAGGACCGGAACCTGACCGTTGCCATGGCGCAGAAAGCGGACCTGTTGGTGCTGGACGAGGCCGGCAGCGCCTGGGAACTGGATATGGTGGACAAGGACCTGCTTCGCCGGGCGGTGCTGCAGCGTCCCGCCGGGCAGGAATGTGTGCTCACGGCCCATGCCGCCCCGCAGTGGATGCTGGACGCCGCCGATTATGTGACCGAGATGAAGTGCATCCGCCACCCCTATCAGAAGGGAATTGCCGCCCGTAAAGGCGTCGAATACTGACCTTTGCACCGCACGGCTTGCAATTTGCCTACCGGTGTGATATGATGAAGCTGTACATTGCGCGCGCATTTCTGAGCAGCCCGGGCCGCAGGCCCAAAAAGGGGAACGCTCCGCACTGCTGCCGGGGCACCCCGACAGCATTTTGTTTAAAACTGCGGTTAGTATTCTCTAACGTGCAGCGGCCCGCCGAACGCGCGCGGAAACCATCATGGAGGGAACAGACAATGATTGAAACAGTGGTAAAGGTAGACGGTATGATGTGCGGCATGTGCGAGAGCCATGTCAACGATGCCGTGCGCAAGGCATTTCCGGAGGCAAAGAAAGTGGCCTCTTCCCACACCAAGGGCCAGACGGTGATCCACTCGGAACAGGCTCTGGACGAGGCAAAGCTGCGGGATGTCATCAACGCCACCGGCTACGAAGTCAAGGGCGTATCGAGTGCACCGTACGAGAAAAAAGGTTTTTTCTCGTTTTTGAAAAAATAAACCCGGAAACCATTTCATGAGGGAGGCGCATCTGCATGAGGATCCTGGTGTACGGAGCCGGCGTGCTGGGCTGTGAACTGGCCCATGTGCTGCTGCAGAACAAAAAGAACGACGTGACCCTGCTGGCACGCGGGGAGTGGAAGGAGCGCATCGACCAGAAGGGTCTGGTCATCCGCCAATGGGCGCAGCGCAAAACCACGGTGGACCGGGTGCGCACCATCGACGTCCTGGCCTCGGAGGACTTCTACGACCTTGTGTTCGTGGTGCTGCAGGCCGGTCAATTGCCGGATGTGCTGCCCGTCCTCAAGGCCAACCGGAGCCCCTACTTTGTATTCGTGGGCAACGACCCCCATGCAAAGCAGGTTCTGGAAGCTATGCAGCGCCCAGCCGACAAGGTCGCCTTTGGCTTCCAGAACACCGCAGGCCGCCGGGAGCGCGACCGGGTGGTCAGTGTGCACACCGGTGTGGGCATGACGGTGGGCGGTGCCACGGCTCCGCTTTCCGGCACCTTCCGCATCCGGCTCAAGACCGCCTTTGACGGAACAAAGTATAAGCTGACGTTCTACAGCGATATGGACGAGTGGCTCAAGTGCCACATTGCGTTCATTCTGCCGGTCTGCTATGTGTGCTATGCTTGCAACGGGGACCTGACCCGCGCCACCAAACAGCAGCGCGCTGCCATTCTGGATGCCGCCTATGAGGGCTGTGAGATGCTCAAGGCTCTCGGCATCCCGGTGAACGACGCAGAGAATACGGACTACTACAAGCCCGGCACGGCAGGCCGCCGCAAGATGGACGCCATGGTGCTTGCCATGGCCAAGACTCCGCTGGGCCGCCTGTGTGCTTCCGACCACGCCATGCACGCAGTAAAGGAGATGCAGTACCTGGACGAAGCCTTTGAGGCTTTGCGCAAACAGGCCGGAACGGCCATGCCCATGTGGGAAAAGTTGCGCAATGAAATGCCTGCCTGGAACACCCTGCAGAAATGATCCTTCGGGCGCAAAGCCCCGCAAAAAGCCCCCGGCTCTCACGATCGAGAACCGGGGGCTTTGCTGTGTCTGTCCGGGAAGAAGATCATGCCTGATCCAACAGCTCCTCCGGGTCTTCCAGCACCTCCTCAATGGCGCTGTCATCCGGGTCGACCTCGCTGTCGGCGCTTTCCGTCAGGCCCAGCAGTTCCTTGAGCCGGTCACGCATCAGCACAAGGTTCCGGTCAAGGTCGGCGTCCTCATTGAGCAGGTCCTGTACCATCTCAGGCTTGTCGGTGATCACATCATCCACGCCAAGGCTCAGCAGGGCACGGGCGTCCTCCGTACGGTTGACCGTCCAGGCGGACACCGTCTTGCCGCGTAGATGGATCTGCTGCACCATGCCGGAGGTAATAAAGGTGGATTCCACGCTGAAAAAGTCGGCGGCAGGCAGGTCGTAATAGGTGCCCACGCCCAGCGCCAGAATATACCCCGTCTCGATCTCGGGGTCCAGTTCCTTTACCTTGCAAAGGGTCTCGTAGCTCTGGGAGGTGATCACGCAGTCCTTTTCAAAGCCTTTTTCCCGGATGATGCGCACGGTCTCAGCTTCCAGCTCCGGGGTGGCGGCATTGGGCTTGATCTCGATGTTCAGCTGGATTTTCCCCTTGCACAGGTCCAGCACCTCTTCCAGTGTGGGAATTTGCGTACCGGCGTACCGGGCACTGAACCACCGCCCGGCATCCAGCTCCCGCACCTGTGCAAAGGTCAGGTCGTAAATGTTGGCGTTGCGGCCGGTGCAGCGGCGCAGGCTGGTGTCGTGGGTCACCATGACCACACCATCCTTTGTCATCTGCACATCCAGCTCGGCCCGGTCGCTGTGGCGGTCGATGGCCAGCTGAAAGGCGGGCAGGGTGTTCTCCGGTGCAGCCGTCGAATAGCCGCGGTGTGCCGTGACGATGGGAGCCGCGCCGCCCAGCATGGTGCGCAGCTCATCATCCGCCGGCAGGGCAATATAAATAAAGGAAAGGCCGATTGTGACCAGCGTGACGCCGACCACCGCAGCGGCCAGCAGGCGACGGCCCTTCGCACGGACGGGCTTCCCATTCTGGGTATCCTCTGGCACGGCATCACCCTCCCGCAGACGGCGGTACAGCAAAAACAGGATGCTGCACTGCGCAATGGTGATGGAGCAGTCGAGCAGGAACTGGAAGAACGGCACCTCGACCAGCAGGCTGGCGCGGGACAGCGCCACCATGGCAGTGGTGTTCTGGAGCCCGATGCCCAGAATGACCGCGTACAGCGGTGCCAGTACGCACAGGGCCAGGCTGCCCGAACGGAGGACTGCCGAGAGATTCCAGCGCAGCAGAAGCAGCGCTGTGCGGAAAATTCGCTGCCGCACGAACCCGACGCTCTCCCGGACGGCCTGCCACAGGCTGCGGCGCTCCAGGACAAACAGGGGCAGCATCAGCGCACAGGAGAGGAACAATAGAACCAGCAGTACCACGATCGCCAGATACAGCGCATGATAGCGTGTGGTGGCGCGCAGTACGCCCAGAAGGTACTCCGGTACGGCAAACTGGGTGACGTAGTTGGAGGTCAGGAAAAAGCTGGTGAAGGGGATGAGCACGGCGCTGTATACGAGGACCGGCCAGTTCTGCGGAAGAAACGTGTGCCGGATGTCCACCAGCGCATCCCGCAGCAGGGCAGGCAGCTGCACCGGTTTGCCGCTGCGGGCCAACTCCAGCCCGTGCAGCAGCACCGAAAATTCATACAGCGCCCAGAATGCTGTCAGCAATGCAATGACCACAAGACACAGGATAATGGCCGGGGAAACAAAAATGTCCGAAGCATTGCTGTTGTTCAGGTAATGCACGGGCGCGAACCGGAGTGTCAGCGACCAGAGCTGCTGCATCAGCGGGATAAACAGCAGGTTGGTTGCGACTGCATACAGTCCGACCAGCGCCGGCAGGATGACCCCGGCATGGTGCAGCAGAGCACCGGCTGAGCGCTGCAAAGAATGATAGGTCTGGTTGAAAGCGTGCAGGGAAGAAGCGAAAGATTTCAAAGTTTGTCGGACCTCTTTTGCGTGGATTTTTGTTGTTTCCCGGGCGGGAGGATGGCATTGTCTGTCGGATTTTACCCGGATTTTATGATTCCGCAGGGAATGCAACATCAGTGTAACACAATTCTGACCAAAAAGATATGTGCGGATGGAGAGCACATTTACCAAAAATGAAAGAAAATTTTTTACACCGGTGCCGGGTGCACTGTAGGGGGCTTGCGGAAGCGAAAAAAGCGCAGGGCGATACATCGTTAAAAAATTATGGATTACAGCTGACAGATGTTGTTCTCGATGGATTTTTATAGAAAGTCTTGCAATTTCCTGGCAAAAACAGTATAATAAAACCAATTTTGAAAGCTCACACAGACAACCAGGAGGTCTTATCATGGCTTCAAAGATCAATAAGGGAGAAATCCTCGCCAAGTTTTTCGATGACGGGGAATACACCGCGCTGTTTGCCGATGGTGCGGTGAGTGCTGCCTGCGGCTATGCAGCAGGCCAGCAGGCATACGCTGTCTATCAGAACGGCGAGGCTGTTACCGTCAAGGACGTTGAGAAGAACATCAAGGTCCTGGAGATGGCCGCACAGACCGGCTGCCCGGTCGTCACGTTCTATAACTCGGTGGGCGCAAAGCTGGCCGAGGGCCTGGATGTGCTCACGGCCAATGCCAAGCTGAATGTGCAGATCGCAAAGGTTTCCGGCGTGATCCCGCAGGTGGCGGTGGTTCTGGGTGTGTGCGGCGGCACCAGCGCACTGAGCGCTGCCAATGCCGACGTGTGCATCATGGCCGAGGGCGCAGAGCTGTTCTTCACCGCTCCGTTCACCTCTGCCGCCAAGGGCGACAAGGTGGCTGATGCCGGCAGTGCTGCTGCCGCTGCCAAGGCCGGTGTGGCATCCATCGTGGCTGCCAACGCCGCCGAGGCTGCCGAGAAGGCCGCCCACATCGTGGGTCTGCTGCCCGCCAACAACCTGACCGGCCCTGCGATCTTTGAGTTCGAGCAGCCCACTGTTGCTCTGGCTGCCGGTGCAGAGCCTGCCAAGGCTGCTGCCGCTGTGGTGGACAAGGACAGCACCGTGGAGCTGTATGCAGGCTTTGGCAAGTCGGTCTACACCGCATTTGCCACCGTCGGCGGCAACGCCGTGGGCGTTGTGGCTACCGGCAAGAACCTGTGCCATAACTGCGTGGCCAAGATCGCCCGCTTTGTGCGCCTGTGCGACGCCTTCAGCGTGCCGGTGGTCACCGTTGTGGACACCGAGGGCTTTGTGCCCAGCGTGAGCGATGACATCGCCGGCGGCATCCGCGAGGCTGCCCGTCTGGCTGCCCCCCACGCCGCCACTGCGGTGTA
>OBYM01001210.1_pt1 | contig 11597 bp, 25 predicted proteins | sample 1538191 | NCBI WGS metagenome assembly OBYM01 (sample SAMEA2580165, study PRJEB22360) | human gut metagenome | biome: human gut; feature: human-associated habitat; material: faeces | place: Denmark | collected 2008/2010 | reverse complement strand
CGTTTCTTTCTGTTTTTTCTTCATTTTTACTGTCCACGAAACCGGGAAGGGCACAGAGGCGGTTAATAGGAATTTCCTTGATGATTTCCAACCGCTGAGCGTTTTCTGTTCGCAAGGTCATGCCTCGCCCGTATGAATCTAAAATGCGCTCGATTTCCTCCGGCGACAGCCCGGTGTCTTCGTAGGATTCGAGTCGGTTAATTGCATAAGCCAAAGGCAAGTATTCGCTGTGATAAGCTAGACGCTCTGTGTGCAGCTCATCTAAAATGCTCATTGCGGTTTCCGCGTAAATCTCCATGTCAATCCTCCTCCCGGCGCTGGCCCCAACTGCAAAAATCGTCTGGATTTTCTCTGTCCATATGATGGGAACACCATCCTAATCGAGGTTTGTTATAGGTTCGGCACTCCCGGCAGTAGCACGCGCCTGCCGCGTGCACCGGGTCGATGGTGGGCAGCGCCCGAATCACTCTATCTGCTTCCGTGAAACCCTCTGCCAGAGTGTCGAGATGTGTTTCACCTTTGCGAATCAACTCCATTGTTTTCTTAAATTCTTCGTTAAACAGATCGCGGTAATTTTCAGCATTAATCAGCCTTGCCACTGTCATTCCCTCCGTCCATCTTGGCGCCGCAGTTGGGGCAGTATTTCATGAGAATTATTGATGATGGCGAAAAATGAGTTTTGCACACACTACAAGGGCAACCGTTCATACTTGGTGTAAGCGGAAACGATTCATACTCACCCCACCGCCCATGCACCACCGGTGCGGCGTCAACGACCGGGGCGTCCTCTATGTCTCCGACATCTACCACTTGCACATATCCGCACTGTGTATCTGCTTCCCATGCTTTTTCCAGCAGCGCCTTTCGGCTTATCAAATCGTCCATTATGCTTCCTTCTCCTCAAAACATTTTTGCCACTCAGATGAGGTGTTGATCCTCACATATCAATAGATGTAATCTGCTTTCAAATCAGCTCCACAGGTCGCTGTGGATAACCGAGCATGTTACCGTAGATTTAATTACGGCATAAAAATTGTGCAAGCGGTAGGATTTGAACCTACTACATACCTCCTGGTGCGGTGCTCTACCAACTGAGCTACGCTTGCATGAGCCTACTGTTCATGACCAGCAGGTTCAAATGTATGATTGGTCAGCAGAGGACGAAATACAAAGCCGACCTGCCACTATATGGCAAAATATAATTGCATAGATACTTTCGTTCTGCAAGTAGCGCAGTGATTTCACTATGCAAGGTTCGCTCAAGTGCCCTGTGTAAATAGGCATCCGATGTAAACACCAGAAGCTTGAACTTCCAGGCTGCAAGTTTGACCGAGGACATGCCTCTTGGGTACTTCCCCCATTTCAGATGCCACGTTCGCATCTTCTAGGACAATATCGGTGTGTCCGTACAGCAGATGTTCCAAATCCACCGCACCGCAAATGTAACCTTGTGCACCGCCACAAGGGGATGGTGCGCCCTACGAGAGTCGAACTCGTCACTCATGGCTTATGAGGCCAGCGCTCTAACCAATTGAGCTAAGGGCACATGAGGCGTTCAAGCATAAAGCTCGAACGCGTAAGTATTAACCGATAATTAGATTGTGTTGTAGAAAAGGCACTTTCGTGCCTTTCCCCTTGCCTGTCATCTGTACATTTTCTTCCAAACAAGATATTCGTGAGCGACATGCGTTCTTTTGGCTTTTACCATATACTGCGGGAACAAATTCGTAAGGAAGCGTTCTTCCTTATCGGAGCCTTTACTTGACTCAATGTCAAATTTCTGTTCAAACAGCGATGATTTCTGCACAGTGTCAAACGACATATTTTGTATCTTCATTTCCAAACCATCGTGTCCGACCGCCTTATCCAAAAGCAAATAAGACGCATTGCGTATCGAAAGGGTCGTTTGATGCTCCGCTCCAGTATACTTAAGCGCAGGAAACAAATACTCGCGGTTTGCTATCTCAAGGAATTCATTTCTGCCCACATCGAAGCTGTTGATCTCTGAATATTTCTTTACGGCACTCATGATCTCATACCGTATATAGTGAGCTCCAATCTTCTGGTGCTGGAAATCAATTTCTTCCATTCGAATGCCGGCAACTTTCTGATGCGGTATCCCACACCAGAGCAATCCCCAGAACACATAGGAACGCAGCCCTATATGCGTATTCAAATCAAACCTGTTTTTTAGTGCTTCGTTGAATTCGCCAAAAGATGAAAACAGGATTTTTACATATTGCTCAATTGCATATTCGATCGTCTCTTTCGGCGTGGGGAAATCAAATAGAACATCCGTTTGCGAGATGCCGCAGCGTGAACACTTCTTTTCCGTAATTTGCTTGATCTTGCTCAACCGCGTCGCTATGCTGGAGCGTGAGAAAATACGAGCGTTTACCAACTGGATATACTGCTCTTTTGTAAACCGCTCAAGCGGCACCTGGTTTCTTTTCTCCGCCTCACGGATGTCATTTAATATCGTCGCTATCGGCGATTTCGTCGTATCTCCTTCGTACTCGCCAAGGATCTCATCGTAAATATCCATACTGGCCTCCTCATCTCAATATGTACATTGTACGATTTTTGCATTGGCTTTTCAATAGTTTGCTACGGCGAGATACTCACTACTCTCTTCAATACCAGTTCCTATGGCCAGTGCAAGTAATGGTTCCTGCATTACCTTTGCTATCGCAACCTGCTGCAGCAAGCACGGTTCAAGCTCTCCGATATAGGATAACATCTGCTCTTTTGCCACGATCATCGGATTTTCCAAAATGATCGTTGATTCCCGTGACAAACCATTTAAATCATTCGGTTCTACATTTACGTGGGATGGGGACCGCCTGTTTGTACGCTTTGTTGTAAGTGGATATACCTGATACTGCGATGAATACGCTGAGTATTTGTTATTTGATGTAACAAGCACCGGCCGTACTCCACAATATATTGTGGACCCTGTACAGGCATCTTCACTTCCAAGATCACAATACCAAAGCTCTCCCCAGCGAGGAGCGGCGTTTTTGCTTTGCATCAATTGCCTTCTTTCTTTTTAGTATGTAGCCGCTCGCCCCTATGACTATAGTATAATCGCAATCTATTGTTTTGTCAATACTTATTTGGGAGTTTTTTTTGCTATTTTCCTTTGTGGATATATATATCCTCCGAAGTGGTAACAATTCGAATCCAGTCGTCCTCAAGTTCTTCGATGCTCACAATGGATCTCTCATTGATGGAAACTGTACTTCGATTCGCCGTTCTCTTACTCCCGCCGGGCGATAACAACAGAGTTCTATTCGGATTCTGTGTGAGCCGCGCATATTTGCACTTCAGTGTCGCTTCCCAAACATACTTCTTCGGATCACGGCCTGACCAAACAGAAAAATCCGTACCATCAAGCATATCAGCCAAAATATCTGAACTGATACAATTCGCCTTTTCCTGCCTGCACACAGCTGTTTCTTTCATCGACTATCCCCCCATACAAACCATACAAATATGAAACTCAAATGTCGTTGTCTTTACATGAATCCACTGGTCATCGACGGTGATGCATTTGATTTCACTTTCACGGATGGACACGGCGCTTTTGCTGCTCATGTCCACCCAATAGTAAAGCCGCTTAGGTGACAGCAACAGCAGCCTGTCCGGTTTTTGAGTGAGCATCGCGTATTTACATTCCAACTTGACCTCCCAGCCGCAATCTCCATCCGCAATACCTCCAGCTACAATGTTAAACTTCTTTCTATCCAGCATTGATACCAGCGTATCCACGTCTACATGTCTCAAGCAAATTTCACACCCTTCCAAATTGTCCTTGATATCGGACATATTATATTGTATAATTCCTTTTACAACTATAAGTTGTTATTTAAGCATTTAACAACCAATGGTTGTTTATTTGATGTTTTAATGATACTCCCTCTTCAAATAGTTTGCAATACATGGAGGTGCCATCTAAATGGCATTGACAACATTCGGAGCCAAGCTACGCAAATGGCGCGACGAAAACGAACTGACGCGGCGAGAATTATCTGAAATGATTTATTTTTCTGAAAATGCGATTCGTGGATGGGAGACAGGCGGTACGCCGCCGTCATATGACGCCATGATCGCCGTTGCCGACTGTATGGGGGTTTCGCTCGACTGGCTGACCGGACGGTCTGATGTCTGGAAAACATCTGAACAGCTCCTTCATGAAATTTACAACAAGCCTTTATGATATTTCACTCAACCTTTCAACAGACTCTTCCAGCAAATCAATGGTATCCTGCAGCGTATCCGAAGCAACTTCACTTGTCTCGTGGCGTTCACTGCCAACCAAATTTTCAGGCATACTTTCACGAGCTTCGTCTTCCTCATCACGAATCGTTTCAATTTCTGCTATGATGTTTGAAATCGAATCAGACACCCTCTGAATCTGTGTACGTCTTACTTTATTCAATATTCGAGCCTCCATTCATTGCTCTTTCAATGTATACTGTTTTCATAACCACTAAAAATCTTTACCAGGAAATTTTATACGCAAATCATATTCGTCTACTGGCAAGCCTTCTTTCGCCATCAACCGGCGGATGCACTTTCGTGCTTCTAAAAATACATTCGTACCATTTTCATGCGCGGTAAGACGGTGGGGCACACCGTCTTCATTAAATACATCGTATTTTGCCATAAGCTCAAATTGCTTCTGGCGTGATCTCTGTGTACAGCCTCTTGTTAAAGCTGCGTATTCTGCGTCCCGTTTGTCACGTACTGCTTTTGCCTTTATGTTGTCGCTGACGGTATATACCCCAAGCCCTAAAAGCGTCAGCAGACCTAAAGGTCCAAACGGCACTAAGTGGATCCCCCCTGTACCGAAAAACTTTCCGGGTCTGTTCTGACCGTTGATTTAAGGACGCAGTTTATGTATGATACGATGTATAAAGCTGCCGCCTTATTAAGTGGCTTTCCGGTATTGGCATAAAGTTCAAGCTGTTGATTTGCCGCAGCTAATTTCACGTAGTTAACCTCCATAGCACTCCTCCAATTTAATTTGAATTCTGTATGACCTTATTGCGGACATACAGCAGCATTAGGATAAACACAAAAAACTCCGTAACATTCATCGCAACACCTCTTCATATTTTATATTCCAGCCATATCCTCCCGGCACTGATCATAATATTTACATAGCAAACAGCAACTTTTACACTTTTTATTACCGCGCAGCCAATACATTAACCGTTTCAGCATGTTAATCGCCTCCTATCTAAAAGGCTATCACACTATATGTCCAATAAAGTCACCTATTTCTTTGCCACCACCAGAGCGAAATTTGTAATCGGTGAGCTAATCACTCTATCAACCAGTTTACTGCATCTTCAAATGTATCGAACTCCTCAGTAAATGCATACCCGTCTCGATTGTCTACAGCCACGATTTTGTCTCCATCTTCAACATAAAACAGACCGCGCGGCCCCCACTCTCCCTCACGCCCGTGCGATAACATATTTGCAAATTCCAACACGGACAACTTGGCGACATTGACGCCAGCCTCTTCTGCACAAAATGACAACTCGTCACATTCGTCCATGTCGGGAAGTTCCCTTCCCTGTTTTATGTATCGGTCATAGGCAATTTTCTCCGCCTCATCAGCGCTACAAGCTTCGATCAAAACATGTCCACAAAGATTTCTTGTTACGCCCACATCATACAGTATCACTCTTCATCCTCCGTAATTTTAAAATATCCTTCTTCTTCGGCTGCCTCCAACATTGAATCCAGCAACCCTATGATCCCTTCAATTACATCTATGGGAATTAATGTATTACTAAAACAGCAGGAAAGAACAGCCTTTCTCTGTTCGTACAACAGCTCGAAATCAATATTGCGGACCAAAATATCACCAGTCACTCTTCGTCCTCCACCTCGATAATAAGCACCGGCTGCTTTGTTTTGAAAACACTATCGGTTTCTTCCATATCTGCAAATATATATTTTACACGTCTGTCCATGACTCTTTCATATTCATCAAGTCCTGAATACAATTCAGACAGACAAACTCTGAACTCATAATCGTTTTTCTCATAATCATACTGCTGAATGATCGCTTCGCACTGAATCTCATCTACTTCATTGAATAACTGTCGAACTGTCATCTGCTACCCTCCTCTTTCACGATAACCGCTGCTGTACCAATGCGGCACATGAACTCTCTTCCATATTCACTGCTCAAAACAGGAATATCCGCATTCTGTACAGGAATTACGCCAAATTGATACTTCAAAAACGCCACTGTTTCGGCATCTGTTTTACACTTGTTCGCATAACTAGCAAATTCCGCAACCTCTCGAATCAACTCATCATCCGTTTCAAAATCTTCTTGATAGCAAATATAATCCACGTACTCTCCGTCGCTATCTAGTACATCAACACGGCCGTCATGGAAAAACAAACTAATATATGGATTGGTACACATTTCTTCAAGATATGTACTTATCTTCATTCCTCCTGCACGTTTTCAAGCGTATAATAATCGTCCCATGAGATGTCTTTGAATTCCATATCCTCCGCTGCGGCATAGGCTTCATCCTCATTTTCTGCCTGAATATATGCAACGCCTTCGCGCCTTACAAAAACTGCATATGTTCTCATTGTATTTCCTCCCCATATCCCACTGAAAAGATAAATTTCTCATTATTCAGACCTTCAAGCATATATTCCTCGCAGCACACATCACATACTTCACAAGGGCCTCCATCGACCCAATCTTCGTACCTGTCTGTAAGAATCTGCTTGGCTTCTTCAACATCGCCCTCAATGATTTCCACAAACAGCATCCTGTTATAGCACTCAATATAAAACGGTATCCAATTGGGATGAATATACAATTCTACATTCGCCATTTTTTCTCATATCACCTCTTGCATTTTCCGGTCCTCAACCAGACGCCCAAACCTATTTGCTTGGACGACTGGCGAAAGGAGTTTACCATGTGGCCTTGTCTCAAGCCTACACAGTTGTGGCACAGAGTTACCAGTTCTGCGCCTGGTTGAAGACCGAAAATGGTTTTTTGTTTCTTTTTGGCAAGCTTACATCCCAGCGGAGCAGAAAAAATCATCATTCACAAAATCGTATCCGTCATAATGCTCAAAAATCAATTCGTCAGGAATGTTACACGCTTCTGCCAGATCACTATAACTGGGACCACTGCATACCGTTTCAAACATGTACGTTTCTTTCAGCTCATTCAACTGTTCCCTTGACAACTGACGCACCATCATACAACTTCACCATAGGCAGCGCCCATTTCAGCGTCAAATGCCGCATTGGCTACGACCTTTTTAATTTCCTGCCATGCATCTGCATAGCCGGCGCTGTACCCTTCTTCAAATTCCGCCTTGAGCGCATTGCCGGCATCTTGAAATATTTTCTCAAGTTCATCGGCATTTCTATTATAAGTGCCGTTACGTGTCCTTGCCGCAGTTGCCTTCTTTTTCAGCTCCATCATTAGACAATAATCCATTTAAGTTTTTGACCTCCAGTCATCAACAATATTTTCAATCTTCACAATACCCCTATCCTTCACTCTCAATTTCATTCCATGCGGCTTCCGGTGACTGCCAATCGCAATAATCAAACAGCTCACGGGCTCGATTGCCTGCCAGCTCGATAAAATCTCGTTTTGTGTATACTCCGAGTGGATCTAAAAATCCATTGTCATATGCTGATTCTGGGATATATATGATCTCGTCATCCGGTACCCCGCTCCATGATTCTGTGCGAAGCAGCGGACTCATATTTTTGTATCCGTATCCCTGTCCGATCCAAAATGGCTCCAAAATTGCTGGACACTGTACGCGCTTATACTCCTGCATTGTCATTCGTATCGTCTCCTTAAGTCGCTTTCTTATTATAGACGTCCTTTCAGTGGCATCAGTTGAACGCTGCCGTCCGCAACGCCCCATGTGTATTGCTGTCCAGTACAGCAGTCTTCCAGGACATCACAGTCATTTTCCATTGCCATTTTTCTGATAACGGCTGCCTGCTGTTCTGTCAGTCGATGGTACGGCCTCGTCAATAGAGCCACAGCTTGCACAAAGCAGTCCGGCAGGCTGGTATGCGGGACCGGTCTCAAAAAATTAATTAATCGTTCAACTTCCGCTCTTGTAACAGCATCAGGCTTTTGAGTACTGACATCTTTCAAATCGCTGTAGAAAAAGTTCCAGCGAAGGCCATCGTCGGACTGGACACGAAGCCCTTCATCATGCAGTTCCAAAACAGTCGCCCGCATCCAGATATCAATTTTTTTAGATGTGATAAAATGCATATAGGCCTGAGCCCCCTCTTTGAGGACACCTTGTGTACCATCAACTTTTTGAAAATGAATCGTTCGCTCGCATTCAAGATGTAATTTCATTTTCTGCTCCTTATTGTTTATTGGGATTCTGATCAACCCAAGGATCATCAGCTCTTATGCAATTATATCCGAGTCCACTTTTCACGTTCTATTCTCCCAACTATACTTCTGACCCTCCAATATCTCCATTCCATAACAGATTCTTGAAATCACACCATCCAGTGCAATCCCCTGTCCTGTATTGCCTCTGCCCCAATACCAATGGCCCCATCCTTCGATCACTACTTCGCCGCGTTCTTTCAGTTTATCGCCAAGCCAGTTTGTTACCGTCCACCATTCATATACTTCTTGAGGGTTTTCATCCAGATATTCGTACTCTTCTTCTGTATACACGTGACCGCAGCTTTGGCACTTATACAATTTTTCAGTGGAACAACACTCCCGTGCTTCTGCCTCAGTATCATAATCCAATCCGCACACAGGACACATATATGCTCCATCTTCATCTTTATCTATTTCAATTTCTTCGTCATCGGGATAAAATTCGTCAAACCCATACTGACTACCGCATTTATCACATTCTTTTACAAAATAGTTACTTACATCTTCTTCGGTGAACGGAGCATCGTAACTGCTTAATTCATTCGCCGATCTCAATATGTATTCGACTTCCGAAGTCATACAACACATAACTTCACGGTTTACAAAATCTTGTTTTATCCGGTGATTTACGCTGGAATCAAAATCGTATTCAATACCATTTACCGTATACGGCATACGAACACCTCATTTTCAAATGTTAATCTATGCTATCGACTTCTCCAGTTTCCATCATTTTATGAATCTCAATTAATTGGTTTTTCAAAAAACGGACGCAGCCTGCATACAGCTTGTCCATTTCCTTTTTTGTGAACTTATTCTTTACCGCCTTTGCGTAATCTTCCCATGGCGAAAAATCACGTTCAAACAAACAACAACTTGTTTTCTCCAGACAAAAATCAAATGTTTGTGCCAACACACCATAGCACAACGCAGAATGTTCTGCCCGTACACGCGCGGCCCTCGGCAATGCTTTAACTTTGTCAACGCACTCATATAATGCTTTTCTGCTATAGCATGCTTTTTCAAATTTCATATTGTATCTTTAATCCTCCTCGTTTTCTTCTTCCTGTCCAATGGTTTTGCGGATATATGCTGCAGCCATTTCGTACTCATTCCATATCTTTCCCGGTACGAGATGTCTGTAAAGAGCTTCTGTTTCAAACAACATCTCAGCAATAAGCTGCCACTCCACGATATAGTTTGGGGATTCTCTGTCCAACGTGCCATCCGCTTTACGCTCAATAGTTGCCGGTGAAATCTCCTGAACAAAGTCGTCCAGATTTTCGTAGCTATAATAATGAAGGACATCTTCAATTTCATCTTCCGAGTAATCGTTAATGTTGATGAATGCGTGGGCAACTGCAAACATATCAAGAACCCCACACACCTGCCACAGCTCAAAAACATTTCCTTTGAATTCGTCAAGATTACGCACATATTGTGCACAGTCATCATCAGTAAGAATCCATTTTGAAGATCTTATTTGTAAACTCATATTGAATTTCTCCTCACTATATAATCTTAGATTTACTCTTGAAATCTCCCGTTTTCACAGGATTTCATAAAATTCATACAGAGCAAATGCAGGCAGGAACCACATCAAGTGCAAGTTCCGGCGAAAAATGGGCACGGCAAAGCCAGCGTCTAGTGGTTTTTGGATGACAGGCTTTCGGTAAACCACATTTTTTGCAGCAGCAAACCTCACATTTCTATCAGGGTCATAGCCCTACATTGCCCTACATTCCTTCGTCCTGCTTGCCTGCAAAGTGGTGTCAGTCTTTTCTTGTATGCCGAGTCTACGCTCTGATGGAGAGAATCAATGACCAACTACCGGCTCTGTATTTTTCTATGGAATCATGTTAAGCGGAAGTTTGACGAGTCTTCCCGCGACGCAACAGGGAGACGCTTCCTGTAATGGGGTTATGCCGCTTTTAACGGCTGGTTTCTTTGGATATCTGCAAGCATCTTTTCGGGACTGTATGCACAACCTTTTGTGGCAAGCGCATAGAACACTCGAAGCAGTTTACAGCATATCGCAATTACCGACTGGATTTTTTGCAATGGATTATTTTGCCGTGTGGTGTAATAACGGTGAAGAAGTTGAAACTCCCGGTTTTTTGCAAGTAGAGGTATTGCTGCCCGAAACAGGATTGCTCTAAGTCTCGATCTTCCTCGCCGGCTGATCTCTGTCGGTCCTTTGTGCTTACCGGAACTGTTTTCAGTAATGGCAAGGCCAGCCAGTTTTTGGATTTGGCGAGGAGATTCAAAGCGTCTGATATCGCCAATTTCGGCAAAAAGTCCAGCAACTGTCACCAGACCAAGGCCTTGTATCTTAAGCAATTCAGCCACCGCTGGAATTTGACTGCATAGATTCTCCACAACCTGCATGACACGCTCATATTGCTGAAGTTTAGCGTCATAATCCTCCAACAAAATCTGCAGTTCCATACGGGCTGCTTCCATACCTGTGGTACACCCTACGCTGGTTTGGGCGGCTTCATAAATGCGCTGTGTGCATATACCGGACCGAGAGCCCCATATGCACGGAGAATTAGCCCCACTCCGCCGGAGGGGAGCCCCACAGTTCCCAAATAAATTTAGAGGGAAGGCTCTGCCGGCAGGAGAGGCCGGCAGAGCCCGGGATCAGTCATCGTACTCGGGGATAGGGATGCCGTTATCAGACAAAATAGTCTCCAACAACTGAGTGCGTTTCAGGTAAAAGCGTAATTCCTCTCGCATGGCGTAGAAGATTTCCATGGATTCCTGTTCCGCTTCACGCAGGATCATCAGGTCCATCTCCAGTTCACACGGGGAATCCGAGGGACGGAAGGGGCAGTCAGGCATCGTCCTCACCGCCCTTTGGGAGAGGAGCTTTCAAGCCATTGCGTTCCCGCATGGAGACGCGGCCCTCAACCAGGACCTCATAGGCGTTGTGAATGATGCGGTCCATGATTGCCTCGGAAACCGGGCTGCCAGAGTCAGGATTGGGGTCAATACGTGTATACCAGCCCTCGGATTGGTACTGGGTGCAGAAGATCATGGAGCTCTGGCAGCGGGCCTCCACGATTTCCAGCAGATCATAGGACTCCTGGGGCGAGAGGGGACGGATGAGCCACTCGTCCAGGATCAGCAGGTCCACTTTCTTGTAAGAGGCCAGACA
>OBYM01001208.1_pt1 | contig 11613 bp, 11 predicted proteins | sample 1538191 | NCBI WGS metagenome assembly OBYM01 (sample SAMEA2580165, study PRJEB22360) | human gut metagenome | biome: human gut; feature: human-associated habitat; material: faeces | place: Denmark | collected 2008/2010 | reverse complement strand
TCCTCCAAGATGAGCGGCACGCTGCAGTCCGCCCGGATGGCCAAGAATATTCTGGGTGCGGAGAACATCCTGCTGCCGGACACCTTGAACGTCACCTTTGCCTTGGGGCTTCTGGTGGAAGAGGCTGTCAAAATGCGGGATGCTGGCATGACCGGCAAAGAGATTGTGGAGAAGATTGAGGAGCTCATCCCTCGCATTCGTCTGTTCGCCATGATTGAGGATTTGAAGTACCTGAAGATGGGTGGACGGCTTTCCGCCACCAGTGCGCTGGTTGCCAGCATTCTGGGCATCTGCCCCATCATCACCCTCAAGGATGGGCTGGTGGAAGTGGTGGGCAAGGCCCGGGGAAAGAAGGCCGCCTTTGCCGCTATCCGCAAGTTTGTGGAGAAAGAGCCCATCTCCGGCGATTACTGCGTGACTGTGGGCAACGCCAATGTGCCGGAGAACTGCAAGGCATTTTTGGAGTCCATGGAGGATCTGCTGAAGAAGCGGGAGGTGTATGTCTCCTCCATTGGCAGTATCGTGGGAACTCATACCGGTCCCGGAGCCGTGGGGCTGGCCTACATCAAGAAGTGAACAAGAGCGGGCCGTCCGGCCCGCTTTTTGGCATACATGAGAGGTTTTGCAGAAAAGGAGGCTGCCATGAAAGGTGAGACCGGCAAGCGGCTGCTGTGGGTGACCGCAGTGCTGCTGGGACTTTGTGTCTTGGCTGTGGGCCTGTACTTTCTGCGGCCTCCCTGTTGGATCCTTCAGAGTACGGGATATTATTGCGGAGCCTGCGGCGTCACCCGGATGGTGGAGCGCCTGCTGACCGGGGACCTGGGAGGAGCCTTCCGGGAGAACCAATATATGTTTCTGGTGATGCCCCTGGGCGCCCTGTGGATTCTGGGGGAAGCAGTCTGTTATGTCCGGGGCTGCCGGCCCCTGTGGAAGCGCCGGTGGATGCTCTGGATCTTTGGAGTGGTGCTGGCGGTGGGAGTGGTGTTTGCAGTGCTGCGGAACCTTCCGGGTTTTTCCGTTCTGCAGCCCTTGTAAAGGAGGTCATCTCAAAAAACGGAGGTGGGGACCTTGTTGAAGAGATTGGGTTGGCTGGGAGAAAAAGTGGCCTTTGCGGTGGGGGCGCTGTTCTCCCTGGTAATTGTGGTGCAGGCCACCTATACAGCTGGTAGGGGTGGGGGCTATGTGCTGTTTTTTGCCCTGGGCCTGCTGGGAATGGGTGCCCTGACCTGGGCAGGTATTCGCTGGCTGAAGCCATGCAAGGCCTTTCCCATTGCGTTGTTTACCCTGCGGTTTGCCATAGCCCTGGGGGTCATTTTGGTTTTTGGGGCCGTGCCCATCCAGGATTTTCAGACCATGTACGACGCTGCCTGTCAAATAGCCGGAGGCAGCCGGGAGTATCTGAACACGGAATACTTCTATAATTGGGCGTATCAAACGGGTTTTTCCGCCTATGAGGCGTTGATTGTCAAGCTCTTTGGGGAGAGTATCCTGCCGCTACAGGTCTGCAATGCCCTGTGGATGGCTGGCACGGGTTGTCTTGTTTGGAGTATTGCCCGGCGGTTTTTGCCGGAGTCCACTGCCATGACCGTTTCCCTGCTGTATGCTCTGTATCCTGCTCCCTATTTCCTGGCGGCGGTGCTGACCAACCAGCACATTGCAGTGTTCTTCTATTATTTGGGAATCTGGCTGCAGGTTTGGGGTAAGGAAAGAGCCCTTCCCAGGGCGGCCTTGGGCGGGGTGTGTATCGCCCTGGGCAATGTGATGCGTCCCCTGGGCGTGGTGGTAATTTTGGCCTTGCTGTGCTGCGCCCTGGTGCAGATGCTGCTTCGCAAGGGCAGGGGAGTGCTTTGGATCGGCGCGCCATTTTTGGCGGCGGCGGTGGCGTATTTTATCTCCGGAGAGGTGTTTGATTGGCTGGTGCGTGCCACTGGGCTCAATCCCGAAGGGCTGAACAACAACCTGCCCCTATGGAAATTTGTGCTGGGCTTCAACCTGGAGACCGGCGGCGCTTGGAGCAAAGCTGACTATGAGACCTATTACCTGCTGCCCCGTATGGAGGCCCCGGAGGCCATGAGACAGGTGGTAGGGGAGCGGCTTTCCTCCCTGGGGCTTCTGGGATTCGTGGAGCTGTTCTGGAAAAAAATGCAGACCATGTGGGGCTCCTTGGAGTACCTGTACTGGGGATTCGGCCACTTGGACGGCGAGGCCAAGGTGTTGGGAAGCCTGACCCTCAATCAGTGCCTGAACGCCTGGAACTACTTTGACCGGGGAATGTTCGTGCTGGCCTTTGGACTGGGAGGGTTTGCCCAGGCACGGTGGCTGGCCGGAAGGGAGCCTTCCCACCTGCGGGTGCCGCTGTTGCTGTCCTTTTTGGTGTGCGGCTACTGCGGGGTGCATCTGCTCATTGAGGTCCAGTCCCGGTACCGGTATTTTCTCATGCCATCAGTGTTCCTGTTGGCTGGGGCTGGGGCCCAGGTGTTGTTTGACTGGTGGCGTCAGCGGTGGGGTGCAAAAGATTCCCCTCAAAAGGAACCTGCCGGAGCCTCTTGACTTAAACCCCGCTTTAAGCTTTATAATGGTTGCAACAACAAGAAAAAGATGCCCGCTTTGGGCAGAGGGAGGAACCAAAACAATGGCAGATAAGTATCTGGGCGAGAGCATTAAGAAGCTGGGTTTCGGACTGATGCGCCTTCCCATGAATGGCGATGAGATCGATATGGAGCAGACGAAGCGCATGGTGGACACCTTCATGCAGAAGGGCTTCACCTATTTTGATACCGCTTATGTGTACATCGGCGGAAAATCCGAAGTGGCTTTGAAAGAGGCCGTGGTGGAACGCTATCCCAGAGACAGCTTCCAGTGTGCTACCAAGCTGCCCTTGTGGGATCTGAAGGAGCCTGAGGAGATGGAGAAGATCTTCCAGGAGTCCCTCACCCGCGCAGGACTGGAGTATTACGATTTCTACCTGCTCCACGCCATGGGCGAGGACCGGGTGAAGAAGGCCGACGAGCTGGGCGCATGGGACTTCATGAAAAAGGTCAAGGCCGAGGGCCGTGCCAAGCATATCGGCTTCTCCTTCCATGATACGGCAGAGGTGCTGGAGAGCATTCTGCAGAACCATCCGGAGATGGAGTTTGTGCAGCTGCAGATCAACTATGTGGACTGGGAGAGCGAGAGCGTCCAGTCCCGCAAGTGCTATGAGGTGGCCCGCAAGTACGGCAAGTCCGTGATCATCATGGAACCTGTCCGCGGTGGATCCCTGGCGATCATGCCTCCTCAGGTGCAGGAGGTCTTCAAGACCGCCGAGCCCGAGATGTCCGTGGCATCCTGGGCAGTGCGTTACTGCGCCTCCCTGGACGGCCTGATCACCGTGCTGTCCGGCATGTCCAATGAGGAGCAGATGAACGACAACACCGCCTATATGGAGAACTTCAAGCCCCTGGATGAGGCCGAGCAGGCCACTGTCCAGAAGGTGGTGGACATTCTCAACAGCCTGCCTACCATTCCTTGCACTGCTTGCAAGTACTGCGTGGACGGATGTCCCCAGAAGATCAACATCCCCGGGATCTTCAAGACCATGAATGACTTGACCCTGTACAACAATCTGGAGGGCTCCAAGCGCTCCTATGAGAACATCACCAAGGAGGGCGGCAAGGCTGGAGATTGCATCCAGTGCGGCAACTGTGAAGCCCATTGCCCCCAGAAGATCGAGATCATCGAGACCCTGAAGAAGGCTGCCGCCACTTTGGAATAAGCGGTAAGAATTCACAAAAACATAGAACGCAAGAGGGCCGCTCCCCGTCAGGGGGGCGGTTTTTTGCGTTTTTTTCTCCCTGCTTTGCTTTTTTCAAACCACTGTGCTATAATACCCCTAACTATGAGCTTCCAACGGGCGGTTTCGGCCTGCCCCGGTATATGCGAAGAAGGACGGTTTTACCATGCACACCATAAAAAAGCTGAAGCGGACCATCGTTTTCTTTTTGAAATTGGCGTTGTTCGCCGCGCTGTTTGGCATTTTCTTTGGGATCTTCGGCATCAACAACCCTTGGCTGTTCAACCTCTCCCGTACCACCGGTGTCACCATGGTGACTTTTGTGGTGCTGGGCATTGCCCTGATGCAGGTCTATGGCGGGTACGCCATTGGCACCCAGAAAAGCCGGCCCATTGTCCACTCCATGGCGCTGGCCACCATCATCACGGATTTGATCACTCACCTGCAGCTGTCCATCATGAACACCAGCGAGAAAAACAACGCTCACTTTGTCTATGAGACACCGGAGCGCCTGCTGCTGGTCATTGTGCTGCAATTGATTGTCATTGTGTTCTTTGCCTATTTCGGCAACTATATTTACTTTTCGTTGGCCCCGCCTGAGAAGTGTTGTGTGATCTCCTCTTCCCGGCAGAGCCTGGGGCATATCATCCCCAAAATCGACCGTTTCCGCAAACAGTATGAAGTGGATGAAATCATCCACTACGATGACCCCAAGATTTTGGATATCATCGCCCGCAACGATACGGTGTTCCTCTATGATGTGCCCATCAAGGAGCGGATTCACCTGATCGAGTACTGTTATCAAAAGCAGAAGAATATCTATTACAACTTCGAAATGATCGACGTGGTCAGTCAGGGCGCCAAATACGTCACCTTGGATGACAAATCCATGGTGATGTACACGGCAAAGGATCTGACCATGGAACAGCGTATCGCCAAACGGCTGATGGATCTCTTTATTTCCATTGTGGGCTTGGTGATCACCAGCCCCATTATGCTGGGATGCGCCATCGCCATCAAGGCCGAGGACGGCGGGCATGTGTTCTATAAGCAGAAGCGCCTGACCAAGTATGGCCGGGTGTTTGAGGTGTACAAGTTCCGCACCATGAAGGAGGAGAATTCCATCCACAAGTCGGTGACGGAAAATGACGACCGCATCACCAAGGTGGGCAAATATCTCCGGAAGTTCCGCATTGACGAGCTGCCCCAGCTGCTGAATATCCTCAAGGGGGATATGACTGTGGTGGGTCCTCGGCCCGAGATGCTGGAGAACGTGGAGAAGTACACCGAGGAGCTGCCGGAATTTGCATACCGTCTGCGGATGAAGGCCGGTTTGACCGGCCTGGCGCAGATTTCGGGCAAGTACAACACCTCTCCCAAGGATAAGCTTGTGATGGACCTGATGTATATTGAAAATTACAGTATCTGGCAGGATATCAAGCTGATCTTCCAAACCATCACCGTGTTCCTGAAGGCCTCTGAGAGCACCGAGGCTTTCGGCACGGAGGAACTGTACGATTTTGATGAAGATCGGGAGAAAAAGCGGCTGGCCGCCAAAGGGCTTGCCGGGCAACAGGGAAATGAGCAAGGAAAGAAGGGATGAGCCTATGGCCATCAAGGAATATTTGAGCCGGGTGTTTCCGGATACGGCCCAGGCGTTTTTTCAGCAGGCCGGGGACGCCATGCTGACGGGAAAACGGTTGTTTGTCATCACTGCCAATCCGGAGATCCTCATGGGTGCGGAGGGGGATCCCTCCATCCGGGAGATGCTGCTGCAAAAGGAGCACGCAGTGGTGCCCGATGGCATCAGCGTGGTCAAGGCCATGCAGCTGATGGGTTTTCCTGCCAAGGAGCGCATCACCGGCGTGGACCTGGCGGAAAAGCTGCTGAAGCTGGCCGGGGAGCAGAAGAAGAGCGTCTATCTGTTGGGCGCCAAGGAAGAGGTGGTCTCCACCCTGGCTGCGAAGCTCAAGGGGAAGTACCCTGGGATGGAGGTCCACTATAAAAACGGGTATGGCGCGGACAAGGACGCCGATTTCCGGGAGATCGAGGCACTGCAGCCGGATCTGACCCTGGTGGCTTTGGGTGTGCCCGCCCAGGAGAAGCTCATCGCCCGTCATTTGGAGAATTTCTCCAAGGGGGTATTCATCGGCGTGGGCGGTTCATTTGATGTGCTCAGCGGCAGCAAGCGCCGGGCGCCGGCGGTGTTCGTCAAGACCAACACCGAATGGCTGTACCGCATTGTGCGGGAGCCCTCTCGACTGGGGCGGTTCTATCGCAGCAATATCAAGTTCTTGGGACGGGTGCGCAAGGAGGCCCGTGGGGCTTGACGTCCCAAATGTCAGTGATTTTTAAGAAATTTATAGACAAGAAAGTGAAAAACACCGCATAAGGTGTAAGGGAAGGACTGGATACCTTGGAGAAGATCAAAGTCATGTCCGTGTTCGGAACCCGGCCGGAGACCATCAAAATGGCGCCCCTGGTGAAGGAGCTGGAGCGGCGGGAGGAATTTGAAAGCTTGGTGTGCGTCACCGCCCAGCACCGTCAGATGCTGGATCAGGTGTTGGAGACCTTTGACATCACCCCGGATTACGACCTGGATATCATGAAACCGGGACAGACTCTGTCGGACATCACCGCTCGAGTGCTCAAGGGCCTGGAGGGCGTGTTCCAGCAGGAGCGGCCCGATATGGTGTTGGTCCACGGGGACACCACCACCACCTTTGCCGGAGCTTTGGCAGCCTATTATGCACAGGTGGCTGTGGGACATGTGGAAGCAGGCCTGCGCACCTGGGATAAGTACTCCCCCTTCCCGGAGGAGATGAACCGGCAGTTTGTGGGCTGTGTGGCGGACCTGCACTTTGCCCCCACAGAGGGTTCCAAGGAGAACCTGCTGCGGGAGGGCAAGCGTCCGGAGACCATCATCGTCACCGGAAACACGGCCATTGACGCTTTGAAGACCACGGTCCAAGAGGACTATTCCGATGAGATTCTGGAATGGGCCCAGGGCTCCCGGCTGATTGTGCTCACCGCCCATCGCCGGGAAAATCTGGGAGAGCCCATGCACCGGATGTTCCGGGCTATCCGCCGGGTGGTGGAGGAGTTCCCGGACGTGAAAGTGGTGTATCCGGTCCACTTAAATCCCCTGGTCCAAAAGGCTGCGGAGGAGGAATTGGGTGGCTGCGACAGGGTGAGGCTAATTGCTCCCCTGGAGGTCATCGAGTTCCACAACCTGCTGGCCAGGTCCTATTTGATCCTCACGGACAGCGGCGGCATTCAGGAAGAGGCGCCCTCCTTGGGCAAGCCCGTGCTGGTGTTGCGGGAGAACACCGAGCGGCCCGAGGGCATTGGAGCCGGTACCCTGAAGCTGGCTGGCACAGATGAGGAGACCATTTACGGTCTGGTGCGGGAGCTGCTCACCGATGAGGCTGAGTATCACCGCATGAGCCATGCCAGCAACCCCTATGGGGATGGAGAGGCTTGCGCCCGAATTGCGGACGCCATTCTCCGCTGGAAGAGAGAGCAGGAAACGCCTGCTCTGTGAGGAAGTTTTGGGGAAATCTTCGCGGAAGGAAGCGGAATTCCATTATGACGGGAAACGATGGGAAAAAGGCCGGGCAGTCCTCGGGGGCGGTGCCGGCGGATCACTTATGGGTCCGGCTTCAGCCGGGCAAATGGAGCGTGGCCGCTGCCGCTGCGGTATTGGTGTTGGCGGCCCTGTTCTTTGGATGGGAGGTCTTCCTCTATCGGAAGGCGGAAGAGCCTGAGTTGACCCCAGCAAGCTTTGCGTGGTACGGGGTGGGCTATTGGGCACTCTCTCTGGTGACGGCTTTTGTCTGTCTGTTGCAGGTGCACCTTCCTGTGTGGCCAGCTCGCGTGGTGAGCTGGGTCCTGCTGCTGCTTTTGCCCCTGGGGGCGTTTGCGGCGGTGGACTTGATCAATTCCACGCGAATTCTGACCTTCTCTTTGGAGAAGATCCTGGCAAACTACCTGTGCTATCTCATGGTGTTTGCCTTGCTCTACGCCATTTGCCGCCGGGTGTGGGTGACAGCTTTGACAGGCGGGCTGATCTTTTTGATCTTTGGCATTGCCAACTACTTTGTGGTTCAGTTTCGCGGGCAGCCCATCCTGCCCTGGGACATCCAGGGCTTTGGCACGGCGCTGACGGTTTCCGGTGGGTACACCTATGAGCCCACACCTATGATGACCTTTGCAGCCATTGCCTATCTGCTGGCAGTGGCACTGTGTGTGAAGATTGATCCCCGGGAAAAGCCCGGCAAATCTTTCCGCTTGGCGGAGAGAGGCGTGGCGTTTGGCCTGTCGGCAGTGTTGTTTGTGCTGCTGTTCCCCATGAATATCTTGGCAGGTATGGGGATTTCCGTCTGGGCTTGGAACCAGAAGACCAGTTCGGAGATCACAGGGATCACCGCTGGATTTTTTGCCAACGTCCAGTTTTTGATGGTGGACAAACCCGATGGCTATTCCACTGCGGAAGCGGAGGAGGTCTCGGAAGAGGTCAGCCGTCTAGAGGAGCCGGAGCCTGTGGGCGAACCGGAGGAGCTTCCCACGGTGATTGCCATTATGAACGAGTCCTTCACGGACATGGAGCGTGCCAGTGATGGAAACATCACCCTGTCCCAGGACAATTTGCCCTTTCTCCACTCCTTGCAGGAGTCCGGGGAAGTGGTATGGGGTACGGCGTACTCCTCTGTGTACGGCGGCAACACCTGCAACAGCGAGTATGAATTTTTGACCGGGAATACTACGGCGTTCCTGCCCACTGGCAGCAAGCCTTATCAGCAGTATGTGGATCACGACCAGACCTCTCTGGTATCCCTGCTGAAGGACACCTACGGATATGAGTGCATTGCCATTCATCCGGGCAACCGCACAGCTTGGCAGCGGGATACGGCTTATGAATATCTGGGCTTTGACGAGTTTATTGATGTCTCCGCCTTTGATGTGACCCGGCGGCTGGAGCACGGTCTCACCAGCGACCGTTCCAGCTATGACCAGGTGATCTACGAATATGAACACCGGGACAAGGACACGCCTCTGTTCCTGTTCAATGTCACCATTCAGAACCACGGCGGCTATGAGGACGAGGATTACAAGACCACTGTGGAGATTGAAGAAGCCCCGGGTGAGTTCCCCCAGGCGGAGCAGTATTTGAGCCTGACGAAGAAGTCCGACGAGGCTTTGGAGTACTTAATCGACTATTTCTCCCAACAGGAGGATCCGGTGGTGATCCTGTTCTTTGGAGACCATTGGCCCAACTTGGAGAGTGAGTTCCTGACTATGCTGTTGGGCGAGGATTCCGAAAGCCTGTCCTTTGAGAATACCATGCGGGAGTATGAGGTGCCCTTCCTGATCTGGGCCAACTATGACCTGGAGGGGGAAGAGGTGGAGGCCGTGAGCTTGAACTATCTCTCTGGACTTCTGCTCCGGGCAGCCGGCTTGGAGGGTACGGATTACACCAATTACCTGGAGAATCTGCGGGATACCCTGCCGGTGATCACTGCCATGGGCGTGATGGATTACGAGGGGAATTGGTACCGCAACGGGGAAGCTACCCCCTATGACGACCTGCTCAACGAGTACAACATACTGGAGTACAACAACGCCTTTGGGCGAGAAGACAAGTGCATGGAGACCTTTACCTTACAGATAGGCTCCAATTGAGGAAGGAGTGGCTGAAATGGAAAAACGGCAACCTCCCGCAGCGCAGCGGGCAATGGTACGCCGGGTGAATGAATGGGACGGCCCCTCCATGCTCAAGGTCTATGATCCCTACACCGGGACCTGTATGGCCCAGGAAAGCGAATTGCCGGATCTGCAGGAGTATGTTCAGCGCATAGACCGCTACACCTATGGCTTGGGCTGGCTGCTCTGTGAGATCGACCATCAGACTGTGGGTTTCTGCCATCTCAGCGAGGATCCCTGGGACCCGGAGGATTTGTTCTCTGTGGAGTTTCAGCTCTATGTGAAGGAAGGCCTGTACCGCAGAAGAATTGGCACGGCATTGTGGAGTCTGATGCGGGATATGATGGAGATGGGCAGCCGCCGCCGGGTGGTGTGCCAGGTGTCCAGGGAGAACAGCGGAGCTTTGGAGTTCTTTCGGCGGATGGGCTTTGTACCGCTGAAGGATGCTCCTCAGGATCCGGACAGGGAGTGGTTGGTCTACCGGCTCAATCCACGGGATCCCCAGGCGGCACGGCCGATCAAGCCATATCTTGTGGAAAACGATGACTATGAAAATGCCAGAGAACGCGCTGCTGCGCTGGTGAAGCTGCAAGGAATTTAAAAAGGACCGACGGTGAGAGCCGTCGGCCCTTTTTGCTTTGAAAGAAGAATGGGTGGAAACTTTGAAAAAACTTTAACAAAATCGTGAACAAGGCATTGTCAAAAAGAGCGCTTCGTGGTATTATAAACTTGATTTTGATAAAATGCGGAAGAATGGTGTTTTTTCAAAATCCGACCGTTTGTTAGACGTCAGTTTTATCATAACGTTATGGCGAAGGGAGGTAACAATATGCCAGAAGTCAACCCTGCCCAGGTCGTCATCATGGGCCTTGTCACGGTGTTTCTTGTGCTGATCTGCTTAATCATCATCATTGTGATTTTGGGCAAGATCATGGTGGCTGTCACCGGCAAGAATACCCAGACTGCCCCGGCCCCGGCTCCCGCGCCGGTTCCGGCAGCCCCTGTGGCCGCTGCGCCCGCGCAGGCGGCTCAGCCTGGAAGCCAGCAGCTTGTGGCCGCCATTGCGGCAGCCATTGCTGAGGACATGGGTGAGGATGTGGACCACATCAAGATCCTGTCCATCCGCCGCGTGTGATGCGCACACATTGTTGTTTCAAAACCCACTATTTATCAAAAGAGAGGGAAGCTAAGTTATGAGAAAGTATAATGTCAATGTCAACGGCACTGCATACGAAGTTACCGTGGAAGAAGTCAAGGGCGGCGTTGCACCCGCTCCTGTGGCTGCCCCCCCTCCCCGGCCCAGAGGAGCCGCAATGGGCCGCCCCCTGCTCCGGCTCCCGCACCCGCTCCTGCGGCTGCTCCCGCTGGCGCTGGTGAGCAGATCACTGCTCCCATGCCCGGCACCATTCTGGACGTGAAGGTTTCCGCTGGCCAGGCTGTCAAGTCCGGCGATGTGCTGATGATCCTGGAAGCTATGAAGATGGAGAACGAGATCATGGCTCCCCATGACGGCACCATCACCGCTGTTTCCGTCGCTAAGGGCTCCTCTGTGGAGAGCGGCGCACTCCTTTGCACCATCGCTTAACTGGGTGGTGCTCCTCCCCGTAAAACCGCAATTAAAGGAGTGAATAAACCAAATGGAAGCTATTGTCAATTTTTTGGAGCAAACAGGCTTTTATCTGGTTCAGCAGAACCCCTTGAGCCTTGTGATGCTCGTTGTGGCCTGTGTGCTTTTGTACCTGGCAATTGTGAAGAAATTTGAGCCCCTGCTGCTGCTGCCCATTGCTTTCGGCATGCTGCTGACCAACCTGCCCGGCGCTGGAATGTACCACGCTGAGTATTTTGCCGATGGCGTCATCAATTGGACAGAGCTGGGCACCGGCCACGGCGGCCTGATTGACTACCTGTACTTGGGCGTCAAGCTGGGCATCTATCCCTGCCTGATCTTCGTGGGCGTGGGCGCCATGACCGACTTTGGTCCCTTGATCGCCAATCCCAAGAGCCTGCTGCTGGGCGCTGCTGCTCAGCTGGGCATCTTCATCACCTTCGTGGGCGCTACTCTGCTGGGCTTCACCGGCAATGAGGCCGCTTCTATCGGCATCATCGGTGGTGCTGACGGCCCCACGGCCGGAGGGCAC
>OBYM01001207.1_pt1 | contig 11625 bp, 10 predicted proteins | sample 1538191 | NCBI WGS metagenome assembly OBYM01 (sample SAMEA2580165, study PRJEB22360) | human gut metagenome | biome: human gut; feature: human-associated habitat; material: faeces | place: Denmark | collected 2008/2010 | reverse complement strand
CGGAGCGAAAGCTCCGGCCGCTTTCTCGTGCCCGTCCCATTCTGTAGGGCCTTGATTTCTGGCTGAGAGAAAAATGTTTCATGTGAAACATGGGGAAAAAGTTTTGGAAAACCCGGCGCCGGACTTTCCTTTCTAGCGCAGGTGTGGTACAATAGCAGATGTATCCAAAACGCGGGCAGTGAGGGCGCTCCCTCCGGGAAATTGCGCCACATGTCACCGCAGGAGAGATACAATCGAACAGGATCACGAAATTGAGGGAGGCAAAAGGGATGGGAAAAATCATTGCCGTGGCCAACCAGAAGGGCGGCGTGGGGAAAACCACCACAGCGGTCAATCTGGCGGCGGCCCTGGGCGATATGGGCAAGCGCGTGCTGTTGGCGGACACGGACCCTCAGGGGAACACCACCTCTGGCGTGGGCGTGGATCGCCGTGGCTGCAAGGTCAGCGCCTATGAGGTGATGATCGGCGGCGCCAAGGCCCAGGATGCCCTGGTGAAGACGGAGTTTAAGAACCTGACCCTGTTGCCCTCCCATATAGACCTGGCTGCTGCGGAGCTGGAATTGGCCGCAGTGGAGAACCGGGAATCTGTGCTGAAAGATGCCCTGTCCCCCATTCGGGGGGAGTATGATTATATTTTCATCGACTGTCCGCCCTCCCTGGGTTTGATCACCACCAACGCCCTGACAGCAGCGGACACCATTTTGATCCCCATTCAGTGCGAATACTATGCGCTGGAGGGGCTTTCTCAGCTGATGAATACGGTCCGCCGTGTGAAGCGTCAGTATAACGATCTGTTGGATATTGAGGGTGTGCTATTGACCATGTATGATGGCCGCCTGAACTTGACCCAGCAGGTGGTGGAGGAAGTGAAGAAGTACTTTCCACGCAAGGTGTTCAAGACTGTGATTCCCCGCACTGTGCGCCTGTCCGAGGCCCCGGGCTTTGGACAACCGGTGCTGTACTACGATAGGGTTTCACGTGGAACACAGGCCTATGGGGACCTGGCCAAAGAGCTTTTGAAGAACAATCGGTAAAGGGGGACATGCCATTGAAGAAACGAGGATTGGGCAAGGGCCTGGACGCCATCTTTGCCGAAAACACCGCAGAGAGCACCGAGGGTGCGGTGAGTGTTCGCATCGGGGACATCGACCCCAACCGGGACCAGCCCCGAAAGGAGTTTGACAGCGAGGCGCTGTCGGAGTTGGCGGATTCCATCTCCCAGCACGGGGTGTTGCAGCCGTTGTTGCTGCGTCCCATGCCCACAGGGGGATATCGGATCGTAGCTGGAGAGCGCCGTTGGCGGGCCGCCCGTATGGCGGGCCTGACCGAGGTGCCCGCAGTGATTCGGGAGATGACCGACGCTGAGGAGATGCTGTTCGCATTGATCGAGAACCTTCAGCGGGAGGACTTGACCCCTCTGGAAGAGGCCCGGGGCTATCGCACACTCATTGAGGCCCAGGACTTCACCCAGGAAGAGGTGAGTCAGGCGGTGGGCAAAAGCCGCCCGGCAGTCACTAATGCGTTGCGGCTGTTGAATCTGCCCGAGGATATCCAGCAGATGCTGGAGGACGGGGAGATCACCGCAGGCCATGCCCGTACGCTGTTGAGCTTCAAAAATGAAGAGGATATGCGTCTGGGAGCCAAAAAGGCCAAGGAGGGAGCCTCTGTCCGAGAACTGGAAGCTCTGGCGAAGCGCCTGAATGAGGCCTCCACCCAAGTGCAGCCCAAAGCCAGCCGGAAGAATCAGTACTTTGAGGAAGCCCAGTTGGCGGTGGGAGAGTACTTGAACCGTAGGGTGAAGGTGGCGGGTACCAAGAAAAAGGGTACCTTGCAGATCGAGTTTTACGGGGAAGAGGACTTGCAGAACCTGCTCCATGACTTGCACATGAATTGAGAGAATCCGCGAAGCGGCGAAAAAGTTTTTGGGGCGCCTTTTTTCAAAAAGGCGCGACCTTAAACCGGCGTAGCCGTCAAAAAACCAGCGCCGCAGGCCGTATGGCGCGCAGCGCATAGGCCAAGGCGCGGACGGCGCCCATGCACTTCCCCAGAGCGGCGAAGCCATCTCCCCACCCTTTAAATATGTGGTTTCATTTTTGGCTCCTGCAAGGGGGTCAGAGCTGCGGCCTATCGCCTGCGGCGCGTGCGGCCTTGCCCCTAAATTTTCTTGCAAAGCTTCGCTTTGCTATTAAAGGTCGCAGCTTTTTGAAAAAAGCTGCTGCAAAAACTTTTCAGTTTTACATCCAGTAACAATTCCTTAGAACTTAGGAGGATTACCATGCTTGATATCAAATTGATCCGCTCCAATCCGGAGCTGGTAAAGGAAAACATCAAAAAGAAGTTCCAGGACCACAAGCTTCCCCTGGTGGATGAGGTCCTGGAGCTGGACGCCCAGTTCCGCGCTTCCAAGGGCCGGGGCGATGAGCTCCGCCAGCAGCGCAACACCATCAGCAAGGAGATCGGCAAGCTGATGAGCCAGGGCAAAAAGGACGAGGCCATGGAGGTTAAAAAGCAGGTCCAGGCCATCGCCGGCGAGCTGGAGGAGATGGAGCGCAAAGAGGCTGAAATGACCGCTGAGATCCACAAGCGCATGCTCCAGATCCCCAACCTCATCGACGATTCCGTGCCCATCGGCAAGGACGACAGCGAGAATGTGGAAGTCCAGCGCTTTGGCGAGCCCAAGGTTCCCGATTTCGAGGTGCCCTATCACACCGAGATCATGGAGCGCTTTCACGGCATCGACCTGGACAGCGCTCGCCAGACCAGCGGCAACGGCTTCTATTACCTGATGGGCGACATCGCCCGGCTCCAGTCCGCGGTGATCTCTTACGCTCGGGACTTCATGATCGACAAGGGCTTCACCTATTGCATCCCGCCCTTTATGATTCACGGCAACGTGGTGGAGGGCGTCATGTCCCAGACCGATATGGACGCCATGATGTACAAGATCGAGGGAGAGGACCTGTACCTGATCGGCACCAGCGAGCACTCCATGATTGGCAAGTTCATTGACAACATCCTGCCCGAGAGCTCCTTGCCCCAGACCTTGACCAGCTACTCTCCCTGCTTCCGCAAGGAGAAGGGCGCTCACGGCATTGAGGAGCGGGGTGTGTACCGCATCCATCAGTTTGAAAAGCAGGAGATGATCGTGGTCTGCAAGCCCGAGGATTCCATGGCCTGGTACGACAAGATGTGGAATTATTCCGTGGAGCTGTTCCGTAGCCTGGATATCCCCGTCCGCCAGCTGGAGTGCTGTTCCGGCGACCTGGCAGACTTGAAGGTCAAGTCTTGCGACATCGAGGCATGGTCCCCCCGGCAGAAGAAGTACTTTGAGGTGTGCTCCTGCTCCAACATGGGCGACGCTCAGGCCCGCCGCTTGAAGATCCGGGTCAAGGGGGAGAACGGGGAGAACTACCTGCCCCACACCTTGAACAACACCGTGGTGGCTCCGCCCCGGATGCTCATCGCCTTCCTGGAGAACAACCTCCAGGCTGACGGCTCCGTGCGGATCCCCGAGGCTCTGCGGCCTTACATGGGCGGCAAGGACGCCATCCGCTGAGCAAGTTTATATTGCGTATAACAAAGGGACTGCTGCAAAGTTTGCAGCAGTCCCTTTTTGCATCTGGAAAGTTTTCCGGATTTTTTTCGAAAGCTGTGGAAAACTCAGGCGGCTTTCTTCTGAGGCTTCCGCTGGGTGAGGAGGAACACTCCTATGCTGAGAAAGTACAGCAACGACACAAAGAGATAGAAGGGCTTGGCGCCCATGGCGTCAAAGACCACACCGCCGCCCAAGTTGCCCAAGATTCCGGCCACAGAGGCCACTGCGGAAAAAAACGCCTGAGCGCTGGCTTTCAGATGGGAGGGAGCCAGCTCATACAGGTAGTTGAGGGAGGAGCCAATGAACAGCCCGTTGCCCAAGCCAAAGAAGGTGGTGCACAGGATGATGGACACCAGAGAATTGGCAAAGAGCCCCAAAAAGACACATTCCACCGCCATGAGCACCGAGGCGATCATCACCAACAGGCCCAGGGGAAACTTTCTGCGGAGCTTGACCATCAGCAGCAGGAAGGGGATCTCCAAGAAGGCCCGGTAGGAGAGGACCACAACATAGCGGTCCGTAGGCACGCCCACCCCCTGGATAAAGTAGGGGAGGAAGGAGGCCTCACAGTTGGCGGCAATATAGAATAGAAAGCCGAAGATCAAAAAGGCCACGTAGGACTTGTTGCGGAACAGCTCGGAAGGGTCCAGTTTTTCCTTGTGGTCGCTTTGGGCAGGCCGAGCGTTGGGCTCCCGGGCCAGTACGGTCAGGATGATCACAGGGATCATCAGCACTCCGGACAGCCAGAAGGTGGAGGGCACCCCCACCAGGGGCAGCAGGGCGGAGATCACCAGGCCGCCGATGGTGAATAGAAGAGAGCTCACACTGCGGAGCAGGCCGTAATTCAGACGCAGCTCGTTGGAGTTGCGCACTAGGAGATTTTCCGCGTAGGTGGACATGGAGCCGCGAAAAAAGTAGACCACAGGGATCAGGATGAGCAGCAGCAGGGAAGAGCTGGGCAATCCGGTGGGGATGGCGGGGATCAGCGCAAAGAGCACAGCGCCGCCCACCAGCACGGTGATGAGCACCTTGCGCAGGGACCGGATGCGGTCGCTGACCATGCCCCAAAAGGCCAGGGAGGCAATGGACACACCGGAGGTCAGGGCGTTGAGCAAACCCAGCTGGGAGGCGGAGAATCCCACCTCCTGCAGATAGACGGTTTGGTAGGAGCTGAAGGACCAGGCAAACCAAAAGAGGCTGTTGACGCCGGTGAGGATCAAAGCCTGCCGGCCGTGGTCAGAGAGGCGGGAGAAAAAGTGCTTCATAAAAGACCTCGTTTCAAAAGAATTGGAAGGGATCCTGAAAAGCAACAGAAGTGAAATTAAAAATTACTGCCAGATACAAAATAGAGCAAAATAGGGACGTTGTCAATGGGTTTGGCAAAATAAAAAGAAGGGCCCTGCAGCGGGAAAAATCCTTGCAAAAAAGGGAGGCCGATGGTATAATATTCACTTAATAGATGTGGAAAATATTTGCGGAGAAAGAGAGTGTGGTTTCATGGAGTACAAAGAGAAGTTCCTCAAGGAAGGCCTCACATATGACGATGTGCTGCTGATCCCTGCGGAGTCCAACGTGCTGCCCAATGAGGTGGATTTCTCCACCAACCTGACCAAGACCATCCGGCTGAATACGCCCATCATGACCGCCGCCATGGACACGGTCACCGAGGCCGACATGGCCATTGCCATCGCCCGTGAGGGAGGCATCGGCATCATCCACAAGAACATGTCCATCGAGCGCCAGGCCGATCAGGTGGATCGTGTGAAGCGCTCGGAAAACGGCGTTATCGTCAATCCCTTCTTCCTGGCTCCGGACAACCTGGTCCGGGAGGCAGAGGAGATCATGGGGCGCTTTAAGATCTCCGGTGTGCCCATCTGCCAGGACGGCGTGCTGGTGGGCATCATCACCAACCGTGACATGCGCTTCATGGAGGGCAGCGACTTTGACCAGCCCATCCGCAACGTGATGACCAAGGACAACCTGGTCACCGCACCGGTGGGCACCACTCTCAAGGACGCCCAGGAAATCCTGCGGCGCCACCGCATTGAAAAGCTTCCCATCGTGGACGATCAGATGCGCCTGAAGGGGCTCATCACCATCAAGGATATTGAAAAGGCTGTGCAGTACCCCAACTCCGCCAGGGACGACGGCGGCCGGCTGCTGTGCGGCGCTGCTATCGGCGCCACCGCCGACGTGCTGGAGCGCGTTGCCGCTCTGGTGGAGGCTCAGGTGGACGTGGTGGTGCTGGACTCCGCTCACGGCCACAACAACGGCGTGCTCAGCGCTGTCAGCAAGGTGAAGAAGGCATATCCCAACCTCCAGGTGATCGCAGGCAACGTGGCCACCGCCGAGGGCACCCGCGCCCTCATCGAGGCTGGCGCCGACTGCGTCAAGGTGGGTATTGGCCCCGGCTCCATCTGCACCACCCGTGTGGTTGCCGGTATCGGTGTGCCCCAGATCACCGCAGTCTTTGACGCTGCTCAGGAGGCCGCCAAGTACGGCATCCCGATCATCGCCGACGGCGGTATCAAGTACAGCGGCGACATTGTCAAGGCTCTGGCTGCTGGCGCCAATGTGGTCATGCTGGGCTCCATGGTGGCTGGCTGCAAAGAGGCTCCCGGTGAGTACGAGCTGTACCAGGGCCGTCAGTTCAAGGTGTATCGCGGCATGGGCAGCTTAGGCGCTATGGGCAAGGGCAGCAGCGACCGGTACTTCCAGGGCAACAACAAGAAGTATGTTCCCGAGGGCGTCGAGGGCCGCGTGCCCTACAAGGGGCCCCTGGCAGACACTATCTATCAGATGGTGGGCGGCCTGCGGGCAGGCATGGGCTACACCGGCTGCGCCAATATCCAGGAGCTCCACGACAAGGCTCAGTTTGTGCGGATCACCGGCGCTGGCCTGAAGGAAAGCCATCCCCACGACATCCAGATCACCAAGGAAGCCCCCAACTACACCTTCCACGCCAATTAAGGCAAAAAAAGTTGAAGTTTCCCGGCAAAACCCCTTGACAAACCGGCTTTTTTCGATTATAATCAATAGCGCTTCATCCGTATAAGGTGGAGCGCTGATATGGCGGTATAGCTCAGTTGGCTAGAGCATTCGGTTCATACCCGAAGTGTCACTGGTTCAAGTCCAGTTACCGCTACCAATCGGCCCGGTGGTCAAGCGGTTAAGACACCGCCCTTTCACGGCGGTAACACGAGTTCGATTCTCGTCCGGGTCACCAGAAACGCCGGACCCGACCACGGGTCCGGCGTTTGCCGATTTCTAACGATTTTTAATGTGTTGGAGGGACGTCCCCCATGATGAAGAAACTTTTAGCCTTGGGCTTGAGCCTGGGCTTGATCCTGAGCCTCGGGGCCTGCGGCGCCACTGGCGAACAGCTGCCTGCCCTGGTGTTGGAGAGCTCTTCCTCTCAGCAGAGCGGAGGGGAGATCAGCGGCGTGGAAAGCGGCGCAGAGAGCTCCGGAGTGAGCGAAGAGGAAACGGAGCCTGAGGTGGTTCCCGACACGGAATTTGAGGACAACATCAACGGCCTGTGCGATTACCTCACCGCCAACAAGGCAGTGGCAGGTGAACCCACGGAGATGGCCTATGAGACCATCGGTGCTGTGGACGGCTACCGGTATCGGTTTGTATTTTCCTCCAGCACGGTGCAGGTGGAAGTTTACGAATACGACCTGGAGAACCTGGGCGAAGAGGCCACCAAGGTGCTGGACAGCGTGAAGGAGAACGGAACCTTCCAGATGCTGGACAAAGAAGTGAGCGCAGTGCTCAGCGACAGCGGCAAGTATATGATGATCTACACGGACGCCAACAAGGCAGAGCAAAACACCCAGCAGAAAGAGCGGGTGGAGGAGCTGTTCAAGAGCTTTTACGCTTAAATATCAGGAAAGACAGCGGACCTTCGGAGAAAAAACCGAAGGTCCGCTTTTTCTTTTGCCCAGCCCTTGAATTTGCCAGTGGGCTGCGGTAGAATATGGTTGTAATTACAACTATGGCTTTTGGGAGGACTGCAAATGGATCAAAATGCGCAATTTGTGCGTCAGGCCCAGGTGGAGCGCACCTTGAAGGCCTTGGCGAAAAACAGGATTCCCGCGGTGTACGCGCCCACCTGCCAGGAGGCGGTGGAGGCGGTCCGTGGGATGCTGCATCCCGGGGATACGGTGAGCTGCGGGGGATCCATGACCCTGGCGGAGTGCGGAGTCCGGGATCTGCTCAAGAGTGGGGAGTACAACTTCCTGGATCGTGAGACTGCCGACGCCCAGGAGGTCTACCGCAAGACCTTCTCTGCCGACGCCTTCCTCATGAGCGCCAACGCCATCACCGAGGACGGAGAGCTGTACAATGTGGACGGCAACGGCAACCGGGTGGCAGCCCTGATCTTCGGCCCCAAACGGGTGATCGTGGTGGCGGGGGTGAATAAGATCGTCCGGAATCTGGACGAGGCCATCGCCCGGGTGAAATGTATGGCAGCCCCGGCCAACGGGGTCCGGCTGGAGACCCGCACGCCCTGTTCCCGGCTGGGCAAATGTCCCGGCACAGAGGGGGGCATGACCGCCGGGTGCGCCTCGGAAAAGCGGATGTGCTGTCAGTATGTGGTCACCGGTTATCAGCGGGAAGATCGCATCCGCGTGGTGCTGGTGGGAGAAGAGCTGGGTTATTGACCCGATAGACGGATATGAGACTGAAATGGGCCACCGGCCCTGCACAAAAATTTGAGCGGGGCTGGTGGCCCGGAGTATGTCCCCGCTTTGTTAAGGAAGTGTAAGATCCGTTTTGAATCTATTGACAAAGGCTTTTACAAAGCTCAGGGGCCGCAGCGGCTCCTTTGAAATCGACATGACCCACGGCCCGCTGCTGGGGAAGATCGTGCGCTTTGCCATCCCCCTGGCCATCTCGGGCATTTTGCAGCTGCTCTTCAACGCCGCCGACATCATTGTGGTGGGACGGTTTTCCGGCAGCCAGGCACTGGCGGCAGTGGGTTCCACCAGCGCCTTGATCAACTTGATCGTCAACCTGTTTATCGGCCTGTCCGTGGGCACCAACGTGCTGGTGGCCCAGTACTACGGCGCAGGGGATCAGAAATCCCTCTCTGACACGGTCCACACCTCCGTGCTCTCCAGCCTGGTGTTTGGCTGTGTGGTGTTGGTCATCGGTGTCTCCCTGGCAGCTCCCATGCTGGAGCTCATGGGCACTCCCGATGAGGTCCTGGACGCTGCCTGCCTCTATATGCGCATCTACTTTATTGGAATGCCCGCCAGCATGCTCTATAACTTCGGCGCGGCCATTCTCCGCGCGGTGGGGGATACCCAGCGGCCCTTGTATTTCCTGTTCGTGTCCGGCGTGGTCAATGTGCTGCTGAACCTGTTCTTTGTCATTGGCCTGAACCTGGACGTGGCAGGTGTGGCCATCGCCACGGTGATCTCCCAGTGCATCTCCGCCGGTTTGGTGCTGTTGTGCCTGGTGAAGGCCCACACAGTCTATCGAGTGGATTTGAAGCACCTGCGCATCAAGGGCGACAAGCTGTGGGGCATGGCCAAAATCGGCCTGCCCGCCGGCATCCAAGGGTGCTCCTTCTCCATCTCCAACGTGCTGATCCAAAGCTCCATCAACTCCTTTGGAGCTGTGGCCATGGCGGGCAACACGGCGGCCTCCAATATTGAGGGCTTTGTGTCTACTGCCATGGACGCCTTTTCTCAGGCCGCCCTCAGCTTTACCGGTCAGAATGTGGGCGCCGGAAAGCTGAAGCGGGTCAACCGGATTCTGCCCATCTGCCTGGCTCTGGTCACAGCCACGGGCCTGGTGCTGGGCATTGGCGGCTATCTGCTGGGTCCCCAGCTGTTGGGGATCTACTCCACCGAGGCTGACGTGATCCAGTTTGGCATGATCCGCATGGCAGTGGTGTGTTCCATGCAGTTTATCGGCGGCTGGATGGGCGTGATGGTGGGCACCCTGCGGGGTATGGGCTATTCCTTTGTGCCCATGGTCATCACCATCGGCTTTGTGTGCGGCTTCCGGGTGATTTGGCTGTTCACCATCTTTGCCGCTTGGAGCACACTGGATGTGCTGTATGCATCCTATCCCATCACCTGGGGCTTGGCCGCCCTGTTTGACGGTGTGTGCTTCTTTATCGTGCGCAAGCACCTGGCCAAAAAGAAGAACCTCTCCCTTGAGGGCGAGGCCTGATGTTACAAGATTTACCCATACATAGGAGGATTGAGAGCTTTGAAACTCCCCTTTCGACCCGGTGCTCGCCGGAGTTCCTTCGAGATCGACATGACAAATGGTCCCTTGGTCAGCAAGATCATTCGGTTTGCCATCCCACTGGCCCTCTCCGGCATTCTGCAGCTGCTCTTTAACGCCGCCGATATCGTGGTGGCCGGACGGTTTGCAGGCAGCCAGGCCTTGGCGGCAGTGGGCTCCACCGGTGCGCTGATCAATTTGATCGTCAACCTGTTCATTGGACTTTCCATCGGCGTCAATGTGCTGGTGGCCCGCTACTACGGCGGGGGAAATCGTAAAGATCTATATGAGACTGTCCATACTGCTGTGCTGATCAGCGTCATCAGCGGTGTGGCGTTGATCTTCATCGGCATTGGCCTGTCCCAGCCCCTGCTGGAGCTCATGGGCACCCCTGACGATGTGATCAATCAGTCCGTGCTGTATATGCGCATCTACTTTGTGGGTATGCCCGTGATGATGCTCTATAACTTCGGCGCGGCCATTCTGCGGGCGGTGGGGGATACCCAGCGGCCCCTGTACTTCCTGCTGTTGGCTGGCGTGGTCAACGTGTTTTTGAACCTCTTCTTTGTGATTGTGCTCCACATGGGCGTGGCCGGCGTGGCCACTGCCACGGTGATCTCCCAGTGCATCTCCGCCGGACTGGTGCTGTTCTGCCTGGTCAAGAGCGATACGGTGTATCGGGTCAATTTGAAAGAGCTGAAGGTGTATAAGGATAAGCTGTTGCAGATGGTGAAGATCGGCGTGCCCGCAGGTATTCAGGGCGCCACCTTCTCCGTCTCCAACGTGCTGATTCAGTCCTCTATCAACTCCTTTGGCTCCATTGCTATGGCCGGCTCCACCGCCGCCAGCAATATTGAGGGCTTTGTGTGGACCGCTATGGATGCCTTTACCCAGTCCACCCTCAGCTTTACCGGTCAGAATTTCGGCGCTAAGAAGTTCCACCGCATCACAAAGGTGGTGTGGTATAACCTGGGGTTGGTGACCCTTGTGGGCCTGGTGCTGGGCATCGGAGCCTATGTGGGCGGCCCCTGGCTGCTGCAGATCTACTCCACCGATCCGGAGGTTATCTCCTACGGTTTGGAGCGGATGCTGCTTGTCTGCGCGCCTTACGCCATTTGCGGCGTGATGAATGTCATGGTGGGCGCTATGCGTGGCCTGGGCTCGTCCCTGACGCCTATGATGGCATCCATCTTCGGCGTGTGTGTATTGCGTGTGGTGTGGATCTATACCGTATTCCCCCTGGACCGCACCTTCTTTATGCTGTTCCTGTCCTACCCGGTGACCTGGCTGGCCACTGGGCTGATTGAGGTGGTGTGCTTCTACTTTATTAGAAAAAGAGCCATCGCCCGTGCCGGCGGTATGGCTGCCGACGCAGATTGAGAAAGAGATCCCCTGGCATTTGCCGGGGGATTTTCTTTATGAATGAAAAAATGAACTGCCGCTGCTGAGCATGAGATAGACCATCCAGTTGACCAGAGCCACTACAAAGACCTTCCACAAGGTCAACAGCCACTGTTTGCGTTCCATAACAAAGCCCCCTTTGTTTCTATATATAAGAAGGAAAGCGGACAAGTATGCGATTACTTTTCCCATGATAGAGAAAGCGGATACCTGGCAAAACAAGCACAACTAGTGGATTGTTGCCTGCAATGGCACAAGATGGAGTGGGGAAGGAAGATTTTGGAAAAATTTGAAAAAACCTGTTGACATTTGCGGCACAGGATGATATAATACCTAAGCACTCGAGAGAGGGCACGAAAAAATCGAGGTTGACTGGAAAGCCG